>ENA-OQAA01000233-OQAA01000233.1-human-gut-metagenome-genome-assembly--contig:-NODE-233-length-39735-cov-2.496339_pt1 | contig 39735 bp, 44 predicted proteins | sample MGYA00242489_ERZ504515 | MGnify/ENA primary metagenome ERZ504515 (study PRJEB26092, sample SAMD00036237) | human gut metagenome | host: Homo sapiens | study: EMG produced TPA metagenomics assembly of... | reverse complement strand
CAAAATTAGTAACTTTGCATTCCGAATAGTAAAATGTACGCATTACTTTAATACGCAAATCCATGTCTGAAACAAAAAGAATCAAAACAGCTCTGGTATCCGTTTACCACAAAGAAGGTTTGGACGAAATCATTACCAAACTGCATGAAGAAGGTGTAGAGTTCCTTTCAACCGGCGGAACTCGTCAATTTATAGAATCTTTGGGTTATCCCTGCAAGGCAGTGGAAGACCTTACCACATATCCTTCCATTCTGGGTGGACGCGTTAAGACTTTGCATCCGAAGATATTCGGAGGTATCCTTTGCCGTCGCGGATTGGAACAAGACATGCAACAGATAGAGAAATATGAGATTCCCGAAATAGACCTTGTTATCGTTGACCTGTATCCGTTTGAAGCCACCGTTGCCAGCGGTGCCGAAGAACCGGCTATTATTGAGAAAATTGATATAGGTGGCATTTCTTTGATACGTGCCGCTGCCAAAAATTATAATGATGTGGTTATCGTTGCTTCACAGGCTCAATACCAGCCTCTTCGCGATATGCTGATGGAGCACGGAGCTACCACTTCACTCGAAGAACGCCGTTGGTTTGCCAAAGAGGCGTTTGCCGTATCTTCTCATTACGATTCGGCTATCTTCAACTATTTCGATGGCGAAGAAGGGTCTGCTTTCCGTCAGTCCGCCAACAACCAAAAGACTTTGCGGTATGGTGAGAACCCGCATCAGAAAGGTTATTTCTATGGTAACATAGATGCTATGTTCGACCAGATACACGGTAAGGAAATCTCTTATAACAACCTGCTCGATATCAACGCTGCCGTTGACTTGATTGATGAATTCACAGATACTACTTTCGCTATACTGAAGCATAACAATGCCTGTGGTCTGGCTTCACGTCCCACAGTATTGGAAGCTTGGACAGACGCGCTTGCCGGCGATCCGGTATCCGCATTCGGCGGTGTGCTCATCACAAATGCGTGATAGACAAGGTTGCTGCCGAGGAAATCAACAAGATATTCTTTGAAGTTATCATAGCTCCCGATTATGATGTGGATGCACTGGAAATTCTCGGTCAGAAGAAGAACCGCATCATTCTGGTGCGCAAGCAGGCTGCTCTGCCCAAGAAGCAGTTCCGCTCTTTGCTGAACGGTGTGCTGGTGCAAGACCGTGACCTGAAGGTGGAAACTCCCGAAGATTTGAAAACCGTAACGACCAAGGCTCCGACTGCGGAGGAAGTTGAAGATATGCTTTTCGCAAACAAGATTGTGAAGAACAGCAAGTCCAATGCTATCGTACTGGCTAAAGGCAAGCAACTGCTGGCAAGCGGTGTGGGACAGACCAGCCGTGTAGACGCTTTGAAGCAGGCTATTGAAAAAGCCAAGAACTTTGGTTTTGATCTGAACGGTGCCGTAATGGCAAGTGATGCTTTCTTCCCCTTCCCCGACTGCGTGGAGATTGCAGGTAATGAAGGTGTTACGGCCGTTATCCAACCGGGTGGAAGCATTAAGGACGAGCTCTCTTTCAATTATTGCAATGAACATGGCATCGCAATGGTGATAACAGGGTTCCGTCACTTTAAACACTGATTAAATTGAGAATTGAGAATTGAAAATTGAGGAATGATGCTTTCTCCTGCTTTTTAGTTCTCAGTTCCTGATATGAGTGATATTTTTTAATTTTTAATTCTCAATTTTTAATTTACATGGATTATTCTCTTTTACACAAGAAATAGCGATGGACCTTGGCACTGCCAATACTATCATTACCACAAATGGCAAGATAGTAGTGGACGAGCTTCGGTGGTGGCGTTGGACCGTCGTACAGACAAGATGATTGCCGTGGGTGAAAAAGCAAAGCTGATGCACGAAAAGACCCATGAGAACATACGTACTATCCGCCCTCTTCGCGACGGTGTGATTGCCGACTTCTATGCCTGCGAGCAGATGATACGCGGACTTATCAAGATGGTGAACAATCGAAACCGTCTGTTTTCCCCTTCGCTCCGTATGGTAATAGGCGTTCCTTCGGGCAGTACGGAAGTAGAGTTGCGTGCCGTGCGCGACTCTGCCGAGCATGCCGGCGGACGTGACGTTTACCTGATATTCGAGCCGATGGCTGCCGCTATCGGTATCGGCATCGATGTGGAAGCGCCGGAGGGTAATATGATTGTTGATATAGCGGCGGTTCTACGGAAATTGCCGTTATTTCGCTGGGTGGTATCGTTTCCAACAACTCCATCCGTATTGCCGGTGATGACCTCACTGCCGATATTCAGGAGTATATGAGCCGCCAGCACAATGTGAAGGTCAGCGAGCGTATGGCAGAACGTATCAAGATTAACGTAGGTGCAGCCCTGACCGAACTGGGCGAGGATGCTCCCGAAGATTATATCGTTCATGGTCCGAACCGTATTACGGCGCTTCCTATGGAGGTTCCCGTATGCTATCAGGAAGTGGCACACTGTCTGGAGAAGTCCATTTCTAAGATTGAGACTGCTATTCTAAGTGCATTGGAGAATACGCCGCCCGAATTGTATGCCGATATTGTGCACAACGGTATCTATCTGGCAGGTGGCGGTGCTTTGCTTCGCGGACTGGATAAGCGTCTGACCGATAAAATCAACATACCGTTCCACATTGCGGAAGATCCTTTGCATGCCGTTGCCAAAGGTACAGGCGTTGCACTGAAGAATGTCGACCGCTTCTCATTCCTGATGAGATAGGTATGCGGAATCTACTGAACTTTCTTATTAAATACAATTACTGGTTCCTCTTTCTTCTGTTAGAGGTTACCAGTTTTGTTTTATTGTTCCGTTTCAACCATTATCAGCAGAGCGTGTATTTTACTTCGGCAAACGGAGTAGCCGGGAAAGTTTATGAGATTTCGGGCGGCATCAGTTCTTACTTCCATTTGAAATCGGTCAATGAGGACTTGCTCGACCGGAATATGTGGCTGGAACAACGGGTAGCTTTTCTGGAAAAAAGCCTGCAGGAGCAGGGCTTGGATTCCGTAAAACTATATAGTATGGCGCGCCTTGCTCCGGATGATTACCGCATATTCAAGGCGAATGTTATAAAGAACAGTCTGAATAAGGCAGATAATTATATAACATTGGACCGTGGCTCGTCAGATGGTATTCGTCCGGAAATGGGGGTAGTGGATGCAAATGGAGTGGTAGGTATCGTATATAAGACTTCTCCCCGCTATTCGCTGGTTATTCCGTTGCTGAACAGCAAGTCGAGTATCAGCTGCAAGATTGTGGGCAGTGAGTACTTCGGCTATTTGAAGTGGGAAGGTGGAGATTCGCGCTTTGCTTATTTGAAAGACTTGCCCCGTCATGCGGAATTTAATCTGGGTGATACGGTGGTGACTAGCGGCTATTCCACAGTATTTCCTGAAGGAGTTATGGTAGGAACGGTCGATGATATGTCCGATTCCCATGACGGACTTTCATATCTGTTGAAGATAAAGTTAGCTACGGATTTCGGTAAGGTGAGCAATGTGCGTGTCATTTCGCGCAGCGGACAGGAAGAACAGAATATGCTGGAAAAAGAAGGAGAAAAATGATAATCAATTATTTGCATAAGATAGGGTGGTTTGTCGGTCTGGTATTATTGCAGGTGCTGATACTGAACAATGTGCATATTGCAGGATATGCCACTCCGTTTTTATATATATATATGATATTGAAGTTTGAGTCGGATGTACCCGTAATGCATTGATGCTATGGGCTTTTTTTCTTGGACTGGCGGTTGATATCCTTTCCGATACTCCGGGAATGAATGCGGCGGCTACGGTGCTTTTAGCCTTTTTGCGCCCTACATTCTTACGCTTGTTCGTGCCTCGCGATACGCTGGATACATTGGTTCCGGCAGTCCGTACAATGGGAATCTCTCCTTTTTTGAAATACTTGGTTGCCAGTGTCTTGGTGCATCACGGGATGCTGCTTACTCTTGAATTCTTTTCTTTTGTCCACATAGGTGCGTTATTGCTGAGAATTGTAACAAGCACTTTGCTGACTGTAGCTTGTATAATGGCAGTAGAGGGCATACGGAAGAAGTAAAAAGAGGTTGCAAGTTATGTTACTTGTATTTATAACTCATATGTTGTGATTGAATGAAGGATTATACGCTGGAGAAACGAAAATATGTGATAGGCATGGCGGCTGTCGTCATTGTCTTATCTACGTGATTCGCCTGTTCGACTTGCAAATCATGACGGATGATTACAAGAAGAATGCGGACAGCAATGCCTTTTTGAATAAGATTCAATATCCTTCGCGTGGAGCTATCTATGACCGTAACGGTAAACTGCTGGTTTTTAACCAGCCGGCATACGATATCACGTTTGTGCCTCGTGAAGTGACGCAGCTCGATACGTTGGATTTATGCCGTGCGTTGAACATCACGTTCGAGCAGTTCCAGAAGCGGATGAAGGATGTAAAGAACCGTTGGATGAATCCCGGTTATTCCAAATATACGCATCAGGTGTTTATGACGCAACTCTCGGCAGAAGAGTGCGGTGTGTTTCAGGAGAAACTATTCAAGTTTCCCGGTTTCTACATCCAGCGGCGTACTATCCGGCAATATACTTACGATGCTGCCGGACATGCGTTGGGGGATATAGGTGAAGTGTCAAAAGAAAGATATTGAGGCGGATAATTATTATATCCGCGGAGATATATAGGCAAACAAGGTATCGAGAAATCTTATGAAAAGTATCTTCGTGGCGAAAAAGGGGTGGAGATTCTGCTTCGTGATGCGCATGGACGTATTCAGGGGCATTATATGGATGGGAAGCTCGACCGTCCCTCTGTGCCCGGTAAGAACCTGACTTTAGGTATCGATATTGAGTTGCAGAGGTTAGGTGAGCGTTTGTTGCAGCATAAAATCGGAGCTATCGTAGCCATTGAACCGGCTACGGGAGAGATACTCTGTATGGTTTCTTCTCCTACTTTCGATCCTCACTTGATGATTGGACGCCAGCGTGGAAAGAATCACCGGATGTTGCAAAGAGACAAGCGGAAACCTCTCCTGAACCGCGCAATCATGGGAGCGTATCCGCCGGGCTCTACTTTCAAGACTGCGCAGGCATTGACATTTTTGCAGGAAGGAATAATCCATGAAGATTATCCTACTTTCCCTTGTGCACACGGTTTCAATTATGGAAGTTTGCATGTAGGCTGTCACGGGCACGGTTCTCCTTTGCCTTTGGTTCCGGCAATAGCCACTTCGTGCAACTCTTATTTTTGTTGGGGGCTGTTCCGTATGTTCAGCGACAAGAAGTACGGTTCTCCGCAAAATGCCATTACCGTATGGAAAGACCATATGGTGTCGCAGGGATTCGGCTATCGCTTGGTACGGACCTTCCCGGAGAGCAGCGCGGCTTGATTCCTAACGCTAAGTTTTATGATAAAGCATATCGGGGCTCTTGGAACGGACTTACGGTAATCAGTATCGCTATCGGACAGGGAGAAATTCTTGCGACCCCGTTGCAGATAGCCAATTTGGGTGCAACCATTGCCAACCGGGGGCATTTCATTACTCCGCATGTTGTAAAGGAGATACAGGATAATGAACTGGACAGTATCTACCGTACCCCCCGTGTCACGTCAATCGACCGGGAATATTACGATGAAGTTGTGGAGGGGATGCGTGCCGCTGTTACAGGTAGTACGGGTAGTGCAACCTGCCGTATGGTCGGCACAATCCTGCCGGGTGTAGAGGCATGCGGCAAAACCGGTACGGCACAAAATCGCGGTAAAGACCATTCGGTGTTCATGGGATTCGCTCCGATGAATGATCCTAAGATTGCTATTGCGGTGTATGTGGAAAATGGCGGTTTTGGTGCAACCTACGGCGTCCCTATCGGTGCGATGATGATGGATCAGTACTTGCATGGCAAGTTATCGCCGGAGAATGAGATACGTGCGGAGGAATTCAGCAACCGCGTAATTCTGTACGGAGACGAAGAAAGGTAATAAACAGTCAAACAGTAGCAGTATAAATGGTAAGAAGAGACAGTATATGGAAATCATTGGATTGGGTGACGATTATAATCTACCTGATGTTGATTGTATTCGGCTGGTTCAGTATTTGCGGGGCAAGTTACGACTATGGTGACCGTGATTTTCTTGATTTCTCTACCCGTGCCGGCAAGCAGTTCATGTGGATTGTCTGCTCATTCGGGTTGGGATTTATTCTGCTGATGCTGGAAGATACGCTTTATGATATGTTCTCTTACATTATATATATAGGACTTATTCTCTTGTTGGTTGTCACTATTTTTATCGCTCCTGATACCAAAGGCTCACGGTCTTGGCTGATTTTGGGGCCTGTCAGTCTACAACCGGCTGAATTTGCCAAGTTTGCCACGGCATTGGCGTTGGCCAAGTATATGAGCGCCTATTCGTTCACTATAAAAAGCTGGAAGAGCGCGTTGATGCTGGCTTTCCTTATTCTTCTGCCGATGACGCTGATTATTCTTCAGCGGGAAACGGGGTCTGCATTGGTTTATATGGCTTTCTTCCTGATGCTTTATCGTGAAGGTATGCCCGGAGTAGTGCTTTTCTCCGGTATTTGCGCTGTGGTATATTTTGTGGTGGGTATCCGTTTTGATCAAGTCTTTATTGCAGATACTCCAACACCTATCGGAGAGTTTGTGGTACTGTCGATGATTTTGCTCTTTGCCGGTGGAATGGTATGGGTATATAAGAAGAAATGGGAGCCGGTTCGGAATATCATCGTCGGTTCTTTTATCGTATTGCTTGTCGCTTATCTGGTTTCGGAATATATAACCCCTTTTAATCTGGTATGGGTGCAATGGGGATTGTGTGTGGTTGTAACATGTTATTTATTCTTCCTTGCTTTGAGTGAACGCCATTGGAGTTATTTTCTTATTGGTTTGTTTGCCATAGGTTCGATAGGTTTTCTCTACTCCAGCGACTATTTTTTCAATAAAGTATTGGAACCTCACCAGCAGATTCGCATTAAGGTTCTGTTGGGCATGGAAGAGGACTTGGCAGGAGCGGGATATAACGTAAATCAATCGAAGATTGCTATCGGTTCGGGCGGCCTGACCGGGAAAGGCTTTTTGAACGGTACACAGACCAAACTTAAATATGTTCCCGAACAGGACACGGATTTCATATTCTGTACCGTAGGCGAAGAAGAAGGCTTTATCGGTTCGACGGCTGTATTACTCTTGTTCCTGACTTTGATACTTCGTCTGATAGCGTTGGCAGAGCGGCAGCAGTCCGCATTTGGCAGGGTATACGGGTATTCGGTGCTGAGTATTTTCCTGTTTCATCTTTTCATAAACATCGGGATGGTACTCGGATTGACGCCTGTTATCGGTATTCCGTTGCCTTTCTTCAGCTATGGGGGGTCTTCGTTATGGGGCTTTACGATACTGCTGTTTATATTCCTGCGTATTGATGCGGGGAGAAATAGAAGGTTGGTATAATATTATCGTTGTAATTTGATTCCCACATCATTGATGCCGGGCAGGAGGCTGTCGGGTAATGTATAAGCTACTTTGAAAAGGTAGTCACCGGGTTTCCCTATCTTGATGTTTCCTGCGGGAAATGCAGACTGATATAAACCGCCCCAGCCATCTCCTTTCCATATGCCTTCTTTATCGGCTAAGACGGCTGTCAGTGTATCTGTCTGTAGCTTTTTCAATTCCGGACTGTCATAGCAGACGGATAAGTTGATGTTTTGGTAAGGGTAAGTGCTGCGGTTTCTAATTTCTACTATCAGTTTGTAGTAAGTTTGCGAATCGGGTACAGCGACATTAAAAAGGAGTGTGTCCTGTCGTTTCCAACCCTCTTGCGGAATGGATTGGAATGCATGATATACAGTCTGTTTATCGCAAGCGCCTAATGCGCTTACGATAAACAGCAGTATGATATATCTCAGAGTCTTTGTCTTATTCTTGAGCAGGCTTGTCATTTTGAGCAGGTTTATCTCCCTGAGGTTTGGGCTTGTTGTTGTGAGGGCGTTTACGGTTGTTGCTATTCCGTTGTGAACGTCTTTCATTTCCTTGCGGCCGTTTTTCGTCTCCCTGCTGTCTGGGCTGCTCTTGTTGTTGCGGAGCGGCAGACTGTTCTCCGCCTTGCGGTCGGTTATTGGGAGTCTTTTTCTTCTTTTTATTCCGGTTGCCGCCGTTATTTCCATTACCGTTTCCATTGTTGCCGTCTCCGCCGTTCTTGTTCTTGCGGTTACGGTCGAAGCGGGTCAGGCTTTCCTGTTCCAGCAGGTCTACCGGTTTCTTGGGTTCGGTGCGATGTGTCTCTTCCAACAGGCTCTCCGGTTTGATGCCCCTTTTATTCAGACCGATAACTTCAAAGGCGCGTCTTCCGCTGATAGTAACCAGATTGGCAGGGATACTCTTGTCGGTGGAGTAAGTTATCTGGTTGCTGAGAATGTCGGCTTTGAAGAAATAGAATACGCCGTCTTTGGTTTCCAATTCGATTTCTTTGGAAGGCAGGCGTTTTTGTGCTTCTACGTAACAGTCCACTTCGTAGTTGAGGCAGCATTTCAGTTTGGCGCATTGTCCGGCAAGCTTTTGCGGATTCAGTGAAATATCCTGGTAGCGGGCGGCGCTGGTCGAAACGGAAACAAACGATGTCATCCAGGTAGCGCAACACAACTCACGGCCGCAAGGTCCGATACCGCCGATACGGCCGGCTTCCTGACGTGCACCGATCTGCTTCATTTCGATGCGTACATGGAAAGCGTCGGCAAGCACCTTAATCAGTTGGCGGAAGTCTACGCGTTCATCGGCAATGTAGTAGAAGATTGCTTTGTTGCCGTCTCCCTGATATTCCACATCCCCGATTTTCATATTGAGGTTGAGGTCAAGAGCGATCTGGCGGGCACGTATCATCGTGCTGTGTTCACGCGCTTTCGCTTCGTTATACTTGTCCATATCCACCGGTTTGGCTTTGCGGTAGATGCGCTTGATATCCGCTTCCGACTTGATATTTGCCTTACGCATCTGTAGCGGTACAAGCCGCCCGGTAAGGGTTACTACGCCTATATCATGTCCGGGAGTAGCTTCCACGGCTACTATATCGCCTTTTTCCAAAGGAATTTTGTTGCTGTTGCGGAAATAACCCTTGCGGGTATTTTTGAACTGAACTTCCACCATGTCCGATTCCTCTGCATTGCCGGGAATGTCGGCAAGCCAGTCGTAAGTGTTCAGTTGCTTGTCTTGCCTGCCGCAGCTTTTGCAGCAGAGACCGCCGCTTCCGTTATGTAGTTTAAATTCCATCATTCTATCTGTTATTTTGATGATTTACTATGTTATATGTTAGTTGAAAAGGATTCTTCTATTGTTTTAACAGAACAATCATTTTCAGTGAAAAATCAAAGAATACCATACGGGCATTCACATTCTGTTCAATGTGCACTTGCGCTTCGCTGAGTTCATCCATAATACCCATAACATTCCGTTCGTTGACAAACGGGGCAAACCGGGTAGCGAAGTTCTGTTCGGGCAGCGTCATGTAGTTCATCTCTTTCCGATGCAGGTTATAGATGAAATTTTCCCGTATCATGCGCTGGCAGTATTCCAGAAAATTCTTTTGGCGTTCGCGCCCCATAGCCGCGAGTTGTTCGCTCCATTGCTTCATTTCCCGTATTTTCCGTTGATAGGAGAGGCGCATCAGGCTGACGAACAGATTGAAAAACAACTCATTCTCTTCATTCAGGTGGATTGTTTCCAACGCCTTGATGAAGTTTCCGTTTGCCAGATGGGCTATGGTCTGGCTGTCCGCCGGTTGCACGCCGTACTTTTGTTGCAGCGCGTTTGCCATGCTTGCCTCATCTATTTTGCGGATGTTGAAACGTTGTGTACGGCTGAGTATGGTAGACAATATCATTTCGGGTGCTTCGGAAACCAACAGGAAGATGGTCTTCTCAGGCGGCTCTTCCAGCAGTTTCAGCAATTTATTGGCGCAGACCTCGTGCAGCTTTTCAGGCAGCCATACAATGGTTACCTTGTATCCGCCTTCGCTGGATTTCAAACTGAGCTTACGGGTGATTTCATCGCTTTCCTTTGCGTAGATAATCGCTTGTCCGTTTTCCGCTCCCATTTCATTCAGCCAATGATTCAGTGAGAAATAGGGGTTGCTTAGTACAAGATGCCGCCAGTCGGCTATGTAGTCATCGCAAACTTCTTTCTTCCCCTTGGCACTTTTCACGATGGGGAATACGAAGTGTACGTCCGGATGCACCAGTTTATTCCACTTCACACACGAAGGACACGTGCCGCAGGCATCGGTCTCCGTGCGGTTCGGACAGCAGATGTAACGGGCATAAGCCATAGCCAGCGGAAGTTTGCCTACTCCTGCCGGTCCGCAGAACAGTTGCGCGTGAGGAATACGTCCTTCCCGCACCTCTTGTATCAATTGTTGTTTGGCTGTATCCTGGCCTATTACATCTTTAAAAAACACGGTGTCGGTATTTGGTTAATAAATCTGTTTGGCTACTTCCTTGATGCTGTCCACTGCACCTATGGAATAGAAATGGATGCTGGGAATATGGTGCTTCATCAGTTCCTTGCATTGCTGCACGCACCATTCGATACCTACCTGTTGCGCTTCGGCATCAGTCTTGCATTTCAAGATTTCGTTTGTCAGTTCTTCGGGCAGGTCTACTTTAAATGTTTTGGGTATCATGCTGAGTTGCGAAAGCTTCTTGAACGGCTTGATGCCCGGTATAATGGGGATGGTAACTCCGGCTTTGCGGGCGCGTTCTACGAAATCGAAGTATTTCCGGTTGTCATAGAACAATTGGGTAACGGCATATTCCGCTCCGGTTCCATTTTCTTTTTCAGCCAATAAATGTCCGTATCGATGTTGGGCGCTTCTTCGTGTTTCTCCGGATAACAGGCCACTCCGTATGAGAAAGGAGTATTGGTGACTTTCATCTCGGAGCCGTCTACAAAGATGCCCTTATTGAATTGGTTAATCTGTTCCTGCAATTCAACGGCATGATGATAACCGTTCTTTTCGGGAGTGAATACCGACTCGTGTTTTGCCTTGTCTCCGCGTAACACCAAAAGGTCTGTGATGTTCAGGAATTGCAGGTCGAGCAATACATATTCGGTATCCTCACGGCTGAAACCGCTGCAAAGAATATGCGGCACCACCGTTATGTTGTATTTATTCTGGATGGCTGCGGCTACGGATACGGTTCCCGGACGGCGACGGAGACGGTTGCGCTGGAACAGCCCGTTGCGAGGTCCTTGTACACGTACTCGCTGCGGTGTGTGGTGATATTGATGTATTTAGGGTCGAACTCCCGTAATGTATCTATTGTTTCATACAACTTTTCGATGCCTGTACCTTTCAGAGGGGGCAATATTTCAAAAGAAAAAGCTGTTTTTTCGTTACTGTTTATCAGATCGATTACTCTCATTTCTTCCGTTGTCTTTGTCTAATTGGCAAAATCCTGCACAATCCTGCACATTGGGAACAAAAATACGAAAAAGAAATGAGAAATGCTTTTTTAGCAGGTTATTCTTTTATGCAACGGATGGAAAACGCATTATAATAATCTTTGCCTTCCGGTTTGACGGCGTTCTTTAAGGCGATGTCGTTATTGCTGTTCGCAAACATTACGACTTTGTCCAATTGCTTTTGTGTGCCGTCATATAGCCAATAGGCGGTCGATGAGTTTGCGTTTACCAAGGCCGTCTTGTTTTCCCTTTCCAACAGCAGCCCTGCGGGTTGAATGCAGAATCCGGTTTCATTGGTTGCGGAATAAACATCCGAGCTCCAGGTATCTGCCTTTTTCAGTGCGGAAGCATTCTCTCCTATGTATTCTTTCAGTCTGTTCCAATCGTTTTCTGTTGGCAATCTCCAATCCAACGGAGCCAATTTCCCGGTAAGGACGGCCTCGCCGTTGTAAAAATGGGAGTTGGTGCCCGCCCATTTGAGGTAGCCCTCGCCATCTCCCAAAGCTTTTCTGAGGGGCATACTCTTGCTGTCATTATAATGGGCCGTCTGTAAATCCTCTTTCATCCAATATTGTGCGCCTATTTTCACGATGGGGTAGGTGTGCAATATACCGTTCCGTATATCTCTGATTACGTAGCTGCTGACGTTGATAGCCAGTGCTGGTGCGGCAGGCTTTTCCGTTACTATCTTTCTGTTTTCGTCTATGTAGAATTTTTCGATAGGCCGGGAGTGGCCGCTAATGTAGGTCAGCGAGTTGTCCGCTTCATTCCAACTTACTTTACCACCATGTGTCGTGGCGGTTTTGTCCGGTAGTTGTAAAACGATTCCATTTGTCAAGTCCGTCTGTTCATTGTCCTGTACGGAATAGGCTACAATCGCTTTAGTAGCAACAGCATCGGCGGGGGCAGTGTAAAGATACTCCCGGCATACTTCTGCCACGGGCTTTCCTTGATGGTATATCCTGTAGATATCAGACGTGCTGAATGACAGCGAGGCTGTGTGTACGGCAGTGATTTCGTACCGGTTTTCGCTCTCTCCTTGTTCGCTGAGCTCCCATTCCTTGATGTTGGCGATAACTCCGGTGAGGGTTGCACTTGTGCTTTGCAGTGCGTTGATGCAAATCTCCAGTTCTGTGTCCTCCTCAATGGTGGCCGATGGGAGAGGGCAGGTGTAGATTTTTCCGTTCCATTCCAGGGTAAAAGCCTGTCCGCCGTCGGAGTGTGTTTGCGGAATTACAATAAGCTCTTTACCGGACAGCGTATTACCCTCTTTCTTCCATGTGCCGAAAGGAATGATATCCGTTTCGCTCGCATCGTCAACCGAGGAAAGCTTGTCCGATTGCAGGTCATATACGGCTTGTGTCCTGAAACCGGTAGCTATGATTCTGGGGTTGGCCTTGAGCATCTCGTCCGTATCTTCACCTTCTTGGGGTATAAGAACTAACTTTATTTTGGCAAACCGGTGCTTGTATTCCAGCTTTACGGTTTTTTCGCTGTTGGGCACGTTTCCGATGCGGGCGGTCATGAAGTTGGATAAGCTGTAATTGGCGGTCTTGTTCTGGTCTGCTTGTACTGTGACGTCCAGCAGTGAGCTTCCTTTGGACACGTTTTCTTCCTGATACGGATAGTAGCTGATGAAGTCCAGCGTGGCATCTCCTTCCGGATAATACACTTCTTTCTTGGATATCAGTTTGCTGTTGTCGCTGCATTCCAGAAGCAGGTTGTCGATGTATCGCTGCTGGTCCAGGGAATTGCCTGTCAGCATGGCAAAGATACCGCTTCTGTCTCCTATGTCGAAAGTGTTTTTAGTTACTTTGGTAGCGGCTTTACTTGCTTCAAAGGAAAAGGAGATGAGGATACTGCCCTCTTTGATTTCATCATTTAGCCTGTTGATACAAGATGTACCCGATAAGGCAAGGAGCAGGCATAACACATAATTTGCCCTTTTGAAAGCGTTTCTCATGATATTCATGTTATAGTAGTTTTATAAGACGAAAACATCTTCGCCTTTGGTTCGTACTTAAAAACTTACGTGTCGATATATCAGATTGGGCAGAACCGCAAATGTTATGAGAAAGTAGTTTACGCTTTCAGATTTCTATTAGTCAGTTATCACGCTTGATAGCTTGGTGCTTTTTCTTCTCTTTACATATATCTATAGAGTCACGGGGCAAAAGTATATTAATATTTTGTATTGCCTGCTTTAATTCAACAAAAACTTCCGCAATTTATTTATACCGCTCTGATTTTTTATCTAACTTTACACGCTAAAATCGTAAACAGTAATTAGTTAAACCGTAGAACAGAGCTTATGCCTTTAAATTTACCCGATAAACTTCCCGCGATAGAGCTGCTGAAAGAGGAAAACATATTCGTCATTGACAATTCACGGGCTACCCGGCAGGACATCCGTCCGCTGCGGATTGTCATATTGAATCTGATGCCGTTGAAGATTACGACGGAGACCGATTTGGTGCGTCTGCTCTCCAATACTCCGTTGCAGGTGGAGATTTCGTTCATGAAAATCAAGAGCCACACCTCAAAGAATACTCCGATAGAGCATATGAAAGCTTTCTATACGGATTTCGACAAGATGCGTGACGAGAAGTACGACGGTATGATTATTACCGGAGCCCCTGTGGAGCAGATGGACTTTGAGGAAGTGACCTACTGGGACGAGATAACCGAAATATTCGATTGGGCGCGTACGCACGTTACGTCCACGCTTTATATCTGCTGGGCGGCGCAAGCCGGACTCTACCACCATTACGGTGTGCCCAAGTATCCGCTGGACGCGAAAATGTTCGGCATATTCGCACATCGCACCTTGCAGCCTCTGTATCCCATTTTCCGTGGTTTTGACGATGTGTTTTATGTTCCCCACAGCCGCCACACGGAAGTCCGCAAGGAAGATATTCTGAAAGTTCCCGGACTGGCCCTGCTTTCGGAATCGGAAGAGGCAGGGGTCTATATGGTAATGGCACGTAACGGGCGCGAATTTTTCGTAACCGGTCATTCCGAATATTCCCCCCTGACGCTCGATACGGAATACCGCCGCGACCTGGCTAAGGGACTACCTATTGAGATGCCCCGCAATTACTATGTGGACGACAACCCGGACAAAGGCGTATCGGTACGGTGGCGGGCGCATGCCAACCTGCTGTTCTCCAACTGGCTGAACTACTTTGTATATCAGGAAACCCCGTTCAATATTGAAGAAATTAAATAAGAACTCCGAAAACCCAGTGGGGTCTTGTGCCCCTTTCTGTGGTGAAAGAAATATGATGAAGCAACGAAAAATAGAACTATTGGCCCCCGCCAAGAATCTGGAGTGCGGTATTGAAGCAGTCAATCATGGTGCGGATGCGGTATATATAGGCGCACCGAAGTTCGGCGCACGTGCGGCTGCGGTCAATTCTTTGGAAGATATAGCCGCTTTGGTGGCGTATGCCCATTTGTACAACGTACGCATTTACGTTACGGTCAATACCATTCTGAAAGAAGAGGAGCTTGCCGAAACGGAAAAGATGATTTGGGAACTGTACCGCATCGGTGTAGACGCCTGATAGTGCAGGATATGGGAATTACCCGTCTGAACCTGCCGCCCATCCCCCTGCACGGCAGTACGCAGATGGACAACCGTACACCGGAGAAAGTACGTTTCCTGGCGGATGCAGGTTTTCGTCAGGTAGTGCTGGCGCGCGAGCTGTCATTGCAGGAGATACGCCGAATCCACGAGGCTTGTCCGGAAACACCTTTGGAAGTGTTTGTGCACGGTGCGCTTTGCGTAAGCTACAGCGGACAGTGCTACGTCAGTCAGGCATGTTTCGGCAGAAGCGCCAACCGGGGAGAGTGTGCCCAGTTCTGCCGCCTGCCGTTCAGTCTGGTAGATGCCGACGGGAAAACAATCGTTCGCGACAAGCACCTGCTCTCCTTGAAAGACCTGAACCAAAGCGAAGTGCTGGAAGACCTGCTGGATGCCGGCGCCTCTTCCCTCAAGATAGAAGGGCGGTTGAAGGACGTTTCCTATGTGAAGAACGTTACGGCTGCCTACCGCAGCAAGCTGGATGCCATTTTCGCCCGTCGCAAGGAGTACGTACGTGCTTCTTCGGGTACTTGCCGTTTCGACTTCACGCCCCGGTTGGACAAGAGTTTCAGCCGTGGCTTCACCCATTACTTCCTGCAGGGTCGCGACCGGGAAATCTCCTCTTTCGATACGCCGAAGTCCCTGGGCGAGGAGATGGGTACGATGAAAGAGCAGCGCGGCAACTACCTTACCGTTGCCGGAGTGAAACCTTTCCATAACGGAGACGGTGTCTGCTTTCTCGATGAACAGGGCCGTTTGCAAGGTTTCCGTATCAATCGGGTGGATGGCAACAAGCTGTATCCGGCAGGCGATGTGCCCCGTATCAAACCGCGCACCCGTCTTTTCCGCAATTTCGACCAGGAATTTGAGCGCATCCTTGCCCGCAAGTCCGCCGAACGTAAAATCGGCGTTGGATGGGAGCTGGCAGATACCCCTTCGGGCTTTGCCCTGACAGCGGCGGACGAAGACGGCAACCGCATAACCTTGTCTTTCCCCTATCCAAAAGAACTTGCGCGTACTCCGCAACCGGAGAACCTGCGTACCCAACTCGGCAAATTGGGGAATACTCCTTTCGAGGTCATGCCTCTCGGCGGCACGGACAGCCCCTCGGCAACAACAGCTCCCGCCATTGCAATCAACCTGTCGCAGAACTGGTTCATACCCGCCTCGGTGATAGCCGACTGGCGTCGCCAGGCGATAGACAAGCTGACTGCCGCCCGCCGCATTACTTACCGTCGTGAGTTACATGTGTGGAAACCACCCGCACCGTTCCCGGCAACATCCCTGACCTATCTGGCAATGTGATGAATACCGCCGCCCGCAGCTTTTATCAGGCCCACGGAGTAGCTTCCGTGGAACCGGCATACGAGAAGCAGGCCGTGCCCGAAGCTGTACTCATGTTCTGCAAACATTGCCTGCGTTACAGTATGGGCTGGTGTCCTACACATCAAAAGGGACATTCCCCGTACCGGGAACCCTATTATCTGGTAGGAACAGACGGCAAACGTTTCCGCCTCACTTTCGACTGCAAGAACTGCCAAATGAAAGTCAGCAGTTAAAAGCCAAGGATGGAGCTTACGGTATAAAGAATGAAGTATAAGGTATGGGGGAATACGCATAACGGATAGTGAAGATGATTGAGAATGAATGCCCAAAGTATATAATATGAAGAAAGAAGAAACAAACATAAACAGCCGTAAACACAGCGTCACCGTACAACGTGCGTCCCGCTCTTTATACCTTATGCCTCATACCTTATACTTAAATTTCATATTTTATATTTTATACCTTATTCTCGGTTCTTCTTGCCATTATCCCCGTCCGGACCTGGAAGACGGGAAACTGGGGGCAAAGACCCGCGATTCGCTGGCTTATCTGTACGAGCGTCATTATACGTGGAACACGAATCTGGAAGTGCAGGAAGATTCGGTGACGATAGCCTGCCTGCCTGTAAAGGACTGCTATAATACACTGTACAAGGGAGACAGAGTGGTGGTGGCGGAGTTTGCCATCCACCGACGGACAGTGTGGACAGCGTATGGGTCAAGCTCGCCCATTCTCAGGAAGTGCAAGGCTGGCTTCGGGAAAAGGACATGATCCGGGCGTTTGTACCTACGGACAGTATCTCGCAGGCCATTTACCTGTTCAGCGATACGCATGCTTCCTATTTCATTGTTATTTTTGCGCTGTTTGTGGCGGCATGGCTGTTTCGCGCGTTCCGGCGGAAGCAGTTGCAAATGGTCTACTTCAATGATATAGACAGTGTATATCCGTTGTTGCTGTGTCTGTTGCTGGCGTTCAGTGCCACGGTGTACGAGTCGATGCAGGTGTTTGTGCCGGAGACGTGGCAGCATTTTTATTTCAACCCCACACTCTCACCGTTTAAAGTGCCGTTCGTGCTATCCGTTTTCCTGATGAGCCTTTGGCTGTTTGTCATCGTACTGCTGGCGGTGCTCGACGATTTGTTCCGCCAACTGAGTCCGGAAGCGGCTGTGTTCTATCTGTTGGGGCTGGCTTCCTGTTGCATTTTCTGTTATTTCTTCTTTATACTGACTACCCATATATACATCGGTTATCTGTTTATAGCCGTATTTGTGTGGGTGTTCTTCAGGAAACTGCGTTCGTCACTGGCGGCATCCCGCTATCGCTGCGGCAATTGCGGACAGAAAATAGGGGCGAAAGGGGTTTGCCCGCATTGCGGGGCAATCAACGAATAGGTTATTTGCCGGTACCGGCTGGCGGTACTTCGCGTTCCAAAGGGAGGTATCCCGGCTACCGGCAGTTGGTATTCCGTGTACCAACGCTTGGTAGTCCGCGTACCATAGTGTGGTACTTCACGTACCAATGCTTGGTAGCTCCCGTACCAACGGTTGGTATTTCGTGTACCAAAGCGGGTATTACTTTGGTACACGAAACCGGTTTATATTAAGAGGCTTACAATTCTGATTTACCTGCTTGTAAAAGTCGGCAAACTCTGTTTGCTAAAATCTGCAACGCAGTTCTATTCCGGCCTGGATGGGACGTCCTTTCTGCATAAATCCGTTGCCCATGCTTTCGAAATAGAAGGCGGCGTAATCCTTGTCCAGTGCATTGCGCACCCAGAAGTCTATCTGTCCGCGGCCTTTCTGGAACTGATACGTCCGTTCAGTGTGCCGTAGAATGATTGGCTGACGGTGTTCTCTTCCGTCCAGTACACACGTCCCGCACCGGTGTATCCGGCATTCAGTTGGATGCGCTCCAGCCAATATCCCGGGTTGATGCGGAAAATGTACTGTCCGCCTACGGTCAGCGTGTGTTTGGGAACGAAAGGCACGTAGTTGCCGTTGTAGCTGATTTCCTGAAGCTGTCCGTTGATGCGGGTATTGGTTACGTAGTCCTTAAAGGTGGCATACGTATAGCCGTAGCTGGTGTTCAGTGTGAAGTCGGCAGTAATGGCGGCAGCCAGGGACAGTTCGGCGCCGAGGCTGCGGCTTTTGCCTGCATTCACCGTTTCGCGTCCCAAGCCGCTTGTTCCTGCAAAGCGTGAGATTTGCTGGTCGCGCGTCTCCAGCCAGAAGAGTGCGGCATCGGTACGCAGACGGTTATTGAAAAGATTCAGGTGAGTTCCGATTTCGTAGTTCCAGGTTTGCTCCGGTTTGTATTCGGTGGCGGAGCGGGCGTCGGGATTCTCGTCTGCGTCGGGGAACATTTCGTTGATAAGGTCTTTGTAGGATGCGCTGGGAGAACCCTCTACGGCTTTCAGAATCTCCTCTTTTGTCTGCCGCATCATGTCGTTTTTCAGGCTGGACTGCAACAGGTCGGAGAACATCTGGATGTTGTATCCGCCCGAACGGTAGCCCTTGCTCACGGTTGCATAGACGTTGCCCCGATTGTTCTTGAAGTCATATTGAAGGGCAAACTTCGGCAGCAGTTGCAGGTAATCCTTGTCGATGGAACCGTGGTAGCGCGACTGTACGGTGAGTGCCGTTTCGGGCATCATCGGTATTTCTTTGATAACCTGCCCGCCCCGTACCATTTCTCCTTTGATACCTACCGTATAGTCCATTGCAGTGCCGGAGTCGTAGGTCATCTTCATCTTCTCATAATCCAGGCGCAGACCGGCGGTGAAAGATAATCCCGTAAGGCCGAACAGGTCCCGGAAAGTAGACTGGTGGAACAACGCTCCGTTGAGAAGCGGTGTGTCGAAATTACCGTTGATGAGCAGATTGCTGTTGCCGGGCCGCAAGGACGGCAGGATATTGATTCCCATACCGGGCATGGCAGGGGAACTTCTATTTTGGACGGGATTACACTGCCCAGCATCTGCCCCAGCATTCCCATGCCGTCTTCCCTGAAGGTCACCGGAGCGTCGGTTTTCAGCCACTGGTAGAAGCCGAAGACGCCCGTAGCCCATTGCCAGCGGCTGCTGCCTTTGCTTTTCATCACAATCTCTTCGCTCAGGGTATGGATGCGTTGCTTCTGTTCCAGCGTATAGATGTCTTTCGCCGTAAAATCCTGGTCGATGAACATGCGGTCTTTCAGGAACTGATAGCCCGTTACGGCGCTCAGGGTGAAGCGCTGCGCCTGATATTCGAGGTTCAGCCTGTATTCAGCAGGTTACGGTAGTAGCTGCTTTCGCGGTTGTTGGAGATTGTGCCGATATAGGATTTCATCTCTTCGCTTTGGACGGCGGGGTTGACGCTGCCGGTATAATAGTACGGATAGCCGCCCTGGTCGCTGTATTCGTAGCTCACGTTCAGGTCTGCTTTCCAGTTCTCGGAAGGCAGGTAGATGCCGCGGAAGCGTCCGCCGGCCGATTGGCTCTTGTCTGTCTTCTTATTCTCCAGCGCTGCGTTGCGGAAGAAGCCGCCTTCGTAGTCATAGAAGCCGCCGGTAGAGAAAGCGAAATGCTCGGACACCCGGTGGTAATGCGTCAGCGAAGTGTTGTAGGCATTGTGCGTGCCTGCGCCGATGCGCAAGTCCGTGCCCTGATAGGAGAAAGGCGATTTGGTGTGAATCTTAATCAGTCCGCCCATCGCATTGCGTCCGTACAGCGTTCCTTGCGGGCCGCGCAGTACGTCGATGCGTTCGATGTCGGAGTAGTCGAAGTCGAAAGCGGACTTGTCGATGTAGGGGATATTGTCCACATACAGTCCCACGGACGGCGTGTTGATGCGCGAACCGATACCGCGGATATAGACGGCGGAAGTAAGGCGCGAACCGTAGTCGGGGATGAACATGTTGGGAACGAGTCCGGTCAGGTTCTTGATGGAGTTCACCTGTGCCGCCTGCATGTCCTGCTGCGAAAGCAGGGTGACGGCTGTGGGCTGTTCGCGCAGCTTGCGGTTTTCTTTGGGGGCTGCGATGACGAGGACTTCTTCCACGTCTACTACTTTCAAGGTGTCCAAATCTGCTGCCGACACATTACCGGCAGTGAGGAACGTCAGAATTAGGGGAATAATCTTATATTGTTTCATAACTGGTTTTTGTTTCGCTTGCAAAGTAACGCGAAATCTCCAGCCGTGCAATCCTAATTTATGAGGATTATGATGCCGGGAGATGCGGGGCGGCAGAGGGATTGCCATCCGGTTTATATCCTGTCGGCATCGATGTAGCCGTGCATCACGGCATAGATTGTCAGTCCCGATACGGACTTGATACCCAGTTTCTCCACAATGTTCTTGCGGTGGGTGATGACGGTGGTGAGGCTGATGTTCAGTTTGTCGGCAATCTCCTTGTTGATAAGCCTTTGGTGATGAGCACCAGCACTTCTATCTCGCGGGCGGAAGTTCGTGGGCATCGGCGTTGCCGGCGGCATGAGGCGGCATGGCGGAGCGGAGACCGTCCGGTTGCTTGTCGGGGTGTCCGTGCTGGTGTCCGTACCGATGGAGTTGCAGAATGTCTTTTACGAGCCTTTCTCGTCCTGATAGATGTTCAGGGTCGGCACGCCCGATAGCTGAGGCTGGTTGTCGCCGCCTGCCAGTACGATGGTCTTGGGCTTTCGGGGCAGGAAGAATGAGGTATGCTCGAAATATATTTGGGAAGAGATGAAATAATGGGCATACATGTCGGGCGTATCATCATGAGTTCGGCGAAGGAGCGGAACACACGGATGGTAGCCATCGGGATAATCTCTTCCAGAAGGTTCTGCAATCCCAAAGAGGTCAATGTGTTGGGAGCGACGATTGCTATTTCGGGAGCTGTCATAACGGTATAGGTTTGCCCGCAAAAGTACGGATTATTTTTGTATCATCCTTGCAATGCGGGGAAATGAATTTCACCTGCATGCGGAACTCTGCTGCTCTCATTGCAGCAAAAGCCGGCCTGCGGCTTCCGCACACCGTTCTCCGTCGATACCTGCCGACACGATGCCGCCTGCATATCCGGCTCCCTCTCCGCAGGGAAACAGTCCTTTCAAACGGACATGCTGCAAGGTGTCTTTATCTCTGACAATGCGCACCGGAGCCGATGTACGGGTTTCAACGCCAATCATGGCAGCTTCGTTGGTGAGGAAACCGTGGCTGTATTTCCCGAATTGCTGGAAACCTTTGCTCAGCCGGTCGGCAATGAACGGCGGCATCCAGAAGTGCAGAGGCGACGATACCAGTCCGGGGGCGTATGAACTTTCCGGCAGGTCGTAGCTGAGCTTTTTCCTGGTAAAGTCCGTCATGCGTTGCGCGGGGGCTGTTTGCTTCATGTTGCCCTGTTGCCAGCAGAGGCGTTCCAGAGCTTCCTGAAAATACATCATGTTGAGTTGGGAGTTGAAAGCCGGCTCTTCATTCATCATTCTTAACTCCTTATTCTCCAAGTCTTCCGGACGCAGCTCCACTACCATTCCCGAATTGCTCCACCGGGACCCCCGGTTGCTGGGGCTCATTCCGTTGACTACGATTTGCTGGGGACCGCTGGCTGCCGGAACTACAAAGCCGCCGGGACACATGCAGAAGCTGTACACGCCTCTTCCGTCCACTTGGGTAACGAAGCTGTACTCGGCGGCGGGCAGGTATTTGCCGCGTCCGTTGCGGTTGTGGTATTGTATCCGGTCTATCAGGGAAGCGGGATGTTCCAGACGTACTCCTACGGCGATGCCTTTGGCTTCTATTTCCACTCCGTTGGCTGCCAGCCAGCGGTATACATCGCGTGCGGAGTGTCCGGTAGCAAGTATTACAGGACCGAGGAATGTCCGGCCGGTATCGGTTACGATGCCTTTCACTTCATCGTTTTCAATAATAAGAGCATCCATCCGTGTCTCAAAGTGCACTTCACCGCCGCAACCGATAATGGTGTTCCGCATGTTTTCTATGACCCGCGGCAGTTTGTCCGTGCCGATATGGGGATGGGCGTCTACGAGTATGGAAGATGAAGCGCCGTGCTGGCAGAATACGTTCAGGATTTTGTCTACGTTTCCCCGTTTTTTACTGCGGGTATAGAGCTTGCCGTCCGAATAGGCGCCTGCACCGCCTTCTCCGAAACTGTAATTGGATTCCGGGTTGACGGTCTGTTCTCTTCCTATCAGGGCAAGGTCTTTCTTGCGGTCGCGTACATTCTTTCCGCGCTCCACGATGACGGGGCGCAAGCCCAGCTCTATCAGACGCAAGGCGGCAAACAGTCCGCCGGGACCGGCTCCCACAACGATAACTTGCGGCTTGTCCGACACATCGTTATAGACGGTTTCCTGATACTCTTTCTCTTTCGGCAACTCGTTGAGATAAGCACGCACGGTCAGGTTTACGAAGATGGTTCGCTGGCGTGCATCAATGCTGCGTTTCAGAATGCGCGTAGCCGTAATGTCGCGTGCGCTCACTCCTTTCTCTTGTATGAGGTATTCTTTTATGCGTTGTTCGTTGGCTGCAACCTCAGGCAACACGCGCAATTGGTATTCTTGTATCATTGGGTTTCTTTCTATATCTATATATAAAGTGTATCAATCCGTATCTCCTGCGGCGGACTTATCCAATGGAGGACTTAGCCGAACAATGCCCGGAAGGCTTCTTCCACCTTTCTTACCGGTATCAGCTCAATCTTCAATTTGGACGTGTTCAGTCCCTGCAGATTATATTTGGGCAATATAAACCGTTTGAAACCGAGCTTCTCCGCTTCGCCGATGCGTTGCTCAATCCGGTTTACGGGGCGGATCTCGCCGGACAGGCCTATTTCTCCCGCCATGCAGATTTCGGGTTCTATGGCGGTATCCATGTTGCTGGACAGAATGGCGCTGATAACTGCCAGGTCGATGGCGGGGTCGTTCACTTTCAGTCCGCCGGCAATGTTGAGAAAGACGTCCTTTTGGGCAAGCTTGAAGCCGACCCGCTTTTCCAGTACTGCCAGCAGCATGTTCATTCTCCGTATGTCGAAGCCGGTGGCGGAACGTTGCGGGTTGCCGTAAACGGCACTGCTCACCAATGCCTGCGTTTCTATCAGGAACGGTCGTATGCCTTCTATGGCCGAAGCGATGGCTATGCCGCTCATTCCTTCATGGTCTTGGCTGAGGAGCAGTTCCGAAGGATTGCTTACCTGCCGCAGTCCGTCCTGTCTCATCTCATAGATGCCCAACTCGGCAGTGCTGCCGAAACGGTTTTTGATGCTGCGCAGGATGCGGTACATATAATGTTGGTCGCCTTCAAATTGGAGCACGGTGTCCACAATGTGCTCCAGTACCTTAGGCCCGGCAATGCTTCCTTCCTTGTTGATATGGCCGATGAGGATGACCGCCGTATGCGTTTCTTTGGCGAAGCGCAGGATAGAGGCGGAGCATTCTCTCACCTGGGCTATGCTGCCGGGAGAGGATTCGAGCGTCTCTGTGGAGATGGTCTGTATGGAGTCTATTATGACTAAATCGGGGCGTGTATTCTTTATGTGGACGTAAATCTGTTCCAACGAGGTTTCGCAGACAATCAGGCAGTCGGCGGATGTGCCTGACAGACGGTCGGCACGCAGCTTCAGCTGCCGGGCGCTTTCTTCGCCGGATATGTAGAGGATACGTTTCTCCGGTATGCGGAGGATGGTCTGCAGCACCAGGGTGGATTTTCCGATACCCGGTTCGCCGCCTATCAGCACCAGCGAGCCTTGTACCAGACCGCCCGCCCAATACCCGGTTCAGCTCCGCATCGTGCAGGTCGATACGGGGTTCGTCATCGGCAGCGATTTCATCCAGTGTCACGGGCTTTGCTTTGGCGGTTTCCATGCCCGATACCGGACGTTTGTTTACGGTTTCCTTGCGTACAATCTCTTCTACATAGGTGTTCCACGCTCCGCACGACGGACATTTGCCTACCCATTTAGGCGATTCCTGCCCGCAATTGCTGCATACATATACCGTTTTCTCTTTTGCCATAAAAGAACTTCCTTTAGAATAATTGCCCAAAGGTACGATTTTTCGTTTCAGGCTGGCGGTGTGTCACAGAGTTTTTTCTATATTTGTTCTCAAAAACATAAAACGGGGATTATACTATGATAGAAGATATTCTTGAATACAATAAGCGGTTTGTAGAGAATAAGGGATATGAGAAGTATATCACCAATAAATATCCCGATAAGAAAATCGCCATCCTTTCCTGTATGGACACCCGTCTGACCGAATTGCTGCCGGCAGCTCTGGGCATAAAGAACGGTGATGTAAAGATGATAAAGAATGCGGGCGGAATCATTTCGCATCCTTTCGGCAGCGTTATACGCAGCTTATGGTGGCTATCTACGAGTTGGGGGTGGAAGAGGTCATGGTCATTGCACATTCCGATTGCGGTGCGTGCCACATGAGCAGCGCCCAGATGATAGAGCACATGAAGGCGCGCGGCATCAAACAGGAAACGATAGATATGATACGTTTCTGCGGAGTGGATTTCGATTCGTGGCTTTATGGCTTCGGAGATACGGAGAAGTCCGTAAGAGAAACGGTGAAAGCCATTCTTGACCATCCGCTGATACCGGAGGATGTCCATGTTTCCGGGTTTATCATCGATTCGATTACCGGGGCCTTGACTCCCGTAGTGGCGTAAGCACCTCTCTTCCTATATCGTTATCTCACCTGCAAGAGGGCGGCTCATCAGGTCGCGTACTTTTGCGGGGGGATAGTTGTGACCTAACAGGAACATCAGTTTGGTTACAGCGGACTCTGTTGTGCTGTCGTATCCGCACACCACGCCTGCCTGCATCAGGCGGTATCCCGTTTCATAACGCTCCATTTCTACCGTACCGGCGCTGCATTGGGTAACGTTTACAATGATAATACCTTGTTCGCAGGCATTGTGCAGATGATGGAGAAACCACTCTTTCAGCGGAGCATTGCCCGAACCGTAAGTTTCCAGCACCACAGCTTTCAGTCCCTTTATGGCGAGAATGGCATCCACCACGTTTTCCTGAATGCCGGGGAAGAGCTTCAATATGGCTATATTGGTATCGAGCAGGTAGTGTGGCTGCAACTCTCTTTGTACGTTCTCCGTATGAATCTGCACATTATTATATTTAATATGTATGCCGGCAGAAGCAAGTACAGGGTAATTGTACGAGCGGAAAGCATTGAAGTTCTCCGCATTTATTTTGGTGGTACGGTTGCCGCGTGTCAAGTGATTCTCAAAGAAGATACATACTTCCGGCACGATAGGCCGGCCGTTGGGATGCCGGGCAGTGGCAATTTCGATACTTGTCAGCAGATTTTCTTTACCGTCGGTACGGAGCACGCCGATAGGAAGCTGCGAACCCGTGAGGATGACGGGCTTGTTGAGGCCCTCGAGCATAAAACTGAGAGCGGATGCGGTGTAGGCCATGGTATCCGTGCCGTGAAGGATGACAAAGCCCGTATATTGATTGTAGTTGTCGCTGATAATGCGTACGAGTTTGCGCCAGGCATCCGGATCCATATCCGAAGAATCCATAGGCGGATCGAACTGATAGGTATCAATGCGGAACGTAAAATTCTGAAGCTCGGGTACATGCTTCTGTAAATGTTCGAAGTTGAAGCTCTCCAAAGCTCCGGTTTCCGCATTTTCTATCATGCCGATAGTGCCACCGGTGTAAATTAACAAAACGGAAGTATTATTTGGGGACATACGCTCAATTCTTACATAATTACCATGCAAAGATAGTAATATATCTCTAAAATAATAGCAAAGTGTTATAAAACTATGCCAGTATTTATATCTCTTTGTTTGGAAAAGCGTGAATATGTTAGCCGTAATATGTACATATTTCTTCCCTTTATAGAATGAATCTGTATTTTTATCGCAAAAAAGTCATAAAATGTAATAGTTTGAATGTTTTTTATTGTTACTTTTGCAACACTTATCATAAGCGATAGCAGTAAGAGAGAATGAACAAGTACTATCAACATACAGTCACATCCATGTGTACCATGACCCTTAGGGGTTAGGGATAGTATTTTGTGTTTCTACGTGTTACACCAATTTTTCAGCAGTTTTTCTTATTTAGTTAAAGTCTATACGGGCCATAGCAGCTTGTTTTGACAATTGTATCAACCGTTTCAATCCGATAAAAAAATATGAAAGTAATAAAATTCGGCGGAACATCCGTAGGTTCTGCGAACAGTATTTTAAGCGTTAAGAGAATTGTAGAGGCTATAAACGAACCTTTAATAGTGGTAGTGTCTGCCTTGGGCGGCATTACGGACAAGCTGATCAATACTTCGAAAATGGCGGCTGCCGGTGATTCCTCTTATGAAAACGAGTTTCGTGAGATTGTTTATCGTCATGTGGAAATGATAAAGGAAGTAATTCCGGCAGGTGAGGCGCAAGTATCACTGCAACGCCGGGTGGGGAGTTGCTTAATGAGCTGAAAGATATCTTCCAGGGGATTTACCTGATAAAGGACCTCTCGCCGAAAACATCCGATACGATTGTGAGTTACGGCGAACGCCTTTCATCCATTATTGCAGCGCAACTGACGGGTGCGGAATGGTTTGATTCGCGCCGGTTCATCAAAACGGAGAAGAAACATTCCAAGCATGTATTGGATACGGAGCTTACTACTTCCCTGGTGCGCGAGACATTCAAGGATATGCCCCGACGGGTGCTGGTTCCGGGATTTATCTCTACGGATAAGATTACGGGCGAGGTGACCAATCTCGGTCGCGGAGGTTCTGACTATACGGCTGCCATCATAGCTGCGGCGCTGGATGCCGATGCACTGGAAATTTGGACGGATGTGGACGGTTTCATGACCGCCGATCCGCGTGTGATTTCCACGGCTTATACCATTAATGAACTGAGCTATGTAGAAGCTACCGAACTTTGCAACTTCGGCGCTAAGGTAGTGTATCCGCCTACCATTTATCCGGTTTGCCACAAGAACATACCTATTATAATAAAGAACACGTTCAATCCCGACGGAGCGGGAACGGTTATCAAGCAGGATGTTTCCAATCCGCAAAGTAAAGCCATTAAAGGTATTTCGTCTATCAACGATACAAGTCTGATAACGGTGCAGGGACTCGGTATGGTAGGTGTGATTGGTGTGAACTACCGTATCTTTAAGGCTTTGGCAAAGAACGGTATCAGCGTGTTCCTCGTATCGCAGGCATCTTCGGAGAATTCTACTTCCATCGGTGTGCGTAATGCGGATGCCGACCTGGCTTGTGAAGTTCTGAACGAAGAGTTTGTCAAAGAGATTGAAATGGGAGAGATTTCACCCATACAGGCTGAGAAGGATTTGGCTACGGTAGCCATTGTAGGTGAGAATATGAAGCATACGCCGGGTATTGCCGGTAAGCTGTTCGGTACGCTGGGACGTAACGGTATCAATGTGATAGCTTGTGCACAGGCGCTTCGGAAACGAATATTTCGTTTGTGGTAGACAGCAAGTCGCTGCGCAAGTCTTTGAACGTGATCCATGACTCTTTCTTCCTGTCGGAATATCAGGTATTGAATCTCTTTATCTGCGGAGTTGGTACGGTAGGCGGCAGTTTGATAGAACAGATTCACAGCCAGCGTCAGAAATTGATGCAGGAGAACGGCTTACAACTGAATGTGGTAGGTATTGCCGATGCTTCCAAAGCAATCTTCAGCCGCGAGGGATTTGACTTGGGACGCTTTCGCGAAGAATTGGCGGAGAAAGGTAAGGAAAGCTCTCTGGATACGCTTCGTAACGAGATTATCGGCATGAATATCTTTAACTCCGTATTCGTGGACTGTACGGCAAGCGCAGGAGTGGCTTCCTTGTATAAAGACCTTCTGATGCACAACGTTTCGGTTGTAGCCGCCAATAAGATTGCAGCTTCTTCGGAGTATGAAAACTACCGGGAACTGAAGCAGATAGCCCGCCAGCGCGGCGTGAAATATCTGTTTGAGACGAACGTAGGTGCGGGGTTGCCTATTATCAATACCATTAACGACCTTATTCATAGCGGTGACAAGATACTGAAGATTGAAGCCGTGCTGAGCGGTACGCTGAATTATATATTCAACAAGATAAGCGCGGATATTCCTTTCAGCAGAACCATCAAAATGGCTCAGGAGGAACGTTATTCCGAACCCGATCCGCGTATCGACCTCAGCGGCAAGGACGTAATCCGCAAACTGGTAATCCTTGCACGTGAAGCCGGTTATCGCATTGAGCAAAGTGATGTGGAAAAGAATCTCTTTGTACCCGATGATTTCTTCGAAGGTTCTTTGGATGACTTCTGGAAGAAAGTGCCGAGCCTCGACGCCGGCTTTGAAGCACGCCGCAAGGTGCTGGAAGCGGAAAACAAGCATTGGCGTTTCGTTGCCAGACTGGAGAACGGCAAGGCATCCGTAGGACTGCAGGAAGTGGGTGTCAATCACCCGTTCTATGGGTTGGAAGGCAGCAACAATATTATCTTGCTGACAACAGAGCGTTATAAGGAATATCCGATGATGATACAAGGCTACGGTGCCGGTGCCGGTGTAACGGCTGCGGGAGTATTTGCGGATATTATGAGTATTGCGAACGTTTAATTAAGTACGAACTTCGTACTTGGATTTCAAGATTCATGGGTATGAAACACATTATTATATTAGGTGACGGTATGGCCGACTGGCCTGTAAAGTCTTTGGAAAGCAGGACTTTGTTGCAAGCAGCTAAAACGCCCTATATGGATAAGCTTGCCCGGATGGGGCGTGTAGGCAGGTTAAAAACTGTTGCCGACGGATTTCATCCCGCAGTGAGGTTGCCAATATGTCCGTTTTGGGCTATGACCTGCCGAAAGTATATGAGGGACGCGGCCCGTTGGAAGCGGCAAGTATCGGTGTAGACCTGAAGCCGGGTGAAATGGCGATGCGCTGTAATATTATCTGCATTGAAGGAGATGCTATCAAGAACCATTCGGCGGGACATATTACGACCGAAGAAGCGATGTGCTGGGTGAAATATCTGCAGGAACATTTGGGTAATGAGCGCGTGCGTTTCCATACGGGGGTGCAATACCGGCATTTGTTGGTAATAAAAGGTGGAGACAAGCGTATAGACTGTACTCCCCCGCATGATGTCCCTCTGAAACCCTATCGGCCGTTGCTGGTAAAGCCTATGGCAGGTACGGAAAGTATCACCGTTCCCGAAGGACAAGCCGATTTGACCCCGCAACAAACCGCCGACTTGATTAACGATTTAATCATGCGTTCGCAAGAATTGCTGAAAGAACACCCCGTCAATAGGAAGCGTGCAACCGAAGGCAAAGACCCGGCTAACAGTATTTGGCCGTGGAGCCCGGGTTATCGTCCGCAGATGGAAACACTTTCGGATAAGTTTCCTCAAGTGAGGAAAGGTGCTGTAATCTCTGCCGTAGATTTGATTAACGGTATCGGCTATTATGCCGGACTGCGCCGCCTGACGGTGGAAGGAGCGACCGGACTGTACGATACCAATTACGAGAATAAAGTGGCTGCCGCTCTTGACGCACTGAAAACGGATGATTTCGTTTACCTGCATATCGAGGCCAGCGATGAGGCGGGACATGAAGGAGACCTTTCTTTGAAGAGGCTGACCATTGAAAATCTGGATAGCCGCGCCGTAGGTCCTATTTATGAAGCGGTGAAAGATTGGGAAGAACCTGTCGCCATTGCCGTTTTGCCCGATCATCCTACTCCCTGCGAGCTGCGTACACATACCAACGAACCGGTACCTTTCTTTATTTGGTATCCGGGTATTGAGCCGGACGAGGTGCAGACTTTTGATGAAGTGGCGGCTTGCAGCGGCAGCTACGGTCTGATGAAAGAAGATGAGTTTATAAACGAATTTATGAAGGGATAATGAGATGACATGCCCAAATGTGCTGATTATCATTTGGTACAGCGTCATAGCCTTTAATTATTAATTCTTTAATATTTAATTTAATATGCAATATTATAGTACCAACAAACAAGCTCCCGATGTTACCCTCGAAGAGGCGGTAGTGAAAGGGCTTGCCGCAGACAAAGGACTTTTCATGCCCTTTACCATTAAACCGTTGCCGCAGGAATTCTACGACAGCATTGATACGCTTGGCTTTCAGGAGATAGCCTATCGGGTGGCGGATGCTTTCTTTGGGGAAGATGTTCCCGCAGATACATTGAAGCAGATTGTGTACGATACATTGAGCTTCGATGTCCCTTTGGTGAAAGTGACGGAAAATATCTATTCCCTCGAATTGTTCCATGGCCCTACACTTGCCTTTAAGGATGTAGGCGGCCGTTTTATGGCGCGCCTGTTGGGCTATTTTATCAGAAAAGAGGGCAAGAAGCAGGTTAATGTATTGGTTGCTACCTCGGGTGATACGGGCAGTGCCGTTGCCAATGGTTTCCTCGGTGTAGAAGGTATTCATGTTTATGTGCTCTACCCGAAGGGCAAGGTCAGTGAAATTCAGGAAAAGCAATTCACTACGTTGGGACAGAATATCACGGCTCTTGAAGTGGATGGCACGTTCGACGATTGTCAGGCATTGGTGAAAGCGGCTTTCATGGACAAGGAGCTTAACAGCCGTTTGCAACTTACCAGCGCCAACTCCATTAATGTGGCGCGTTTTCTGCCGCAGGCTTTCTACTATTTTTATGCTTATGCGCAGTTGAAGCGGGCGGGTAAGGCTGCCAATGCCGTAATCTGTGTGCCAAGCGGCAATTTCGGTAATATAACGGCCGGTTTGTTCGGTAAACGCATGGGACTGCCGATAAAGCGTTTCATAGCATCCAACAACCGTAACGACATATTCTATCAATATTTGCAGACGGGTGTTTATACGCCGCGACCCAGTGTCGCTACGATAGCCAATGCCATGGATGTGGGCGATCCGAGTAACTTTGCCCGTGTGCTCGACCTCTATGGCGGTAGCATGCAGCTATCTCTGCCGAGATAAGCGGTGCTGCTTATACGGACGAACAGATAGCCGAAACCGTGAAGAACGTTTGGACAGATGAGCATTACCTGCTCGACCCTCATGGTGCATGCGGTTTCCGTGCATTGCAAGAGGGCTTGCAGCCGGGTGAGACGGGCGTCTTCCTGGAAACGGCTCATCCTGCCAAGTTCAAAGATACGGTAGAGAATATTATCGGTGAGGCGATACAGATACCGGAGAAGTTGCAAGCCTTTATGCGTGGCGAAAAGAAGAGTCTGCCTATGTCGAAAGATTTTGCAGACTTCAAGCGCTATTTAATGAATGTCTGATTACCGGTTGTTTCTGATAGGATGAGGTGTCAAAACTAAAAAAATATCAAAGGAGTTTTGACGCCTCTTCTTGTTTTCCTGTGGGAATGCTTTTTATCTTTCCGGCTTTATGGCTATTATCCCAAAGCACGAGTATTTCTATTTTTAGAAGGCTGTGGCGGTAGAATAGCGTATAGTCGGGACAAGGAGTGATATATCGTATGTTATCCACTTCCGTGGCTTGTCCGATGAAAGGATTTAGAGTAATGCGATGAAGTGCATTCTGGAAGAGTGAGTATATAATCTTTCCCTGTTCTTTGTTTCCAAACCTCTGCACTGAGGATAACAGCAGGCTCCTCAGTTCCCCCTTGGCAAGTGGCGACCAATTTATTTGTTTAACCATGACTTTACTTCCTTATTGATTGTAACATCTTCTTGCCCTTCTCCGTTTTCCAGTTGCCGGCAAGCGGTTTGGATATCCTGGCGTAGGCGGGTGGAGAATACGAGCACTTGTTTGGTGGGGTTTGATGCCTGTTTGGGTTCTGTTTCTTTCATTTTTCAGTCTCCTGTTTCCCTAAAAACATTGCAAAGTTGCGAATTGTTTAGGATAACGTTCCGTATGTTTCCGAACATTTCCCGGTGCTATGCGTTCTCACTACCTCGAACTCAATGTAGATAGTCTCATGAAAGATAAAAAGCTGGAAGCCAATCTCAGTATGGTTGCATCCCGTGTCATGGCGGGTCTGAATATGAACGGATTGAAGTATTTATTGCCTTTGTGGTTGGGAGCTTTAACGGGTGTTACCATACGGTGTGTGTTTGCGGCAGTGGCTTTTTGGTTGACGGGTTGTTTTATAAAAGAAGCGGCGGTTACCAGGAAGCAACGCATCATGCTGTTTTGCCTCGGGGCGTTCGGGCTTTATGGATTTATGTTCTGCTATCTGCTGGGCATCAGCAAAACCACTCCGGTTTCGAGCGCCATATTCAATTCGATGCAGCCTATATGGGTATTTCTCATTTCCGTTTTCTTTCTGCACGAGAAAGCTACGGTAATGAAGATTATCGGTATAGCTTTGGGGTTTGGCGGTGCGATGTTGTGTATCTTGACGCAGGGAAGCGATGATTTGGCACGCGATGCCTTTACCGGCAATTTGCTTTGTATGATCAGTTCGTTTGTATTTGCCGTTTATCTGATTGTAAGCAAGAAACTGCTGGAGAAGGTAGGAGTAGTGACAATGATGAAATATATATTTGGCGGAGCTGCTGTTTCCGGCATAATCGTTTCGTCCGTTGCAGGGTGGGATGCACCGATGTTTGCAGAAGCCTGGAAGGGCGAGTGGCATTGGACGGCGTGGGCTGTACTTGCATTTATCCTTATTTTCCCTACTTATCTCAGTTACTTCCTGGTTCCTGTCGGGTTGAAGTACCTGAAGACTACCGTTGTCGCTATTTACAGCTATCTGATATTGGTAGTGACCACGGTTGTCTCGCTTTCTTTGGGACAGGACCGGTTCAGTTGGACACAGGCCGTTGCCATTGCTATGATTTGTATCAGCGTGTACTTTGTGGAAGTGGCTGAGGGAAATTCAAAAAAACCAGATACTCCCTTCCGCCTCAATCGTAAACTCTGTTCCGATGCATTCGTTGAGAGTGCCTGCCACCAGTTGGTGAAGTCGCTGAGAGGGTATACCAAGCCGAGCCCATGCAATTTACGGGCATTGAAGTTGATGATGGATACTTGCTGTCCCGGTTGGCAGGTAAAAGTACATGTGTTCCGGCAAGGGATGAAGATGCCGTGATCTGTATAAGTCCGTACATCGGCTCCTGCACGCATATAGTCCATAAGCAGGCTGATGTTTCCCAACGTATGGTCTTCGCGTTTGCCGGTGGCGCCTACGATAGCTATCCGGCGTTTGCCTTGCGATAACAGGTAGTTGACGGCTTTGGTCTGGTCGTTCGTTTCTTGTTCGGCAATGCGGTGAAGCAGATGCGTACTTCTTGCGGTTCTCCTCACTGATGGAGTCGCCGTCACCTATAATAAGATTGGGGGTATGTCCGTTCCGGATGTATTCGTCTGCACCGCCGTCGCAACAGATACGTAAGGCGCATCTGCCAATATCTGCAAAGGCAGGGGAGCGGTAGGATATTCCCCGTTTGCTAAAACCACAGCTTCCACTTTCATAGTTGATACTTGCTAAATCGGAATTTATAAATCATAAATCAGCCTCTTTTTTCATCAGCTTCTTCCATTTGAAATAGCCAAAGATAGCGATTATTGTGTAAAGGCCGTACAATGCAGCGGTAAAATCGAGTCCTTTATAGATGTACAATCCTGTACTCACAGCATCTACGCCAATCCAGGCCCACCATTGTTCTACATATTTACGTGCCAGCATCCACATGCCGACAATGCTGAGCGCGGTAGTGAAGGAGTCCAGCCAAGGGACATTGCTGTCTGTAAAGTTGATAAGCACCCAGGCAATGCCGGCAAGCGTAACGGCAAATACCGCAATAAGCGGCAACAGATACCTTGACGGCATGCAGGTTATGGGAAGCTCCTGTTGTTGGTTTTCCATATCCGGGATTTTCCTTTTCAGGATTGTCCGGCGTAAGAATGCTCCGTATTTCCACATCATCCACCCATATATGGCAGCTCCGAGGTAGTAGATGTTGATACCGAAGTCTGCATACAGCCCCGCATTGTAGTACACGAAGATATAGATAGCAGGCATTATGATGCCTGCTATCCAAAGATATATACTTGCCCGATACTCCAGCCAGAGGTAGAGAAGCCCGACAAGTGTTCCGATAATTTCGAGTGTCTGCTCCATAATCAAATTTAGAAACTCAAGGAGATATGTCCTAATACATTAGTGCCGGCCTGTGCGGCATATCCGGCATAATTGTAGCGCACTTTCTGTCCGTTCTCATAATAGAAGCCGCTGCCTGCGTAGCCATTGTTCTCATACTCTTCATTGAAGAGATTGTAGATGGTACAGCCTACAGTTATCGATTTTGTTTTGGGCAACGTGAATGTGTACGATAGGTTCAGGTTGCTGACGAAATAGGCATCCAGAATATGGTCTTTGCAATTCAGGTTGCTCATGTACTGTTTGCTGACGTATTGCGATTGTAAAGATGCTTCAAACCCCTTGTAGGTGTATCCGAAACGGTTGTTCAGCAGAAGTCGGGAGAGAAAGCAATGTGGGTATCGCCCAGATAAGTGCTCCATGTGTCGCCGGTCGGGTCTTCGTTTTCATAAAGTGTTTCGGTAAAGTTTTCTACACGGTTGCGGCTTAGCGTGGCGTTGATGTCCCATTGGAAACCGCAAGGCAGCTTTAAACCTGCCATTAGTTCGATACCCATACGGTAGCTGTCGGGTACGTTGGCGGCTACGGCTTCACCGATTTCGTTCAGTTCGCCGGTCAGCACCAGCTGGTCTTTGTAGTCCATGTAGTATAGATTGGCGCCGAAAGTCAGCCAGGAATTGGCAAAGGTGTATCCCAGCTCGTAGTCGAACAGACGCTCTGCTTTGGGGTGTTCGGTAAACTTGCCGTCCGTATAGTTGTTGCGTGTCGGTTCTTTGTGGGCTACGCTGAACGAACCGTATATCCGGTTGTTGCGGTTGATTTGCCATGACAGCCCGGCTTTGGGGTTGAAGAAGTCGAACTTCTCGTGAATGGCAAGTTGTTGCAGACCGTCATTGGTAACGCTGTTCCACTTGTCGTTCTGTCCGTACATTTTATAAGAGATGTGGCGGTATTGCAAATCTGCATAGGCATTGACCCCGCTGCATAACTCATAGTTGGCTTTCAGATAGAGGTTACCGTCGTTCTTTGTGGCATTGTTGCGGTAGTAGTCTTTGTCTGGGTCGAGGTTGCCGATGTAGTTTTTCACCCACAACACTTTGCCGAAGTGGTCGCCGTCATAGCGGTTCAGTCCGCCGCCGAGGGATGTATGAAGCGGTTGCCCTTATGATTTACGGAGAAGATGCCGCCGCCGAACCAGTTGTCCATCGCTTTTTTACGGATAAGGTCGCTTTTGCTTACGGTTTCACCGTCATGTTCGTATGGCAACAGGCCATATTCCACCCAGTTTGCGTCCGCCTTTGTATTCTTGATAGTAGCCATCTCCTTGGTGTAGTGCAAACCTACGTTTACATTCCAGGCGGAAGTGAAGCTGTGGTTGAAAAGCAATTGGTAGTTCTTTTGTACGTAGTTGTCCGTTTGGGTCTTCATAGAAATGGTCGGTGCCGTTGTCGTCGGTGTACATATATCCGCAAGAGTTGTAACGGCGGCCGTATTTCTCCATTTCTTCTTTACTGGCATAATTCCAGGCATGGTAGGTACGCTCTTTGCCGCCAAATGTTATTAACTTGATAGAAGTGTTGTCGCTGTAATATCCGCCCTGCAGGTAGTAAGAATTCAGTCCGACCGATGCGCGGTCGATGTACCCGTCCGAACTGATATTGGATAGGCGGGCGTCGAAAGACCAATGGCCGTTGATAAGTCCTGTTCCTGCTTTTACCGTTTCTTTGTGTGTATTGAACGACCCGTACGAACCGTTCAGCTCGGCATACGGTTTCAGTGAGAAGTCTCCGGTCTGCATGTTGATACTGGCTCCGAAAGCTCCTGCACCGTTGGTGGAAGTTCCTGCACCACGCTGGATTTGCATGTCTTTGACGGACGATGCGAAATCCGGCAGGTTTACCCAAAATACATTGTGACTTTCGGCATCATTGATAGGAATACCGTTGGCGGTGACGTTGATGCGTGTTCCGTCCGTACCGCGTACTCTCAATGTGGTATACCCGATACCCGCTCCGGCATCACTGGTAGTGATGGCAGAGGGAGTCATACTCAACAGATACGGCAAGTCTTGTCCGAAGTTCTGTTTTTTAAGCTGTTCTTTGTTGATGTTGGTAAATGCCACCGGAGTGGTTCCTGTGGCGCGTGTAGAGATAATCTCTACTTCTTGTAAGTCTATTACCCGCAAACTGTCTTTTTCCTTTGTCTGTGCGCAGACATTCAGCGCTGCCATAAACAGGCATGCTGTCATTGCATACTTTTTCATTTGCAATTTGAACTATTAAAGATTACTACAGAAAAGGGGAACTTTTCTTCTTTTCCCTACGTCGGCACTACCCGAATCAGGTCAATGGGTATGATCTCAGCCCGTAATATTAGGCACCCCTTAATTGAAATCAGAGGCAAAAGTATTTCTTTTGGTCGAAAGGTACAAATAATGTGAACGAAAAATGGATTTATTTGTTAATTTTGTATTCATTAATCCATTAAACTATAATCATTATGTTATCATCTTTATTAATGGCGGCGTTTGTCGCCCAGGCTTCTGAAGAGGGATTCAGCAAGCTTCAGATTTTTATGCAGCAACTGATTGATTGGGGGGTAGGAGCCGGCGGTCGTATTATAGGGGCAGTTATAATCTTTGTGGTTGGGCGTTTCCTTATTTCTTTCATTAAAAAACTTGTGTCTAAACTACTGATGAAGCGGCACATTGATGCGGGTATCCAAAGTTTCGTCAAGAGTCTGGTGAATATTCTACTGACAATTCTGTTAATTATTGCCGTTATCGGCAAGTTGGGAGTTGAAACAACTTCATTTGCAGCTTTGTTGGCATCTGCCGGTGTAGCGGTGGGTATGGCGTTATCCGGAAATTTGCAGAATTTTGCCGGCGGACTTATCGTCTTGCTGTTTCGCCCGTTTAAGGTAGGTGATTGGATTGAAAGCAGGGTGTGTCCGGTACGGTGCGCGAGATTCAGATATTCCATACTATTCTTACTACGGCCGATAATAAGGTGATTTATATTCCTAACGGTGCTTTGAGTAGCGGTACTGTGACTAATTACAGTCGTGAGGATACCCGTCGCGTAGACTGGGTTATTGGAGTGGAATATGGCGAGAATTACGATAAGGTGGAAAGTACCGTACGCCGTATACTTGCTACCGACAGTCGTATTCTGAATGCTCCGGCGCCTTTTGTCGCCCTTCATGCTTTGGATGCCAGCAGTGTAAATATTGTTATCCGTGTTTGGGTGAAGAGCAGCGATTATTGGGGAGTTTATTTTGATATGAACAAGACTATTTATACTGTATTCAACGAAGAAGGAATCGGTTTCCCGTTCCCGCAACTGACAGTGCATCAGGCAAAGGATTGATAGGAAAGTCGAATGTTGAAAGAATATTGAGGTCAAAATACATCTGATGATTTCTTTTAGGCACGGAATTACACGGATTTCACGGAAAAAGAATGAAGAAAAATCTGTGTTTTCCGTGTAATCCCGTGCTCGGAAAGAAACAAATAATAGGCGAATTTTAGTTTGGATATAGCCTCACTGATATGTATACATTGTTTTACATTTCGTACACTCCGAGTTCTTCTTCTACTTCTTCACAAATATTTTGCTCAAGATTAAGCAAACGGTTTATTTCCTTTCGTTTGTTCAAGTCAGTGAAATAACTCTCTACTACTGCATACAGATTAAATCCCGTTGTGGAACCTGCTGCCAGTTCCAATGACTCAACCAACTGCTCTACCGCCCGATGAATGCGTTTCTTATCAATGAAATGCAATTCATTACTATGAATCAAGTTCTTTTCCATAATGGTCGTTTCTTTAAGTTTGTACAGTTATAACGCTCTGTTAGGTAAGTTAGTTCATGCGGAATGCTGTGTGTGAGAATTTGCAATGTCACTTTTATTTTTATATTTGCAGGAAAATACAAATTAAAGCGATGGGGATTCTGTTTTATTAAAATATTACGCATTTTTGTGGTCTTGGCCGTATTGTTCTCGGGCACTATGGGATATGTGATTTCTGAGAAAACATTGGCAGCCTGGTGGATACCTGTTGGCGTAGCATTGGCGGCAGGTATGTTGACTCTTCCTCTCTATCGGAAGTGGATATGGCTGAGACCGTAGAGAATGGGATTGTGAATGTACTGTGTCATTTGGTATGCGTGGGTTCTTTCTGTTATGTATTGTTTCTTTCAGGCAACAATTTGTTGGCGGACGCTGACGAGTATGAGGTAACTGTAACCGTACTCGATAAACGTATGGAGCAACATGAAAAACGGCGCAAGGTAGGAAAGCATCGTTATGTATCCGATGGTATGCGCTATGAATATTATCTCGAAGTAGCTTTTGATAATGGTACGGTAAAAACATTGCATGTTTCTCGTGCCGTTTATAGGAATGCACAGAAAGGGCAGCCGAAAGCCTTGTCTTTAAGTCAGGGCGGATTGGGGCTTCCGGTTATAAAGCAAGGTATATAGTGGCAGATAAAGTTTTGTTAGTGACTGGCTCGGCTCCATTGTGCAAAAAGAATCCAAGGAAATTGAAAGTGTAATGCTGTTGATGGTATATAATGTTGGTAACAAGTGGAATGTACTGTTCAAAAAAATGGATGATTGGTCTGCTGCACAAAAACAATGAATAGAAATACTCTTTAAACATAGTATTCACTTTTTCTTTCTGTCTTTCTTTTCGTTGCATGTTTCTGTATTGTTTCCTTCCTGTGTCATTTCTTCCGTTAGCCTTTATCTTGTGTCCGACACCCGGGTGTCGTGCATACCGAGACCCGGGTGTCGAACATGCCGAGACCCGGATGTCGAACATGTCAAGACCCGGGTGTCATGCAATGCCCTTCCGTATCTCCGTGTTTTCTTTCCGCCTTCCGTTGTTTCCTTTCGCGCGCATGCGCATATATTATAATGTGTCCCTTTTGCCAGACTTTCCATCCTCCTTAAAAAGATATGTTCTTCAACATGTTTATCAATCAGCGTGTTACGAAAAAGTTTTCATCTTCCGTGTAAAAAATCCCCTGATATATTTGGTGTGTATGTTATAAAGTCCTACTTTTGCACCCGCTTTCGAGAACGGGAGCAGCGATGTTTTGACATTCTGACAGGAACGGCGTAGGAACTCTTACCTATTTCTTCTGCTTGGGGCTTGTTTCTTTCTGAAATCTCCCCTTTGAAAAGCAGAATAAAAAAACTTCCGAAAACATTTTGGAAGATATGAAATAAAAGTTCTTACCTTTGCACCCGCTTTCAAAAAGTAAGCAGCGTTGGTTGACACACTTTTTCTTGAATCCGGGTTGGTA
>ENA-OQAA01000232-OQAA01000232.1-human-gut-metagenome-genome-assembly--contig:-NODE-232-length-39817-cov-3.628168_pt1 | contig 39817 bp, 54 predicted proteins | sample MGYA00242489_ERZ504515 | MGnify/ENA primary metagenome ERZ504515 (study PRJEB26092, sample SAMD00036237) | human gut metagenome | host: Homo sapiens | study: EMG produced TPA metagenomics assembly of... | reverse complement strand
ACAAAAATGCCAATACAGAAGTTCCCCAAAAAGTGTCAAAAACAGTAGAACCACACCTTCAGCTGCGTCACAGCAGTGATGAATGGAAAGCAATCTGGTGGATGGAGGATTATAATCTGTCACTTAAATTTTTATATGAGCTATTTTTCGAGAAGCAGCAGTCAGCTTCATAAAAGGGCATTAGCCTTTTATGAAAGTGACATTTTTTCAAATAAATTTCTATATTAAAAAGTGACATTTTCATAAGTTATTGACAGAATCAATTTTAAGCCTTTTCTTCTTTTCCGATGATTCCTTTTTTTTATTTATTCGCATTATGCGCATGTGATCTTAAACTATAACAAATCTTTTTCTTAAATACAAAAATATGTATTGCCAAAAAGAAAACAACTGCAATAGAACTGATCGTATGAATTGACAAAATTATCGGATATTGTTTAAATATCATGCCGAACAGTCCTGTCAGAAACACCTCAAATATTAAGCCAAGCACAAAAAACCTGAAAATATTCATCTTCTTCCAATAAACTCCTGTATGTACAAGACAAAGTATTAGAAAAATTACGGATGCCAGCTTATGAATATGTACCCCGGTGATCGGCACAAGCAATGTCAAAATAAATGTAAGAAACAAAAGTGTATTTAAAATCCTTTTCATATCCCTTCATTCTCCTTCGGAATATATCTTTTTACACCAAACGTAAAATACAAAATATGAAACAGCCAGACACTGAAAAGTATCGAACAAGGTATATAAAGGTTTTTTCTAAACATTATAAAAAAGCCAAAAGACATTAAAAATGTCACTGTGATCATGATCCGAACTTTTGTTTTCCTCGTCATCCCCTGACCTTTTGCATAAGTTTCAAGATTATTTTTATATAATTTTGTTCCCTTAAACCATTTGTCTAACTTCTTAGAAACTTCTCGCAAAACAAAAGCGGCAAAAATCAAAAACGGAAACGTCGGAAGAACCGGTAGCACTGCGCCCACTGCGCCCAGTCCAAAGCTTATACACCCAAAAATAATGTAAAGTATCTTTTTTATATTCATTCTTCTTTCTCCTATCTCTTTTTTCTTTTTTTGTTTCAACAGTATGGTTACATGACATTTTTCTTATCAGCTCATTCTCCCATGCTCTACCGAATATATCTTGTCGGCAATTCGCATCGTAGACTCTCTGTGTGATACGAGCACAACCGTTTTTCCATTCCGTTCTTCATGTAAAGATCTAAGTATGACAGCTTCATTTAAACTATCTAAATTACTTGTAGGCTCGTCAAGTAGCATAAACGGCGCGTCGTGTAAAAAAGCACGGGCAAGACCGATCCGCTGTCTTTCACCGCCTGAAAGCGTATCACCCAGCTCTCCTACCTGTGTATCATAACCTTGCGGCAAAGTCATAATAAACTCATGAACAGAAGCTTTTTGACAAGCAGCCTTTATTTCTTCATCTGTTGCATTTAGTTTTGCAATTCTTATATTATTTTTTATGCTGTCGTGAAACAAATGTGTTTCCTGTGTCACAAAACTTTCCATATTTCTAAGATTTGCAGTATTGATATGCTCTATATCAGTATCGGAAAGTTTGACGCTTCCATTCTCCACCTTCCAAAATCGCATAAATAGTTTAAGAAGAGTGGATTTACCGCTACCGCTTCTGCCCACGATCCCAACAACTGAATTTTTCGGAATATCTGCTGAAAGGTTGTCAAGAATTATTTCGTCCTTATAAGCAAAAGTTACGTTTTCCGCCTTGGCACCGTTAAACGAAACCTCTTTTTCATCTTTAATCTCTTCTACAAGAGGCTCTTCCTCTAAAATATCAAGTACGCGGCTGCCGGATGCGAAAGTGTTTTGCAAAGTGCTGCCTAAATTAGCAAGCGCTATTGCCGGTCCGAAAGATGAAAACAGTGCAAGCGTACAGATCAATATCCCGTCAAATCCTATCGCGTTTGTCTGATATAAATATGCGGAAAGAAAAAGCATCATAAAGTCAAATATTAAGATTACCGTATTTGTAACCGCTATATTTCGACCGGCAATTTTCTTCATTCTCTCTTCATCTGCGGAAAGTTCATCTGTTTTTTTATTCATTTCTGCAAGACGTTTTTTGTCCCTGACCATACTGGATCGTCTCAGAAAGTCCACGTAAACTATCTAATACAAAACCGGAAAGTGCGCCGGACTTGCTGCGAAACTTCATTCCATCGTCACCGCTGATCTTAGAAATAATCAAAGGAATGATCACTCCGATCGTCAGGTAGGCGATGAGAGCCAGCCCGCCAAGCCAAATATGGTACGACGCAATAAAAGCCGTCATGATCAAAGTAAAGAAAAACCAGATCAATACCGGAGAAATGGTATGAGCATAGAATACTTCCAAAAGTTCGATATCTGATGTAATGACTGAAATCAAATCCCCTTTATCTTTGCTTTCTAATTTGGCGGGACATAGCTTTCTAAGAGCTTGAAATACTTTATCTCGTATGAGAGCCAAAAGTTTAAATGCGATAAAATGATTGCACGCCTGCTCTGCATAACGAAGCGCCGCACGAAGGACCGAGAATATCGCCAGAGATATAAAAATGATCGTCAAACTAAACGGCACATTAACACCGACAAGATCGAGTACGGCAAACCCTCCGAAAATCGTGATAAAAGAAGCGCACAAATGTCCGACAATCCCCATTATGACAGCAAGCGCCATATAAGCCGTAAGAGGTTTTACAAGACCGATCAGTTTTGTCACAACGGTAAACCTACTTCTTTTTTTCATTGTACAGCACCATCCTTTCCATAATTTTCTAATCTTGCTGCGCTTCCCACAACTTTTCATAATCCGCTTTATTTTCCAATAATTCTCTATGTTTTCCGCTCTCTGCTATTTTTCCGTTTACCATTACATATATAGCATCTGCTTTTACCACATTTACAAGACGGTGCGATATGAGAATAACAGTCTTGCTCTCTGCCAGATTTTGTATCTCATTCATGATGTCGTTTTCACTCTCAACATCAATATTAGAAGTAGCTTCATCAAAAATATATATCGGACTATCGTGGAGAAGAGCCCTTGCAAGCGCAAGCCTTTGACATTGACCGCCGGACAGATTGGACGCTTTTTCTGACAAACCGGTGTCCAGACCTTTTTCATTACGGACGAAATCCGCAAGATTTACTCTTTCAAGCACTTCCCACAATTCGCTGTCCGATGCATCCGGTTTTCCCATGAGCAGATTATCCCGTACCGTTCCCTTAAACAAATAGCTTTGGTGACTAATGTAAGTTATGTTCTCCATAAGGTCGGCTTCACGGATTTCAGACAATTCTGTTTCTCCGACCGAAACCGATCCGCCATACCCTTTATTTCTCCCTGTAAGAATGGCAGAAATCGTAGACTTTCCACACCCCGATTCACCTACGATGGCTGTAAAAGCGCCTCTTTTGAATGTCATATTCACCCCGCTTAAAATCTCGCGATCATTATCGTAAGAAAAATGCAAATCCCGGCATACAATATCGCCTTTCGGACAGTCTGCCTTCTTTTCTTCTGCTTCCGGCAGATCAAGTAACCGAAATATCTTTTGTCCTGCCGCCATACCATTCATTGCAATATGGAAGAACGAACCAAGCTGCCGCATAGGAATAAAGAAATCGGCCGACAGCATAATAATTAATAAACATCCCGCAAGACTTACATTCCCTTTACTGTACTGAGTCACAGACATCACTATGCCAAGCGCCGCTCCCCCATAAGCGATCAAATCCATAATCGTAATAGAGTTAAGCTGCATCGTTAAAACTTTCATTGTGATTTTGCGGAATTTTTCCGCCTCAACGTTCATCTCATCGTTCTTAAAATCATCTGCCCGGTATATTTTAAGAGTCGTCAGCCCTTGCAGGTTCTCAAGGAAAGTGTCGCCAAGCGCGGTGTACTGTCCCCAATATTTTGACAACAGTTTTTTTGCCCATGTCTGTACTGCAGCTATCGCAGCCGGTATCAGCGGTACACAAACAAGAAGCACGGCCGCAGCCGGAACATTGACAAATCCAAGAACAATAAATAATGTCAAAGGAGCAAGCATTGCATAAAAAACTGGGGAAGATATGCTCCGAAATACGTTTCCAACTGTTCCACGCCTTCTACCGATATTTGGACAATCTCTGACGTTTGAGCTTTCTCTTTATATGAGCTTCCCAGGCGAAGAAGTTTCCTGTATATCTTTTCTCTCAATACTTTCTTTACCGCCTTGGAAGAAAGATATCCCATTTTTGCAGATTGTACCGCACAAAAATAGCGGATGCCTACCGCTGCCGCCACAACAATTACAGTACAGACAAAGTTTTCCCGGTCTGCAGTATTCGCAAATAGCCTGGAAAGCAAATCGGCAATACTCACCATCATCGTAATGTTTGCCACAAGTGATATCCATTGATATATTACATTCCATGCAATGTATTTTTTACTTTCTCTTACCGTTCTAATAAGTCGTTTATCAATCATCATATCTTCTTTTCTCCTTCAACAACTTTTGTTACTTCACACTTATAGACACATTCTTCTTTTACCGGGCTGTTCTCTCCTGACAACGGATATTTTTCTGCCCCGCGCAAATCAAATGACGTCTTGTGATTAATTATTGCTAACTCTTGATCAAAAAAATAAGCGGCAGTTTACAGCCGCTTTAAAGCGCCATTGATTAGTTGCAGCTAACTTCTGGTAGTATATACTAAATCATCTTTTTTGGCAAGAGTTTTTTTCATTTAGGACAACAGATATGGCAGTCTTTCAATTTCTTCCTGCAGATTCTTTAGAAATTTACCTGCATGCGCACCGTCCATTTGCGTATGGTGAAACTGAAAAGAAATTGATAAGAGAGCCTTTTCACCGTCCATGCGATACCTTCCCCATATCATAAAAGGATTGTTGAAAATTCCGCTGTTCATCCCAACAGCTCCATCCAGTTCTACATTTACAATAGCCGAAGTTCCTATGACCATATATTCATCCGATAGATCGTGGTCAATACAAGTATTGCACACTTCTGTTGTATATCTTAGATAATCGGCATTAAATTTTTCAAGATTATCCGTACAGGCAATATCGCACGAACTAACTTCTCCGTCTTTATTTTCAACAATCGTATTAACAGCAAGTTTATCATACTGTATCAACTTGTCTCCCACGGGCAATAAATAAAATTCTTTTACTGAAACAGCAGCCTTGCCTATACAAAAGTCAAGAAGCATGTTGAACTTCATACCGCGGCTTTTGCTTACTTTGATCAATGGCATTACATCGTAAGTCTTGAAAAATGTAACCATAGGGTTCGGAGCTTTCATCCAAAGCTCAAATGCCAAAGTTCTCGTAGTTTCTTTCGGATCTATTTCTCTTACGCACATTGTTATTTCCTCACATAATTTACAAATTAGATTTTTATTCTGTTTTCACAAAGCTATTTGTCATTATTTGTTTCTGAATGCTTTGCGTGGAATACAAAACGCTGTGTTGGATAACCGAATTCTATTAAAAGCTCTCGTTCTGCAAAACCAAGCTGCCGCAGTTCTTCGCGGTATCCTGTATCGGCTCTGTCTCCTTTCCTATAAGTTGTTATTGAAATATCCTGATCCGGACAATAATCTTCCAACAACGCATCCAAAAAAATCTTTTGAATCCCTCTTTTTCGGTATTGCGGATGTATCCCCATAAATTCAATACTGCACGGCAAAACACCAAAAGCCAAAGCGCCGATCAACAAATCTCCGTCTTTCAAAACCAACGCCTGCCTGTTTCGGATAAATATCTTTAATTTGTGTAAGTAGTCTGTTTCATCTAAAACAGGATATCCGTCAACCACCAACCGAAGTAACTCCATCCAGGAAGGTATATCCTCCATAACCGCAAGCCGTATATCGTTCTTTGTTAGTGCGGCGCTTTGCATTTTGTCGTGTAAAGTAAATCGCAGCAGCAAAGGGTAGAACGCCTGCTTGTCACGATATTGCGCAGGCGATGTCTTATACATAGCTGTAAAAGCAGTAGTAAAAGATTGCTGACTTTCATATCCGCAGATAAAAGCAATTTCAATGATCGGTTTGTCTGAGAATACTAATAACTTTGCAGCTTCGGTAAGCTGCCTTCTCTGAACATAATCGTGCATTGTCATCCCGACTGTTTTAGTAAATATACGATGCAAATGATATTTTGAGTAATTAACCGCTGTGGCAACAGTTTCAAGATCAAGCTTTCCGCTGAGATGATCTTCAATATAACCTATGACCGTTTCAATGCTGATAACCGTTTTATTTTCCATAAGAAGCCTCCCTACGAATTATAATATAACAAATAATCCGGTTTGTGTTTTCACAATTCTTGCTATATTGATTATTTACTCTTTCAGACATAAAATTAATGCTTCCCTGTCTTAATAAATGTCATGCTGGCTTGACATTTATATATGACATGCTATAATGACAATGTAAGGCTAGCATGACATAAAGGGAGGGGGATTTTTTGAAAAACCGAGTAAAAGAATTGCGTGAAAAGGAGAATCTGACACAAAAAAAACTGGGAGAAAAGGTTCATGTTTCAAGACAGGCAATCAACGCTATTGAAACCGGAAAATATGACCCGTCACTTTGGTTGGCTTATGATATTGCACAACTGTTTCATATGACCATTGAAGAAGTATTCATTTTTAAGGAGAGTGAAAGAAAATGAAATCATTAAAAAATCCTATGACTAATGCAATTTATATAGCCTTGATTACTGCAATTTACGCCATAATATTTATAGTTTCATCTGAATTTGTATTTAAATATGATCACTTTCTCTCTGATAGCCGATGGTCTTTATTTATCCAAAACAAAAACATGAAATATGTTGGACTTGGAATGATTGGCGTAGCAATTATTATTGATACATTTTCTGCTTTAAGAAGAAAAAAGTTTGATGAGTACCAAATAATTACATTGGAAAAAATCATGTTATTTAACGGCTCTTTTCTAAATATAATTTTCCCTCTCTCCCTCTTTATACTGATTTTTGTACCCGCATATTTTGTGGAAACGATTTTTTTCTTCATTCTATTTCAATGGCTATGTATGATCATTACAGAAATAACTTATTTGATCAAGAACTATAAATAATAAGGAGAGGTGCTATTATGTGGTTTGTTTGGTTTATGTGGGGAATAGTTGACGTTGCTATTATCGCAACAATTATTTTGCTGACAGGAAAGGGAAGTATGCTTGTTACCGGTTTTAACACAAAAAATGCAGAGGAATTAACAAAATATGATGTAAAAAAAGTAAGTAGGCAAGCAGGAATTTTTATGACTTTAATTGACTTTGGATTAATCGGACTTGTTTCATATATTCAGTTAGAGCAGTTCCGGCTATTCAAGATAATACAATCTCAAATTATGGAACTGAAATAACTGTTGTTTCTCTCGGGATTTGCATTTACATACTTTTTGTTGCAATTATAGCGACTACTCGCGGTTTTAAGAACTGTAAGAAATAGCAAAATCAAAATGATATGTTTCACAACAAAACGAAAATGCTCATGTACGGTAAAGGAACACGCATGAATTTGCTTTTTCGATTTCAAATGTTCACAAAAACCTTTACTTTCATGTACTATAAACATAAAAATTAGGAGGAGTTACGATATGAAACAGCCACCAAGACAAAGAACAATAAAAGACGAGCGAGATGAAAAAATAGGAAAAGACGCAAAAGTTTATGCCTTTGAATGGATAATAGCTATTACCCAAGTATTAACGATAATGTGCATAATAAAGGGAAATCCGGCATGGAAAGGAACAATATCGATATTATTTTTTGGCGTTGCATTTTTACTGTTTTATGAATTTAAGCAGTATGAGGCAAAACCCTTCAAGCAAGTTGGAATTGTTTTCCTGATTATAGGGATTGCATTGTTGATATGGTTTGGAATTACAGGATAGATAACCCAAAGTGCTACCGCCCTCTTTTATTTTACAACTGAATAACAGCCGCCCTGCAGCGGCACACGAAGAGGATGTGACAAAACTCGATTGAGTTTTGTCACATCCCCTTTTAATAAATCAATCTTCTTGTGTGTCCTTTTGAAATTCTAAAATATCGCCGGGTTGACAGTCTAATGCGTCACAGATGGCATTTAAGGTTGAAAAGCGAATAGCACTTACCTTTCCGGTCTTAATTTTGGATAAGTTGACATTTGCAATACCAACCTTTTCGGATAGTTCGTTTAAGCTTATTTTTCTATCTGCCATCATTCTATCAAGCCTTAAAATTATTGCCATATCATATCTCCTTTATAATGTTTCATCTACCTCTTGCTGCAACTCACATTCATAACCCTTGATATAAGCTCAACAGAAGAAAAAGTCAATACTGGAGTCTAGTTTTAACAGAGCTTCCTTCGCATCGGCAGCTTCTTTGACAATAAAACCATTTCTACATAATAGAATACGAAGAATTTCACGAATTTCCGAATCATCATCTACAATTAAAATAGTTTCTGGCCCTTTTTCTTTTTCTGTTACCAAATATGACCACCTCATTTCAATATAAAACTTGTAATTCCTTTACGCTAAAATACTATATTTTCATCTGCATCTTATCCTTTTTTACAAACTACGCAGAGCCATCCTTTTTTATTTTTGTGTATTTTTATGTCTGTAAAACCTGCATCCTCCAAAGATTTTTTTATTTGTTCAGAATTGTATATTTTCATTCCCTGTATAATCTTAGTCCACTTTTCTTCTTTAGAATTTTCGCCATTTGATTCGTTGCAAATCATAAAAGTTCCGCTGACTTTCAAAACTCGATATACTTGCTTAAATGCCTCATTAATATCAGGCCAAAAATATATTGTTTCAAACGCAGTAATTATATCAAAAGTTTCTTTTCGGAAAGGCAGTTTCATTACATTACCCTGCAAGATTTCACAATGCTTATTTTCTATTTCTGCCTTATTGATTTTTGAGGATTTTATTACACTAACTTCTGAATAATCAATGCCGATCACCTTGCCGTATGGGGTTTTTACTAATAGCTTTTTTACATTTGCCCCACCGCCACATCCAATATCCAGACATCTGTAATCATTTCTAATCTCTATATGTGTAAATCCCCATTCAGCCATAGATGAATGTCCGGCATTCATCATATTAACCATAATTTTTCCGCCAATCCCTTCAGGTTTACAAGTATTTTGAAAAAAAGACATGCACAATGCTCCTTTCTAAGTTAGTTTTAACTAACTCGATTATATCACACTTTCGGCAAACTGTCCAATCTGTCCGGAGAAGCACCGCAGAAAGCCTCCGAACAAATTGCTGATTCTGTATGAATTCCATAGATTTTCATTTTCTATATCATCATGAACATGATAAAAAAAGGGGCTGTGAAATAACAGTCTCTACGGAAAAAGAGGACTTTTCGTTCAAAATGAACGAAAGGTCCTCTTTTATATTAAAATTAACTTGCGATGAAAATTTCAACTGTAAATTATAATAACCCAAAACAAGGATATTTACCACTGTTTCTTTCAGATTGTTTGGATCTGCTGGATCCTGTTTTAACATTTGACAGATTGATGGGAGTAATCGATTTAAATAAGTATCTGACAGATATTCCGGAGTACACAACTGGACGACTCAGATATAATCCGTTCAACATGTTAAAAACGGTACTTTTCGGATTTATGACCAGCGGCTACTGCTCCCTGAGAGAACCGGAAGACAACTGCAAAGTCAATATCAGATTCATGTATTTCATGGATCACCATACTCCATCATACCGAACCTTTGGATATTTCATCAACGAAGTACTTCAGGATAAGATTGAAAACATTTTTAACGACATCAATCAAGCAATCTTCAACGAGGAGCATGTGGATTTGCAACATATCTACATCGATGGTTCCAAGTTTGAAGCAAACGCCAACAAATATATATCGCAGTTGTTGGCGTGAACCATTATCGTTCAGATATGGACTGTTTCATTCCTTTGATGAAGCACTTCAAACAAACGTATGGTATCCCAACTGCATTGTACGGAAATTCCCTTAACGGTACTTCTGGCGGTACACACACAGGGATAATTCCACCATGCAGACTGCATTTTAAATCATAGATACGCTTTTTAAGCTGGGTACTCGGTGTCCCGTCCTCATTCTGCAAGAATACATCACGCACCGCTGTAAATTTTAATTCTCCAAATGTTTTTTCTTTGTCAATGACAAACCCGTTTGATAATCTCATAATTTTTTCACTCCTTTACTTTTCTTTAACTGCTACAATATCGTCAACAACTAACACATAATCGGTATGTCCATATCCCGATTGCGTAACCTCTGCCGTATAACTTCGGATTGACAAGTTTTACTTTCTGCTTACTTGAACTTCTTTTCGCCAGCCTGTACGGGAATTTCTACTACAACATTTCCCCTCTCTGCACATCAGAATAAAGGTTATAGCTTCGTCTGGCTACACATTGTTCCAACAGACAGGCTTGTTTGTAATTCAGTTCCTTGTGAGCTTCGCCATACTGTTTGACATACTCTAAGGATAACGCCACATCTGAAATCTGGTCGGCACTCATGCGTGAGCTTGCGTCAGCTCTGGTCTCGTAGACCATTCTTAAAATCTGTATTGATGTCAATACAATCGGATAACTTCTTCTTTGCTCTTTTTTCAGCCCTTGTTTCATTAAAGTCTGCAACAAATCTTTTATTTCTGGTTGCTCTCTTAGCACAACCTTTTCTGATGTTCCATCTTTAACTCCTCCTATCGCTCTTTTGGTCGTATCTGCGGTTTCATAGTTGGTAGCTCCCGACAGTAGTCTGGATAGTTCAGACGGATTGCCTCAAAAAAATACGGAGCATATCCACATTCAAATATCTCATAAGGTGTAGACAATTTTTCCTTTCCAAATAGAAAAAGAGACTGTTATTTCACAGCCCCTGTAATAAATCTTTTACCCCAACTCTTGACAAAGAGCCGAAAAATAAGCGTACCACTATTTCTAATGATACGCTTATCTTATTTCATTTTTTAATTAAGTTCTATGAGAACTCCTATTTATTTGCGATAGCTGCCTGTGCTGCTGCCAGTCTTGCGATCGGCACACGGAACGGTGAGCAGGATACATAGTCAAGACCAAGTTTGTTGCAGAATTCTACAGAACTCGGATCTCCGCCGTGCTCTCCACAGATTCCTACGTGAAGATTCGGATTAACCGGTTTTCCTAATGTGATCGCCATATCCATCAGCTTACCAACGCCTGTCTGATCCAGTTTTGCAAACGGATCGTTCTCGAAGATCTTAGCATCGTAATAAGCATCAAGGAACTTACCTGCGTCATCACGAGAGAATCCAAATGCCATCTGTGTCAAGTCGTTTGTACCGAAGCAGAAGAAGTCAGCTTCTTTTGCGATCTCGTCTGCTGTAAGAGCAGCTCTCGGGATCTCGATCATTGTACCTACTTCATATTTCAGGCTGCTGTTTGCTGCTGCGATTTCAGCGTCTGCTGTCTCAACAACGAACTTCTTAACATATTTTAACTCTTTTACATCGCCTACGAGCGGAATCATGATCTCCGGTTTTACTGTCCAGTCCGGATGAGCGTTCTGTACATTGATGCTGCGCGGATAACAGCTCTTGTCTGCATCTTAGCGATTTCCGGATATGTCACTGCCAGACGGCATCCACGATGTCCCATCATCGGGTTAAACTCGTGCAGGCTGTCGATAATTGCTTTGATCTGATCAACTGTCTTGCCCTGTGCGTCAGCCAGTTTCTTGATGTCCTCTTCCTCTGTCGGAACGAACTCATGAAGCGGCGGATCAAGGAAACGGATTGTAACCGGATTTCCTTCAAGAGCCTCATAGAGAGCCTCGAAGTCACCCTGCTGCTCCGGAAGGATTTTTTCAAGAGCCGCTTCTCTTTCCTCTACTGTTTCAGAGCAGATCATCTCACGGAAAGCGTCGATTCTGTTGCCTTCAAAGAACATATGCTCTGTACGGCAAAGTCCGATACCTTCTGCTCCAAGTTCGCGGGCTTTCTTAGCGTCAGCCGGTGTATCTGCGTTTGTACGAACTTTCATTGTTCTGTATTTATCAGCCCATCCCATGATTCTTCCGAACTCACCTGCGATCGTAGCATCTACTGTCGGGATGATTCCGTCATAAATAGCTCCTGTAGATCCGTCAAGAGAAATGCTGTCTCCCTCGTGGAACTCTTTTCCTGCTAATGTGAATTTCTTGTTTGCTTCATCCATTGTGATGTCTCCGCATCCAGATACACAGCATGTACCCATACCACGTGCAACAACGGCTGCGTGAGATGTCATACCACCGCGAACTGTCAGGATACCCTGTGCGGATTTCATACCTGTGATGTCTTCCGGTGATGTCTCAAGACGAACAAGGATTACTTTTTCTCCTCTTGCAGCCCATTCAACAGCGTCGTCAGCTGTGAACACGATCTTACCGCAAGCAGCTCCCGGAGATGCTCCAAGTGCTTTTGCCATCGGTGTTGCGGCTTTCAGTGCGGCAGCATCGAACTGCGGATGGAGAAGTGTATCAAGGTTTCTCGGATCGATCATAGCTACAGCTTCTTCTTCTGTTCTCATTCCCTCGTCAACAAGGTCACAAGCGATCTTAAGAGCTGCCTGAGCTGTCTCTTACCGTTACGAGTCTGAAGCATGAACAGTTTACCATGCTCTACAGTAAACTCCATGTCCTGCATATCTCTGTAGTGTGTTTCAAGTGTTTTGCACACATCTTTGAACTGTGCGAACGCTTCCGGGAATTTCTGTTCCATCTCGGAAATGTGCATCGGTGTACGAACACCTGCAACTACGTCTTCGCCCTGTGCATTTGTAAGGAACTCTCCGAAAAGTCCGTTCTCTCCTGTAGCAGGGTCACGTGTAAATGCAACACCTGTACCACAGTCATCTCCCATATTTCCGAATGCCATCATCTGTACGTTGACAGCAGTTCCCCATGAATACGGGATATCATTGTCACGGCGGTATACGTTTGCTCTCGGGTTATCCCATGAACGGAATACAGCTTTAACAGCTCCCATTAACTGCTCTTTTGCGTCTGACGGGAAATCTGCTCCGATCTTCTCTTTGTACTCAGCTTTAAACTGTCCGGCAAGAGTCTTAAGATCTTCTGCTGTAAGATCAACGTCCTGAGTAACGCCTTTTTCTTCTTTCATTTTGTCGATAAGCTCTTCAAAGTATTTCTTACCAACTTCCATAACTACATCAGAATACATCTGGATGAATCTTCTGTAGCAGTCCCATGCCCAACGAGCATTTCCGGAAGCCTCTGCAAGAGTCTCTACAACTTCTTCGTTAAGACCGAGGTTAAGAATTGTATCCATCATACCCGGCATGGAAGCTCTTGCTCCGGAACGAACGGAAACAAGAAGAGGATTCTCTTTATCTCCGAATTTCTTTCCTGTGATCTCTTCCAATTTAACAATAGCGTCCATGATCTGACTCATAATTTCGTCGTTGATCTTTCTGCCATCTTCATAATACTGTGTACAAGCCTCTGTTGTTACAGTAAATCCCTGCGGTACAGGGAGTCCGAGACTTGTCATCTCTGCAAGGTTCGCGCCTTTTCCACCAAGAAGGTTTCTCATTGTTGCGTTACCTTCTGTGAACATATAAACCCATTTTGCCATGTCACAATGACCTCCTAAAAAATTTTGCAAATATTTCTGCTATAATTCGCATATAATATTCTAATGGTTTTATTCACTTGCGTCAAGCGTTTTGTCGGCTTTTGTCTGTCTTTTTGTCCATCTTTTCGTCTATTTTCCACACATATTTCCCACGATCTCCGATTCCGTAAAAATCAGCAAACGTAATCTTAAAAATCTTATTTTTCATAGAACTGATATCTATCTTACTTTTGATCATATATTGCCATATTCCCGAATGCGCAATATCTCCCTGAAGCAAAATTCCTTCCGGTACTCCGTCTTTCATGATCAGACGGCGATATACGTTTCTGTCTTCCTCGACAAAGATCTCATCCCCTTCTTCCTGTCTGATCCTTCCGAGGCAAAGAGTAACCAGTCCGAAAAAGTTGATCGTATTTTTCGCGGCAAATGTATCCGTATACTCTGTACCGACTCCGCACATATTTCTTGCCGCCGTCTGTCCCTGCTTCATCGCGTTCGGCCAGATGCCCGACAATCCCGTAACATCTCCCGCCGCATATACGTTCGGTACATTTGTCTCCATCTTAGAATTTACTTTGATTCCTCGTTCGACCTCGATCTCACTTTTTTTCTAAAAACCCGACTGCCGGACGTACGCCAGCCGCCACGATGATGAGATCGCATAAAAGCTGTTTTCCCGTATCAAGAGTAACCGCACGAATCATACCGTCAGCTTCGCATACCGCGCCTTCGGCTTTGCATCCGAGATAAAATTGTACCCCTGCCTGTTCAAACAGTTCCTGATATGTCTTCGCCGCATGTGCGTCAAGCTGTACGGGAAGAATCTGTTCCGCCATCTCCACGACAGTCACCTTTTTCCCTCGCTCGATCAATCCGTACGCTGCATCCAGTCCGACAAGTCCTGATCCGATAATCAGAATTTTTTCCGCATCTTCCGCCATTTTATCGATCTCCTGCGCGTCTTTCAAATGCCGGAGTCCAAATACATTTTTCGCTTTCCGAAGATCTCCTACAGGAGGAATAAAACTGTCTGCCCCTGTGGAAATGAGCAGTTTGTCATAACAGATCGATTCTCCTCCCTTTGTATCAACCATCTGATTTGCCGTATCGATAACTTCAATATGTCCGTATACTTCCGCGATCTGATTTTTCTCAAAAAAGTCTTCTTCCACAAACGACAACTCTTCCGCCGTCCTTTCGTGGGAAAGATATTTGTGCAGCATACAGCGGGAATGAACTTGCTCATCTGCCGAAATCATCGTAATCTGTGCATCTTTTTTCAGCTTTCTGATCTCTTTTGCGGCCATGATCCCCGCCGCTCCTGTTCCGATAATCACGTAGTTCATCCATCACACCTCCTCTACATGGATCGCGCCTTTCGGACACGATTTCACACAGTTTGGTTCCTGACCGTCAGACATACAAAAATCACACTTGATCACTTTTTTCTTTGTCATCCGATCCGGTTCAAGAACACCAAACGGACAATTCATCACACACATAAAGCAAGATCCGCATTTTGTCTCGTCATATGTCACGATCCCTGTTTCCGGGTCTTTCTGAAGCGCCCCGCTCATACATGACATTACGCATTCCGGCTCGTCACAATGCCTGCAGAACAAAGGTCTGTATGTGCCGTCGTCTCCTTTTAAAATATAATTTCTCGATTCGTTTTCCGGATCGGTCAGATCCAAATCATAAATTGTTCCCGGCGTTTTCCTGTGCGCCTGCATACATGCTGCCGAACAATTCTTACAGCCGTCGCATTTTTCATATTCTACAATAATCCTTCTCATGGAGCCGCCCTCCTATATATGAAGCGCGTCGCGCTTTTCCAGAATAATCTTTTCCAAAATATCGGCAGATTCTTTTGCGTCCGGATTAATGATAACTTGCCCGCCTGTCAATTCTTTCATATCTTCTGTCAATATTTTTACAGCCGCGCCGCTTCCCGTTACAAACGGCGGAAGTCCTAAATGAAGCGGAAGTCCTAACGCCAGACCGAAGCAGCCGTCCGCAAGAGCCTGCTCCTCAAGCCACTGCGCCGCCGAAAGCACGAGCGGAAGCTGAGGCAGATCGACGCCGATCGTCTCCGCAAGTTCCGTCGCCACGATCTCCAAACGTCCGATCGCAAGGCACGGTCCGAAATTAAGCACCGGAGGAATCCCCAGTTTTTCACATACTGCGCGAAGTTTCGGTCCTGCAAACTGTGCGGCTTCCGGCGTCATCAAACCGCAATTTTCAATTCCTCCCGAAGAACATCCTGCCGTCAAAACGATAATATCCCGGGCAATCAGCTCTTTCGTAAGTTCTACCGTAAGGACATCATGTCCTCCCGCCGTCAAGTTTGAACAGCCCACAACTCCCGCAACTCCTTTAATATCGCCTGATACGATCAGATCTACAAGCGGCTTCCAATTTCCGCCGAGAAATTCTTTCAAGGAACCTTCACTGACTCCTGTAAGTGTACGTTCATTGCCATGCTCTTCCATCAGATTCAGTTCTACCCGTTCTTCCGACGCACAATCCGCGCCTCTTCTCTCTTTATAAGAAAGAAGAACTTTATCTATAATTTCCTCCGTTACCTGCTCTCTGTTTTCAAAGTCAAATTCTTCCAGCTCTGCATTTGCTTTTTTCGCCACACTGTCAATACAAAGCTGTTTGATCTTCAATTCGTCACAGATCGGTTCGATTCCCGGCAAAGTACAGTTAAATTCCGAAATCACTGCATCGATTGCGCCTGTGGCGAGAATCGCTTCGCTCGTGTAGTTATTTCCGGCATGTCCGTCAAACACATCTTCATAATGCGCGCCTCGAAGCTGGAGATCTTGTCCGACACAAGTACATCCGACAAGCTTAAACCCTTTTGCTCCCGCCTGTTTTGCCTTTTCCGTAATATCCGCATCTGTAAGCCTTTCCTGAAGATATGTAAACATCGAATGCTGATGTCCTGTAATCATAATATTGATATAATCCGGATCGATCACCCTCAGACCGACCGGAGCCAGACGAAGCTTCGGTTCTCCGAGCACGATATCATTCAGAAGATTCGTCAATGTCAGCCCGTAAATACCTGTAGAAATTCCAAGTTTCAAACAATCTTTTAACATATCGACCGGATCTGAATTTAAGTTTGTTGAACATTTGACAACTCCATGACAGACTTCCGATTTTGCTCCGCCCGGAAGGATGCCGAGTTTTTCCCAGTTTTCATAACGAGGCGCATATGCCATTTTCTTTACAAGTTTCATTTTCTCATATTCGGGAAGATACAGATCCGCAAGAACCGCATCGGCAACTTTCTCTGCCCGGACGTACATATCCTCTTCTTCAATCTCAAAAAGAGCCGCCAGTTTATTTAATGCTCCTTCTCCTTTTATCCCACTCTTTTTCTGCGCTGCATTTTTCACATTTCTTGCCGTATTCTCTACGACATGGATATAGCACCCCGAGCCGGACGCTACCGCACGAAGAAAGTTTCTCGCAACGATCGTATCTGCATTTGCACCGCAGATTCCTCTCGGGGCATCCGGTGTGATTCTGCACGGTCCGTTTGAACAAAGCCGACAACATACTCCTTGAAGTCCAAAAGCACATTTTGTGCTCTGACCTTCCACTCTATGGTGAGACGTTTCCAGCGGAAGGTTTTTAATAAACCCCTCCAACGGCTTATCCGCACTTTCACAAGTCGTACATCCATAACATTGATTCATCTGTTCTTCCTCCTTAACACTTCATATAAATAGTTTTCTGCTGCGCACGTGAGTCTGTTTTAATAGATATTTTTAGTCCACTTTTTGTCGGAAAGAAAAGTGGGCATACACCCACTTTGTCATCTGTGTATCATTTTCTACACAGATGCTACTTTTTTAAAATATCAGCCATTGTCTTTTTTTTCAAAAGCTTTTCTACCGAATGCTGAATTCCAAGAAGTTCTCTGTGAACCGCACATCCCTCTTTGCTTTCATTTCTGATACAAGAGTGATGAACACATTCCATAACCGCAAAGTCCGGTTCGATTGCCGTTACTACGTCATACAATGTAAATTCGCCGATATCTTTTGCAAGCTGATACCCGCCCTTTGGGCCTCTGCGTATTTCGATCAATCCGGATTTGTTCATCTTTTGAAGAATCTTATAACCAAACGCCGATGGTATCTGTTCTAATTCACAAAGTTCTTTTATCGTTTTCTTACCGCCATCTTGTAAAGCTCTTATAACACGAATGGCATAATCACTCTCTTTCGTAAAGAGCACATCATCACCTGCTTTGTTAGAATTATATCAATGTAGAGTATTTTTGTCAACAATCCATTCTACACTTTCACCTGTTTTATTTCTTATTTTATATATTTTTTGTAACTTTTCACATCATCAGAATGTTTTTTACTGATGTTAATATAATTTCTTATATATTCTAAAAATATATTCCCGTGTATTTGTTCGATTATTCCATACGCAGGAATGCTCTATATCCTTTCACAGCCTCATACACATCGGCTTTGCTTGATACTTCATAAGGAGCATGCATGTTCAGTACAGCCACTCCGCTGTCGATCACTTCCATTCCATAATTGGCCATAATATAAGCGATCGTTCCGCCTCCGCCAAGGTCGACTCTTCCAGCTCCGCAAACTGGTATGCCACCTGCGCCTCGTCCATCGTTCTGCGAAGAGCCGCAATATATTCGCCGTTTGCATCGTTAGAACCTGATTTTCCTCTGCTGCCTGTAAATTTATTAAACGTAATTCCATTTGCAAAAAATGCGGAACTGCGTTTTTCAAAAGCTTCTGCAAACATCGGATCAAACGCAGCGCTTACATCTGACGAAAGCATTTTTGAATTACTCAAAGCCCGGCGGACTTTTAATTCGGATTCACCTTCTGTCACGGCAATCAGCTCGGCAACTGTATTTTCAAAAAACCGGGAATGCATTCCCGTAGCTCCCACACTTCCGATCTCTTCTTTATCTACAAGCAGACAGCATCCTGTTTTTTTCGCTTCCGTCACATCCAGCATCGCAAATAAAGACGTAAACGCGCACACACGGTCGTCCTGTCCGTAAGAAAGATTCATACTTCTGTCAAGTCCGCAGTCACGGGCTTTTCCTGCCGGAACGATCTCCAGCTCCGCCGAATAAAAATCTTCTTCATCGATACCGTACATCTCTTTTAAAATATTGAGCACATTTTGTTTTACAGCGTCTTTTTCTTCTTTCTTGAGATCGTCCGCTTTCTCTATCGGACGGTTTCCGATCAAAAGATCTAATTTCTCGCCTTCGATCACCTGCGACGCTTTCTTTTCCAACTGTTCCTGGGCGAGATGAACAAGCAGATCTGTGATGACAAATACAGGATCATTTTCATCTTCTCCGATGGATACCTTCACAGTTTCTCCGTTCTTTTTGACGATGACGCCGTGCAGTGCGAGCGGCTGTGCCACCCATTGATATTTTTTTATACCGCCATAATAATGAGTATCAAGATAAGCAAGTTCTTCATTTTCATAGAGAGGATTTTGTTTCACGTCAATACGCGGCGAATCAATATGTGCTCCAAGAATATTCATTCCCTCAGAAATCGGTCTCTCACCGATTCTAAATAAAGCAAGCATCTTATTCATATTGACTGCGTATACTTTATCTCCCGCTTTCAGCGTTTCTCCTGATCTTAATATTTCTTCAAGATCCCGGTAACCTGCATCTCTTGCCATATTTACGCTAAGTTCTACGCACTCCCGCTCTGTCTTTCCGGCATCCAGGCAACGCTTGTACTTGTCATTGATTTCCTTTAGTTCCGAAATCTGTTCATCGCTGTATAAATTCCAGATATTTTTTCTTTCCATAAGGCAGTCCCCTTCTTTATTATTTTATGATCTTTTTTATTTTCACTTTATTATATACGATTTCTCTGTATTTTAAAAGTAAACAAACTTTTTAATTTTCAACCGGAAAACGCAGCCACATAAAGCGCCGAAAGACACTTTCCGGAACGCGGCGAGCGCCATAAAAAAACGCAGTTCCGAAAAAACGGAACTGCGTTTTTATTAAGCCGGAAATCAGACTTGAACTGACGACCCCTTCATTACGAGTGAAGTGCTCTACCTGCTGAGCTATTCCGGCATTAAGATTCGTACTAATACGAACCTTAATTATTATATCTTACTTTAATGTAAATTTCAACTACTTTTTTAGTTTTTTCCAAACGTTTTCCCCGTGGATTTTCCCGCCGCTAATTTTCCCCGAGGGTATTTCCATTTCCTTTTGTAGTTTCTTCATCCGTTTTCATATGAACTGTCAGCTGATTATACGGAATCTCTATACCTTCTTCATCAAAAGTCAGCTTGATCTCCTCAAGTATACGCCATCTTGTCGTCCAATACTCATCCGTCTTGACCCACGCCCGAAGTCCGATCACGACAGCGCTGTCTCCAAGCGAATCTACAAATACTCTTTTCTCCTCATCCTGAATGACAGACGGATCGTCACGCAGTTTTTCTTCTACGATCTGTTTCGCTTTGCGAAGATCCGCTTCGTAAGAAATGCCGACTTTCAAATCCAGTTTCCGCTCCGGTCTTGCGGTTACATTTGTAAGACTGTTATTTGTCAGTATACTGTTCGGAACAACTACCGTCTGGTTGTCGATCGTCGCCAGCTTTGTATAAAAGATCTGTATCTCTTTTACAGTTCCTTCGATATTTTCCTGTGTCACGATAATATAATCGCCTACGGTAAAAGGTTTTAAAACAAGTATTAAAATACCTCCCGCAAAATTAGACAGACTTCCCTGAACCGCCAGACCGATCGCAACACCTGCCGAAGCGATCAATGCCGCTACAGACGATGACTCTACCCCGAAGTTTGTTGCGATCATGAAGATCAATATAACGTACAAACTAAATTTGATCATAGAATCGACAAACTGTTTCACACCTGCATCAACATTGCTTCTCTCAAACGATTTTCTGATCACCTTTCTAATCCACTTGATCACTTTACTCCCGATAAAGAAAAAGATAAGCGCCAGAACAACTTTCACTCCGAAGCTGATCAGATTCGGTATATTGTCATGAAAAAAACTCGATAAACCGGTTCACTTCTTCCGTTGCCTCAGCCGTCACTTCTCCGGCTGTTTCAAGAACATTATTCGCATCTGACTGCGACACATTTTTGCTGCCTGCCGCAGCCATAAGAAAGTGTCTGCCGAAAAACATTTGCGCTTTGCCAAGCACACTGATAAGATACCCCTGCATTCTATATTTTTCCTTTCATCTTTTATTTTTTACAATTCGATAAGATCTGCTTTTCTCTGTTTTTCCTGTTCCGTGTTTTTCTAAAAGAAATTTTATTTTAATGCAAGAAACGCGCACAAATTTCCCCGCTTATCACCTGTCTCCCGATGTGAATATAAGATCTTGCTATTGCAATGCGTACAGACATTCGTGACCGCAATATGTTCCTTGCAGATTCCCGATTCCCGAAAAACCGATTCGTTTGCTTTCCATAGATCAAGCTGATATTTTCCATTGTTTTTTCTGTAAAACAGATTATCCCAATCTTTTTCATCGAAAGCTTCTTTGAATTTTTCAATCACATCGCCGCTTACTTCATAGCAATCCTGACAGATCGAAGGTCCGACTGCCGCCAATATATCCGCCGGATCACACCCGAAATGTTCTTTCATAACACGAACCGTCTCTTTTCCTATCTTTCCGACAGTTCCCCTCCATCCCGAATGACTAAGACCGATGACTTTTTTTATCGGATCTACAAAATAAAGCGGAACACAATCTGCATAAGAAGTGACAAGACAAATCCCCGGCACGTTTGTCACAAGACCATCTACGTCTGTATAGTCCCGTTCGCGAACAATCCCTTTTCCTTTATCTTCTTCCGTGACAACACGCACATTTGCCGTATGTGTTTGGCGTGACAAGACCATATCGTGACAGTTTGTTCCGATTGCAGATGCGATCCTCTGAAAATTTTCCATGACGGCATCTTTGTCATCCCCTCTGTCAAAACTAAGGTTCATCGACTCATAACAGCCTTTGCTCACTCCGCCGATCCTTGTCGAAAAAGCGCTTTTTACAACTCCCGTCTTTTCAAATAGCGGATATGTCAAAAACGGAACTTCTCCGCACACTTCGTCAAAAATATGTTCTCCATTTTTATAAACTAACCCTAAACTCATACCGTCACCCCACAAATGCATTCTTTATATGCGTAATCTCTGTACCTTCCACCCCGATCACATCAAAGCGGCACTGCGCATCTTCAATTCCATGCTGTACCGTATAGTACAGCGCACACCGAAAAATCTTTTTTTGCTTTCTTTGATCGACCGCCTCCAGCGGATTGCCCGCCTGTCTGCCGGAACGATATTTCACTTCGCAAAACACATAACAGTCTCCGTCTTTTGCAATAATATCAATCTCGCCGTCACGGCATCTGTAATTATACTCGATCAGTTCATAACCGTTTTGTTCCAGATAATATCCTGCCGCCTGCTCGTATACAGCTCCGACAGATCTGTTGTTTTGCTTTACGTTTCGCTTCATTTTACCACATTCTTTTTCATAATTTTTGAAATTTCTGTTTTAAATGTTTTTTCTGTCTTTATTCTTCTGAAATAAAATTTTTGATAAACGAACGTCTGTGGATCGGACTTGCTCCGACACGTTTCAACGCTTCAATATGACTTTGCGACCCGTACCCTTTATTTTGTGCAAATCCATACTCCGGAAGGATCTTATCATACTGCATCATCAGTCTGTCTCTTGTCACTTTCGCGATAACGCTTGCCGCCGCAATGGAAACACTTTTTGCATCTCCTTTCACGATCGGCACTTGACGATAGGGCATCTCCGGAATCGTAACCGCATCGTTTAAAAGAAGATCCGGTACAACCGAAAGCTGCTCTACCGCTTTACGCATCGCCTCATATGTAGCCTGCAGAATATTGATCTCGTCTATCCTTGCGGGACTTGCCATTCCGACGCCGACAGCAACTGCTTTCTCCATAATTTCATCGTAGAGCGCTTCTCTTCTCGATGCCGAAAGCTTCTTAGAATCGTTCAGATATAAGATTTCACAATCTTTCGGCAAAATAACCGCGCCTGCCACAACCGGCCCTGCCAGCGGTCCTCTTCCCGCTTCATCGATTCCGCATATCATTTCTGCATCTTTGTATTTTCTCTCATAACTTTTCATGAGAGAAAGGCGCTCCCGCTCTAAGCGAAGCGCCTCTTCTTTTTTTCGGTAGGAAGCGATCAGTTTCTGAACGCCGCTGCGGGCATCAGCATCATACATACTGTACAGCGCTTCTCGTTCCTTCTCATCCGCTTTTCCGAATTCTTCTTTGATCTGTGCAATACTTTTACTCATGTTTTATCACCCCGAACTGATCAAGCGGCCAGATCCGTATCCACGCGCGCCCCATCAATTCATCTCTATGGATCGCGCCCACATCGGACACCCTGCTGTCCTGACTGTTATTTCGATTATCTCCCATCACAAAATACTCGTCTTCTCCGAGAGTAACCGGTTCTGCCGCCATTCCCGCTTCTTCTATTATTTCATTTCCGTAATGCTCATCAAGCTGTTTTCCGTTTATATAAATATATCCGTCTACAATCTGAACCGTTTCCCCCGGAAGTCCGATGATCCGTTTAATATAGTAAGTATTTTTTCATATCGGTACGGAAATACAACGATCTCGTAACGCTGCGGCTCCCGGAACCGGTACGAAATCTTATCTACGATAAGGTGATCTCCGTCCGACAAAGTTGTCTCCATAGATGAACCGCTTACCTGCGTTCTCTGTCCGACAAATGTAACGATCAGATAAGATACCGCCACGATCAGCAGAATCGATACGATCCATCCTACAAGTTCTTTTATTACATCTTTCATTCAAGTCAACCTCTGCTATATGCACATCTTTTTGCAGTCATTCTTTTTGCTGCTTCTGCTCTTTTTCTTCACATTTTCCGCCCGCAGTCTTTTTTTCTATCTGACGTTCACGATCTTCTCTTCCCGCTTTGTGAATTTCTTTTTATAATTACTGTGGACGTTCCAATGAGATTCTCCCCAGCTTTCCGCTGCGAAAATCATCAAGAAGGATCGCTGCGGCTTTTTCCGTGTCAAGTTCGCTTCCGCGCACGATGCAATGTCTGCTTTTTGCAATCTCCGTAAGACATTCATATACATCTTCCAAATGTTCGATACTGTATTTTTCTTCCAGCACTCCCGCATATTCTGCATTTAAAAACTTGATCAGTTCTGTGGAAAGTTCTTCTGTCTGAAGAATCTCATCTTTGATTGAACCGATAAACGCCAGTTTTTTTCCGACTTCCTGATCTTCAAACTTCGGCCAGAGAATTCCCGGGGTGTCAAGTAATTCTACATTTTTATTAAGCCGGATCACTGTTTCCCTTTTGTAACGCCCGGCTTATTCCCAGTCTTCGCACATGCCTTCCCCGCGAGGGAATTGATAAACGTAGACTTCCCGACATTCGGAATGCCGACAACCATCGCGCGGACAGGGCGATTTAAAATTCCTCTTTTACGGTCGCGCTCTGTTTTTTCCTTACACGCCTCCTGAATCGCAGAACGGATCTGATTCATACCGCCGCCTTTTTTTGAGTTCACCTTTACGGCAGAATATCCTCTGTCTTTAAAGTAGTCGATCCATTCGTCATTGATCCGTTCCTCTGCAAGATCTGATTTGTTCAGCAGGATCAGACGCGCCTTATTTTTCCCGAGCTCATCAATATCAGGATTACGGCTGCTAAGCGGAACGCGCGCATCTACAAGCTCTATGATCAGATCGATCAGTTTTATATTTTCCTGCATCATTCTGCGGGCTTTCGTCATATGCCCGGGATACCATTGAAAGTGCATGAATCTCCCTCCTAAAATCAGTCTGAAACAAAACCGATGTCTGACCACGGTTTTATAACAAACCAAACTTCACCATAAATCTCTTTTTTCTTAATATTGCCGATTTTTTCTTCACGACTGTCATCACTGGCAGTCTCATTATCTCCCAAAAGGAAATATTCATCTTTTCCCAGATGGACCGGTTCGGACGCTGTTCCCGCATATCCGATATTCCGACACATACTCTGCTTTCAGCGGTTTTCCGTTCGATAAGCAGTTTTCCTTCTTTGATCTGCACCGTCTCTCCCGGGAGTCCTACGATCCGTTTTACAAAATACCGCTCGTCTCCGTCTTTTTGAAACGCCGCTATATCTCCTCTCGAAGGATCTTTTATATTATAAATAAAGTGATTTATCATCACAACATTTCCGTTTTTTAAAACAGGCGACATCGATCTCCGATAACATTCACTCTCTGTCCGAAAGCTGCTACGAGAAAAACCGCCGTCATACATACGAGCAAAAGTTCCACTGCCCACAAAACGATCCCTTTTGTATTTTTTTTATTTTTTCCCCAGCGTTTACCGGAAGACCGTTTCTCTCTTTTTTCGTTTTCAAATCTCAGTTCGCGTTGTCTGGAATTCTTTCCCTGCTTTCTTGCCGTGCCCCGTATGTTTGTATTTTTACGTTTCTTCCGAAAGTCTAACTCTCCCATAACCCCTCCGCTCTAATCGCTTCTGCCGACTGCCCGCCTCTGCCATCTTTCTTTTCCCTCTTCCGGAAAATTTAAGATCGTAAGCGGACGCCAAGATCTCGGCAAGCCCGGGCTTTCGCTCGCCGCAATTACAAAAAAGGGACAATATACAAATCTGTAATTGTCCCTCTCACTGGTTACTATTTTACTAATTCTTTTACTTTTGCAGCTTTTCCTACACATTTTCTCAAGTAGTTCAGTTTCGCTCTTCTTACTTTACCTCTGCGGATAACTTCTACTTTTTCAACATGTGGCGAGTGGATCGGCCATGTCTTCTCAACTCCGATTCCGTTAGATGTCTTTCTTACTGTGAAAGTCTCTCTTGCTCCGCCGCCCTGTCTTTTCAGAACTGTTCCTTCAAAAACCTGGATTCTTTCGCGGTTTCCCTCTTTAATCTTCGCGTATACTTTTACTGTATCGCCGACATTAAATTCCGGTGCGTTTTCTTTCAACTGTTCTGCTTCGATTTTCTTAATGATATCGTTCATTTTGTGTGACCTCCTTCATATTTGACGTTCTTAACACTAAAAATGTGTCAGAGGACCATCGCTCTTCTTTTCACAACTTCTGTAGTCTATCATATTTTGTGCCGATTGACAAGTCCTAAATGTGTTTTCTCTTTACAAACACGATCGTTCCTGCCGCAAGACAAAGCATAGATGCCAAAAGCGTGATTCCCGCAAACGAATGATCTCCTGTAACCGGAGCTTTTGCTTCCTGCTTTGCAGCTTCCGTTCCTTTCGAGTCGCTTGTTACCGGTACAAGACCTTCTTTTGCTTTTGTCAAAGTTTTCAACGCGTTATCTACATCCGCCTGTTTTGCATTTTTCGGATCTGCAAGAATTGCTTTTGCATCTGCGAGCGCGTCTTTCAAAGCTTTCATAGACTCTTTTGTATATTCTGTCTTTGTCTCTGCAAGGAATTTTTCTACTTCTGCAACTTTGTCTTGCAACGCCTTCAGATTAACTGTTTCTTCCTGAACCAAAACAAGCTTGTCTTTCGCATCTGTCAACACCGTCAAAGCGTCATCCACATCTGCCTGGATTGCATTGTCTTTGTTTGCAAGAATATTTTTTGCCGCTTCAAGTGCGTTTGTAAGAGCCGTCATTGATTCTTCTGTGTATTTGTCTTCTGTTTTGTTAAGGAACTCCTCTACTTCTGCAACTTTAGTTTCCAGACCAGTAAAGACCGGCTCAATTCTTTCAACTGTTACGTTGATCTCATTTTCATATCCGTAACTGATCCATGCGCCTGTTGTATCTCCCGCAAGATTATAAGATGTTCCGATCAACGGAAGATTCGCATATTCTACAAGAACATTCTCGCCCCAATATCCTGTTGTTTCCGTCTCATACTCGAGCTGTTTTAAAATCGTTCCTTCTGCGTTTTTATAGTTTACAGTTGCCTTCGCTGTCACTTTTCCAAGAATATTCAGTTTGAAAAGATTTGTTACAACTGCGTCCATACCGAAATAATAGCTGGAGCTGTCCGCTGTTTTTCCGATATACAATCCCACAGTAGCTACATGCGCAAGGTTATCCAATGTCATATGTGCTCCCGACTTATCTACGATCGCATATGTACCGTTTCCGGCATCCTGGAAATTATACACAATCGGCTCTGTCGATTTTTCATAACGTGACATATATGTATTCTTGTGCAGGACAAATGTATCTTTGGAACCTGACGCCTTCATCGCCGCATTCAAACCATCCATATCAACTTTTGCGTAAACTTCGGCAGACACATTGCTTCCCGAAAGATCTACGCCCGGCTCTGTTGTAAGATCTGTCATCTTGTAATCTTTTCCATCGATCACAAAATAAAGATAATCGCGATAATTGATGTTTTTGTTTTCCAAGTCGTTACCGTTTTTAGCGAAAACAGAAACCGACATCGTCAGACAAATAGACACTGCAAGAGCCAGTGATGTAAACACTCTGCCAGCTTTTTTGAAAATGTTTTTCTTCATTTTCTCTTCCTCCCTATTATTATATAAAAGATATATTTGATAAAGAGATTCCCATATCCGGCAACCTCTCCAACGAAATATTCTACTCCTTTTATTCTTATACTTTCAAGTTTTCGGGAAATTCAAGCTAAAAAGTGTAATAATGTCAATTCGTGCACTCTGTCACATCTTCCGGCTCTTCGTGAACTGTTTTTTCCTTAACCGTCTCTTCCAGCCACTTTTTTTCTTTCCACGTTAACGAGCTTTTTTCAAGAAGATCCGGTCTTCTCTCGTAAGTCCGCAGAATCGACTGTTCTCTTCTCCATTTTTCTATGTTTGCATGATGTCCCGACAAAAGCACCGGCGGAACTTTTTTCCCGTGCCACTCTTCCGGTCTGGAATACTGAGGATATTCCAGCAGATTATCCTGAAATGATTCAAACTCTGCCGAGACGTCATTGTGCAGTACGCCCGGCACAAGCCTTGAGATCGTATCTACCATGACCATAGCCGGAAGTTCCCCTCCTGTGAGCACATAGTCTCCTATAGAGACGTAATCCGTCACGATCTCCTCCAAAACACGTTCATCAATCCCTTCATAATGCCCGCACAGCAAAACAAGATCTTCTTCCTCTGCCAGTTCTTCTGCCATTTTCTGGTCAAAAGTCTTCCCCTGAGGAGAAAGATAGACAACACGGAGTTTTTTATCCGGACTTACAGTTTCTGCATCTTGTATCCCTGCATTCTGCACTTTCACTTCCGCATCTTGTTCTTCCGTTTCTGCATTCTGCATTTTTGCATTCTGTATCCGCTTTTGGATCCGTTCCTCGATATCTTTATATGCCAAATACACAGGCTCAGCCTGCATCAGCATTCCCGCTCCTCCTCCATACGGATAATCATCTACACTTTGATGCTTGTTAAATGCAAAATCCCGTATATTGACAGCCTCGATCGAAAGCAGTCCCCCGGCGACCGCTCTCCCGATAATACTTGTTTTCAGTCCGTTTTCAACCATTTCGGGAAACAACGTAAGTATATGAAAGTTCATTCTTTTTGCTTCTCCTAACATTAAAATCTATCCGATCAGACCCTCTAACAGACGGATCTGCATTTTTCCGTTTTCTACGTCTACATTTTCAATACATTGCTTGATCGCCGGAACGAGCACTTCCCCATGAACGTCCGAATCTATAATATATACTTCGTTCGCACCGGTCTCCATCACATCTTTTACAATTCCGAAATGTCCTTCCTCTGTAAACACTTCCATGCCGATCAGATCGGCAATATAATATTCATTTTCTTCCAGACTTACCGCGTTTTCCCTTGAAACAAAAAGGGAACTTCCTTTATATTGTTCTACATCGTTAATATTATCGATTCCTTTAAATTTAACAATCACAAACTGTTTAAAAAAACGAACCGATTGAATCTCCATATCGATCTGACGTTTTCCTGTATCCAAAATCACTTTTTTCAGCTTTTTAAACCGCGCCGGATCGTCTGTCGTCGGAAATACTTTTACTTCTCCCCGAATTCCGTGCGTGGAAGTAATCGCTCCTACCTGCAAAAACTGTTCCATTCCACTTCTCCCTTGTTCCAATCAATTTTCTCTCTTTCTGCCATCGTATCGATTCTGCAAAATCAGACTGTTGCATAAGAAAAGGGGCAGGCTGTTCTTACCGAACGCTGTCCCCCTTACTTTCTTATTATATATTACATAATATCGACAACTACTTTTTTGTCTTCTTTTGCCGCTGCCGCTTTCACAACAGAACGGATTGCTTTTGCGATACGGCCTTGTTTGCCGATCACTTTTCCCATATCGCCTTCTGCGACATGAAGCTCAAGCACTATCGTACGTCCTTCATTTTTTCATTAACAGAAACTTCTTCCGGATGATCTACAAGCGCTTTTGCTATGACTTCAACTAATTCTTTCATCTGTACGCACCTCCGCGGACATCTTATTTCTCAATACCTGCCGCTTTGAAGATCTTTCCTACTACTTCTGTCGGCTGTGCTCCGTTGTTAAGCCATTTTTTAGCAAGTTCTTCATCTACTTTAAACTCGCTCGGATCTTTTGTCGGATCATATGTTCCGATCTCCTCGATAAATCTTCCGTCTCTCGGGGATCTTGAATCAGCTACCACGATTCTATAAAAAGGAGCTTTCTTCTGTCCCATTCTTCTTAATCTGATCTTTACTGCCATTTTTTCCACCTCTGTTTTTCTTTTAATTTGTTTTGTTATCTATGTGTTAAAAGGGAAGTCTGAATCTGCCCTTCTTACCACCTTTACCGCCCATCATACCCGGAAGTTTTTTCATCATCTTCCGCGACTCGTTGAACTGTTTTACCATGCGGTTCACTTCGGAAATATCCACTCCCGCACCTTTTGCGATACGATGTTTTCTGGAAGGATTTAACAGATCCGGATTTTTTCTTTCCTCCGGAGTCATCGAATATATGATCGCTTCCATGCGAGCCATCTTCTTGTCATTTTCCGGAGAATCAAGATCCGGCAGTTTATTTTTCCCGCCTAATCCGCCTAATCCGGGCATCATGCTCATAATGCTTGACAGACCGCCCATCTTACGCATCTGTTCCATACTCATCAGATAATCTTCAAAGTCGAACTGAGCTTTTTTCATCTTATCTGCCATCTGCATCGCTTTCTCTTCGTCAAGCTCCGCTCCGGCTTTCTCGATCAGTGTCAGTACGTCTCCCATTCCGAGAATACGGGATGCCATCCTGTCCGGATAAAACTGTTCCAGATCAGAAAGCTTCTCACCCATACCGACATAGAGAATCGGTCTTCCTGTTACCGCCTTGATCGACAGCGCCGCACCGCCTCTTGTATCACCGTCTAATTTTGTGACGATCACACCGTCTATTCCTATTTTATTATGAAAGGATTCAGCCACATTAACCGCATCCTGACCTGTCATTGCATCTACGACCAAAATCGTCTGATGAACTTCTACTGCCTCCTTGATCTGCTGAAGTTCTGCCATCATATCTTCATCAATATGAAGTCGTCCCGCCGTGTCAAGGATCACGATATTATTTCCGTTTTTCTGTGCGTGAGCAAGAGCCGCTTTCGCAATATCCGCAGGACGGTTTTTATCTCCCATTGAAAAAACTTCCACGCCCTGCTTTTCACCGTTGATCTGAAGCTGCTTGATCGCTGCCGGACGGTAAACATCACACGCAACAAGAAGAGGTTTCTTTCCTTTTAATTTGTATTTTCCTGCCAGTTTTGCCGTCGTTGTCGTCTTACCTGCTCCCTGAAGACCTGCCATCATGATCACTGTGATCGCGCTTCCCGGCTGAAGTTTGATCTCTGTAGTCTCAGATCCCATCAGCTTTACAAGTTCTTCATTTACGATCTTGATAACCATCTGTCCCGGATTCAGTCCGTTCATAACATCCTGACCGACTGCTCTTTCCTGAACATCTTTTACGAATTTTTTTACGACTTTAAAATTGACATCCGCCTCAAGAAGCGCCATCTTAACTTCCCTAAGCGCAGCCTTCACATCGTCTTCTGTAAGACGGCCTTTACTGCGAAGGTTTCTGAATACATTTTGTAATTTCTCTGTTAAGCTGTCAAATGCCATTGTCTGACTCCTCTACATTTTACTTTTGCATCTGCCATGATCATCTTTTTTCTTGCCATCATAAACAACTATATTTACAATTCTTCGATGATCGTTGCCGACAATTTACGGAGACGCTCTATAATTTCTTCGGGGTTTTCTTTCTCTTCTTCCCATTCTTGCAATATCTCATCGATGCAGGAAACCTTCTCCTTTACAGCAAGAAATTTTTCTACAAGATGAAGTTTTCGTTCATATTCTTCCAGTGATCTTGCACAGCGCTTCACAATATCGTGGACGCCCTGACGGCTGATGCCCGCATCTGCCGCGATCTCCCCAAGCGAAAGATCGTCTAATACAAACTGTTCGTAAATTTCTTTCTGATGCGCGGTCAAAAGTTCACCGTAAAAATCATATAATAATGCCTGCTCTAAAATCTTATCCATTCTTGTCACCTATGCCATCATACACGAAACAGATTCAGGTGTCAAGTGTTTTTTCTTTACACTTTATCACAGCCTAACAATCTCCCTACATGAAGCATTCCCCATCCTGATTCTGTCCCTTTCATTTTCACACATGACTCTCTTAACTTTAATTTTATTTCCACATTTGTCATATCAGGGTACTTTGACAACAGACAGGCAGCGGCTCCCGAGACAACCGGAGCCGCCATAGACGTTCCCGTCTTCATTATATAAGGATGTTCTCCCGACATTCCATACATACTGTTACAGCTTACAACTCCTGTTCCAGGTGCAAAAACATCCGGTTTTACAACGCATTCTCCCGTCGGTCCTCTTCCCGAATAATTCAGACTCTTCCTGCTTTTTCTCGAATACGGAAGATTGCTGTCAGGCACGCCTACCGTAATCACTTTTCTGCTGTTTCCCGGAACTGCCACCGTTCCCTCCTCCGGTCCGTAGTTTCCGGCAGAGACAACAACGGTAAGACCGGTATCCCAGAGCAGTTCCACTGCATCAAGCAGCAGTTCTTTTTGTTTTTTTGCAAGTCCGGGATTCGTACCGACAGAAATATTCACAATTCGGATCCCATACTTCTTTCTTTCCTTTAAAATCCACTCAATCCCTTTCATCACATGAGAAACATCCCCGTTTCCGTCTTTATCAAGTACTTTTCCGACAACAAGCTTTGCTTTCGGCGCCATGCCTGCGTATGCTCCCGCTGACACTTTTCCGCTTCCGCACAAAATCCCAGCCACGTGCGTTCCATGTCCGCTGTCGTCATAACATTTCTCTCCCGGCAGGCTACCTTCTTTTGTAAAATCGCAAAACTTCACTACGCTGCCTTTCAGATCAGGATGTCTTGCTATCCCGGTATCCAACAGCGCCACGCACACTCCCTGCCCTATGCATCTTCCCTGTTTTATGTCATCACACCAGTATCCGACTGATTGTTTTACCCATTTCATAAGAAATCCTTTTTTATTCAGAATATTCCCGACACGAAACTTTTGCCCCTAAGGAACACTTTTCATCTGCCGGCATAATATAAAACTGTAAACAATAATCAATTCGGAGGATTTAACATGAGTGATTTAACAGCTACTAACTGCGGATGCGGTTGCGAAAACGGAAACGGAATGTCTTCTTGCCTTTGGATCATCCTTCTTCTCGCCTGCTGCGGCGGATGCGGCAATATGAACAGCGGATGCGGAAACGGATGCGGCAATGACAGTTGTCTTTGGATCATCCTTCTTCTTCTCTTCTGCGGCGGCAACAGCTTCGGCGGCGGATGCGGATCCAACTGCGGATGCGGATGCTAATCTGAATTCCACCTCTGTCTCAAAAAGATGCGCGGTCTCTTCCGCGCATCTTTTCCTGTTTCTGTTTATATTTTATTTAATCCTTTTTCATATCTTTATTTGCCGTCCCTTTTTTGTTCTCACTGCTGCCTTTTGTCGCCTCGGCATTTTCTTCCAATTTTCGTCTCAACATACACTGTTCATCAATCTCATACACTGCATTCCCATCGATAATTAATTTTCTTGACATATTCATTTCCTTTCTTGTACCCATTCTTTACTATTTTATGAAATATTTTCTAAAAAGTAACATTCCTAAAATACATATTTCTATACAAAGTCACATATATATTTACAACTCTATACAGTGGAGCATTTTGGAAATGGATCAAGACCAAACGGAACGAATGACGCCTTTTGATGAACTTGTCACATCGCCTACACTTCAGATCATGAAGCTTCTCATCCCTTACACCCCATTTTCCGGACGCCGGATGCTCGCCTCATTTATCAAGTTTATTGAACTTCAAAGAACGATCCGGCTTTTCGGACAACGCAGCCTGGCAGATCCTTTTTCCACCGGAAACAGCGATCAAAACATAAGTTCTCCTTTCGATCTTATTGACAGTTTCCGGCCTTATCTGAACAAAAAAGATGCCGAAATGCTCGATACTTTGATTCAATTAAAAGAAATGATGTCTTTTATGGAAATGATGCAGCCGCAAGACGGTCAGGGAAACGATTCTTTTAATCCTGCCGACCTGTTCTCGGGCATATTTCCCGCAGATCTTCAAGAACAGTTCCATATGTACAGCGACCTGTTTTCATCCGTTTCGCAAAATCAAGAGCACGATGAGACAGATGCACAGCAAAAGAAAGAAAACGAACTTTAAAAAATATTTAAAATCATTTATAGAAAGGAATTACCAATATGAACGACTGGATGAATAATCCCGCAATGAAAAATATCGACCCTATAAAATTAGAACTGATCAAAACAGCCGCCTCCAAAACTTCCGGAAAATCCGGAAAAGAGTTGGCTCCTATTATGATGGCTCTCATCAGCGGAGCTAACAAACAGGGAATCCGTTTTACACCGGAGGAAATGACCTTGATCCTTGACATTTTAAAAGACGGAAAAAGCAAAGAAGAGCGGGAGCAGATCGATCGAACGATCAATATGGCCTCCTCGCTCTTCCGAAAACACAACGGAAAGTAGACTCTATATTTTATTAAAAACCTTCTTCTTTTCGTCTCATCCTCATCTCACGCCGTTTCTCTGCCGCTTTCCATTCCGCGCGCTGCGCTTCTGTCTCTAAAATCAGACGGGGCACTTGCTTTGGTTTGTCGTCTTCATCTAACGCAACCATCGTAAAATACGCGCGTTGATGGGACGGCGCATCCCATCTTCCATATGTTCCACATAAGTATCTACACGCACTTCCATAGATGTCGTGCCGACATATGTTACTTTTCCGACTATAACAACCATCTCGCCTTTATATGCGCCATGGATAAACCGAAGATTATCTACTGACGCAGTTATGACGTTCGCTCTCGTATGTCTCTTTGCCACCATTCCCGCTACTTCATCAAGCCACTGCATTAACATCCCGCCGAAAAGCCGGCCGGCTGCATTGAGATGATTTGGTCTGATAATGTGAACCGTCTCCACTCTGGAATCTTCTACTCTTTTTTCTTCTATCATCCTTTTCTCCTTCTTTTACACTTTTTTGTTTTCTTTTATATTTTTTTATTGCTTTTTTCATTGTGCAACAAAATGAATCTTAAACTGTTTTTCTTATTTACTCTGATTTCACGTAGCCAGTATATCATAATCATTTTAGAAAATCACCCCTGTATATTCCGTTTGACATCCGATACCCGATACACTATTATACAGACATATGATATACAAATAACCGCACAAAGGAGTACCTTATGCCCAACATAAAACTAACCCTTCAATACGACGGAACACGCTATTTAGGATGGACACGTCCTGCCGCAGACGGATACGCGAAAACGATTTCATATCGCATTTCTTCTGTTTTACAGAAAATGACCGGTGAAGACATCACTCTTTTTGCCGGCGCTAAAACAGCGCCCGGAGTCCACGCACTCTGTCAGACAGTCAACTTTCACACAGAGTCTCCTTTTTCCGATACATATTTTTTATCAAAGCTTAACGAATATCTTCCGAAAGATATTCACATCTTAAGTTCCGAAATTGTTTCTGATCGTTTCCGATCAGATTTAAACGCAGTCTCCAGAACTTATTTGTACCGCATCTGTACCGCCCCTGTCCAAAACATATTCACAAGAGCCTACACGGCAAATATACCGGAAATCATCTCGGAATCAGAAGTTGCCGCCATAAGAAAGGCGGCTGATTCTCTCGTCGGAGTCCATGATTTTCGTTCCCTTTCAGGAGTAAAAAAGAAAAAAGGAACAGTCAAAGAAATATTTGACATTTCCGTTTCCCACTCCAAAGAAACCGAAAACGACAGCTTTTCGCTTCTTACGATCAAAATCTGTGCAAATGATTTTCTGTACCTGATGCCGGAGCACATCATTGAATTTCTCATAAAAAAGGGAGTGGATAAAGAAGTACGCTGCAATCCGGCAGGACTTCTCCTCCACTCCATTACCTATCCCGATTCATGTTCCGTTCCCTCTGCCGGGTCCAAGCAGGTTTAAAAAAGCATCGCAACTGTATGAACTGCGAATGCCGCAAGCCATGCGATCACACATTGGCCGATGACAACAAAAAACGCCCATTTTCCGCCAAGCTCCCGCTTGATCGATGCAACCGCAGCCACACAGGAGTATACAACAGGCAAAATACGAGAAGCGCCGCAGCTCCTGCCGCCGTGATCGTTCCAAGAAGCGCTTCCGTAGTGCCGAACAACACCGTCAGCGTCGAGACAACACTTTCTTTTGCCATAAATCCGGTTACAAGAGCCGTCGATATACGCCAGTCCCCAAACCCAAGCGGTGCGAAAACCGGTGAAAGAGCTCCCGCGATCATTGCCAAAATACTGTCCTTTGAATCTGTCACCATATTCAGGCTTGTATCAAAGCTTTGCAAGAACCAGATCACGATCGTCGCCGCGAAAATAACCGTAAAAGCTCTCTGAAGAAAATCTTTCGCTTTTTCCCACAATAACTGTCCGACATTTTTCATTCCCGGAAGACGGTAATTCGGAAGTTCCATAACAAACGGAACAGGCTCCCCTTTAAACATCGTTCCTTTAAACAAAAGGGCCATGATAATTCCCATAACAATACCAAGAACATACAATCCGATCATCACAAGCGCGGCATAGTCCGGAAAAAATACAGCCGAAAAGAATGCATAGATCGGAAGCTTTGCCGTACAGCTCATAAACGGAGTCAGCAAAATCGTCATTTTCCTGTCTCTTTCCGACGGAAGCGTTCTGCTCGCCATCACCCCGGGAACGGTACATCCGAACCCGACCAGCATCGGCACGATACTTCTTCCCGACAATCCAAGCTTACGAAGCAGCTTATCCATAATAAAAGCTACTCTTGCCATATATCCGCTGTCTTCCAGCAAAGATAAGAAGAAAAACAATGTAACGATGATCGGCAGGAAACTAAGGACTCCTCCCACACCGTTAAAAATCCCGTCAATAACGAGGGAATGAACCGCCGTATTGACTCCCGCGGATGTCATCGCCTGATCTGTGATTTCTGTCAAGTATCCGATTCCCGTTTCCAAAAGCGACTGTAATCCCGCTCCGATCACGTTAAATGTCAGCCAGAATACAATTCCCATAATCGCGATAAAGGCCGGGATTCCCGTATATTTTCCCGTCAGTATGCGGTCGATCCGTTTACTCCTGAGACGCTCTTTACTCTCATGCGGTTTTACAACCGCCGTCTCACACACTTCCGTTATGTAAGAGAATCGCATATCGGCAACGGCTGAAGCTCTGTCAAAACCGCTCTCCTCTTCCGTCTGAACAACGATGTGCTCGAGCATTTCTTTTTCATTCCGGCTTAAATCCAATTTCTCGGTAATCTTTTTATCGCCTTCCATGATCTTGCTTGCCGCAAACCGAAGAGGGATTCCGGCTTTTTGTGCGTGATCATCGATCAAATGCATGACTGCATGAAGTCCTCTGTGGATCCCGCTTTCCGTATCCGCACAAAAATCCTGTTTTTGAGGACTTTCCTGATACTTTGCCACATGCACCGCATGTTTCACAAGCTCTTCGATTCCCTCTCCTTTGGCAGCGGAGATCGGTACAACCGGAACACCGAGAAACTCTTCCATTTCATTTACATGAACGCTTCCCCCGTTTTCCCTCAATTCATCCATCATGTTCAATGCAACGACCATAGGCATATCTAACTCCATCAACTGCATCGTTAAATAGAGATTCCTCTCCATATTCGTCGCATCGACGATATTAATGATTCCTTTCGGCTTTTCATTTAACAAAAATTCTCGTGTAACAATCTCCTCACTGCTGTAAGGAGACATAGAATAAATTCCCGGAAGGTCTGTGATTAATGTATTTTTGTACCCTTTGATCACGCCGTCCTTGCGGTCTACGGTAACGCCCGGAAAATTTCCGACATGCTGCGAAGCCCCTGTCAACTGATTAAACAACGTCGTCTTTCCGCAATTTTGGTTTCCTACCAGGGCAAACGTCAACGTCTCATCATCCTTAAGCGGATTTTCTGTTTCTTTCTTATGGTACTTTCCGCCTTCACCGTATCCGGGATGTGCAGAACGTTTCACCTTGTTCCGTCTTTCTTTCTCTTTTTCTTCTGACTTTATTTCTTTTACTTCTATTTTCTCTGCATCATCCAAACGGATCGTCAGCTCATACCCATGTATTTTCAACTCGATCGGATCGCCCATAGGCGCATATTTTACGACTGTCACTTCTGCGCCCCGTATCAATCCCATATCCAGAAAATGTTGTCTGAGTGCTCCGCTTCCTCCGACAGATAAGATAATTCCTTTCTGTCCGATGCCAAGTTCTTTCAATGTCATAATCTTCACTCCTCATCTTTTAGTAAGCGTCAACTAACATTATAACAGAAAAACCTTAAATTGCGAGATTTTTTTCAAATTATATAATTCGGAATAAGTTCTCATTTTATCTACATATTTTTATATTTTTTGTCACTTTTTAATAAACTTCTGGTATAATTAATCTATATATAACCGTATATAACCAACATATAAGTTATGCAATGATCAAGAGGAACGTTTCATGAAAACATACAAAAAAAACAATACCGATTCGATCGGATCACTGTCTTTGTCCGATTCGATCTTATCAGGCGCAACTATCACATCACAGCCGGCAGGATACACATTTCCGCATCATCTGCACTCTACAATAGAGATTTATCGTATCATATCAGGCGAATGTCTTATGGATGTCCAGTCGGAAACACTTCACTGCACAAAAGGCGATTTTATTATGATACTGCCGAATATCGTTCACTCTTTTTATCTGAACAAAAAATCTGACTGTACGTTTAAACACGTCCACTTTGATCCCAACATGTTTTCAAATATTATTTTAGAAAACGAAGGCGTTTATCCGATCACATTAATGCATGCAGTTTTATTTTCTTCGCATTTTTATTACCGTTTCTCGGCAGACGACGTAATCGACAGTACATTAGACAAGCTGATCAGCCTTTATACCGACTCTGACGGTCTGTTTCCGGCAGCCAATATTAACATTTCTCTGATCAACTTAATGCTGTACATATTGGATCACACAAAACCGGCCCATCATTTTTCAAACCCGCAGCTCCAGAACAGTTATGTTGCTTACACGCTGAATTATATTGCGGAGCATTATACCGAGAAGATCATACAGGAAGATATTGCGTCACAGCTTCATATTTCTGTTCGCTATTTAAGCAAACTGTTCAAGGCGCATATCGGAATCACTCTCTCCAGCTATATTAACGTATACCGAATCAATCATTCGATCAGCCTGATGCAAAATACAAAACTGTCACTGACCGAAATAGCGCTGCAGTCCGGATTTACAAATTCCCAGCACTATTCTAAAGTATTTCGTGACTGTGTAAATACAACGCCGTCACAATATCGCAAGTCTATATAGATCCTCATATGCCCAAAAGGCATGTTTTGAAATACAAAACAGGGAGTGGTTCATTTTTAACCGCTCCCTGCATTCATATTATAAATATGATATCTTTTTAACGATTTTTATTCCTTTTGAACATTACAGCCACAGCCGCCGACGCTGATATAAGAAGTCCGATCATCCATACAAATACGTTTGCATGATCTCCCGTCTGTACCGCACCCGGTTTTTCATTATTTTCCGGTGTCGAATCTTCCTTCTGTTCTTCAGCTTTCAATGTCTTAAACGTCACTTTTTCTGATTTAACAGATTCATTTCCGGCTGCGTCTACCGCCGTCACTTCTACAAAATATGTAGTCTCTGCTTTCAGATTTGTCAATCCGCAAGATGCTTCTGTAAGAAGTTCTTTGTTCAATTTTACACCGTCAACATATACGTTGTATCCTGCCGCTTCTTTTCCGTCCGCCGCGTTCTTCCATGATGCTTTTGCGCTTGTCTCGGTAATTTCCGAAACTTTTACGTCGACCGGAGCTTTCAATTCCGGAGTCGGTTCGGGATCCGGTTTCTCCTGCTCTTTCAAGTCTTTGATTGCTTTTTCAAGCGCTTTGTTCGCATCATTTACTTTTGTCTGATCTGCTTTCGGATCACTGTTTACTTTCTGTGCGGCTGCCAAAGCTTCTTCAAGCGCTTTTAAAGACTCTTCCGTATACTTGTCTGTCTCGTTCAAAAGAGCGGATGCTCTTTCAATATTCGCCTTCAGCGCTTCTTTGTCAACAACAACTTCTTTACTGTTGTAAATTCAACTTTTTCTGATTTTGCCGACTCTTCTCCGTCTGCGTCTACCGCCGTCACTTCTACAGAGTAAGTCGTTCCGTCTTTCAAGCTGCTTACGTTATATGTTGTCTCTGCAATAAGTTTCTTCATTCACTTTTGTTCCGTCAACATATACGTTGTATTCCTCGCCGCTTCTTTTCCGTCCGCCTCGCATTCTTCCATGATACTTTTGCGCTTTGTCTCGGTAACTTCCGAAACTTTCA
>ENA-OQAA01000231-OQAA01000231.1-human-gut-metagenome-genome-assembly--contig:-NODE-231-length-39841-cov-3.089263_pt1 | contig 39841 bp, 43 predicted proteins | sample MGYA00242489_ERZ504515 | MGnify/ENA primary metagenome ERZ504515 (study PRJEB26092, sample SAMD00036237) | human gut metagenome | host: Homo sapiens | study: EMG produced TPA metagenomics assembly of... | reverse complement strand
GTAATGGAAGGATCTTTTTCCAGCATTTCCCGGATCACCTCTGCCTTTGGAACCTGATCATAATGTTCATTATAGATCACATAATCCATTCCTGCGTGCTCCGCAATATCTGCCATTCGTTCTCCGTATGCGCCGTTTGCCGCGATCAGAAGCTTGTCCTCTTTTCCGATCACACTTGTGAGAACAGATTCCACACCAAAGGTTCCGCTTCCCTGCATCAGCACTGCCGTATACTCTTCTTCTGATACGTGAGCCAGTTTCAGAAGCTCTTTTCTAATCTCCTGTGTGATCTGTTTATAATCGTCATCCCAGGTACAATGGTCGAACATCATCTCCCCTTTTACAGTATCTGTGGTTGTAAGAGGTCCCGGTGTAAGCAGTTTATAATTTTTCATTTTCAGTTCTCCTTTTATCTGTTGATCTGTGTTTATTTTTCACTGTCTGCCAAGATACAGACTTAGTGTAAGCTCTTTATTTTTTACATTCTTCAGACAGTTTCTGATGTTTTTCCAGAAGCTCTACTGTCAGTTTCTGATTAAATACCTCAGGATTGGCAGAAGCATTTTCAGGATCTGTTATCTCATCTTTATAGAGAGCATTGGGGTATGTTTCCTGAAGCTTCTCTCTCCCGTTCTCGATTATGCACTGTGCCATTTCCATGGCTGTTTTATCTCTTTTTGATCCCTTATCCAACACTGCGACGGACTCTGTAAGGGAAAAATTTCCTTCCGCCGGATCTATATAATCTACAGGAAGTCCTGCCTTCTTGTCTGCCACTGCCTGATGCCGCAGGCCGAAGCCGATGGCAACCTCTCCTGCCCGGACTTTTTTCAGTGGTCCTGATCCGGAATCCTCAATATGAGGCCCTGCATTTTCATAAATCCGGGTGAGAAGCTCTTTTGCCTCGTTTTCTCCGTATGCGTCAATGAGTGCCTGCAAAAGCAGCCAGGCAGTAGATGAAGAAGAGACATCTGTAACAGAAATCATGTCCTTGTAAACAGGATCTGCCAGATCTTTAATGGATTCCGGCACAGGAAGTCCTGATGATTCCATTACTTTTGTATTTATGATAAGCGCTCCCTCCTGAGCTGTTACAGGAGCACAGTAAGAAGGAAACTCTTCTGTTGTATTCACCGGAAGGCCAGATCTTTAAACATCTGATTCTGCTCCTGAGCGCTGTCAATATAAAAGGTACTCATTGTGATCAGATCGGCTTCCAGATTCTTTCCTTCTGCCAGAAGCTTGCCTCCCAGCTCTGATGTACCAAAAGTCTGCATGATATATTTTCCCCGGTATCCATTTGCATCAAGCGATTCTTTCATGGCCTCAACCGCCTCGTCATCTCCATTGGAATAAATCACTACCAGGTCACTGTTGCGTCCGCCTGTTCCCAGAGAAACTGCGGAAATCACCAGAATCGCTGCCACAGCCACAGCTATGATCCTTTTTGCAGTTCGGATCCCCGACGAAACCAACTGAACATTTCCTGCTTTTTTTAATGAATATTCTGCAGTTTTTGACTTACGGGAAGCAAGGTATCCAAACAATGCCTTTGCTGCAATATTTGTAAAAAGAAGCAGCAGCGAAAGAACAAAAATTTCATTGTATTTATTGTAATACTGAAGCTGTTTGATCTTTGTTGTAATCACCATCGTGCGGGCTCCGGCAAGGAAAATCACTGCACTGATGGTTACCATTGCATTAATAAAGTAATAGCTGAACACCCGGATTATGGTTGAAATGGCGTTGGGTGTAACAACTCTCAGGATCGTTTTGATCCAGCTGTCGCCCATGAGCATGGCTGTAGTTTCCCAGGAGGCATTCATCTTTGCAAGAGATTCTTTCATCATCAGATACGGCGTTGAAAAGAAATGAATCATATTGCAGATCACCATGATCAAAAATGTATTCTGAATACCGGTACCGGAAAAACAGAACAGAAATGCAAGCCCCAGAACCATTCCCGGTATTGTGTTTGTTACCATTGCGATACCGTCAATAATCTGTTTAAACCTTCTGCTCACCTTGCTTCTTGCTGTAACCAGAGCGCTTCCATATACAAGCAGCGTTCCAAAAACTGCTGTATAAAAAGCCACATAAAGGGAATTCAGATACACATTCGAAAGCTCTTTATCCCGCAGCACATTCCGTATGTTTTCCAGTGTAAAATGAATCTCATAGGGCCATTCCTCCACAAAAGGAATTACAAAGATCACTGCAAAAACTGAAAGCACACAAATGCAGATCGCCACAGAAAGTATTCCAAAAACAACATCCCTTACAGGACTTTTTTTCAGATCTTCCTGAGAGATTTTGTTATATCTGACATTGTATTTTTCCAGATATTTCAAAACTCCGATACTGATCACAGAAGGGATCAGCATAACCATTGCAACAACTGCGCCATTATTAAAATCCGGTACACTTCCAAGCATCTGATCATAAAGAACGCTTGCAATAACCTCAAATTCTCCTCCCACCGCTGCAGGAATACCAAAATCTGTAAAGCTCAGGAAAAAACGCCTGAACAAAGGATGCTGCCAGAGTTCCCATCAGAGGACGCATCACAGTCATACGGAAGGTGGCAAATGCCTTATCTCCCATAAGTCTGGACACTGTCATAAATTTTTTGTCAATATATGCCATTGCATTTGACAGAAGTACAAAAGATACCGGAAGAGTATAAATCACATAGCCGAGAAGCAGTCCCTTAAATCCATAAATGGAAAACAGCTGCTTTCCCAGAAGCTTTGTAAGAAGTCCTTCTCTTCCAAAGGAATAAATAATTGCAAATCCATAAGTAATGGTTGGCAGAAGCATGGGAAGCACTGCGGCAGCTTCAATGAGCTTCTTAAAGCATTTATTTACATTTGTATAATGAACGGTATAAGCCATCAGAAATGCAAGAAAAGTAGTGACCAGAGCGCTTGTTCCTGCAATCAGAAAGCTGTTTCCCATAGCTGTTATAAAGCCTCTGGAGCCAAAGACCTCTTTATAAAAAGCAGTTGTAATACCACTGTCTCCAAGAAAAGATTTCGCCAGAAGTCTTGCCACCGGAACCACAAGGAACGCTCCGAACAGCAGAGCTACTGCAAGAAAAATAAGCTTTGTTTCTTTATTTCTTCCGTTCATTTTTTTGCCTGCCCCTGCCATCAGGCCGAAACCTCCTGCTGGCTCAGCATGGTATTGGCAAACAGCATATAAATATTATTTCTTTTAATCTCAAGCTGATTAAGGATAAACTTTTTCACAAAAGGATTTTCCGGATGAGTAATGATTTCAGACGGCTTTCCATATTGGGAGATTCCGCCTTTCTCAAGGATCAGAACTTTATCGGAAATAGTAAGAGCCTCCTCCGGATCATGGGTAACAATAATCGTAGTCAGATTATAATCCTTTGCGATCGCCCTGATTTTATCTTTAATCGACTCTTTGATCACACCGTCAAGAGCGCTTAAAGGCTCGTCCAAAAGAAGGATTTTGGGCTTCATTACCATTGTTCTTGCAAGTGCGGTTCTCTGTTTCTGACCACCGGAAAGCTGATCGATTCTTTTGTTCAGATGCTCTTCCAGTCCAAGAAGTTCTATCAGCTCCTGAACCTCCTCTTCTGTAGAAATGCCCGGATTGTTCCTTAATCCATACGTAATATTTTCATATACATTAAGGTTCGGGAACAGGGCATAATCCTGAAAGACAATATTAAATCCCCGCTTTTCCATTGGAACGTCTGTAATATCCTGACCGTTAAAAACAATATGTCCTCCGTCTGCCTCAGCAATTCCCAGAATAAGATTTAATAAAGTTGTCTTTCCACATCCTGAAGGTCCTAATATAGAAATAATTTCTCCGTCTTCAATATTCAGATTGATATTTTCCAAGATTGTAACACCGTCATATACCTTTTTCAGATTCTCAAGTTTTAACATATTCTTCTCCTTCTCGGGACTGTTTTTCACCCGTTCTGCTATCGAACATTTACCTGTCTGTCCTGAAACACCGTCATTATAGCAACAGTATTACAGCCCTCTCAATCAAGAAAAAATAAAGACTTTGTTAAGCGCTTGTAAACTTAACAAGTCTTTACACTGTCAAAATGTAGTAAACTTACAAAGAAGAATATGCCTTATCGCGGACCCCTCTGCTGCTTTTATCAAGAACTGTACAAAAACGGTCGTAATCGGAAACGATCAGGCCATATAGATCATATCCACGATCATCATCTGTGCTGTTCTGGAAAAAAATAGCGTCTCCGTAAAAAAGCTGCTGCTGACTGGTGCAGATTACCAGATCTGCGTATTTCGTAATCAGAGAATCCCTGAAATTTGTGATTACAATGGTAACTGCTCCGCTTTTTTTCGCCTCTTTCATGACCTCTACCGTATCTCTGGAATATCCGGAATAGGAAATCCCCACTGCCACATCCTGAGAAGTCAGATTTCCCGCACTGATCTTCTGATGATAATAATCATCGAAATGTCTGCAGGAAAGCCCAAGATACAAAAGCTTTGTCAAAAGATCAGACGCCACTGCATTTGAATTTTCCACACTGTAGATATCTATGATCCGGGCATTTTTCAATGCGCCGATCACCTTTTTAAACACCTCCGATGACAGATTTTTCAGCGTTTCCTCCATCATCATCTGAGATGTCACTGCCACTTTTCCCGGAATATCCTCCAGACGATCCTTTCTGCTGAGGTTATACCCGTACATAGGATTTGCCCTGCTGTCCTCTTTCCTGCTTCCTGCAAGCTGTTCTACCACTGCATATCGGAATTCCTTATAGCCTTTAAATCCCAAGCTTTGGTCATCCTTACAATCGTAGGCTGCTGACTCCGCTGTTTGCGGCCAGCTTTTCCAGAGAAAGCTCCCGAACCTTATCCATATGCGCCAGCACATAATCTGCCGCCTGCTTTTCCGACGAACGCATATCCCCGTATTTTTCTTCTATTAAAATAGCGATCCTGTTTTTCATTTCACAACTCCTTGTAGAAATTCTACAGAAAATAACGCTTTTCGCAGAATTTTCCTTTTTATCATTTTATCAGACCTGAAATAAAGGTCTCTTACACGGAGTTGTTAAATCTTTGTAAAATTGCCGGATTTTTATTTCTTTCTGCCTTTATTCGTCAAAATTTACTTCAAAAACGCCCTCCGGCAGACGCATGGTAAGAATACCAAGATTAAAGTCCTGATCCATCACAGTGATGTGGTACTCAAAAATTGCGTCATCTTCAAATTTTGACAATAAAACATAGGAACCATTTTCCTTACCGTCAATCTGATCGCAGATATCCTCATAAACCGCTTCTCCAGAAATCGCTCTGGGATATCCGCAGCTTTTTATTTTTTCTTCTATTGCTTTATATAATTCTTCCATGTAACTTCCTCCTTATATGATCAGACATTTTTATTTTTCATAAGGACAGCGGTAGCGTGGCTTTCCAAGTGATTTTTTCCCATATTCAATAGATTTTGCAGGACACTGCGTAATACACGCCATACAGTGAGTGCATTTGTCTCCCCACTGAGGCCGTCCATTCACAAGCTGTATATTATTCAGCGGACAGACTTTTACACATTTCCCGCAGCCGGTACAGCAGTTATCCACATTAAATTTATTTGCATGCACAAACAGTGGATAAAACAGCAGATTTACGGGGCCGCTGCACACCGCACCAAGCATACTGACCGGTTCTTCTGTAAGAGGATCTCCTGCAAGTATCTGCTCTTCAACCTGCCGGATCTTCTGCTCCGCATCTGCAATGATATTTTTTGCCTCTTCCTCTGAAGGAACCCGGAACATGGCAAGATAATTTTCCGGCATCAGAATCCCCGCGCAGCCATATAGGTAAAAACCTTATCCTCGCAAAGCTTTCTGGCATATTTTGCAGCATTTCCGATTCCGTCTCCACAGGTCATAACAAAATATGCTTTCATTCCTATGTCAAATTTCGACTTTCGAATCCAGGTTTCCACAATTTCCGGAATTCTCCATGCATAAGCAGGCACTACAAAAACTGCTGTTTCCGGCGTTTTTCCGGAGAAAATTTTTTTCTGTTTTATGGCTTCATTCAGAGAATACATTTCATCCCCTGTTTTCTCCTGGATCCTCTTTGCGATAAATCTGCTGTTTCCTGTTCCCGAAAAATAAAAAATCATCTGGACCTGCTCCTTTCTGTCCGTTCAGTTCCTCATGGAAAATTTTCTTTCATCCTCCACCAGAGGAAGCCCTTTTACATCCATTTGTTCTATGCTGATGTAGCGGTCATGAAACAGAGCCTGAAGGATCATGTCAATTGAAACCTCTTCTCCCTGAACCTGCGCCGTTACAGAGCCGTTACATTCATTCTGTACCCAGCCTGTTGCATTATATTTCTGTGCCAGATAATACATTTTGTATCGAAAGCCTACTCCCTGGACTCTTCCCCAAAACGAAAATCCCCTGCGTATTTTTGTCCCCATAGCATCCTCTCCATATTCCTCAACATTTATTTTCTGAAAAGCTGATACACCACCAGCGCTCTCTCAGTTCCTTCCACAGCACTTTTTGTACTTCTTTCCGCTTCCACAGGGACACGGATCATTTGGGTAAACCTTTTTATTCTTTTCCTCATTCATCAGTATATTACTCTGGAACGTTCCAGGAAACTGCGGATTTCGTTCTTCTTCCGGCGCATGTCCGCACAGCTGTACTTTTCTGGTTTTACTGTAAGCTTCCACCAGAAGCTCTGCCATTTCTCTTGCCTGATCCTTTGTTTCAAAAATAACTCCGTTTTTGTTCAGCTGTTCCATTGCCTCTGACATAAGTCCGCCTGTATAATATACTCTGTAAATTTCACAGAGATAGGCTTCTGCCAGTTCTTCCGGCATTCCCAGTTCCTGTTCAAGAAACTGTCTGATTTTTTTATAAACCGGCTGCTTAGAAGGATAACCATTGAATGTACAGTCAACAATCTCCTCCTCTGAAGGAACATAAAACTCTCTGTCTCCCTGGTATTTCAGCAGCATCCGATAGATTTCTTTTTCTTCCAGCAATCCCTGAAGCTGATCCTGTCGCCGTCAAGTACACAGATATTTTCCTCTTCCGGAACAGACCGGAATAATTCTGTAAATTCCTCAAAGCTTACTCTGCATTCTCTTCTTCTGCGGTACATTCTGTATACAACTCTTGCAGGAGCTGTGCCGTAAAGATATTCAACCATTACCAGACATGCGCTCAGCCAGCTTCTTTTTTTCTGAAGTTCACAAAACTCCGATGTACAAATCTTTTCAAAAACAGCAGAAACCTCTGAAGGAACCTCTGCATATCCATCGTCATAAACTGCCAGATATCCGATATCGCTGGCCCATTCCAGATCTGTCCATTCATTTTCCTCTACATGGAAAAGACCTTTTTTCATTGCTTTTTCAAAAGCCTGAAATTCCCATTCATTCAGTCTCAGAAGCTCCTTTTCCATAACCTCAGGCTTCAGGATCTCTTCGGCGATCCGTCCTGCCAGTTCCTGTTTATCAAGTTTCTCAGCCCCGGAAATCCCCAGCTCTCCGCCCAGAAAAACCAGATCCTCCTGTTCATATGCCTGCAGATACTCTGCAACCTTTGGATTTCTGCTTTCGGCTGTTTTTTTCATTTCTTTAAAAAGCGCTTTTGTTACCGTCTCTGCCATATCCTTTAACAGAGAATCGGTACATTTTTTATTATTTTCTGTTTTGCTTTCCGCATTTTCGCTGAAAATCAGAGAGGCTTTTCCCTGACAGATGTCCTCATGAATCTCTTTACTGATTCTGTAATCCGGCTCTCCTGCTCCAGTGTGAACAGCTCCGCCAGACGTTTATTTTTCTGATCTGTATCCGACCAGAACTCTTCCTCTGCGCCTGTTTTTTCTTTCATAATCACAGGACAAAGAGCCCCTCCATCCTCACTGACTGCAGGAAGCTTTTTTCCACCTCTGCCCTGTATTCCGGCAGTTTCTGCTCATCCGTCTTTACCCGGAAGGTAAACCATGTCATCTTATCCAACAGGTCATTTACAAATGTATCGGAAGCATTTGAAAAATCATACTGATAAGAAGTCACCTGAGGTTCATCTTCTCTGTATTCTCTTACATGAACCTTTTCCTGATAAAATTCAAATTCATATCTGTCAGTAAATGAATACTCAAGGATTTCTTCCAGGACTGCTGCCATCTGAGCAAAGGTAATATTAGAAGGAACAAGACATCTTCTCCAAACCGGCGGTTTTGTTCCCTTTCTTATAATTTTAAGCTGATAAAATTCCATGTTTTCTCTCCTGTATCTGTCTTTCTGGTTATCTTTTGTTACTGTTCATTCTATTTACAGCAACTTGGGCAAAATGCATTCCATATCGCCTTTGGCGATGGCATTTTGCCTTTATGTCTCCTTCTCATTTTCTCTATTCTACTTCATATTGCCCAAACACACAACAGGTTTTGCAGGACAACGCATAAAACAGGGATTAAATAAAAATACAGGGAATATCTATCCTTCCGAATAAATATCCCCTGTGTCAGTTATCTGCATGTTTTTACTGATTTTATGCCTTCCTTGTAAAGATTCTTTTTATCCTTGCTTTAATGACCGGATTGTCTTTCACTGCATCAATCAGTACAGCAATCAGAACTACCGCGCCTGTAACGATCGTCTCCCAGTAAGAAGATACACGAAGTAATGTAATACAGGTACTGATAACACTGCTTAAAACACCACCAATGATAGTTCCTACCACATTTCCAATTCCACCGGCCATAGATGTTCCGCCCAGAACAGAAGCTGTAATAGAATCCATCTGCCAGTCTCGCCAATACTTGCCTGGAAGGATGCCAGTTTACATGCCATCAGCACACCTGCAATGGCAGAGAGAAGTCCGCTGAGACAATATACCATCATCTCAATACGTTCTGTAGGAATACCTACAATTTTTGCACAGCTTCTGTTTCCGCCCAAAGCATATACATAACGTCCGAACTTTGTTCTTTTTAATATGACTGTAAGAATCACGCAGATAATAACCATGATAATTACAATGTTTGGAAGAACGCCGCCAATCACTCCATTTGCAAGTTTTTCTGCTGATTCCGGCATACCCGTGATCGGCATACCTTTTGTAATAACGTATACAATACCTTTATAAATCTGCATAGTTGCCAGAGTTACAATAAATGGTGTCATTTTAAAATATGCAATAAAAAATCCATTTACTGCTCCCAGTACAATTCCCAGAAGGCTGGCAATCACAATGGCAAAATATGGATTGATTCCATAATTCACCATAAAGATAGCCCCCGCCATACCGCACACAGAACCGATAGTTGCCACTGACAGGTCGATTCCGCCAGTCAGAAGAACAATCGTCTGTCCAAATCCTACAATAATAACAAAGGACGCAGCTCTTGTCAGTGTACTGATATTATATGCCGTAAAAAAGTTTCCTGTGGTGGCATGTACGATAATGCCAACCAGAATCGTTACGATCAGAACCATGCCAGCCGTGGATTTAAAAAATTTCTTTATCCTGTCCATTTTGCTGTTTTACCTCCTATTGAAAAGCTACTTTCAGCACATCTTCCTGTGTGATCAAATCCACATCTGTGATGTATCCGCTGATTCTACCCTGATGAACAACCATAATCCGGTCAGATAAGGCCATAACCTCCTCCATCTCTGAAGAAATCACAACAACTGATACACCATTGTCTGCAAGATCACGGATAAGCTGATGTATCTCTCCTTTGGCATTTACATCAATACCACGAGTAGGTTCATCAAGGATCAGCATTTTAATTCCTTTTGCCATCCAGCGCGCCACAATAACTTTTTGCTGATTTCCTCCTGACAGATTCTTAATCAACGTTTCTCTGGATGCCGTCTTAATTTTGAAGGAACTAATATATTTTTCAGCTGTCTCAATCGCCTGTCTGTAATCGATCAGACCGTGTTTTTTTATTTTGTCATAAGATGGAAGCATCATATTTTCCATAACAGACATATCCGGAGCAATACCATCATGCCTGCGTTCTTCCGAAACATAGCCCATTCCATATCGGATTGCATCTATAGGGGATTTGATATGTACTTCTTTCCCTCAATAAAGGTCTGACCGCCAGGTTCCTTTTCGGTAATGCCAAAAACACTCTTAAAAATTTCTGTACGACCAGCTCCTACCAGACCGGCAACTCCCAGAATTTCTCCCTTATGGATTTCAAAGCTTACATTCTGGAACTCCCCTTTTCTGGAAAGATTTCTGGCCTCAAAAAACACTTCATCGGAAACTTTTCTCTGGACTCTACCCGTAATCTGTACCTTTTTCCCAGCCATCTGATTAATCATTTCTTCTTTTGTGATTTCAGAGACATGGACTTCTTTTACAAGGCATCCGTCCTTCATAATAGTGATTCTGTCTGCCTGTTCCATAACCTCATCCAGGTGATGAGTAATAAATACCATAGCTGTGCCGCCTTTTTTCAGCCTCTGCATGGACTGAAAGAGACTTTCTGTCTCACGATTGGTCAAAACCGCTGTAGGCTCATCCAAAATCAATACTTTTGGATCATAGGCAAGCGCCCGGGCAATAGAAACAAGCTGCTGATACGCTGCCGAAAGCACTTTTACCGGCTGAGAAACATCTACATGAACATCCAGAAGCGCAAGAAGTCTCTCTGCCTCCTGACGGGTCTTTGTCCCAGTTGATCAGCTTTTTCTCCATGACTTCATTTCCCAGAAAATATTTTCCGCAATACTGGCTTCTGGTACAAGATTCAACTCCTGAGGTACCAGAACAATATTTTTTCTCATTGCTTCTCTGGGGGAGGAGAACCTGACCGGTTCTCCCTCCATGATCACCTCTCCGCTGTCCATTGCAAATTGCCCGGTCAGAATGTTCATTAAAGTACTTTTTCCCGCTCCGTTTTCACCTACCAGTGCATGGATTTCTCCTTTGCGGAGCTTTAAAGTCACACCGTCAAGAGCCTTTGTTCCCGGGAAGGTTTTTACAATATCCCGCATTTCAACCAGAAGCTTCTCTGTATTATTCTGCATCTGCACTTTCTCCATATAACATTTCAATATATTTATCTGCGCTGTCTGCATAAACGGAAGTGGATCCGACATTTGTAGCCTCTTCCTCTACTGCTTCTCCGTCAATTGTCTTTACTGCGTTATAAACCAGCTTATATCCCATGTCGTAGCAGTTCTGAACCTGTGCCACAAACAGTGTACCGTCTTTCAGATATTCCAGAGTACGAAGATCATGATCCATACCTCCGATTACAATATCCCCTGATTTACCGGCATCCTTCACTGCCTGACATGCGCCAACCGGATTCGACATGTTATTGCAGAGGATTCCGCCAAGATCCGGATATGCCTGAAGCCAGGATTCTGTAATGCTGATTGCTTTTTCTACTGCATCGTTATCTCTCTGCTCGTCTACAATCTCAATGTCCGGATATTCTGCAATCGTATCTTTAAATCCCTGGAGACGTTCTTCATGAGATGCGGCTCCCATTGTTCCGGAAAGGATCGCAATCTGTCCTTTACCGCCCATCTCTTCGCACACTGCTTTTGCAAGAGCGCAGCCATCGCCGTAATTATCTGTATTTCCTACAAAAAAGCTTCTGTCGCAGTCTTCAATATCACTGCTGGCAAAGGTTGCAACCGGGATTCCTGCTGCCACTGCTTCATCCACAGCCTTTGCTGTTGTCTCCGGCTGATTTACATCAACAGCGATCAGATCATATCCCTGTCCGATGGCTGTTTCAATGGAATTTACCTGATCCACTGCGTCCGGCTCTGCAGGTCCATACCATTCATAATCGATTTCCACGCCTTTTTCTGCAAAATCTGCTACTGCCGCATCAACGCCGCATTTAATTGCGTCATACCAGCTGTGGATATTTTTATATGTACAGTAAATTTTATAACTGTCCTTTTTCGGCTGATAGCTTGTGTCAAAATCTGCATCTGCCAGTTCTGTTTTTCCGGTTGCGCTGTCTCCTGCCTTTGCCGCATATACATTCACAGATCCTGTCATTGTTCCGATCATTGCTGCTGCCATTGCCATAACCATCATTTTTCTTCTTAACATCTTAAAATCCTCCCTGTACATTTATTTTTATATGCTGTTTTTCTTTACTGGAATTTAACTGCTGCCTTGATGACTTCATCCTTATGATTCAGGCTGTATTCAATAGCTTCAATACAGTCCTTAAAATCAAACTCATGAGACACAATGCTTCTGACTGGGATCAGACCGGAAGAGACTGCTGCAATTGCCTTTGGCCAGAGATTTCTGTAACGGTATACAGAATAAATGGTTCCTTCCATTGCATTCAAAGTTGCAATATCCAGCTCCAGAACCGGTTCCGGAGAAACACCAACCAGTGTGACCTTTCCTGCACGTTTGATCAGTCTGCAGGTCTGAAGTGTTGTAATTCTGTTTCCCGCACATTCGTAAACCTGATCTGCGCCGCCTCCCGGAAGTGTTTTGGCAAATTCTTCAATGCTCTCACGTTTACTGTTAAATACTCTTGTAGCGCCTACTTCCAGAGCCTTTTCCAGACGTTTGTCCATTACGTCTGCAACATAAATCTCGCTGACGCCTCTTGCCTTAAGGCTCATAATAGTACAAAGACCAATACATCCGCTTCCCAGAACAATCGCAGTCTCTCCCACCTTTGCATTTGACAATTCTGTTGCATGCATTCCAACTGCCAGAGGCTCGATCAATGCCCCTTCCAGCGTATCCATATTATCCGGAAGCTTATAGCACATGCTTGCATCATGCACACAATATTCTGCATTTACTCCGTCTCTTTCTCCCGGAATTGCAAGCATCCTGATATTCTTACAGAGATTATAATTTCCTTTTCTGCAGTCTTCACATTCGCCGCAGGGTACTGCCGGTTCAATAGAAACTTTATCTCCTACTTTAAATCCTTCTACTCCTTCGCCAACTGCGCTTACTACTCCGCCCGGCTCATGTCCCAGAGCCAGAGGCCCATCCAAAGTCCAGTTAGCCAGCTGTCCCTCCTGATAAAAATGAAGGTCTGAACCACATACTCCTACATATTCCAGCTTGATCTGAAGCTCTCCTTTTCCCGGCTGAGGAATGTCACGTTCTACCCATTCCAGTTTCTGTTTACCGGTTAATACACATACTTTCATTTTTCCTTCCATGGTGTTCTTCTCCTTTATGTCATAATTATTTATTTAAGTTCTTCTCCGTTTACATTAGTACCCGTTCAACTGCTTTTTTCCATCCGAGATACTTTTGCTCAGCTTCTTTTTCATTCATTTCAGGTTCATATTTTGTCCTGTTCAGCTTGTTAAAAATATTTTCATCCCACAGCCCTAACGCAATTCCCGCTGCAAAAGCCGGTCCCATTCCTGAGAGTTCTTCCGCATCCGGCACCTGAACCGCTGCCCGTGTCATGTCGCTTTGAAACTGCATCAGATAACTGTTTCTGGTTGGGCCTCCGTCTACTCTTAATTCCTCAACCTTTACTCCTGCATCTTCGCTCATGGCATTGACAATATCTGTGATCTGATAAGCAATACACTCTACTGCGGCCTTTACCAGCTCCGGCTTTTTTGTAGTTCTTGTCATCCCTACAACTGCCGCTGTTGCCCGACTGTCCCAGTAAGGAGCTCCAAGTCCTGAAAATGCAGGAACCAGATAAGTTTTATCATCTTTTGACGCCTCTTCCGCAAGTTTTTGGGTCTCTCCGGGAGATGAGATCAGCTTCATATCATCTTTCAGCCATGTGATCACTGCCCCTGTATAATTCAGATTGCCTTCCAGTACATAATTTACTTTTCCGTTCATACTCCATGCAAGAGAGGTCACCACTCCATGGGTACTCAAAACAGGCTTTTCTCCAATATTCATCATAATAGAAGAGCCGGTTCCATAAGTGGATTTCGTCATTCCCGGTTTCAGACATCCCTGTCCAAATAAGGCTCCGTGTGAATCTCCCAGAACTCCGTGTATCGGAACCGGATGAGGCAGAAATCCGTTAAAATCCGTTTCGCCAAAGCAGGAATCTGAATCACATACCTCTGCCATATTATCCGGGTTGATCCCAAAAAGCTCACAGATCTCCTGATCCCATTTCAGCTCAAAAATATTAAAAAGCTGTGTCCTTGACGCATTGGAATAGTCTGTTTTATATTCTTTTCCTCCGGTCAGTTTATAAATAAGCCAGGTGTCAATTGTTCCATGACAGATATTTCCTGAATCTGCTTTCTCCTTTGCTCCTTCCACATTTTCAAGGATCCAGGCAATCTTGGATGCCGGAAAATAAGGAGACAGATTAATACCCGTGCGGCTTCTGACTGCTTCTGCCTGTCCTGCCCGTTCCACTCTTTCACAGATATCAACAGCTCGCGCGCACTGCCAGACAATTGCCTGTCCCAGCGGTTCCCCTGTTGATCTGTCCCAGGCAAGGGAAGTTTCTCTCTGATTACTGATTCCCACACCCACAACATCACCTGCCGGAATACCGGATTCCTGAACCAGATTCCTTACAGCTTCCAGAGTATTTCTGTAAATCTCTTCCGGATCATGAGAAACCCAACCTTTTTCATTTATGATCTGCCTGTGAGCTTTGTCAGTACGTTTGATCAGATTCCCTTCCTGATCAAAAAGCAGTGCTTTTGTTCCCTGTGTACTCTGATCGATTCCTATTAAATATTTCCCCATATCAGATCAGCTCCATTACCTTTTTTACAATTCCCTGTGCATTCAGTCCGTAATAATCAAAAACTTCCTTTGATGTTCCGGAAATAACCGGCTCATCAGGTAATGAAAGATTGATCACCTTTACAGGACAATGTTCGCCTGTAACCTGACTTACCATAGATCCCAGTCCCCCAAACGGCGCATGCTCCTCAACGGTAACTACAGCCTTTACATTGGAAGAAACACGGATGATCGTTTCTTTATCCAGCGGTTTCAGGCAGTACATATCTATAACTGATGCACTGACTCCTTTTTCATCAAGAAGCTCTGCTGCATCCAGGGCCGGTTTCACCATTTCACCACAGGCAATAATTGCAATGTCTGTTCCTTCTCTTACTACTGTTGCCTTATCCATCTCAAAAGGTATCTTGCCCTCTTCATACACATCCTCAACAGCATTTCGTCCTACACGAATATAAGCAGGTTTTTCATCTTTAAGAAGCGCCTCTGTCAGCTTTTCTGTCTGAAATCTGTCGCTTGGAAGATAGACTCTCATATTGGGAATGGCTGACATGGCTGCTATATCCTGCGCAGAATGATGGCTCATTCCCAAAGCCCCGTAGCTTACTCCTCCACTGATCCCAATCAATTTTACGTTTGTGTTTGAGTATGCCACGTCTACTTTACACTGTTCATAGCTTCTGGTAGATAAAAAGCAGGCCGGCGAAGCAGCATATGGTTTTTTTCCACATTTCGCAAGTCCTGCGGAAATACTCACCAGATTCTGTTCTGCTATTCCTGTTTCTATAAACTGTTCCGGATAAGTATCTGCAAATTTTGAAAAAGAAGCACTTCCCCGGGAATCACTGCACAATGCCACAATATCTTTATCTTTTTCCGCTTCCCGCATTAACACATCACAGATTACCTGTTTGTTTGCAATTTTAGCCATGAATCAGCGCCTCCCTTCTTTTTCTCAAATCAGTTTTAATCTGTATTACCTCTTCCGGTGACGGAACCTTATGATGCCAGTTGGCTTTATTTTCCATAGTTTCGGAGCCTTTTCCTTTTACAGTATTTGCTATTACTACCGTAGGCTTATTTTTCACTGTTTTAGCTTCATCAAAAGCCGCTTTCAGCTGAGGTATACTGTTTCCATCTTTAACATCAATGACATTCCAGCCAAATGCCCGGAATCTTTCATGAAGATCATCATGTGCCATTACATCTTCTGTATTGCCGGAAATCTGTAAACGGTTTCTGTCTACTACAGCACAGAGATTATCAAGTTTATAATGAGAAGCTGCCATTGCGCCCTCCCATACAGACCCTTCCGCCAGCTCTCCGTCTCCCATAACCGTATAAACACGATATCCTGATTTATCCATCTTCCCTGCAAGTGCCATTCCTACACTTACCGGAAGTCCATGTCCCAGAGAGCCGGAGTTCATTTCAATGCCGGGAAGTTTATTATTGGGATGTCCGATAAATTTTGTCCCAAATTTACTAAACTGCGCTATTACATCTCTAATATCAAAAAATCCTTTTCTTGCCAGTACTGCATAATAGGCTTCAACAGAATGTCCCTTACTTAAAACGAACTTATCTCTTTCAGGATCATTCATATTCTCAGGGCTGATATTCATCTGATCGAAATAAATTTCTGTCAGAATCTCCATAACGCTCATGTCTCCGCCAATATGCCCGGCTTTTCCCTCCACTATCATATCGATAACATCTTCTCTAAGCTCATAGGCCATTGCAGATAACTGATTCATAATATCCTCCTCTATAAATTATATTAAGTTTTATTAAGTTTTTATTTATTTGTATTTTACCCCCCCCCATGTGTAAAATGTCAATAGTTTTTTAAATTTATTTTTACTTTTATTTTAGTTATATTTGATAAATATTTATCATTCTCGACTTATTTTTCTGTATTTCAACATAAAAAAAAAACACTGATCTATAGTATTTTCCATAAATCAATGTTTTTATATCAATTATATATTTAGAAAAATTAAGTTTATTTCAATTGACTAACACTTTTTCTAATAATTAATTTTGTGCCTATTTCAGTTTTCATAGAATACTCTCTTGGATTCTGCATTTTTTCCATTTAAAAGCTCAACTGCTGCGGATCCAAATGCATTTTTAGGAACATTTACAGTGGTCACAGAAGGAACTATCATTTGACATACAGGTCTGTCGTCAAATCCAATTACAGAAATATCCTCTGGTACCCTGTAACCATTATCCTGCATTCCATGAATGGCATGACATGCAATAAAATCGTTTTCCGCAATAAATATAGTGGGATTCTCATTATTTTCTGAAAGGTATTTTCCTACCTCTTCTCTAATAGTCTTTTCCGAATAATTTACATCCCAGATATAGCTTTCCTTTATCTTCAGGCCAAATTTTTTCATACAATTTTTATAAGCCTGATATCTTTCTGAAAAACTGGTGATACGCTCTCGGCATCGTATATATCCGATTTCTCTATGTCCCATATCATATGCATATTGCATTGCTTTGCTGATTCCCTGAAAATTATTAATAGAAACAGAATCTACATCACTTTCCTGAAATGAATTATCCAATACCACAAAAGGAAGTCCTGTATCAATAAATACCTGAAGATCTTCTCGCTGCATCTCAACTCCAAATATAAGAAATCCTTTACAATCCGAAGATCGTAATTGCATTTCCTGTACTTCAAGAGGAGTACTTCTATTCATATATACAAAGCTCAGATTATAGCCATAGTCAGTGAGACTACTGTTTAGTCCCTCCAATATATAATTAAAAAACGGAGATTCATCCACAATTTTTCCTATTGTCTTATATACTACAAATCCAATATTTCCATTCGTAACAGGAATGTCTTTAAGAAGATAATCACATCCTAATTCTCTGATTTTTTCAATAATTTCCTGACGCTTTTGATCACCACCCCTGGTTTATTATTTAACACAAGTGAAACTGTCGCTGTAGAAACTCCAAGCATTTCTGCAATATCTTTCGCTCTTAATGCCATTTTCATCCCTCCTTTCACTTAATTATACTAAATTATTTAGAAAAAAACAAGTGTCTTTGCCACATAAAACAATTTCAGAGAAATTTTATGTATAAATTTTCTAAAAAACATGTTATCCCAAACAATATATTCATTTTCCTGTTATGATTCATAATCTTTAACACCACAAAAAATACAGGAAAGCTGGAATCATCATCCATCCCTCCTGTATTTTCCTGTTTCCTGGAATTTACATATTTTCCTTCTTTTTCTCCTTAAACGGCTTCATAAAGATCACCCATCCAAAGATCAGCAAATTCAGTACAAGAGCAGCCGGTATATCCGCCCAGTGGATCTGCTGGTTCTGAAGCACATCTGCAGAGTATGTTCCTGAAAAGACTACCGCCATATTATTATTCAGAAAATGAATAATTACCGGAACCCAGATATTCTGGGTTTTCATATAAGCATATGCCATAAAAAGCCCAAGCGTAATACAGGTAACAAACTGGCTTGCCAGAGCCGCCAGTCCCATATCCGGCGTAGTATAGTAGAAAAAGTCAATTGGCAGATGCCATACAGCCCACACACAGCCCAGAAGGATCACGCCGCCTTTCAGGCCAAATTTCTTCTGAAGAAGAGGCTGAAGATAATATCTCCATCCGTATTCCTCCCCGAAAAATGCCACTACTGACAGGAAAAAGTTCACCAAAACAGTAAAAAACATGATCCAGGTAGTCGGATTTGCCATTATTTTTCCAAATTCAGAAAGCTGGCCGCCCAGAGCGCTGGCAATCACAAATCTGAGAAGATATAATCCAATAAACAACAGGATCATAAGAACAGATGTATTCCAATGGCCGCTGTTCAGTCCATAGGCTCTGCGTTTTTCTTTGCCGGATACCAAGAGAAGAATCCAAAAAATAACGCTGCCGCCTATCATAACGTACTGCAGGATCAGCATCCACTGAGAAAACGGTGTGCCCATCAGATCTATATTTTTTCGGCGCCAGAACAGAGGCCGCCGTACAGACAACCAGCACTGCCGTAAGCGCCACAAAAAATATGTAAAAAGCTTTTGGAAGATTTTTATCTCCCTTTCTGGTAATTAAATAAGCCATCATCACACCGGCTGCCGGATACAGCATCTGCGCGTTTGGAAAAGCGCTGAGATCAAGACCTTTTCCATAGCCATACCACATCAGAAGCCCCAGCACATAGGTGATTCCGTATGCTATGATCACATAGATCATAAGCTGTTTTTTCTCTGTTTGCGTAAATTTCATAATTCTCCTCCTTATTCTCCCGGAAATACTGCTGTCACGGAGAAAATCCCGTCCTTTGTTTCTATATTCAGTGCGCCGTGATATTTTTCTACTGTATGGCGCACGTTTTCCAGGCCAATTCCTTCATGCCCCTGCTTGCCGGAATGCCCCGGGGCATACATCTCTGAAGATGGATTCCATATTTTTACTACTGTAAAATCCTGTATCTGTTCCCCTCTTATTTTTATCCAGAAATTCTTTTTATTTTCGCCTGCCTCTATGGCATTATCCAGAAGGTTTGCAAAAATGGTTGTCACATCCATATCCGCCAGGAAATCCAGGCTGATACCGCCATATTACATTCTGCCTGCCCCGGTTCCAGCTTTTTTAATTTGTCGTTCAGAATCATGTTCAACATTCTGTTATCTGAATAAAATTTCAGTCCCAGAGAATTCAGCATTCCGTGAACGTCCTCAAAATAACCGGCCGCATCTGTTTTTGCTGACTGTTCCAGCATATTCAGATGATTTCTGATATCATGTATGATTCTTCTGGAGCGATTATAATTAATTTCCATATCCTCATAGTACTGATGAGTCAGCTCATTCTGCTGCTTCATCAATTCTACCTTGTGCTTCAGCTCTCTGTTTTCTGCCAGATCATACCACACATAAAGACAATAAATATTGATAGCCAGCAAAAGGAGCATGCAGAGAATAACTCCCCAAAATCCATGTTCCAGAAAAAAACTTTCCCCGGAAACACAGTACAAATATACAAGAATCATACTAAACAAAGGTACCAGGATCATTCCTCTGATATGCAGTTCCGTCTGATCTTTTACCATACGTTTCCGAACAATCCGCCTCATAAGATAAGTCACGGAAAACAGACATATCATCTTTGCCAGCACAAGCGTATAATAGGAGAGCATCTCCTGATAAAAGCCAAATTTTTTACTGATATATACGGTAAAGTAAATACCGATTACCTGAGCTCCGTAATTTGCCATTCCATAAATCAGAGAATACAGGATCCAGGTTCTGCTCCTGTGATAAAAAAGCCAGCAGACTGCAATGTAGTATGCTGTAAGCACAGACATTGTAATGATGTCATTCCACCATAATGCCGGAAGCAAAAAGGTAAGTATCATAAAAATTCCCCAGACACAGTATCTTACCCACGGCTTCGACTCTTCCTCTCTTGGCATGGAATACAGAAACCAGATGAAGCTTCCTGTATGGATAAGCAGTTCAACGATCTGAAAAAAGCAATATAATACATAATCCATTTCGCTCATCCTCCCCGGCGCTCCAACCGCGCCGACAGCCAGGCTGTCAGCTCCTGTTTCCATATTTTCTGTTTTTTCTGGGAAAGAGGAATTTCCATTCCATTGTCCAGATAAATGTGCTGCCCTTTTACGTTTTTCACATGAAGCATATTCACGGAAAAGCTCTGGTGCGGCATGGAAAAGCCAAAATCCTCCATACGTTTTGCCACATTTCCAATGCGCTCCACCATATAATATTCATCTTCATCTGTCACAATCCGTATCCTTCTGTTCTCATACTCAAAAAAATAAATGGACTCTACAGGAAGGCAGACAATTCCATCCACTGTGCGAAAATCAAGGATGATCTTTTTATCCGAGGCTTCCATATACCGGAATATCTCTTCCAGAACATTTATAATCTCCTGTCTGTTCACAGGCTTCAGCAGATACTGAAATGCATGAACTCCAAAAGCTCCTGCCACATAATCCCGGTAAGCTGTCAGATAAACAATTTTTACATCAGTATCTACAGAGCGGATAGCCTTTCCTGTTTCTATGCCATTCATTCCCTGCATGTCAATATCGAGAAAAACCGCGTCGTAAGGCTGGTAATTTTCCATCAGCTCCCTTCCGGAAGAAAACACCCTTACCTCCACCTGAGACTTCCATTCCAGAATCATTTTTCTGACCTGCTCACGAATATTTTTATCATCATCACAAACTGCAATTCTGTACATTTCAGTCACTCTCTCCTGTTGTTTTTACTATAATCATTATACCTGAAATTGTAAACACGGTATACACAAGAGACAAAAATCATGTACTAAATGACAAAATTTCAGTAAAACAAAAGACTGCTGTACGCCCTGGCCAACGGGATTTTTCTCCCATCTGACACAGTTCCTACAACAGCCTTTTTATGACTTTTTACATTCTCAGTTTCTTATGAAATTCCCTGACCGTACTTTTTTTCTGAAAGATAAACAGTCCCGCCAGAACCAGAAAGCTGATACCGGCACAAATTACCGAAGGATACGGAAAACGGACCAGTCCGATCCACACCAAAATCATAGGAATACATCCTGCAATACCTGCCTGGATCAGATAAAACAGGTACTCTTCCTTTTCCAGATGATTCACCTTAACGATCACCGGCATGGATCCCAGAACCGCCATAGCCCCGAAAGGAAGCACAAAATCAACCGACCAGCCTCTCCAGCCGGTGAAATTATCCCACAAAACAGCGATCACCGTAATCAGGATCAGCTGCCACATTTCATTCTTCAAAATGTTTCTCCGTTTGGTATATCCCACGGAAACAACAAGCCAGGCACAGAAGCTTCCCGCTGCTGCAAACCAGAACCAGTTCAGCGTATCCCAGATCATATAATTGACCATTCCACAGATTACCGCCACTGCAAGACAAAGGAAAGAAAAAATCTGATAGGCTTTTTTTCCCTCCTGCTTCTGTTCCTCCTGACACCCCGGAAAATCATTTCTTTCTTCTTTAAAAGATATCTTATCTTCCCTCAGATATCTGAGGAAATTTCTCTGGATACTTTCTCCCGGAATCTTTGAAGTAAAGCCCAGAAGAAGCTCGTCTCCATAGGAACAGGAACAGAGCTGCAAAGCCTCTGTACAGGTAAAAAATCAAATCTTTGGATATAAGGTTCATATTCTTTTGGAAAGCGGACCACTCCGATATTGGAATATACTGTTGTAATCCTGCGGCTTCCCCAGGCAGCTCCCACCATCAGAAAATACTTTTTGACTTCAAGAGGAACCGCACGGATCAGAGGATTTTTTTCCAGACGCACATAGCCGTTCATGTGCATGGCAATCTTTTCTTTTACCAGTTCTTCCTCAAACTGTTTTTTCACATCCTCCAGCACATCCTGAAAGGTTGTAGTTTCTGTAAACGTATATCCCACTTCGATCCAGCCAAAAAAGTTTGCCATGGACTCTGACGGAAAAAAATTCCTCAGATTTACAGGAACCATCAGGGTCACAGGACGCTTCTGCCTGTTTTTTGGAATCTCCTCATGAATGGAACATATAAATACCGCCGACAGATACGCAGTGATCGAGGCTCCATATTCCCGGGCTTTTGCCAAAATCTCCTTTACAGGTATGGATATCTCCAAAATCTCCATTTCTTCATGACTGAGCATAGCTCCTTTCAGAGGCACTGCCCGGGGATTTTTATCTTTATTTTTAGGTGTTTCCGAGGAATAATACTGAGAAAAACTGTCCTCCTCGTGATCCCGGAAAGTGGATTTTTCCTCTGTTTTTATATAGGGAAGTCCTGCCTCCGGATGCCGGAGAATCAGATAATTCTGTACCAGCTCCTGAAGAAAATTCCTTGCCCCTGTTCCATCTGTAAGTGCATGATAAACCTCAAAATTAATGCGGTTTTCATAATAGGAAACCTCAAAAAGAAGCGACTTTTTATCCGGGATATACAGTCTGCTGCAAGGAGGTTTTTTTTCCTCTTTTGCCACTGCCCGGATATCTCTTCTCTCCAGATAAAACCAAAAAAGCCCCTTTCTCAGAACCACCTGGAACAAGGGATATTTTTTCATTGTCCTGTCAAGTGCGTCCTGAAGGATCTGGGGGCTTATTTCTTCCGTCAGCTCACAGTACATCCGGAAGACTCTGGTATCATTTTTGTCTGTTGCCGGCGGAAATGCCAGCGCTGCATTATCCAGCTTTCTCCATTTTGAATATCCTGATTTCACGATCTGCCCGCCTTATTCACATTTGATGCTTCAAATATATCACAGACTCCGTGATCAGGCAAGGAAGGTTTTTCCTGTTTTTATTTCTGAAGCAGTCCATTCTCAGGCTGTCAGTCTTCCCTTTTTCCAGAAATGCATTCATATGCCGAAAGCTTTCCTGCACATGGAAAAACCGAATCCCCAGGGCAAAATATCCATGAAGAGCATTGGGAATCCTGTGTACTTCCACATAGTTCCCTGCTTCTTTCAGACGTTTTCCATACTCTTCTCCCTCATCCCGCAAAGGGTCAAACTCTGCAGTAAGAATCAGGGTATCCGGCATATTGGACAGATTCTGCTCCATCAGCGGAGAAAAATACGGATTTTTTCGGTCTTCCTTGCTGTTTTCATAAAGAAGAAGATAATTTTCCATCCTCTCTGCCGTCAAAAGATAATCCGTTCCATTTTCATGAACAGACTTATAAGGAGACTCCTCTGTATAGCAGTTTCCCAGAGCCGGATAGATCAGAATCTGTCTTTTTGGCATAAACTCTCCTCTGTCTCTGGCAAGCAGACATACGGCTGCTGCCAGATTTCCTCCGGCACTGTCTCCCATAATAGTGATCTTGTCCTGATCTTCTCTCAAAAGATCCATATAAAGTGTCCTGGCTGCCGCATAACAATCCTCCAGTCCGATAGGGAAACGATGCTCCGGAGCCAATCGATACTCCACGGAAATCACAATATGACCTGTGTCCTGCGCCATCCGGGAGCACACCCGGTCATAGTTTTCCACACTGTCTGTCACCCAGCCTCCGCCATGAAAAACAGAAGAATAGGATAAGCCAAGCCCTGAGATGTCTCTGTTTTCAGGGCTTCCTCATTTGGGAAATAAAGACGTACCGGAACTTCGTAATCTCCATTATATACCTTTGTATCTAATTTCTTTAAAAAAATCCTCATTGCATCAAGCTTTTTCAGATCTGCCAGCTTTCTGGCAGCCTCCACTTCCACATTACTGTAAGACAGCGCATGTAAAATTGCGCGCATTGTTTTTGAAATCAATATAAAATCCTTTCTGCTCTACACCTGTAAGCGGATAAAATAATTCTCTCTGTACCGTTCCAGAATATCATGAAAAAACAGATTTCTCAACCACTCTGTTTCAGCTTTTCTCCTGCCCGAAAAAATGATATACTGTTTCTTAAACAATAGCATAGGTATACACTAGCGCTGCTGTTTGTATTTATCAAAAGCTAAAAGAAAGGAACCTTTGCCTTGAAAATTCAGAATCACAACGTTCAAACCGACAATCCGCTGGGCTCCGCTCCCGTAGGCGGACTTATTTTAAAATTCTCTGTTCCGGCAATTATAAGCATGCTGGTAAGCGCTCTTTATAATATTGTAGACCAGATCTTTATCGGCCAGGGAGTGGGAATGCTGGGAAACGCCGCTACAAATGTGGCATTTCCTGTAACTATTTTTTCTACTGCCATTGCTCTTCTTCTGGGGATCGGAGGCGCCTCCAGCTATAATCTGGAATCAGGCGCAGGACATGACGAAAAAGCCAGCTATATTGCAGGCGCCAGTCTTTCTATGCTTGGAATCAGCGGTATCCTGATCTCTGCGGCAGTTCTTCTGTTCCTTGATCCTCTCCTGCATCTTTTTGGCGGAACACCGGACGTTATGCCATATGCCATTGACTACACCGGAATCACTGCTGTAGGCATTCCTTTTTATATACTGACTACCGGCGGCTGCCATTTGATACGTGCCGACAGAAGTCCTGGTTTTTCTATGACCTGCATGCTGACAGGCGCTGTGATCAATACTGTACTTGACCCTCTTTTTATTTTTGGCTTCGGATGGGGCATCAAAGGCGGAGCCTGGGCCACAGTGATCGGTCAGGCAGTATCCGGTATTCTTGTAATTCTTTATTTTGCGCGCTTCCGCAAAAATGAACTTGAACAAAAATATGTTCCTTCCCCATACAGAACATATAAAACTGATTGTTTCTCTTGGAGCAGCTTCCTTTTTTAATCAGATTGCTCTTGCTGTTGTACAGATTTTTATGAACAACATCCTGCGTTACTATGGCGCAGCTCCGCATACGGAAGCGATATACCAATTGCCTGTGTAGGAATCATCTCAAAGGTAAATATGGTCTTCCTGTCAATCTGTATTGGTATATCACAGGGCAGCAACCTATCTGGGGATTTAACTATGGTGCGGGAAAATATGACCGGGTCAGAAAAACTTATCGTTATTCCGTAACTGCCTGTACCATTATCGCAACTGTATTTTTTCTCTGTTTTCAGTTTTTCCCTCACCAGATTGTAGGACTTTTCGGAACAGGAAGCGATCTGTACTTTCAGTTTGCAGAACGCTATCTTCGGATTTTTATGTTTCTGACCTTTGCCAACGGCATACAGCCCATGTCTGCAGGATTTTTTACCTCCATCGGAGAAGCAAAACTTGGAATTATCATGTCCCTTACCAGACAGCTTGTTTTTCTGCTTCCCCTGATCGTGATCCTGCCTCTCTTTATAGGAATCGACGGCGTCATGTATGCCGGTCCCATCGCCGATACAGCCGCCTTTATTCTGGCTATTGTCTTTGCCAAAAGAGAACTGGCTAAAATGAAACAGGCAGAGACCTGAATACAGAAATGCCCCGGAATATCTCCGGGGTATTTCTTTAGCTTATCTGCCATTTTACATGACTGCCGCTTTCATCCTTTATGACGATCAGCTGATCCTCAATTTCCTGCTTCAGTTCTGTCACATGCGATATGATCCCGATCAGTTTTGATCCCTCCGCCATTTCCAAAAGTACCTTCACTGCCTGATTTCTGGAATGTTCATCCAGGGATCCAAAGCCTTCGTCAATAAACATCATATCCAGATTTATGGCAGCAGAGCTTTCCTGGATCTGATCTGCCATTCCCAATGCAAGAGCCAGCGCTGCCATAAAAGATTCTCCTCCAGAAAGTGTTCTTACTTCTCTCTCCTTTCCGGTCACTGCAGAGTAGACCATCAGATCAAGTCCCCGGTTTTTTCCTTCTCCGGCCTTTTCCAGATTATACATCCGAAGCTCAAACTGACCCGCAGACATATCCCGAAAGCGCCTGTTAGCTGCATAAAGGATCTTTTCCAGATAATACCTCTGTACATATGTTTCCAGATCCATTCTGGAACCGCTGACATTGCCGGAAACAAGCCGGTACAGATGATCGATACGCCCATGCTCCTCCACAAGTTTCTGTCGTTCCTGAAGCATTGGAGACAGTATATGATCCGCTTCTTTGTTGTCTTTATACACAGAACGAATCTGATCCCGTAAGCTTTCTGCAGATTTAAGACGATGCTCTGCATCCTCTGTTTCTTTTTGTATATCAGCCATTACCGGCGGTTTTCTGTTTCCTATAGCCGCAGTCAGAGACTGGGCTTTTCCTTCAGCGGCCTTCTTTCCTTCGCGGAAAACCTGCACCTCTTTTCTTAGCTGTTCTGTCATTTGTTTTTCATAGATATCTGTCAGAGATTTCCATTGAGATTCTGCCATCTCTTTTCCTTCTGCCATACTCTCGTAATTCTTTTTCCGCTTTTCTTCTTCTGCTTCTGCTGTAGGAAGCTCAGCCCTATATTTTTTTATCAATGTTTCTGTATTACTTCTTTCTGTTCCTGCCTTCTCTCTGGCAGCCCTGGCTGTATTATAATCCTCTGTAAAACGTTCCTTTTTACGGGCAGCTTCTGCCTCTGCTTTTTTTGCAGCTTCCTCTGATTCAAAATCCGAAGAAAAAGAATAGCTTTGAAATTCCGCTTTGGCAGATTCATATGCAATTCTGGCTTCCCTTACCTGCTCTGCTGATATTTCCATCTGTTTTCTGACAGCAGGTTTTTCTTCTTCCAGATCTTTCATCTGTTTCTGAACAGACTGCAGTTCCTCCCAGTCCCTTTGATATTTTATTCCATTTTCCTGCACTTCCTTCATCACTGTCTGATCAGTTCCTGCCCCTGTCCCGGGGAAAATTCTTCCGGAAGAGCCGGAATATTCTCTCTCATTCGGTTTTTAAGCCTGTTAAAACTTTCATCAAAATCCTGTTTTTTCACATCCCTGAGATCAGTATTTGATTTCACCTCTGCTGACAGATTTTCCTGTTCCGCCCGAAGCTTTTCCGTTTCTTTTTCCAGCAGGTCCATACCCTCACGGGTAAATTCTGAATGTTCTTTCTTCATAACACAGGGACGTGGATGCTCTATAGAGCCACACACCGGACAGGGCATTCCTTCCATAAGCTCTGACGCAAGAAAACCTGCCTGAGCATCCAGAAAATTCTGCCGTTTTTTCTCGTGTTCCCCATGTTTTTTTTCGTATGATGCTCTGGCCTCTTTATACTTTTCTTTCAGCTCTTCAATCTTTTTTTCATATGTTTTTTGTTCTTTGTAAATACTGAAAAGCGCTTTCAAATCTGCAGTCATACCATTTATTTCTTTCATCTGACTCTGACATACAGCCAGCTTTTCTCCTGCGTCTGCAAGCTGCTCTGACCTGTCACGCAAGGCTTTTTCCCTGTTTTCCAGAACCTCAAAAGCCTTTTTATCTGCTTCTTCTTTTATCCGGGCTTTCTCCAGCAGTTCCTTTCCCATATCCATTTTTTTCTTTGTTTCTTTTATCTGTCCAAAAAGCTGAATCGCTTTTTCTGCCTTTTCTAATGTCCGCGTATATTCTTCCTGAACCGTCTCCAGTTCTTTCTGTTTTTTCTGTTCCTCCTGAATCATGCCCTCTTCTTCTTCCATCAGACCAGGAAGTCTTTCCGTCTGAGTTTCAAATGCTGTGCGGACTCTTTCCGCATCTTCCTGTCCTGCTTTCCAGAAATCATAAAAGGTTTTTATCTCCCAGGCATCCGACACACTGCCTGCAAGTTTTTCCTTATTTTCCATCTCAAAAGACTGTTTCCTGTATTCCTCCAGTTCTTCTTCTGTCTGTTTTCTTTGAATGAACAAACTTTGAAGCTGTTGGGCTTCTATATAAATATCTCTTTTTTTATCCCGTATTTCCGCCGCATCCTCATATAACTTCTGTGCTTTTTTTAGCTGATTATCCAGTATGACCAGATATCTCTCCAGAACCTCTGTAAGCTCCGGCATGACAACAATTTCTCCGTCTGAAACACGCTTTTTCAGTTCCTCCAGCCGTTTTTCACAGAGACTGATCTCGTCGTCTCCGGGATTTTTTTCCTCTGCTTTATCTCCAAAAAATTTAATTCTTGCTGTCTCACTCTGACATCTGGTCCTGATCACAGCAATCTCTCTTTCCATATTTCTTTTTCTGTTTCCCAGTTCATTTACGATCTGTTCATACATTTCTGTATTAAACAATTTCCGAAAAATTTTCTTTTTATCATCTGATTTTGCTCTCAGAAGCTCCATAAATTCACCCTGAGCGATCATTGCCACCTGCATAAACTGGCTTTTTGTAAGACCTGTGATCTCCTGAAGTTTTGCGTTGGTCTCCTTAGAAGGATATTCTGTCCCATCCGGCATAAAGAGAGTGACAGATCCGGTGATCTCTCTGGTGCCTTTTCCTTTAGCCGCACCTCTTGTAACAGTTTTTAAATGTCTTGGAACACGCCGGACAGTATATCGTTCTTCCCCTTCCATAAATTCCATCTCTACGTACGGCTCAATATTCAATTCCGCATACTGACTCTGAAGTACCACGCCTTCTTTTTTATTGGATGTGGAACTTGCTTCTCCATACAGAGCAAATACAATAGCATCGAAAATAGTTGTTTTTCCCGCTCCTGTATCTCCTGTGATCAAAAACAGATTCTGCTCCGGCTTTGTAAAATCTATTACCGTCTCTCTTCCGTAAGAGCCAAATGCCTGCATTTTTAATTTTAAAGGCCTCATTCTTATTTCACCTCCTGAACCGTATGGATCACATCCATAAGGAGCTCTTTTTCTGCTTCATCTGTATCCTGTAAAAACGCACAGCACAGTTCAAAAGGATCCAGGAATTTCTGTTCTTCTATGTGCATTTCTGTAACAGCATTTCTCAATCCTTCTCTTCTGATCTCCAGAAGTTTTGGAAAGGCAAGCCGCAGACGGTCCTGCATATCGATCACATCCAGATCCACCTTGTCTGTAAGAATCACCGTTACATAGTCCTCACAGCCCTGCTCCAGAACCTCTTCCAGCTTTCCTTTTATCACCCGGACCTGACGAAGAGGCTTTAAAGGAAGAACAGTGACTTCAGGCTGACTCTCCTTTTCGGAAATATCCACCATAAGTATCCCTTTCTGCTGCTCTGCCTCACTTACAGAACACGCCAGAGGCGTTCCACAATACCGAAAAGTATCTTTCCCTACTTTCATCGGTTTATGGATATGGCCCAATGCCGCATAATCGAATTTTCCCAGTATATCCGCAGAAATCTCATCAATATTCCCCACCGTACGAATCTCTGAATCCATTCTTTCCACATCTTCCGCTGTTTTTCCAACAGGAAGATAAAACTGGTGGCTAACCAGAATATTTCTCTGATCCTGATCGATTTTTTCCCTTTCGATCAGCCGATGAATAGTTTCATCGTAAGAAAGATTATTGCCATTTTCATCTGTCCCTGTGATTTCCTTCACCATAGAAGGCTTCACAAATGGGAGCAGATAAAAATTCACATTTCCATATGCATCCTGTAAAATAACCTTTTCTATAAATTCCTCTTCCGTCTTGGGAGGAATTCCAATCATATGTACATTCTGTCGGGAAAGTACACCGCGGAAGCAATTGATCCTGGGACCACTGTCATGGTTTCCGCTTATGATCATAATGGTCATATCCGGAGCAGCCTCTGTTAGCTCCGCTATCAGATGATCAAATACTTCCACTGCCTCTGCCGACGGGACTGCCTTATCGTAAATATCTCCTGCAATCACCAGAGCCTGCGGTGTTTCCTTTTTTACATAATCTGTGATCTGATCAAAAATATATTCCTGATCCTCCCTCAGATCTCTGTTTATTAACTTCAGACCTATATGCAGATCTGACAAATGAAAAAATCTCATATTCCCTCCTGTATATGGAATTCCCCCGCTCTGCCCATACAGAACCGAGGGATCTTTTTACTGAGCTTTCGTTTTTCTTTCATTGTAGCAGACGCTTACAATACTGCCAAGTAAAAAATTTCTTAACTTCTCCGTTCACAGCACTCCGGTCGGAATACCTTGCAAACAGCAGTTCTTAACTTCTGCCACAAACAAAAACTGCTGCAGGCTTCCCTCTTCCGGCAGATTTTGCTCCGGAACTACAGGTTGCTTGCAGCAGTCCTCATCCTTATATTTTTTAATTATGAAAGAATTTCCAGGCAGTTACATCGCTCCCAGAATCTCCCGGGCATTGCGGATACGTTCCTCTGTTGGAGGCTTCACTCCTTCCAACGGATAGGGAATACCCAGCTTCTCCCACTTAAAGGTTCCCAGAGTATGATAGGAAGAACCTCTACTCTCTCCACATTTTTAAGGGTTCTGATAAAATCGGCCAGTCTGTGAAGATATGTGTCGTTATCACTTCCGCCCGGCACAAGCACATGGCGGATCCATACAGGCTTGTCCATCTCCGAAAGCTTTTCTGCCATGGCAAGGATATTTGTGTTGGTGCAGCCGGTAAGCTTCACATGCTCTTCCTCATCAATCTGCTTGATATCCAGAAGAACAAGATCTGTATACTTCATCAGCTCCTGCCATTTGGAATAAAAAGGCTCTTTTTCCGTATAAGGGTTGGCGCTGGTATCCAGTGTGGTATGCACGCCGGCTTCCTTTGCCAGACGGAAAAATTCTGTAAGGAAATCGATCTGCAGAAGAGGTTCCCCTCCGCTGACTGTGATCCCGCCTTTATCTCCCCAGTAATTTTTATACCGCAGCGCTTTTTTTAAAAGCTCCGAAGGGGTGTATGCCTGTCCTTCTCCCATCTTCCAGGTATCCGGATTATGGCAGAACTGACAGCGCATGGCGCAGCCGCTTAAAAAGATCACATACCGGACGCCCGGGCCGTCAACCGACCCGAAGCTTTCCAGTGAGTGAACATATCCTTTGATCTCTTTTTTATCCATTCTTACATTTCTGCATGGCAGGTTCTGGCAATAACGTCCATCTGCTGCTCTCTTGTAAGGTCGATAAATTTAACTGCATAACCGGAAACACGGATTGTAAAGTTTGCGTACTCTTCTTTTTCCGGGTGTTCCATAGCGTCGATCAGCTTCTCTTTTCCAAATACGTTTACGTTCAGGTGATGAGCGCCCTGATCAAAGTATCCGTCAAGTACGTGAACAAGGTTGTCTGTACGTTCTTCATCATTGTGTCCCAGAGCATCCGGATTGATAGTCTGAGTATTGGAAATACCGTCAAGAGCATCTTCATAGTCAAGCTTTGCAACAGAGTTCAGAGAAGCAAGAAGTCCGTTCTGCTCTGCTCCGTAGGACGGGTTAGCGCCAGGAGCCAGAGGCTCGCCTGCTTTTCTTCCGTCCGGAAGAGATCCTGTAGCTTTACCATAAACAACATTGGATGTAATGGTAAGGATGGATGTGGTAGGTTTGGAATCACGGTAGGTATGAATGTGTTTCAGCTTTCCGAGGAAAGTAGACAGGAGATTTGTTGCGATCTCGTCTGCTCTGTCGTCATCGTTACCATAGCGTGGGAAATCTCCCTCAACAATAAAGTCTGTTGTAATTCCGTCCTCATCACGGATTGCTTTTACCTTTGCATATTTAATTGCAGACAGGGAATCTACTACATGAGAGAAACCTGCGATACCGGTTGCAAAGGAACGGTCAACCTTTGTATCGATCAGAGCCATCTCTGCTGCTTCATAGTAGTATTTGTCATGCATATAGTGGATCATGTTCAGTGTTCCAACATACAGATGAGCCAGCCAGTCCATCATCTGATCATATTTCTGAACTACCTCGTCATAGTCAAGATACTCAGAAGTGATCGGCTGATACTGAGGTCCTACCTGCTGTTTTGTCTTCTCGTCAACACCGCCGTTGATGGCATAAAGAAGACATTTCGCAAGGTTTGCACGAGCGCCGAAGAACTGGATCTCTTTACCTGTCTCTGTAGCAGATACACAGCAGCAGATGCTGTAGTCATCGCCCCATACCGGACGCATTACATCGTCATTCTCATACTGAATGGAACTTGTTGTAACAGAAATATTTGCAGCATATTTCTTAAAGTTCTCAGGCAGTCTGGAGGAATAAAGAACAGTAAGGTTCGGTTCCGGAGCCGGTCCCATATCCTCCAGTGTATGAAGGAAACGGAAATCACTCTTTGTTACCATATGGCGTCCGTCAATACCCATACCTGCCACTTCCAGGGTTGCCCATACCGGGTCTCCGGAAAACAGCTGGTTGTAAGAAGGAATACGGGCAAATTTTACCATACGGAATTTCATAACCATATGGTCAACAAGCTCCTGAGCCTCTTTCTCTGTAAGGATTCCTCTCTGAAGGTCTCTCTCAATATAAATATCAAGGAAAGTGGAGATACGTCCAACACTCATTGCAGCTCCGTTCTGAGTCTTGATAGCTGCAAGGTATCCGAAATACAGCCACTGGAATGCTTCTCTTGCATCCTTTGCAGGCTGAGAAATATCAAAGCCGTAGGCCTGAGCCATAGCTTTCATTCCCTGAAGAGCGCGGATCTGGTCAGCGATCTCCTCACGAAGCTGGAAGTCATAGCGTCTCATACCCTGACGGTCGCTTGCTGCAAAATCCTTCTGTTTGCCCTCGATCAGAGCATCGATTCCGTAAAGAGCCACACGTCTGTAATCGCCTACAATACGTCCGCGGCCATAGGTATCCGGAAGACCTGTCAGAATTTTGCTGTGACGGGCAGCCTTCATTTCCGGTGTATAAATGTCAAACACACCCTGGTTGTGTGTTTTAAACTCATAGTTATTAAAAATATCTTTAATTTTGTCGCTTACTTCATAGCCGTAAGTTTCACATGCTTTTTCTGCCATTTTAATACCGCCGTATGGCATAAAGGCACGTTTCAGAGGTTTGTCTGTCTGAAGACCTACAACAGTTTCCAGATCTTTCAGATCCTCGTCAATATATCCAGGACCATACGCGGTAAGAGATGTTACAACCTCTGTCTCCATATCCAGAACTCCGCCCTTTGCGCGCTCTTCTTTCTGAAGCTCCTGAAGCTTGCCCCAGAGTTTATTTGTTGCCTCTGTAGGCCCTTCCAGGAAAGAAGCATCTCCGTCATATGGTGTATAATTCATTTTAATAAAGTTACGTACGTCAATTTTTTCTTTCCAGCGTTTACCGTTAAAACCTTCCCACTGTGAAAATTCTTTCATGATCAGCACCTCTTTCTTGTAAATACAGGTATCATGTCCTGAAGCTTTTTTGTACAGCCAACAGAACTGTTTCGTTAGTTATTTCATGTGAACTTCTGCTGTTCACACCGACAGTTTATACCGCTTTGACAGCTCTGTCAATTATTTAACACATGTTTTCCATAAAGTACAATCCGGGGCTCTCAGACACCTTTAAATGCCTGAAAATCCCCGGATTTTACAATGCTTTTTATATTATTTGTATATTTTGATGTTGGGGCCAGAACCATAAAATGTTATTGAACTTTTGACCCTGACTTCATTATTTCTCCTCCCCGCGACGGAAAATCAGACGGAAGATCAGCCTCACAAATGGCCCACAATAAAACATCTGATAACAGATTGCCATCGGAAAATTCATGGCCCAGGTACGGATCCATGTTCCAAAAGAGAGCTCCTTAAATAATACAGTAGCAATCAGACTCATGACCGGGCACATAATACAGCAGATGCAGATGGAAATCGCATAAGTAATAAACTGCGGTCTGTCTGTTGGCTTCATGATCTTAAACGCCAACATGCCAGCCAGCTTACTGACAACAAAAAACTCCAGCACAAAAGCAATCGGAGCCATGAATACCAGCTCATGAACAGCGGCAAGGAATGTAAAACCACTTACAGTTCCACCGGTATTCAGCGCAACATTGTATACGATCATTCCATACACCATGACAATAGCCATAACAGCAGTAAAAATCACATCTTCAAATTTGTTTTTTGGCATAAAAAAATCCTCCTTATAATAACGTAAACACTTTTGATTCTTTGTGTTGTTCGTTATCATCCGGAGGATGTGCGTTTCCAATTTTAACCAAATCAAACTGGGTTATATTACCATAGTTCATTCCCTATTGCAAGCACTTTTTGATTCTGCATTATACGATACCTGCGGAATTTAATCTTGCAAAGTAGAATTTACTTTTTCAATTGACCGATACCTTCGGATTGTTCCACACTGTGCACTGCCACGATCCTGTTTTTAACATATTCCTTAAAATATCAGTTCCAAAAATCTGTCTTTGTTTCCAGATTAATATCCTTTGCTTTAAATACAGGATTTTTCCCTGATTTTTTCTGTTTGAAATAATCCTGCATACATCGAAGCGCCGGTTTCGCAAGAAGCACAATTACCGGCAGATTAATAAGCGCCATCAGGCCCATAAGTACATCTGCTGTGTCCCACACTACGCTGAAATCCATAGTTGCTCCCATACATACGATCAGAGCTGCTGCGATACGGAATATGTTCATGATCATTTTTTTCGGTGTTTTGTCACAAATGTAGCGAAGCCCCATTTCCGCATAATAAAAGTTTCCGATCAGTGTGGTAAATGCAAATAAAAACAGAGCAACGGTAATAAATACAGAACCAAAACCTCCCAGAGAACCTGCAACAGCCTCCTGCACATAAGGCATTCCGGCAATTCCCTCTTCCGGTACTACTCCGGAACACAGAAGCATAAATCCTGTAGCACTGCAGATCACAATTGTATCAATATAAACAGAAAGCATCTGAACAAGTCCCTGCTTTACAGGATGAGACACACCCGCAGAAGCTGCGGCATTTGGAGCAGAGCCCACACCGGCCTCGTTGGAAAACAGACCTCTTTTTACTCCCTGCATGACGGCTGAACCTGCAAATCCGCCGAAAATTGCAGAAATATCAAACGCGCCTTTAAAAATTGATACGATCACTCCCGGAAGAAGATTCAGATGTGTGATCACAATAAACAGAGAAACCGCTATATAAAAGATTCCCATTACCGGGACAATAACTTCTGTAATTTTGGATATGCGTTTGCTGCCGCCAAAAATACAAATGCCAAAAATAACTGCAAGAATCAGACCTATAACAAGTGGTGTTGTTCCTGGCTGATAGAAATCATATCTGCGGAAAGAATCTGAAATGTTAAAAGCAGCAACCATGTTGAAGCCGCCCATATAAGTTACTATAAGAACTGCCGCAAACAAAACTCCCAGCCATCTTTTTTTCAGCACAGCCTGAATATAGTATGCAGGGCCTCCGTAAGAGCTTCCGTCAGCAGCTTTTCTTTTATAGATCTGCGCCAGTGTACTCTCAATGAACGCAGATGCGCTTCCCAGAAGCGCGATCAGCCACATCCAGAACATAGCTCCTGCTCCGCCAATGCAAAGAGCTGTGGAAATTCCGGCAATATTCCCGGTTCCCACCCTGGACGCAGTAGAAACCATCAGAGCCTGAAAAGAAGAAATTGATTTTTCATCATCCTTTGGCTCCATAACCACCTTAATGGCTTCTTTCAGCGCTCTGAACTTGGACGCCTTTTGTTTTGACGGTGAAATAGATCCCGGCGCTACAAGCAGGATAATAAGAATATAGCTGTACATCCAGTTGCTCAATGTACCTATAACTTTCCCATACGCCTCAACAATTCCTGAAAACAATTGTCAGTACCTCCTGTTTTTTATTGTGCGTAAAACATGGATATTTTACCATAAAATCAAGGGTTCTGACAAGAAAAAAGAATGAGCAGCGCCGGAAATCATGTCGCATAAACAATAAGCCTGGCCACCCATTCTCAATTATAAAATTTCAGATATTTTGTTATTTCCCGATAATCAGATCATAACTTTCTGCAATCATTCGTTTTATGTCCTGATCTGGAATACTTCCGTCCAGGATCACAGTATTCCAATGTTCTTTATTCTGATGATATCCGGGAATCACGGAATTGTAAGTATTTCTCCAGAAATCTCTCCATTCTGGATCCACCTTGACATTGATCCGCATCTGCCCTGGTACTCGTACGTCCAGAGAAAAGCTTTTTTATTTTTCTTATACCTTACAAGTATCCAGTTAGGATCATGAAACGGCGTATCCTGATACACCTCGGGAAATGTCATTCCATATTTTAAAATTTCTTCCCGTGTTGTCATCCCTGAAAAATCTTCCATTTGGACCACCTATCTGTTTATTTCCATCCCACAGGGCAGCGCTCCCCAGCTGCCATGCGGTCTCCTGTAACTGTCTCATACAGCCGGAACCCGCCGGAAAAATTCCTGCAGTCAAAGCCTTCCTGAGCCAGAATCCGGTATGCAATATAGCTTCTCAGGCCGCTCTGGCAGATAATGTATACTTTTTTCTTTTTATCCAGCTCAGAAATCCTGTCACGAAGCTCATCTACCGGAATATTGATAAATCCTTCAATATGTCCTCTTGCATACTCTCCCGGGGTTCTTGCATCCAGAAGAATCACGCTTCCGTCCCTTGGAAGATTTTCCACATCCTCTGTAAAAAACTGCTTCAGTCTTCCCTCTGCAATATTCTCGATCATAAAGCCTGCCATGTTTACAGGATCTTTCGCGGAAGAATACGGAGGCGCGTAAGACAGATCCAGTTCCTTCAGCTGAAGAGCTGTGATGTCTGCATACATGGCAGTTGCAAGCACATCAATCCTCTTATCCACACCGTCATAGCCTATGATCTGCGCACCCAGCAGCTTATATGTTTTCTTCTCAAAAATCACCTTCATGGTCATGACTTTTCCGCCCGGATAGTAGGAGGCATGGCTGGCAGGGGACAGATAAACCTTATCATAGTCAATTCCTGTCTGTTTGGCAGTGCGCTCGTTAATTCCGGCGGAAGCTGCGGTCATGTCAAAAACCTTGATCACTGAAGATCCCAGTGAACCGGGATAGCGGCTGTCTCCTCCACAGATATTGTCTGCTGCAATGCGGCCCTGCTTATTTGCCGGACCTGCAAGGGATATCAGAGCTTTTTCTCCTGTAATGTAATGCCTTACTTCCACAGCATCGCCTGCTGCAAAAATATCCGGCGCTGAGGTTTCCATACGATCGTTTACCACAATGCTTCCTTTGATACCAAGCTCCAGTCCCGCCTCTTTTGCAAGGTGAGAATCCGGCGCAACGCCGATCGCAAGGATTACCATATCTGCCTCCAGAGGCTGCTCGTCCTTCAGAAGCACGCGGGTTCCTTTCTCGCCCTTTTCAAATCCTTCCACCGTATGTCCAAGCATCAGCTTCACACCCCTGCTTCTCATTTTTGCATGTACAAAAGCTGCCATATCTCCGTCAAGAGGATTCATAAGCTGCTTTGGTCTCTGAACTATGGTAACGTCCAGTCCCAGCTCCCGAAGATTTTCCGCAAGCTCCAGGCCAATATATCCGCCTCCGGCAAGCACTGCCGACTTTGGCTGATTTTTCTCCACAAACTCCCGGATTTTCAGAGTATCTTCTACTGTACGAAGGGTAAAAAGATTGTCCAGATCTGTTCCGGGAAGCTTCGGCCATACCGGTTTTGCTCCAGTGGAAATGAGAAGTTTATCATAGACCTCCTCAAAGCTTTCCCCTGTATTCAGATTTTTTACTGCAACTGTTTTTCTCTCAGGAAAAATCCCTGTCACCTCATGCCGCACCTTCATGGTGATCTGGAAGCGCTTCCAGAAACTTTCCGGAGTCTGAAGAGTCAGTTCTTCCTTATTCTGGATCACACCGCCAATATAGTAGGGAAGTCCGCAGTTTGCATAGGAAACATAACCTGACTTCTCAAAAACAATAATCTCTGCCTTTTCGTCCAGCCTTCTGATTCTTGCTGCTGCAGTGGCTCCTCCTGCAACGCCTCCGATGATAACAACCTTCATTTTATCTTTCCACCTTTCCCCGGTAGCTGTTAATACCTCCAAGATTTGTAACCTTTGCATATCCCATCTGCTGAAGCTGCGCCACTGCCATACGGCTTCTTGCTCCGCTTAAACAATATACAAAAAGCGGCGCGGCCTTATCGATCAGCCTTTCCACCTTCTGAATTTCCTGAAGAGGAATATTCCAGCTTCCCGGAACTCTTCCCTCCAGATATTCCTCCTGAGTTCTTACATCAAGAAGAACTGCATCCTTTGTGTTTTTGTAAGTCTCAATTCCTTCATTAAAATCCGGTCCTTTAAAGAAATCAAATAATCCCATTCTGTTTCCTCCATCTTTCCTGCAATAATTTATCTGATCTGCCTTTCAGCCTGCTCATCTGTTTATACTGATACGTTTTTACTCTTATATTGCTCCGGTCAGGTTCGCGCCATTCCATCCACGCTTAACACTACGCCTGTAATATAAGAGGCCTCATCCGATGCAAGAAACACAAATGCATTGGCAATATCTTCCGGCTGTCCCAGCCTTCGAAGGGGAATCTGTGCGATCATAGGCTCGATCACGCTCTTTGGCACAGCCTTCATCATATCTGTTTCCGTAATTCCCGGCGCCACTGCATTGACGCGAATTCCCTTTGGACCAAGCTCCCTTGCCAGAGAAACCGTCAGTCCGTTCACTGCAAATTTAGAAGCCGGATAAGCGATCCCGCTTGGCTGTCCGTAAAGACTGACCATAGATGAAGTACTCAGAATTACACCGCTGCCTCTTGCAATCATACACTCAGAAGCAGCTCTGGTGGCATTAAACACACCTTTTACATTCAGATCCATTACTTTGTCAAAGGCTTCCTCTGTATACTCCACAAAAGGAGTGCGCTCTGATACTCCTGCATTATTCACAAGAATATCTACACATCCATATTTCGCAGTTGCTTCCCTGAATTCGTTTCTCACACTTTCCAGACTGCTGAGATCAGCTGATGCCTGCCACAGTCCTGTCCGGATATTTTTCCTTCAGACTTTCCACTGCTTTATCTGCTGACTCCTGAGAACTTGCCGCCAGAATGACTGTCGCTCCCTCTCTCAGAAATGCATCTGCTGTGGCATATCCGATTCCTCTGCTTCCGCCTGTGATAATTGCTACTTTATCTTTTAACCTCATATAGGATACCTCCCTGTTGTTTATGTACGTATCATACTCTTTTGGAAATATCCTGTCTGTGATAATGTCACCATTGGTTTCAGGATGTATCAGGAGGCTTTTATAATAATACAATATTTTTAAATAACCAACTGAAACAGCAATACCATCAGAGGCATTGTAAGTACTGCCGCCAGAGTCGTCATCACACCGATTGCACTTGCATACTCCGAATCATTCCCATAAATCTGGCTCATCTGTGTCACCGTAGATGCTGCCGGTGTTGTTACTGCAAGAAATACTATCAACAGAATCTGCCGCCCTTCTGCATGAGTTCCAACCAGCCTGCTGATCTTCAGAATCAAAAGAGAAAATACCGGTACAGCAATCAGTCTCAGGCCTGTTACCAGATAGGCTCTCTGATTCGTAAATTATTTTTTTCAGATCAGCGCCTGCCATCAGCATTCCAATTACAAACATGCTTGCCGGGCCTACCATATCAGATACTGATTCAAAGGTTTCTGTCAGTAATTTCGGAAGATGAATATTCATAAAAACAGAAATAACCGCAATCATAACTACAATAATATTTGATGTTTAGTAAAAATTCTTTTTTAAATCAATTTCTTTTTTCCCTGCTTTAAATTCTTTTTTTGCAGTAGTGTTCCAGAAAAAACAATTC
>ENA-OQAA01000230-OQAA01000230.1-human-gut-metagenome-genome-assembly--contig:-NODE-230-length-39851-cov-2.445071_pt1 | contig 39851 bp, 57 predicted proteins | sample MGYA00242489_ERZ504515 | MGnify/ENA primary metagenome ERZ504515 (study PRJEB26092, sample SAMD00036237) | human gut metagenome | host: Homo sapiens | study: EMG produced TPA metagenomics assembly of... | reverse complement strand
GTTGATTCGATGCCATTGTTTTCCAGCAAACTTTTTACAAGTTCGGCTTCCCAAAGCGATCCGTTGAATACTTCGACGAGCTTGCTTTTATCTTCTTCTTTCATAGCGGTATGAATTTAGAGTTCTTGTCCTACAAATATAACAAGTTTTTTCGATTTAATGTTTAATGCCGGACAATTTATGCCTATAGCTCGATGCGCTGCACCGTTACCGCTTCATTCAGGAAGATAGAGGCGGACTCGGTGAATTTGTCTTCCGCTTCGGTGGTATAGTAACTGCATTTGCCGTTCCGGGTACATTGGGCGTCTATTTCGGGATGGCGGTGGAGATAGTCTTTCAAACTGTCGGCCACTAATTTGCCTTGTGATACTATCGTGATACTCTCCGGCATATATTTCCGGATTTTGGGTAGCAGTATCGGATAGTGCGTACAACCCAAGATGGCGGTGTCTATCTCCCGGTCTTTGGCAAGGAGTTCATTTATGTATTTGCGGACGAAGTAATCCGTTCCGTCGCCTTGTGCTTCATTGTTCTCTACAAGTGACACCCATAGCGGACAGGCTTCTCCGCTGACTTTGATGTCGGGGAACAGTTTATGTATCTCCAACGGATAGGATTCGGACTTGATAGTTCCGCCTGTAGCAAGTACTCCGACGTGGCGGCTGCGGGTTATATTGCCGATGCATTCCACGGTAGGGCGGATAACGCCTAATACACGGCGTGCCGGGTCAAGGTGCGGCAGGTCGTTTATCTGTATGCTGCGCAGAGCTTTGGCGGATGCTGTATTGCAGGCAAGGATTACAAGGTGGCAACCCATCTCGAACAGTTTGGTAACTGCCTGCAATGTAAACTCGTAGACGACTTCAAAAGAACGCGTTCCGTAAGGGGCACGGGCATTATCGCCCAAATAGATATAGTCGTATTCCGGTAAGGCTTCCCGTATTTTACTTAAAATAGTAAGCCCGCCGTATCCAGAATCGAATACACCGATAGGGCCGGGAGTGAAGGTAGTTTTTGTTTCATACAATCTTTCTGACGCTAAGAGTATAGTGTGCAGCAAAGATAGTGTAAATTGTGAGGATAGGGCACGGATTGTACGGGATTTTACGAACAGAAGAATTGATTTTGTAAGTCATTCAGTATAATTCGTCCTTAGGATATTTATTTAATCTTTTCGTAGATGTAGAGTTCGTGAATTTCTCCCTTATAGCCTTCTTCGGTGAATGGACCTTGAGACATACCCAAAATAATTTGAGTGCCGCGGTTGTTCAATACAACGAGGTCATCGTTCACAGGGTCAATGGAGAGACCTTCTATCTCACCGGCACGACGGAAGTCGCTCATTTCCCGGAACAGTTCAACCTTTCCGGCTTTAGCACCGGCTGCAATACTACCCTTGCGTGTCACTACTTTTCCGCTTTTGTCCAGTTTTACGCTGAAAGGAGTGTCTCGTACAGGTTCTACTCCTTCTTTCAGTCCAGTATAGGGTACTTCGGTGATGTCAGCGATATAAATATTATCGGGTATCTGATAAAGTGATTCACCGTCATCTGATGTGAAAAGCATTTTACCGTCGGCAATGAAGATGCCCTGACACCAATAAGGAGTGGGACGACATTGCATTTTGGTGTAGTACTTGCCGGTTTCAAGGCTGTAGCAATATACATAGCGGCTGTCTACCCAGTCGGACATCCATACCATGTTCTTGTCACGGTCTACTGCCAGACCGGAAACTTCTACCTGACCTGATTCAGGACACCAGGGTAGGTCTCTTTTCCATTTCAATGTTTCAGCATCGTATACCGATACTGCAATATTGTAGCCGCGGCATATTCGAATTTTTCTACACCGCAGTAGATTTCACCATTATAGACGTCAATATCACCGAAGTGATTGGCTATTTCCGGGTGCTGAAACGGCTGGTCATTCTTCATCAACATATTACCTTCTTTATCGTACTTGTAAAGGACTTTAGTATCCGATACGTAATAGTAGTCCTTGTCTACGGCAATTCCTTGGCGTCCGGCTACAGGAATCACTTTCTTCAAACGGTATTCACTGCCTAAATGCTGTGCATTTACAGACATTGCACCCATAACGAGTGCCAATAAAACAAATAACTTTTTCATGATAGTATGATTTTTATATGTTTAAAAATAGAAAACGCCCATTAGTTGAATTTGATCAGAGCCTCGCTTACCGTTGTTGCTTATTTCTTTTGCTTTGTCGGTATAGAAAGAGTGACAATAGTTAGCTTGTATCTTCACATGATTGCAAGGATTGTAAGTGAGCCCCAAAAGAATACGGTCATAATTGTTCAGGCTGCTGTCGTTTACCTTATCACGATAGAAATCATAACGTACTACCGGCAGGAACTTACCTGCATGCCAACCTGCCAAAGCGTAGAAACCATCTTCTTTGATTATGTCGCGTCCGTCTTTGCTACTTCCTATGTGCGTATTCCGCACGCAGTCGAGCCCTTTGGGGTCGTTGTACCAAGCACCTACGATGACACGATTCATAGGTTGGTAATTAAATGATTCATCATTGACTGTTCCTTTGTATTCTCCCCAATTGTAGGAAGCTTTTATATTGAAGAATTTTGTAGGACGGAAAGTCAGAGCAGCTACAATGTCTTTAGACTTATTGTTATCGTCTTTCATAGGCAGATGTCCGTTGGATAATGACAGGTTATAACTTAAACGGCTGAATCCTCTTGCTTCGTCTGTAAACAAGTCGCCGAATGCCATTATACCAAGGTCACGTCCATAATCTACAAAGTCATAACCTATAGCATTGCGGCAAACCATGCGATAGCAGATGTTTGAGAAGTCGACAGTTTCCAATGTTGAAGGGGAGAGATCGTAATTCTCATAACCGAGTGGCAGATAGTACTGGCCGACACGTACTTGGAATGCTTTTGAAATTTTAGCAGTGACAAAAGCATCCATTACTTGTAAGTTCTTCTGTCCATTTCCATTGGTAGAACCCGCAATGCCGTTAAAAGCCTCAATTTGTAAACGGAAAGACACGTTTTTAACTACATTTCCATCCATAATCAAACGGAGACGTTTTGCTTGGAATGATGATGATCCGTCACCTACTGAGTTGTAGTTCCAGCCGGTTTGAAGATAGCCGGAGAGCTTAGGCAGTTTTTCCAAAACTTTTTCCCATTTTGTAGGTTCAGACTCTTCGGTAGCTGCGGCTACTGATTCAGTCACTGTTGTTGTCGTTGCAGTTTCCGGAACTGACTCTGCAAATGCGAAATTTGATACCAGCATGGTACCGCTCAAAAAGAGCGCACTGATGATTTTCTGTTTCATGTCGTAATAGATTTAATGTGAATAATGTCCCTCTTATTGAGGATTTGATTTGTTTGTTCTGATTTTCCAACTTTCTGTATGAAATTTTATTTCAGGATTTGGAACGTCGTTACATTTCACGATGACCGCTCCCTCTTTTTCCCAATATTGCTTGACTGTGTATCCGTTCATCGGGCCATCTTCTTTCCCTCGTATGGTCGTGTCATCCGGGTTTACAACAATTTTCAATCCGCACGATTGGTTCAGCATGTCCATGTCTCCACGGCTATTCCCGCCGACTATAAGCGGCCGTGCCTTAATAAATGTGGGAATTACATTTGCTTTGCCGTCATCTTGTGGAATAGGATAATTATCTCATCTGTCAATCTTCCGTTTGCTACAACGGATTTGACTCCGAGAATTTGTGTATCGGGCAACCCTAACTCTTCAGCAAGGAATTTCTGATAGAGGAATTCCGGAGATGCAGTAAGTATCCATACTTCAAAACCGTATTCTTTCAGATTAGCAATCAGTTGTTTCATTTCGGGATAGAATTTCCTTGGTATGAATCAAGGTAGCATTCATAACCCATATCCATGATTTCAGCAGGAGTCATACCTGCCAAAAAATGAACGCGGTCTTCTACATAGGCTTTGCCTACGTTATTACCGTCTTTTACCATACGGTTCAGTATAGCAATTTTTGCTTTTTGCTTGCGGATCGTTTCTATCCTTGTAGTTTTTATCGGCATAACGATACAAGGCTTCATCTGCAAGATAATAGGGAACCTGCCCGATAACTGTTCCGTCACCATCGAATACTGCTACTTTACGGTTATTCATTGTAAGTGTTGTATTCAAAAAACTTTCAATTCTATTGTTGACCTCATCCGACCAACCTGCTATTTTACGATAAGTTTGTGAAAAAACAGATGTAGGGTAACTGGTCGCTAACAGAATTACAAATAGAAATTGATGAATAAGAAATGTTTTCTTATCTCTTTTGCTTGGGTGGAATTCAATTCTTTCATTTTTGTTTTCTTATTTTGTAGTACTGTATTGTTACTTTCTTGCAGCTTTTTCTTCTTTGTATGTGAATGATGTGAAAACAATGGATAGGGCGCAGGCTATTATCAGCAGTATGAACGTCCAATCCCAGCCTGCCATTTCGGTACGTAACCGAGAACGACGTTGGCAAGAATGGCGGTTCCGAAGAAGTACCCGAAGAACCCGGTAAGTCCGGCAGCCGTACCTGCGGCATTCTTGGGAGCAAGGTCGAGCGCCTGAACACCGATCAGCATTACCGGTCCGTAGATAAAGAAACCGATAGCAATCAGAGACAAGGTTACGACTATATAGTTATCGGAGAACTGCCAATAAAGGAAGATGAACAAAGCAACGATAGCCATAAAGATGATAGTAGTCATTGCGCGTCCGCCTTTAAATACTTTGTCACTCAACCAGCCGCAAACCAATGTTCCAGGGATTGCAGCAAATTCATAGGCAAAGTATGCCCAGCCGGCTTGCTTGATATCATATCCCTGAGCTTCTTTCAGGAAAGTAGGAGCCCAGTCGAGACATCCGTAACGTACCATGTAGACAAAAGCATTGGCAATAGCAATGTACCAAAGCATCTTGTTGTTGAATACGTGCTTGAAGAAAATCTCCTTTGCGGTAAGCACTTCTTCCTGCTTCTCGCTATAGTTTTTAGGATAGTCGTTACGGTATTTCTCAATAGTGGGAAGCCCGCAAGACTGAGGGGTATCGCGAATCAGGCAATATGCCACCAACGCTACAAGAATAGCCACCGCTGCCGGGAACACATACGTACCGATGAGGAAGTAACGGGATGCGTCGGCACCATAGAACCAGGAACCGAACCACAACGCACCGTAAACTGCCATCGGGCCAACCAATGCACCGCCCACGTTATGGGCACAATTCCAGATGGACATCATCGTTCCGCGTTCGGTCACCGAAAACCAGTGGGTCATGACACGTCCGCAAGGAGGCCATCCCATACCGTTGAACCAACCTACCAGGAAGTTTAAAACAGCCATTACGATAATGGCCAGTGATTTCTGTTCCGGGCCGAAGAACTGCACCGGCACAATCATAAACATCATGGACACGGCAGCCAAAACCAATCCTAACGGAAGAAATACACGTGCGTTACTGCGGTCGGACACGCTTCCCATCAGAAACTTGGACAAAGCATAAGCTACGGCATTCATAGAGAGAACGATACTCAGCTCGCCCTTTTCAAAACCAAACTGGGCAAGTTCCGGAATGGCCATCGAGAAGTTCTTACGCACGATATAAAAACCTGCGTAACCGATAAATATACCCAGGAAGACTTGCCAACGGTAACTCTTATACGCCGAATCAATCTTCTCTGCCGGTAATTCCTGCTTATGAGCAGGTGGTGCTAAAAAATTCCACATAGTACTACGATTTTAAGAATAATATTATTTATCACTGTTTAATTTACGGGTTGCTTCCAGGTCGAGCGCCTCTGCCAGTATCGAAATGGGATGCTTCACCTTTGCCGGAGTGGACATTTCAATCTGCCATTTGCAAGTTTCGCAATCGGTAGCGACAAAGTCGGCAGCCACTTCTTCTATCTGCCGAAACAGCGAAGCGCCGATTCCCTGCGATGTTTCATAATTCTCCTTTTTAAAGCCGTATGTACCCGCAATTCCGCAACATTGAGAATTGAGCACAATAAGGTTTATATTGGGAATACTGCGCAACAAAGCGATGGAATAGTACGCCCAACCGAGCTTTTCCATGTGGCAAGGAGTATGATAGGCAATCTTCATCTTCACGTCATCACGGAATTTCAGTTTTACGTTTCCCTCTTCGAGCAGACGGAATATGAACCGGGTAGCCAGTTCTATGCTGTCGCGTACGTCCGCATTGTCAATGCCAAGCAGATGCGGGTATTCGTCGCGCATCGTGAAAATACAAGTCGATGAAGCTCCGATGACCGGACGCTTATCCTCAAAGATCGACTTACGGACTGAACGGAGATTTGCCTCAGCCTGCTTACGTGCCTGATTGATCAAGCCGTTGGAAATCAAAGCCACTCCGCAGCACTTCTCCTTTTCAAGCAAATGCACTCCATAGCCTATTGCATTAAGCACGCTTACCATATCTTTGCCCAACTGAGGGAAATTATAGTTGATATAACAGCCGTGGAAAAAACTTACATGCTTCTTGTAATTATCCTGCGAAGCCATCGCATTCTTTTTGAACCAGCTCTCGAATGTCTGGGAAGAATACTTCGGGAACACACGGTGATGGTCTATCTTCAGGACTCCGTCCATTACCATTTTCACCGGCTTCAGAGACAATGTGGTATTCACAACGGGAGCAAAGGCAGATGCCATGGTTCCTACGAAATCCGTATTTGCCAGCATAATATCGCGCAATGCCGGTTTCTTCTTGCTGTATTTGATACGCGCCAACTGGATAATGTCGCCAATCTTCACATTCGACGGGCAAGCCACTTCACAGCGTTTACAGTTCAGACAATATTTCAACGCCTCATCAAAGTATTCGCCTCTCTTCAAGCGAAGACGCTCCTCATCCGGACCGGCCTGCTTCGGACCGGGATACTCGGGATTCACCGGAATAACCGGACAATATACCGTACAGACCGTACACTTGATACATTGCTCAAAATTGTTTTCGCTTATATTATTCTGCTGCATATTCATGACGTCATCCTTTTATTAAGTTATCCGCTACAAACAATGCCGTAAGCATGGAAACACCGGCACCGCAACTTCATGTATCGTATTAGAGCCGCTCAGTACCGAACCTGCTGCAAACAGGTTCTGCTGTACTTCACCCTTAATCTTTATCCGCAACTTGTCGTCGGTGGCCACACCGAACGTCATATAATTCTGTTTGTTGAAGAACGATTTGTCATACCAACTGTCACGGCCCGCCGTAAAATCCACATCACTGCCAAAAACCGGTTCGATAACACTGTCCGGCCGCGCCACCAGTCCATTGCTGAAATAGCTGCCGGAAGCAAGCACGAAGTTTTCCGCCACAAACGAGATATCTCCATGATTGACGGAATATACCGCCTGCACTCTATTGCCTTTGAAGTCGCTTTCACTACTGTATCGCCCAGCATATAGACTCCGCCCAGCGCTTCAAAAGAACGGCGTAGCTGTTGCTGTGCACGGATGCCCGGCACAGAGGGCGGCATTGTCGGAATCAGCCATACCGGAATGTCCAACGCTTCTTTCAGCTTTCTTACCGGTGCGGCAGACGACAGTCCGAATACAGCCGGCAAAGCAACGCTGTCGAAGCCGGATACCTTTCCGGCCAACTCCCTGATTAAAGTCTCAAGCGTTTTGTCATTCTCCAGAACCCTGGCAATATTGGTGGAACGCATTTCCGTCGGGCTAATCCGCAACCTTTCCAGTTCGGGAAGATTGATAGAAGATATACGACATTCAGCACCGCACTTCTCAAAACTGTCGGCTACAAATTTCGTATTGAAGTCAAGAAATCCGGCTATATTGACCACCAGCACTTTCTTGCCTGCTATATCACGGGGCGATGAAAGTTGCGTGAAGTCGGAGAACGTCAGCCACGTCGGCTTCAACGTGCCCATCGGAGTTATACGCAAATGATTACGTTCCGCATCACCGTTCACTTCAATACCGCAATCAAGGAACAACTGTTTCGCCTCACGGACATAATATGCAAACTTACCGTCCAGCTTGGCGTAGGGGTGATTTGCGCCAACCCTGCCGGCAGCCGCAAGCGGATTATCCACCTTTGTCCCGTCGGCCAGTTCGTTGAGCAAATCGAATGAACCGGAAGAAAAATGCAACGCACTTTGCCCGGTGGAAATGATAGCACACTTCACGCCATTCTTCTGCAAACGGATGCCACACGTCAGACCGGCAAGCCCCCCACCTACTATTAAAGTATCAAATTTCATCTTTATTCATTTTATTCCATTCCACAAACTCCACCATATATCCACTGGGTATATTCGCTCTCGCGCAGCGCCTCGCCCCATGCCACAGGATACAATCCTTTCCAGCGTTCGTTCAGGAACGAAGCCAAATCCTCTTTCGCCTTTTGGGAGCAATTATGCGCCTCGCCCAGCAATCCTGCCGCACGACAGGCACAGAGTTCCCCCTGACACGTACCCATGCCGACACGTGTGCGGCGGCGCAGGTCTATCAGATTGTGCACATCAAGTTCGTTCACGGCATAGTTCACTTCACCTACGGTCACATCCTCACATTCGCAAACCAGGCTGTTATCGTACTTGCTTTCCGATGCAATCCTGGCAGCCATTTCACCGTGACGGCCTACCGAAGAACGTTTAGGCTGTTCCGCCACCACCTGCTTGCCCCCCGAACGATCCTCTTCCATGCGCGAACCGGGAAGGGGTTCATTCATTGTAATACAAGGCTTGTCGATGCCAAGCTTCTTGCAAGCCAGGTCTGTGGCCCACTCCGCCATCAGCCGGTATGTCATCAGTTTTCCGCCCGTGATAGTTACGAAACCCGGAACACCGTCGCGCACTTCGTGATCCAACAACACGATGCCGCGGCTGATGTTACGGCCGGAAGGATCATTATCGGCAGCCACCAGCGGGCGAACGCCGGCGTATGCACGCAAAATACGGGTTGTAGCCAGAGCAGGAGCCAATTTCTCGCCCTCCGACAACAGCAAATCCACCTCTTCCGGTGTAACCCGCACATCATCCACCTCATCAAAACCCACGCGGCTGGAAGTCGTTCCAATCAAGCAGATTGTATCTCCAGGAACAAGAATATCTGCATTGGCCGGTTTACGACAACGGTTAAGCACTACATTATTGATTCGATGCCCAAAAATCAATAACGAGCCTTTTGCCGGGAACATGTCCACCCTTATGCCTGCCTTTGCAGCAATGCCATGTCCCCAAATACCACCCGCGTTTATAGTCAGAGGTGCGTAATAATTATGTTCGGTTTTTGTTTTATGATTAAGTACCGTGACTCCTACAACTCTTCCCTGCTCTTGAATCAATGCGGTCACTTCGTGATACACCAGCACTTTCGCACCGTGAGCCTTGGCGTCGATGACATTTGCCAGCGTCAGCCTGAAAGGGTCTATCGAACCGTCGGGCACTTTCACTGCACCTATTATCGCAGGATTCACCGAAGGTTCTATCAACCTCGCCTCTGCAGGTCGATTACCTGTGCATCGATACCCGCTGCCCGGCACGATTCTACAAATAAGTTTTGATATGAAAGGTCGTCTTCCGGAAGAGAGATAAACAGACCTCCGTTTTCCTCTACGCAATGGCGTGCTATCTTCCGGAGAATCATATTCTCTTTAATACATTCGGCTGCCGATTCTCTATCGGTCACTGCATAACGGGCGCCGCTGTGAAGCAAACCGTGGTTTCGTCCGGTGGCGCCGGCAGCAAAATCAAAGCGTTCAACAAGCAAAACGCGCATTCCGCGCAAAGCGCAATCTCTTGCCGTACCTGCTCCGGTTGCGCCTCCGCCAACAATGATGACGTCAAATTCGTTAATCTCGCTATTAAGTATCATGTCTCTTATAATATTAGTTAACGCAGTTTGATTTTCAAGATTAGTATAACAGCACCGCTACTTTCTTATCAAAACAAACAAGGTTTCATTTCGCAACAAATATAAAAGCTATTTTTATAACTACGAAACTTTTTCGCTGTTTTTTCACTGAATAACAGAAAAAAAAAATCTTCAGGCAAGAAGTTTCATACCTGTAAGCATAGATTATACTTACGTTTCAAAAGGGAATATTATCGGACAAACATTTTATCATTTCTTAGCATTCTGAGTTTCTTTATACTGTTTTTTTCAGCTATATTAGCGCATTGAATACTATTTAAAGCCTATTATGACAAAAGAAGAGAGACAATCTATCATACTGGAGTTGTTGATACAGCATAATTCTATTTTGGTAACAGATTTAGCCACACACCTCAATGTTTCGTCAGTTACGATACGTAAGGATTTAACAGACCTCGAAAGAGAAAAGAAACTATACCGAAACCACGGAAAGGCTATTTTGATAGACCCTTACATCGACAACCGGAACGTCAGTGAGAAAGAAAAGCTGTATGTCGAAGAAAAGAGACTGATTGGAATGAAAGCCGCCAGCCTCATCACTCCCAAAGATTCCATATTGATAGCATCGGGAACAACCATGCACGCACTTGCCCGCAGCATCGTTCCGGCAGATGAACTGACCGTTATTACCGCTTCCATGGAAGTATCGAATATCCTGGCAAGCGAAAAGAACATCTATATTATTCAACTCGGCGGCATATTGCGGCACAGCAGTCTGTCCGTGGTAGGGAAATATGCAGAAAACATATTGGCAGACTTTTCGTGCAGCAAGCTGTTTATCGGCGTAGACGGCATCGACCTCGACTTCGGCATCACCACTACCAATATGATGGAAGCGAGCCTCAACCGCGTAATGATGCAGACTGCCCAGAAAACGATAGTGCTTGCGGATTCCTCCAAGTTCGGACGGAGAGGTTTCAGCAAGATTGCCGATATGGAAGATGTAGACCACATCATTACCGACTCACGCATCCCGCCTTCCACCGCTTTACGCCTGGAAGAAATGGGCATTGAAGTGACAATTGCCGACAGCGTTCATCACAACAGCATCTGAATATAGACAAGAAAGTGTATCAAAGCACCGGCATATAAATCCCGCCCCACTTTGATACACTTTCTTATCTATATATATAATGTATAAAATCAGCCTTCCTCTACACGAAGCCCCGCTTCGTCCAAAACATAAGTCTTAAAACAGCCGGAATAAGTATAAATCCTAAACCGGACATCCACCCCCCGCACGCCCTCGGTCATATATTGCTTTAAAGGGACGGACAGATAAGCACGCTTGCCATAATCCTGCACACTGCTGCTTACCTCGTGATACAAAGTCAACCGCACCTTGACACGTCCGCTGTTTTCATCCACAACAGCCTCATCCTCCACAAAATGGAAAAGATGCTTGCCCTGCTGTTTTACCTTTACTATTATATTCAGATAATCATCCCCCGCCAGATACTCTGTATCTCCGAAGTTCTGTTTTCACGCCCTCCTCAAACTCCGCGGCAGCCAGTGGCACGGGAGAAACCGTTTGCAGCAAAGCATACAGCTTTGCGCCCGCAACATCGCCGTCCCCGATTGCCAATGTCTCGTAATTGGCAACGATGCGAATGGCCGTGTCCGCACTTACACGCAGCCCCGATGCGCCTTCAACAATCCGAAGCCGCTCATCTTCATCGGTCAGCACCGATTCCAGCCGCCCGTCCGTTCCGGAAAATGCAGTCAGGAAATCCTGCTTCACGGAAGGATAGCGGTAATCATCGTCCCCGCACGATGCCAGCAGACACGACAGCAGGACGACAAGCAGACTACAGCAATGTTTTTTCATACTTACCACGCAAACTGTTACAATTCCACTCCGGCGCACGGCAAAAACATCATTTGGTTGCAGCCAGATAATTCGTCAACGGATTGGCATACATCAGCAACAGCTTCTCACGCAGGAAGTCCACATCCTTATTGGGAAGGGTGATACGTTCCAACTGTCCGTCGATATAACTTATAAAACGCTTCTTATCCTCTGCGGTATAATGCTCTACGAAGCGTTCTTCCTTATACAGCAAATCGTGAGCCACGTAATTGGTGGCAAAAATACGGTAGTTGGCATGGATACGCTTGTCAATCAAAGCAGATATGGCTACGAACAGCTCCGGTTTCGGCAATGTCCGCTCCAGTTCGCCCAAATCCTCATTGATACAGGATGCCATACGGAAACAGACGCGGCCCTTATATCCCAAAAGTCCGGTCTGCATGTTCAGCAAGTCATCATCCGTGGTTTTCTTATAGTCGGGTATGTCGCGCTTCAGTTGGAACTCCTGCGCTTTCAGATAGTCGCAAGGGTCGTATTCGTACGAAATGGAGAGCGGAACGATATTCAATTCCTGAAGATTGGTGATAATGTCTCCGTCGCCCCCCATTGCCAGCATCTTCAGAACGCTGTCCTGCGTAACGTCATTGGAATCTTTTGCACGCCCTTCGCGCTGGGCAATCCAGATAGACTGTTTTTTCTCCGCAATGGTGTAGTGCATATAGCGGGACATCCGTATGGACGATTCCAGCATCTGGCGCATGGTCAGCGCGCGCTGTACGGTGAAACATTTGTTGATGCGCACCAGTTTCTTGATCCAGGGGTAAATCAGCAGATTGTCACCGATAGCGATTTCCACGGTGTCCAATCCCTGCTCCACCAGGAGAACAGACAAAAAACCGGAGTCGAGAATAATGTCCCGATGATTGGAGACATAGGTATAGGCCGACTGTTTGTTCAGCACAGCCATGCTCTCCAATATCAGTCCGTCTGTAGTATCTTTGGCCAATTTATGCAAGATGCCGTAGCAAAGATTTTCCTGAAACTCCTGCTTGGTCTTGCTTGCACGCATCTTTTGCGCGATAGCTTCAAAAGGGACACCCGGCATAACGGCGCAAGCCACTTGTTGGAACGCCGGGTCAGCAATCAATTCCTCAAAAACCTGAGGTAATTCTTCGTCATGATAAGGGCGGATTTCTTCAAATTCCATGATATGCAATTTTAAATTTTAAACAATAAGTATTTGGTTTCAAGACTAACAAGCGGGCATCTGATAGCCGGTTGATACCTAATAGTTAATATCTAAAATTGGTTTTCTATTATATCTGTCATCACATCTTTAATATCCAGGTTCGCCGCGCGCACCTGCTGCGGGATAAAACTGGTGGCAGTCATACCCGGAGTGGTGTTCACTTCCAGCAGATTTATCTTTTCTCCTTCGGTAATGATATAGTCGACGCGGATAATTCCGGAAGCGCCGAGAATGTCGTAAATGGCGGAAGTGAGTTTCTGTACGCGGTCGCGCAGTTCATCGGGGATGCGCGCCGGAGTTATCTCGTCCGACTCACCGTTATATTTGGCTTTATAGTCAAAATACTCGTTATGCGACACCACCTCCGTAATAGGAAATACCACCGACTTCTCTTTGGTTTTGTAGCAGCCGCAGGTAATCTCCATACCGTCCATAAAAGCCTCTACCAAAACTTCTTTGGCTTCAGCAAAAGCCTTTGCAATGGCGGGTTGTATCTGTTCCTTCACATTCACCTTCGTCACACCGAAGCTGGAACCGCCCAGGCTGGGTTTGATAAAACAAGGCAAGCCTATCTTCCCGATTACATCTTCATCGGAAACCGACTGTCCCTGACGAAGCAGCAAGGAATCGGCAATGCGCACGCCGAACGCCTTCAGATACTGGTTGCAGGCAAACTTGTCATACGTCAGTGCGGCGGCAAGTACCCCACAACAGGAATAAGGGATGTGAAGCATATCGAAATACCCCTGCAGGCGTCCGTCTTCTCCCGGAGTGCCGTGGATAGTGATATAGGCGAAGTCGAACACTACCTTCGCACCGTCCAGCCGGAAGCTGAAGTCGTTGCGGTCTACCGGAGTCTTCGTTCCGTCGGGGAGCTGCACGTGCCAGTCGGTCCCGCGCATCTCTACAATATATAATGTGTATCTCTCCTTGTCGATGAAGGAGTAGATTCCTTGTGCACTGCGTAAGGAGACCTCAAATTCGGAAGTGTCTCCTCCGCATACAATAGCGATTGTGCGTTTCATTCTAATTCTCTATTACTAATATAGCCTCTCCATTTATCGAGCAGCCGGTTCATGTCGTCCGGCAGCTCCGAGGTAAAGTACATTTCTTCTCCGGTAACGGGATGCACAAACCCCAGCGTCATGGCGTGCAACGCCTGCCGCGGACAAATATCGAAGCAATTGTTTACAAACTGTTTGTATTTGGCAAAATGAGTTCCTTTCAGAATCTCATGACCGCCGTAGCGTTCATCGTTAAAGAGAATATGCCCGATGTGTTTCATATGTACACGGATCTGGTGGGTACGGCCCGTTTCGAGCACACACTCCACAAGTGTCACATACCCCAGGCGCTCCAGCACACGGTAGTGGGTAACGGCATGCTTGCCTGGTCGTCCGGAAGGACGGTCATCTGCATACGGTCTTTGGGATTACGGCCTACGTTACCGACGATTGTGCCTTCGTCCTGTTCCACATTTCCCCAGACAAGGGCACGGTAACGGCGTTTGGTGGTCTTGTTGAAGAACTGAAGACCGAGATTGGTCTTGGCATCCGGTGTCTTGGCAATTACCAGCAAGCCGGATGTATCTTTGTCGATACGGTGCACAAGCCCCACATGAGGGTCGTTGGCATCATAATCGGGAATATCTTTCATGTGCCAGGCAATGGCATTGACAAGCGTGCCGCGGTAGTTCCCATGTCCGGGGTGCACCACCAGTCCTGCCGGTTTGTTGACTACCATCAGGTACTTGTCCTCATACACTATATTCAGGGGAATATCTTCGGGAATAACCTCGTTCTCATAGCGGGGACGGTCCATCATCACCGTTATCACATCCAGAGGCTTCACCTTGTAACTGCTCTTCACCGGTTTGCCGTTCGCCATCACAAATCCGGCATCGGCAGCTTTCTGTATACGGTTGCGCGAGGCATTGGTCAGGCGGTCGAACAGATACTTGTCCACACGCACCATCTCCTGCCCCTTATCCACTACTACGCGGAAGTGCTCGTAAAGCTGCGACTCGTCACCTACAGGTTCTATATCGTCCAGTACATCATTCTCTATGTCGTCCGGTAACTCTTCGATCATCGTTTGTCCTTTTTACGGATTAAAGACACTTTCACTCTCGCACACCTTTAACATCAAAACCAGGATTCGTCGGCAGCAGAACCTTCGGAAACGGCTTCGTCCGGGTTCCCCATGCTTTCGTCCGCAGACAAAGAATCGCCTTCCATCACTTCCCTGTTGCCATCGCCTACCATTAAAGTCAGCGTTGCACCCATAGGCACTTTATCACCGATAGCGAGCATACGCTCACGGTACTTCACGCCGTACACCCAATCCTTTTCGCCGGGCACATATTGGATGTCGTTCAACTTGAAGCCCGAAGCCAGGATACGCGCCTCCGCCTGACGCAGGGAACTGTTATCCGCCACATCGGGAACGACTTGCAAAGGTATATTAATGGCATTGATTGTCAGATAAATGATACGTCCCTCTTTCACCTTCTGCCCGGCAGCCGGATTATAGTCCAGGATGCAACCGGCAGGTTTATCCTTGACATATGTGGAGTCGGAAACGATACAAGCCAGTCCCCGGCTGTCAAACACCGCTCCGGCCTCCGCCACCGTCATGCCTTTCACATCGGGCACTACCACAGCCTCGCCGTGATGGGTATATATATCGATTCCTTTTAATGTTCCGAACATCAACAACACTACCACGCAATCATTGCCAGGATGTTTATCCAGAAGTATTTGTTCTGCCGGAAAGAAAAAAATTCCTTTATAGTCATAATCACTACAATTTGATGCAAAGATAATGCAAACCGAGAGCAGAATAAAATGAACCTGTTCATTTTTTATGCCGGGGTGCAGCTTATCTTCGCTTTTGATGCAAAGATAATGCAATTTTAGGCGCATTGCAATGATGTTTTCTTGAAAGTTTCACAAAAGAAAAGCCGCAAAACACTGTTACCAGTCCTTTGCGGCCCTCTTATCTCTATTAAAAGGAATGATTATGCCTTCACTCCGTTGTATTCGTCAGAAACAGTCAGTTTCTTTCTGCCTTTGGCACGACGTGCGGCTAATACTCTACGACCATTAGCTGTAGCCATTCTCTCACGGAATCCGTGTTTGTTTTTTCTCTTTCTGTTAGAAGGTTGAAATGTTCTTTTCATTACTGTATCTTGTTTTATGTTATTATTCTACGTAATCGGGCTGCAAAAATAGAGACTTTTTCTAAAATAACCAAGAGATAACTCTTTTTATCTCAAAACTTTTTGTGTTTTTTACCGATTTCCATTACTTTTGCACTCGCAAATTGAGCGAAACATCTTAATAAATAACAATAATAAAGACTATAAAGTATGATTAATGCCCAAGACATTAAAATCGGAACTTGCATCCGCATGGACGGCAAGCTTTATTTCTGCATCGACTTCCTGCATGTGAAGCCGGGAAAGGTAATACTTTCATGCGTACCAAGCTGAAAGATGTAGTCAACGGCTATGTGCTGGAACGCCGCTTCAATATCGGTGAAAAGCTGGAAGACGTACGCGTAGAACGCCGTCCGCACCAATATCTCTATCACGACGGTGACAACTACCAGTTTATGAACCAGGAAACTTTCGACCAGATTCCCATCGCCCACGACCTGATTAACGGTGTGGACTTCCTGCTCGAAGGAATGGTTGTAGACGTTGTGTCCGATGCTTCTACCGAAACCGTGCTGTATGCTGACGTACCCGTGAAGGTTCAGATGAAGATTACTTACACCGAACCGGGTCTGAAAGGCGATACGGCTACCAACACGCTGAAACCTGCAACCGTAGAATCCGGTGCAACCGTACGTGTACCGTTGTTCATCAACGAAGGCGAGACTATCGAAATCGACACTCGCGACGGTTCTTACGTAAGCCGCGTAAAAGCATAAGAGGAATCATTTCTCTTAAGAATATTAAAAGCCGCCTGACTGAGCACTCATTCAGACGGCTTTTTTTCTCAAAAGAAATGTTTATTAAATAGGAACCCAAAGGTTTATACTGCACAATGCAATCGAAACCATTCCCTTTAACAACTCTTTTTTCACCCCTGGTAAAGAGTCTATTTTTGTATATATTTTTTCCGTAAAAGTAATCATTTCTTCTCTATCTTCCAACAAAAGAACAGAATCTAAATATTCATCCAAAACTGATAGTCCAAAGTTGGTGAGCTTGAAATTCCTGCAATAAAAACATTATTCAAATCTGAAGACGTGTTAAGTGCATTTTTCAAATTTCTTATAAGAATTATTATATTTCCCCATTCTAAAGAAGATATACCAACATCACTATACCCCATCTGCTTAAGTTTCGTTTCAATCATCGATGACAAAGCAGAATCACTGATATTACTGCTAAGGGTTGGATTCTCCCGACAAAGTTCATAGATAGCCCTATTATGACTATTACCCAACTCTTTATGTTGCCTTGAAGAGTTAGAATACACTTTCCATTCATCATTTATCTTCCAGGCAGTTCGAGCATCCCCCCATTTATTGCCGTTACCAAAGATGTTGTTAAAGAAACACGAAGTCCTCTCCAAAAATTCATTCCATTATCACGCCCCCATCTATAGCCACCGGCATCAGCTTTTCCTAGATTTTTAAAACAGCTTCTAAAAGAACTCCAAAAGCCACGAGTGTGCACATCAAGCGGAGCAGGCACATAAGGTTTATATCTTGCACATATTGAATTAGTTCTTCCATTTGAACTTGTTCAACACTTGGCTTTAAGACTTGCTCCTCTATTTCACTTTGCGAACAAGAACCGATTACAAGTCCTACAACAACAAACAGGATTTTCACTAACAAGTTTTTCATAATTGATTATTTTTAATTATATTTGCCTAATATGTAAAAAAATATTTAAAAACACCATGAAAGAAGGCCTGTTTTTTTTATTTTTATTTAATTTTATTCCTATCAGTGCCCAATATTGCTGTACAGAGATAGGAAAAGTACTTCATTACACCACTATCGACAAGAAACAAGAGAAAACCCTGAAAGATTCAGCCTTAGTAAGAGACGTCATTCACGAGAACGAACGCATTGTAGTAGACTTACGGTGGTATGGCAACAGCTACAGCCCGACTCAGATTATAGACGGTACGAACCGGGAAACATTCATATACCGCAAAAAGACCGGCATCACAGAATTCATCGCACTGGATGCAGAGGTAGAGAATACAGAGGCAAAACTGGACTACCTTTCCAAGTACCCTCAAAAAGACCGTTCCAGAGCCGAAAAGGAGTATGACGAGTACAGCAAATACATGCATGCCGAAGGACGCATAAGCATCCCTATCAAAGAAAATGCTGGCATGGACGAAGAACTTCCTCCCTGCAAGTATACGCAAAAAATAGGACCTATGAGAATGAAAGCTTCCCTCGAAGGGAAATACAAGGGAAAGGAGAGAGTGCATACTCCGGCAGGAGACTTCGACTGCATTAAAATCTATACAGAATCCAAAGCCAAATTCATGCTTTTCTCCGAAAAAGAATACAGCATGAGCTGGTATGCCAAAGGCGTAGGTATCGTAAAGGAAGAAAGATACAACAAACGGGGGAAATTACAGGAGAGCATGACGCTGGAAGCCATACGGAAGCAGGGAAATAATTGACTACATGGAACTACAAGTTTTAAAGGGGCAAACCAATAATTTCTCCTGCTAAAACAATTAGTTCCCCATAAGTCCAAATGTTTTACACTGAGAACCAAGGCATTACCCATTCTATCAAATATAAATACACATACGGCTTAGTCCACTCTTAAAGACATACGGGCCGTGATAGATATTTGTAAACAATTTCATCTTCCGTGCCTATCTATCACGGCACAACACACTTGTAATCAAAGGCATACCCCTGTAGCGTGATAACGTAACAGATGATTTTCATTTTTAAACTTTGTAGAGAGAATGAACCGAAAATAACAGTCCGAATGCACGGCAAAATAACCGTCTGTCACCAAATAAAAACGTATCTTTGCAACATCAACTCCCGTAACCCAATAAAAAGAGACAGAGACATGCGATATTCCGTTATCATTCCCGTATACAACCGCCCCGACGAAGCGGACGAGCTTTTGCAAAGCCTCACGCGACAGAGCTTCAAGGATTTCGAAGTCATTATCGTAGAGGACGGTTCTTCGGTTCCCTGCAAGGACGTTGCAGAGCGCTATCAGAACATTCTGGACATCCGTTACTACGCCAAACCCAACTCCGGTCCCGGACAAACGCGCAATTACGGCGCCGAACGCAGCCAGGGAGAATACCTGATTATACTGGATTCTGACTGCATCCTTCCCGAAGCTATTTTGCAGCAGTGGAAGAGGAACTGCAAAAAGCCCCTACCGATGCATTCGGCGGACCGGACCGTGCGCACGTCTCCTTTACCGATATACAGAAAGCCATCAACTACTCCATGACTTCGTTCTTCACCACCGGCGGCATCCGCGGCGGAAAAAAGAAAATGGACAAATTCTATCCGCGGAGTTTCAATATGGGAGTGCGTCGCGAGGTTTATGAAACGCTCGGCGGCTTCTCCCGGATGCGTTTCGGAGAGGACATCGACTTCAGTATCCGCATCTTCAAGGCGGGTACGCATGCAAGCTTTTTCCCGGAGCATGGGTGTATCATAAGCGGCGGACGGACTTGAAGAAATTCTTCAAGCAAGTGCACAACTCCGGCATCGCCCGCATCAACCTCTACAAAAAATATCCCGAATCCCTAAAAACGGTGCATCTGCTGCCGGCAGCATTCACACTGGGCGTAGCCGTGCTGTTGGCGGGAGCGCCTTTCTGCCCGTACAGCCTGCTGCCGATTGCATTGTACGCACTGCTTGTATGCACGGATTCCGCACTACGGAACAAGAGCCTGCGCATCGGCGTCTATTCCATTGCCGCCGCCTTCATCCAGCTCATCGGATACGGAACCGGTTTCTGGCGTGCCTGGTGGAACCGTTGCATATGCGGCAAGGATGAGTTCGAGGCATTCAAGAAGAATTTCTATAAATAACAGGCTATAAGTGCCGGCAGCCGGTAACGAAAAAAAAATGAAAAAACTGACAATCAACCGGTGGGCGGCAGAAGACCGGCCACGGGAAAAAATGATGCTGAAAGGAGCGGAAGCCCTCAGCGACGCCGAACTGCTGGCAATCCTTATCGGCTCGGGAAACACTGAAGAAAGTGCCGTGGCACTGATGCAACGGACACTTGCCTGCTGCAACAACGACCTGAACCAGCTGGGCAAATGGGAAGTCCACGATTTCTCCCGCTTCAAAGGCATCGGGCCAGCCAAGAGCGTCACCATCATGGCAGCCCTCGAACTGGGCAAACGCAGAAACCGGCAAGAGCGTTCGGAACGGGCCGTGATACACTCGTCCGATGACATCTACGGAATCTTTCATCCGCTCCTGTGCGACCTCACCGTAGAGGAGTTCTGGGTACTCCTGCTCAACCAGGCATCCCGCGTCATAGACAAGGTACGCATCAGCCGGGGCGGCATCGACCAGACCAGCGCCGATGTGAGGAGCATCCTACGCGAAGCCCTGCTGCAACGCGCCACACAGATTGCCCTGATACACAACCACCCCTCCGGAAATCCGCAGCCCAGCACGAACGACCGCCAACTGACACAGCTCATACTGAAAGGAGCACAGACCATGAACATCCGCCTCATCGACCACGTTATAGTCACAGACGGCAGATATTACAGTTTTACCGACGAAGGAGTGCTGTAATGTAGCCTGCACATTCTTTGTAGTTTCAATTAAAATCTTTAGATTTGCTTCGCTAAACCAACAAACCGTACGAATATGACCAAATTTGAAATAGAAGAGAAAATCGTAGCCATGCTGAAAACCGTATTCGACCCGGAGATTCCGGTAAACGTGTACGACCTGGGACTCATCTACAAGATAGATGTTGCCGACAGCGGCGAGGCGACTATCGACATGACCCTGACAGCTCCCAACTGCCCTGCCGCCGACTTCATCATGGAAGATGTCCGCCAGAAGATAGAATCGATAGACGGCGTGACCTCTGCCACCATCAACCTGGTGTTTGAGCCGAATGGGACAAGGACATGATGAGCGAAGAGGCCAAGTTGGAACTGGGCTTTCTCTAACTGACAACGTAACAAAGCATATATGAAGAACGTATATTTCCTTTCAGACGCACACTTGGGTTCGCGGGCCATCGAGCACGGACGTACACAGGAACGACGGTTGGTGAACTTTCTCGACAGTATCAAACACAAAGCAGCCGCCGTATATCTGCTGGGCGACATGTTCGACTTCTGGTACGAGTTCCGCACGGTTGTGCCCAAAGGCTACACCCGCTTTCTCGGCAAGCTGTCCGAACTGACGGATATGGGCGTGGAAGTACACTTCTTCACCGGCAACATGATATCTGGTGCGGGGATTACCTTACCCGGGAATGCGGGGTAGTCATTCACCGCGAACCCCTCACCACGGAAATCTACGGAAAAGAGTTTTACCTTGCCCACGGTGACGGATTGGGCGACCCGGACAAAAAATTCAAACTGCTGCGTACCATGTTTCACAGCCGTACCCTCCAAACGCTGTTCTCCACCCTCCACCCCCGCTGGAGCGTAGAGTTCGGACTGAGGTGGGCAAAGCACAGCCGCCTGAAAAGAATAGACGGGAAAGAGCCCGACTACATGGGCGAAAACAACGAGCATCTTGTACTGTATACCAAAGAGTATCTGAAGAACCATCCGAATATAAACTTCTTCATCTACGGCCATCGGCACATCGAACTGGATTTGATGCTGAGTGCCACCGCCCGCGTCCTTATCCTCGGCGACTGGATAAACTATTTCTCCTATGCCGTATTCGACGGCGAGAACCTGTTTCTGGAAGAGTTTATCGAAGGGGAAACCAAACTGTAAACCACTTGCCCCGCCTTTCAAGAATCGTTTATTCTTATAAACGATTACGAAAAAGAACGAAAAGCCGGAACTTTTTGCCCGGTTGCTTGTAGTATCGTCATAACCATTAAAAACAAAAGCGTTATGGATGATATGATTTACAGAAACAATTCCATTGCCGAAGAGAACATCGACCCCAACGGCCGCCCGGCAGAGAATAAATTTGAAGAATGGAGCGAAGAGGTTTCAGAACGTACAGACCCCGGCTGCAAAGACAAGAAAGTGAAATCCGCCAAAGAGCGAAAAAAACTTATCAGGGAAATGGATGAAGTAATCAAAGAAGATTTGAAATAAAAAATCACCTCAGCGATACAGAGCCTTTTCAACCCAAACTTGAAAGGGCGTCAATCCGTACCGCCTGAGGTGACCGACTTTAAAGGAGATTATTTATACCCCGCCGCTTTCGCAATGCGTTTCGGAATTTCCGTATTATCCATCTTACCGACAAACAAATCGGAACCCGCACCTATTGCAAAGACAGGTACATATCCGGCCGTATGGCCCGAACCGGTCCATCCTACCATTGCTATCTGGCTCATCACTTTCCGGGCAGCAGCAGCCAAAGGTTCGGTCTTGGCGTACAGGCTCTCTTCAAAGACAACCTTATTCTTCACAAAAGACGTCTCGTATTCATCACGGAGCATCTTTTCCTGCTCCCAAGTCAAAGGCAACTCTTCCCAAAATCCCATCTTATCGGCAAGCAGCGCCTTCACTTCCTCCCAGGAAGCCTTGTCGGCATCTTTCCGCAAATCGGTAATTGCCTTGGAAAGAAGGTCTTGCGACTGTTCTTGATTCGTCAATGCTTTCAGGCGCAACTCATATCTTCCGGTACCCAGACTCATGCCGCCGGTTTCGTGGTCGGCAGTCACAACAATCAAAGTCTCTTTCGGGTGCTTCTTGTAGACTCATAAGCCACTTTTACCGCATTATCCAAATCGATAACTTCCTCAAAAACGGTGGCAGGGTCATTGCCGTGGCAAGCCCAGTCTATCTTACCGCCTTCCACCATAAGGAAGAATCCTTTATTGTTTCCCTTTGTCAGGAACGAAATAGCACTTTCGGTAATCTCCGGCAAGGTAAGGTCACCTTCCTTGCGGTCGATGGCATAAGGCAGGCAGGAAGGTACGGCGCCCTCTTTCTGGATAAGTACCATTTTCCCTGCATCCGCAGCCTTTGCTTTGTATTCGTCCAATCCTCTGGCAATGGTATATCCCGCTTCCTCTATAATGGGGAAGATACTCGGCGCATCTTTCTTATCGGCTGTCGTAGCGGGTTTCAGGAACCGCCGCCTGCGTAAAAGTCGAAACCGGCCTTCGGCAGGTCAAGCGCAATTTCGTAATACATGCTACGGTTGGGCTGGTGGGCATAGAATGCCGCCGGGGTAGCGTGGTCTACACTGACACTGGTAGTGACACCGACTTTCCTGCCTGCTTTCTTGGCTTTCTCGGCAACTGTCTGCAAGGCATTTTTATCATCGTCCATACCAATAGCCCCATTGTATGTCTTTGCACCGGTGGCAAGCGCCGTACCGGCTGCTGAAGAATCGGTCACGGAATTAGTGGCGGAGAAGTTGTAGCCACAGTACCTGCCGGAAATGTGGTAAACAAAAGCGGCTTCACGCCGATACGTCCCTCCTGCTCGGCAAGGTACATCTCCGTACCGTTCACCTGATTCACTCCCATTCCATCGCCGATGAAATAGAATACATACTTTGCCCGCTGTGCATACGATGTGCCTGCCAACAGTACAAAGAACAACACATAAATCAATCGTTTCATAAACTTGTTCTATTTAAATTATCTGTCATACTGATATTTCCTTTATCGGGAAACAAAGATAGATATTTTAAATCATTCATATATAACGATATTATTAAAAAGAAAGTGCCGGATACAGTATTAACTGTTTCCGGCACTTTTATCAGGACTGTTATTACAAACCTGTTATTTATTCAAGATAGCCATTGTATCCGAAGCAATCATCAGCTCTTCATCGGTCGGGATAACCACTACCTTCACCTTGGAATCGTCTGTAGAGATTACAGCTTCTTCACCACGGACCTTGTTCTTTTCCAGGTCGACCTTGACACCCATGAATTCGAGACCTTCGCATACTTCGCTACGGCAGTTGCACTGGTTCTCGCCGACACCGCCCGTAAACACAATGATATCCACACCGCCCAAAGCAGCAGCATAAGCGCCTACATACTTCTTGATGCGGTAGAAGTACATCTTTTCTGCCAGAATAGCTCTCGGGTTACCGGCAGCCACGGCATTCTCCAAATCGCGCATATCGCTCGACTCACCGAAGATACCCATTACACCGCTCTTCTTGTTCAGAAGATTGGATACCCCGTTTGCATCCAGCCCTTCTTTCTCCATAATGAAAGTTACGGCTCCCGCATCGATGTCACCGCTACGGGTACCCATCATCAGACCCTCCAGCGGGGTCAGACCCATGCTGGTGTCCATACACTTGCCGTCTTTAATGGCAGAGATGGAACCACCATTACCGATGTGGCAGGTAATGATTCTCTTTCCCTCCGGCTGTACGCCCAGAAATTCGCACACACGCTTTGATACATAACGGTGAGAAGTTCCGTGGAAGCCATAACGGCGAACCCCGTATTTCTTATACAGTTCGTAAGGAACGGCATACAGATAGGCATAATCGGGCATCGTCTGATGGAAAGCGGTATCAAACACACCAATCTGCGGAACATCGGGCAGAATGGCGGAAATAGCGTTTACACCCTTCAAGTTGGCAGGATTATGAAGCGGAGCCAAATCATTGCAGGCAGTAAAGGCATCCAGCACCTCCTGAGTCAGCAAAACGGATTCGCTGAACTTCTCGCCGCCGTGTACCATACGGTGACCTACCGCATTGATTTCGTCCAAAGACTTGATTGCGCCGTTAGTTCGGGGCTGATCAATGTATTGAGGATGAACTCCACACCCACAGTATGCTCCGGTATGTCTTTTTCCAGAATTTTCTTCCCGCCATCAGGCAAGGTCAATTTCAGGAAAGAGCCTTTCAAACCGATTTTTTCAATGCCACCTTGAGCGATAACCTCTTTATGGTCCATATCAAACAACTTGTATTTGATGGACGAGCTACCGCAGTTCAATACTAAAACTTTCATGATACTAATGTTAAATTATAAATTATGAATTCCGAATTATGAACCGCGAACCATGAACCATGAACAGGAAGAAATCCCCAATCATAATTCATAATTCAAAATCCATAATTATTTATTGTGTTTAGCTGCAATAGCCTGATTTGCCGTAATGGCAATCATACGATATACATCTTCGATGGAGCAACCGCGTGACAAATCGTTCACCGGACGTGCGATACCTTGCAGAATCGGACCTACCGCATCGGCATGTCCCAGACGCTGTACCAATTTGTAGGAGATATTGCCTACTTCAAGGCTCGGAACAACCAGCACATTTGCATTACCTGCAATGGCAGAACCCGGAGCTTTGCTGGCACCGACTTCAGGAACCAATGCTGCGTCAGCCTGCAACTCACCGTCGATAGCAATATCAGGAGCCATTTCTTTAGCAATCTTCAAGGCTTCTACCACTTTGTCTACCACTTCGTGTTTTGCAGAACCTTTTGTAGAGAAACTCAACAGTGCCACTTTCGGGTCAATACCTGCGACAGCCTGAGCCGTACGTGCAGTACAAACAGCGATTTGCGCCAGTTGAGAAGCATCGGGAACGGGAGTAACGGCAACGTCACCCATTACCAGAATACCATTCTTACCATATTCGGGAGCATGAGTCAGCAACAACATTGCACCGGAAACGCAAGTAATGCCCGGAGCAGTCTTGATAATCTGCAAAGCCGGACGAAGCACATCACCGGTAGTATTGCGTGCACCTGCCAACTGACCGTCGCATCGCCGTTCTTGATAATCAGACAGCCCAGATAAAGCGGATTGGTTACCAGCTTACGGGCTTCTTCAATAGTCATGCCTTTTTTCTTACGCAACTCGAACAGCAGTTGTGCATACTCTTCCTGCTTGGGATTGTTTTCCGGGTCGATAATGGTTGCCTTGGAAATGTTACCAAGTCCCCACTCCGTTGCACAAGCGTTGATTTCAGCAGGATTGCCCAAAAGAATCAGGTCTGCAATACCATCTGTCAGAATTTGATTGGCAGCTTTCAAAGTGCGTTCTTCCGTACCTTCAGGAAGAACAATGCGTTGACGATCGGCTTTCGCACGCTCTAAAATTTCATTAATTAATCTTTGCATGATATTTTAATTGTGTATAAGAATCAGTAGTTCGTGTTATTCACGCAGCAAAAGTACACAATTTTGCAATATACACATTGCAATTTCGGGGCTTTTTCCACACCAAATGAGAATTATTGTAATATTTAACACTAACAGTGGATTTACGAGACGGTTCCTCACTTCAAATAGCTAACTTTGCAACGTTTTCAATATTTTCAATAGGTTAGGTATTATTTAATAATCAGGTATTATGATCCGTCAATGCGCCATCCTTTTCGGATGTCTGGCTTTGGGTGAATTGATTGTATTCTTAACGGGTATCAAACTTCCGTCCAGCATCATCGGTATGCTGCTGCTCACCCTTTTCTTAAAATTGGGTTGGATAAAACTGCACTGGGTGCAGGGAATGTCCGACTTCTTGGTTGCTAATCTGGGATTCTTCTTTATCCCGCCCGGCGTAGCCCTTATGCTCTATTTCGACATTATCGCCGCCGAATTCTGGCCTATCGCCATCGCTTCATTAGTCAGCACCCTGCTGGTACTCGTGGTTACCGGATGGGTTCACCAATTAACACGTAAAATCAAATGAACTTTTTAGAAAACGAATTCTTCCTGCTGGCTATTACTTTCGGGATATTCTTCTTAGCCAAACTTCTTCAAAAGAAGACAGGAATCATGCTGCTGAATCCCATCTTACTGACTATCGCCCTGCTTATCATTTTCCTGAAGATGACAAATATCAGTTATGACACTTATAACAAAGGCGGGCATCTGATTGAATTCTGGTTAAAACCTGCCGTCGTTGCGTTGGGTGTTCCTTTGTATCTGCAATTGGAGACTATCAAGAAACAATTGCTGCCTATCCTGCTTTCACAATTGGCAGGATGTATTGTAGGGGTTATTTCCGTAGTCCTGATAGCAAAACTGATGGGAGCCTCCGATGAGATTATCTACTCGCTGGCTCCAAAATCCGTTACTACCCCGATAGCCATGGAAGTTACGAAATCAATAGGCGGCATCCCCGCGCTGACTGCCGCCGTAGTGGTCTGCGTAGGCCTGTTGGGAGGAATCCTCGGTTTCAAGACAATGAAACTCACCCATATCGGAAGCCCCATGGCCCAAGGGCTTTCTTTAGGGGCAGCAGCCCATGCTGTCGGCACATCCACAGCAATGGACATCAGCAGCAAATACGGTGCGTTTGCCAGCCTCGGCCTGACGCTTAACGGAATATTTACAGCCTTGCTAACCCCTACTATTTTACGATTGTTAGGGTTACTCTAACAAAATCTTCTTATCTTTGTTATTATATTCTTATAACCAATAGAAATTATTTATGATTCCATTTAAAGATATCGAACTACAAGATAAAGAGCTGATTACTTCCTTTACTTTAAACAGTCCACGACGCAACTGCGACCTTTCATTCTCCAACCTATGCAGTTGGCGTTTCTTATACAACACCAAGTTTGCCATTATGGACGGTTTCCTATTATTGAAATTCTGGGCAGACGGAGAGCTTGTATATATGATGCCTATCGGCAACGGCGATTTAAACAAGGTACTGGATGCGCTGATAGAAGATGCCAACCGGGAAGGAGAGCCTTTTTGCTTGTTGGGTATCTGCGCCGGAATGTGCTCCGAGCTGGAAACCTTTATGCCCGGCAGATTTCAGTTTACAGCAGACAGGGATTACGCCGACTACGTATATCTGCGCTCCGACCTCGCCACCTTATCCGGTAAAAAGTTTCAGGCAAAGCGGAATCATATCAACAAATTCAAAAAGACTTATAATTACGAATATACTCCGATTACAGCCGACCGTATCCGGGGAGTGCTCGATTTGGAAGCGGAATGGTGCAAAGCCAACAACTGCGACCAGCATGAAGGTACCGGCAACGAACGCCGTGCATTGATATATGCCCTGCACAATTTCGATGCGTTAGGGCTTACGGGCGGTATTCTCCATGTAGAGGGCAAGATTGCGGCTTTTACTTTCGGCATGCCTATCAACCAAGACACGTTCGGAGTACATGTAGAAAAGGCCGATACCCGTATAGACGGCGCTTATGCCATGATTAATTACGAATTTGCCAACCATATTCCTGAACAATATATCTACATCAACCGGGAAGAGGACTTGGGGATTGAAGGGTTGCGGAAAGCAAAACTTTCCTATCAGCCTGCCATTATTCTGGAGAAATACGTCGCCTGTTTAAAAGAACGGCCGGTAGAGGCTATCAAGTGGTAAAAAAGGTAAAGTGACAGGGCTATAAAACTGGGTGCACAATTATGATAAGGGATGAAGCAATGCGGGAAAAGATAAAGAGTTTATGGAAACTATGCTTTAACGACAGCGATGAATTTACAGATATGTATTTCCGCTTGCGTTACAGCAATGAAGTCAACATCGCCATTCAAAGCGGTGAAGAGGTGATTGCCGCCCTGCAAATACTACCCTATCCCATGACATTCGGAAAGAGCGAAATCAAGACAGGATATGTGTCAGGGGCCTGTACGCATCCCGATTATCGCAATCGCGGGGCTATGCGCGAACTGTTATCGCAAGCCTTTACCCGTATGCTACACAATGACATGTCCATTTCCACGCTGATTCCGGCAGAACCCTGGTTGTTCGGGTATTATGCCGGTATGGGCTACGTACGGTTTTTAAATACTCCTCAACAACCTTCACGGCTTCAGAGGTTACCATCGCTGACAAAACGGCTGTTCTGAACAAAATAAATGATTATCAGGAAGAATCATATCGCTATTTAAACCGGAAACTGCGGGAACGCCCCTATTGTATCCAGCATACGGAAACGGACTTCCGGGTAATCCTTGCCGATTTACAGTTGGGGAAAGGCTGCGCCTATACATTGAAGCAAGGCGATAAGATTACGGCTTTAGCCATCGTATATCCGGCAGGCAGTACTTGGCAGGCAGGAGAAATCGTAGCGGAAACTTCCGGTATGTACCTGTTATTGCTACAACGTATTTGCGAACAACTGAACCTCCCGTCCATCCGGGTTATTAGTCCGTCTGAAACAGAGCCGACCCCGCAAGTATTGGGTATGGCGCGCATCATCAATGCCAAAACGATACTGCAACGATATGCCGCCGAGCATCCGGAACTGAAAATGAGCATCGCACTTACAGACCCGCAGATCAGCGCCAATAACGGTTACTACTATCTGAATAACGGCAAGTGTATAAGTAGTGCCAAGCGGCTGCCGGGCAGCCACTTGGCACTCACTGTCGGCGAACTTACCGAAAAGATATTATCGCCATCAAACCCTTACATGAGTTTAATGCTGAATTAACAGTTCTTACAATCCGCTGAAGTCTACACCTTCGAATACCAGCGACGGGATGCGCCATGAAGAAGACATACGGGGATCATTACCCACAGCCGATAAAGAAGCCCAAAGCGTAATCATATTACCCGTGACATTCATTTCGCTGACGGGCTGGGTCAATTTGCCGTTTTCAATCAGGAAACCCTCTATACCGTACGAAAAGTCTCCGGAGCTGCTGTTACAATTACCGCCATTGAATCCGGTAACCAGGATGCCTTTCTGCACGTCGGCCACCAGACCGTTCAAATCTTTGTTTCCCGGTTTGAGCACCAATAAGGAAGGAGAGTTGACAGTCGGCTCCACTCCCATTTTTTTAGAGTTGTAGGTATCAATGAAGTATGTCTTCAACACACCTTCTTCAAAGATAGAACGCCGTTCAGTTGCCACTCCCTCGCTATCGAAATAGCGCGCACCGCTTGCACCGATTAAATGGGGCTCATCCATCAGATTCAACAATCCGGTCCCTACTTCACATTCAGCTTATCCAACAGAAAAGAGTTTTTTTGCTGTAATGCCGAACCGTACAGCGCACTCAGTACCGGACTGAGTAAATTACTTGCATTCATCGGGTCTACCACCATTGTATACTTGCCGGAAGCAACCTTTTTCTGTCCGAGTTTCCGCAGTACGCGCTCCAAGCTTTCGTTCCGACACCCGATTTTACCAGTTTGTCGTAAAACAGAGCCGATTCATACCAATAAGAAGATGGACGCGCCTCTCCCTCGCCACGCAATGCCACATCGGCAGAAAGCGAAAACCAGGTAGACTTGGACTCGCCTTCAAAACCGTTGCTCGTCAAGCGGTAGGAAGAACTTTCTCCGTCACCATACGAAGTTCCTACGGATATAATGCGGCTGTCTTTGCCCAAGACTTCTTCGGCAGCAGCACGCGCAATGGCAACTTTGTCGTCCGGATTAATAGTTTCGAAACGCTTGTCAAACAATTGCAGGTCCGGCTTTCCACCTTTATAATAACGGGAAGCATCGGGCAACACACGTGCCTCATCCACTGCCAGATAGCGCGTAGATTCGATACCGTTCTTTATAAACGTCTCCAGTTCTTTCTTATCCAAACGGTTGGTTGAATAAGAACCGTACCTGCGTCCACATACAACTGATGCTCAACCCGCTTTCCGAGGCTTGTTGCAATCTGTCCATCTTGGCATCGCGTAATTCAAATGAAGCGTTGGAGTTGGAGTACAACACCAACTTTGCTGCCTGACACCCGTTTTTCAAGGCATAGTCCATTGCCCACTGCGCCAGCTTTTTATTATTGTCTGTAATCATATTTTCAGTTGATTGTTAGCTGTTGATAATTGACAATTAGAAATTATCAGTTATCAATGCTCCGTTAGTACTTAATTTTCCCCTCCTACGGTGAGTTTGCTGACTAATGCCGACGGCATACCGCACGTCACCGGACAAGACTGTCCATCCTTACCACAGGTCCATGTACCATTGTCAATCTTATCATTGTCGGCCACCATTGTGATGTCTGCCAATGCTTTCGGACCGTTACCTATGATATTGATGTCCTTAATGGGCTGCGTCAGCTTTCCGTCCTCAATCAAATAACCGGACTTCACGAAGAACGTAAAGTCACCGGCTCCAATCTGTACCTGACCATTCGTAAACGTGTCTACGAAAATACCGTTCTTCACCGTAGAAATAATATCCGCTTCCTTCATATTGCCGGCTTCCATATACGTAGCACGCATACGTGGAATAGGCAGGTTACGGAATGTATCGCGGCGACCGTTTCCGGTGGGATTCACACCGTAATGCTTTGCACTGATACGGTCGTGCAGGTAGCTGGTGAGCACACCCTCCTTGACAATATACGTTTTCTGCCCCTCTACACCTTCATCGTCGAAATTCACGGAACCCCGATTGAAAGGTATCGTACCGTCATCCACCACGTTAATATGTTCGTTGCACACCTTCTTGTTCAACTGACCGGCAAATATGGATATATCCTTACGGTTGAAGTCTGCCTCGAACGCATGCCCTATAGCCTCGTGCAGCAGGATTCCCGAACCGCCCGAACCCATTACAACGGGCATTTCACCACCTTTAGGCTTAATGGCCTTAAATAGAATAGCAGTACGATCTACCACTTCACGGGCAATCACGTCCACCACATCGTCGGTCATAAATTCGAATCCCTTGCGGTAAGACCTGCCTGCATAGCCGTTTTCCATCTTACCGTTCTCCTCCATGATGCAGACTGCCATAAAGGATACCATTGGACGGTAGTCGTAATAACTCACACCTTCCGAATTGCAGAACAGTACATGCGAAGTGCTGTCCTGCAAATAGGCCTGTACCTTTCGCACACGGTTGTCCAAAGAGAATATTTTCTCATTCAGTTTCTCCAAATAGGGAATCTTCTCTTTTACACCCACATCTTCCCAGGGAGTAGCCACGGCATAGCGGCTCCGGGCTATGGTTTTCTCCGTCAGCCCCACAGGTTTGCCTGCTCTGCCCGAAGATGCAATACGGGCAGCAGTACGGGCGGCACGCAACATTTCTTCCAAGGTAACGCCTTCTACATAGGCATAGCCACTTTGGTCTCCGGAAAGCACACGCACTCCCATACCGAAATCGATATTGGAGCCGCAGTTATTCACCTTACCGTCCATTAAACTCACACTATTATTGAAAGTGTGTTCGAAGTAAAGGTCCGCATAATTGCCGCCCTTTTCCAAAGCAACAGCCATTACTTTCTTTAAATCCGCTTCCGTCACACCAAAATGATTGGCAGCGGCAGCAACGGCAGACTTAGAGTCCGCACCGCCCAATGCTCCGCGCACAGACCCGGGCATAGCCAGCGAAGGCATAGCCAGTGAACCAAGAACGGCCATTCCGCCGGTTCGCAAGAAGTTTCGTCTATCCATATAAATTTGTTATAAGTTATAAATTACAGGTCACTTATCCTCAATATAACGGGGGAATACAGAAAGAATAGCTACCTTTGATTACCGAACAACCAATGCGCCTCAGCCTACTAATGCCGCATCTAAATTTCTTTTGTCAAAAGACTCTCCAATTCCTCGGCACTCAGGCGCAGATAAAACTGCCCTTTGTAGCTACCGAAATAGAGCCTGTTTCTTCCGATACAATGATCGCATGGGCATCCGACACCTGAGATATTCCCATCGCCGCACGATGCCGCAAGCCCAATTCTTTCGGAATATCCAGATTATGCGACACGGGCAGGATACATCCTGCCGCCTTAATGCGTTTCTTGCTGATAACCATAGCTCCGTCGTGCAACGGACTGTTCTTGAAAAAGATATTTTCTATCAGCGCTGGTTTATATCGGCGTTGATAATCTCCCTGTACGCACCACATCGTCCAACGGCATATTATGTTCCACCACAATCAATGCACCGACTTCTGCTTGCCCATACTGATACAAGCCATTACAACGGGCATAATTTCATCGTGTTCCATGCCTTCTTTCTTGTTTCCCGTAAAGAAGCGCACCAATGCACTGGCATGCTGATGCGAACCGAGCGTAAGCAGAAACCGCCGTATTTCATCCTGAAACAAGACGATAAGTGCCAACACACCCACACTGACCAGTTTATCAAAAATAGACCCTAACAGTTTCATCTCCAGCACTTGAGAAACCACCAGCCAAATCAGGATAAACACCAGTATACCCGTAAACACATTAATAGATCCGGAAGCTTTCATCAGCTTATATGTATAGTAAAGCAGGAAAGCTACCAGCAGGATATCTATAAAATCTTTTATGCCAAATTCAAAAAACACGGTCGCAAGTGATTAATGGTTAATTATTAGCGATTAACGCAGAACGGGCCACATTCATGGCTTCCACGATTTTCACCGTTTCCACTGCCTCGCGCACATCGTGCACACGAAGTATATCAGCCCCTTTCAACAGACAGATGGTATCCAATACGGTTGTACCGTTCAACGCTTCCTGCGGAGTAGTTCCCAACAAGCGATAAATCATAGATTTACGGGAAACGCCAACCAGCAAGGGAAGTTCAAAAATACGAAATTCCTCCAGATGAGCCAACAATTCATAATTATGCTCAATGGTCTTGCCAAAGCCGAACCCGGGGTCCAATATGATATCCTTTACGCCTAAATCGCGTAATTGCTGCACCTTACGGGCAAAGTACATAAACACCTCTTTCAGCAAATTATCATAATGGGGATGCTGTTGCATATTTTGCGGCGTACCCTGCATGTGCATCATGATATAAGGAACATTCAGGTCGGCAACCGTACGGAACATATCATCATCCATTTCTCCGGCAGATATATCATTGATAATTGCCACACCGTATTCCTCGACACACATTCTCGCCACATCCGCCCTAAAGGTATCTACCGAAACAATCGCATCGGGCTGTACTTTCCTCAGAATACCCAACCCCATGCGCAAGCGTTCCATCTCTTCCGCAGGCGACACATTCTCCGCATTGGGACGCGAAGAGTAAGCGCCCACATCGATGATAGCAGCTCCTTCCGCCACAATCTGCCCTATGCGGCTTGTTATGTCGGCTTCCGTCTGCATGCGGCTGCCGGCATAAAAAGAATCGGGGGTGACATTGAGAATTCCCATGATGCAGGGAGAAGAAAGGTCCAACAGAGAACCGTTGACATTTATATATTTGGATTGCAGAACTTTCATGGCAGCGTTTTTTGATTTATATATCTGCAAATGTAAACAAAAAAGCCATTGTTGGTACACCAAGTCTGAAAAATAAGGTATCTTTGTTCGCAAAATATCAATTTTATTACGAACTGCAAAACTCCCCGAAGGAGAAAGATATGGATATAACCGCTCTTTATCAGATATTTCTCGGCTGCACCGGCATAACCACCGACAGCCGCAACTGCCCCGAAGGCTCACTGTTTATCGCCTTGAAAGGCGATACGTTCAACGGCAACGCCTTTGCCGCCCAAGCATTGGAAGCAGGCAGCACCTACGCCGTTGTAGACGAAGCCGCCTATGCTCCTGCCGGAGATACACGTTATATATTAGTGGATAACTGCCTGCACACCTTGCAACAGCTTGCCAATTATCACCGCCGCCAACTGGGTACGCGCATCATCGGCATTACAGGAACCAATGGGAAAACAACGACCAAGGAGCTTATATCCGCCGTATTGTCCCAAAAGTACAATGTACTGTACACACTGGGAAATCTGAATAATCCGATCGGTGTACCGCTCACCTTGTTGCGCCTGACAACAGAGCATGAGCTCGGCGTAGTAGAAATGGGAGCCAGCCACCCCGGCGACATCAAGGAACTGGTGGAAATAGCCGAACCCGATTATGGGATTATCACCAATGTAGGAAAAGCTCATTTGGAAGCTTCGGTTCTTTCGAAGGCGTTATCCGGACCAAAGGCGAACTGTACGACTATCTGCGCCGGCAGGGAAACTCCACCATCTTCCTTCATCAGGACAATCCTTACCTCAGGGAAATAGCCCGGGGACTGAATCCGATAACCTACGGAGAAGAAAACAGTCTGTATATCAACGGCCACGTTACCCGGCAATTCCCCCTACCTCGCTTTTGAGTGGAGAGCCGGAAAAGAAGGAGAATTTCACCAAGTGCATACCCGGCTGATTGGCGAATATAACTTTCCCAATGCTCTGGCAGCCGTCACTATCGGACATTTCTTCGGAGTAGAAGCAGAGAAGATAGACAAAGCCCTGAATGAATATGAACCCCGGAACAACCGTTCGCAACTGAAAAAAAACGGCCGACAACACCCTGATTATCGATGCCTACAACGCCAATCCCACAAGCATGCTGGCAGCCATCGGAAATTTCCGCAACATGCAAGCCGAGAAAAAAATGCTGATATTGGGAGATATGCGCGAACTGGGAAAAGACAGTGCCGAAGAGCACCAGAGAATAGTGGACTATCTGGAAGAATATGGCTTTGAGGATGTAATATTGGTAGGCGAATTATTTGCAGCAACCCGCCACACGTATACCACTTATCCCGATGCTCCGGCTCTAATAGCCGCGCTCCAAAAGAACAAACCCTGCGGAAAGACAATCCTGATAAAAGGCTCGAACGGAATAAAACTGAATACGGTAGTCGATTATCTCTAATCTGTAGATTTACGCATCACTCTTGGTTTCAGCACGAAACAAGCCACCAATGACGCCAGGACAGCTCCCGTGGTATTGGCTGCAAAATCCAGCCAATCGCCGCCACGGTAGGTAGTACAAAATGCCTGTAACAATTCTACCGCTCCGCTGAACAATACCGGACAGACAAATGCTCCTACATGCGTGCCACATAGCGTACGGTCTCTCCGATGCGCCCGCAAGAACTCCAGCCACAACATACCGGACATGCCGAAATACATACAGATATGCACCACCTTGTCAAGGTTAGGGATAGTGCCAGATCGGTAGTGGGCGGTTTAAAAAACGACAGATAAATTACAGCAAGTATTATCACCAGCGATACCGGATATTTCTTAATATAATATAGCATATCTCAAATTATGAACAATCTGTGTGCAAAAGTATGGAACATTTTCTATATTTGTGCGTTTTAAGAGCAATTAATAACGAATTGTAAGAAAAATCCACGTTTTATGACAAGAAATGAAAGAGCCAACTTTGGAAGCAAATTGGGAGTGATACTTGCTTCAGCCGGTTCTGCAGTTGGCCTGGGTAATATCTGGAGATTCCCTTTTGAAACAGGCAATCATGCGGTGCAGCCTTCATACTGATTTATCTGGTATGTGTACTTATATTAGGTATTCCTATCATGATAGCCGAATTTCTTATCGGACGCCGTTCACGCGCAACACTGCCGGAGCGTATCAAAAGCTGGCTCCGGGAACCATTGGCGTTGGGTGGGACGAATGGGTGTATTAGCCGGATTCCTTATTTTGGGCTACTACTCGGTAGTAGCGGGTTGGACTTTGGAGTTTATAGGAGAAGCCGCAACCAACAGTTTTGCCGGTAAGTCCGCCGCAGAGTTCATCGCTTCCTTCAACGGCTTTGTCAGCAATCCGTGGCGTCCTGTTATCTGGTTGGTGGTATTCTTGTTAGCCACTCACTTCATCATCATAAAAGGAGTGGAAAAGGGTATTGAAAAATCAGCCAAGATAATGATGCCCATGCTGTTTATCCTGCTGGTAGTGCTTGCCATTTGTTCCGTATCACTACCCGGTGCAAGTGCGGGTATCGAATTCCTGCTGAAACCCGACTTCAGCAAAGTGGACGGTAATGTTTTCTTAGGTGCAATGGGACAGGCATTCTTTTCACTCAGCCTCGGTATGGGATGTCTTTGCACATACGCTTCTTATTTCAGAAATGACACCAACCTGCCTAAAACAGCACTCAATGTGGCAGGTATCGATACGTTAGTCGCCATTCTTGCCGGATTCATTATCTTCCCTGCGGCGTTTTCCGTTGGCATTCAGCCGGATGCAGGACCGAGTTTATTGTTCATCACCTTACCCAACGTATTTCAACAGGCATTCGGCAACATACCCTGGCTGGCAATCGCCTTATCCATCATGTTCTACGTTTTGCTGGCGCTGGCGGCATTGACTTCAACCATTTCCTTGCACGAAGTGGTAACAGCATATCTGCATGAGGAGTTCAAGTTTACACGAGGAAAAGCAGCCAAACTGGTTACCGCCGGCTGTATTGTGCTGGGAGTGTTGTGTTCGCTGTCATTGGGCGTAGGAAAGAGTTACACGATTTTCGGCCTTAACCTGTTCGATTTATTCGACTTCGTCACCGCTAAAATCATGTTGCCTTAGGCGGGTTCTTTATCTCTATCTTCACCGGATGGTACCTGGATAAAAAGATTGTATGGGAAGAAGTCAGCAATAACGGAACTTTAAATATACATATATACAGATTACTAATCTTCATTCTGAAATATATCGCCCCAATAGGAATCGGACTTATTTTCATCAACGAGTTGGGTTTCTTCAAATAAACAGTAATGAAGAATCCGTTTAAAGACTTCTTATACTTCTCCCGGGGAGAAAGGCGAGGTATCCTTGTTCTCATCATTGGAATAATCCTCATCTTTCTCTCCGGATATATTTATTCTTTCCGGCAAAACAGCAGGCAACTTTCTGAAGAAGAATCCAGGATACAGGCTACCGCCTTGAAAGAATACGACAACTTTATCGGTTCTGTGCGGGAACAAGAAAAAAACGAGAACAGCCGTTTCAAGAAATCGGAGAGATATAAAAAGAGAACAGTTGTATTAGCTCCTTTCGACCCTAACCGTACGGACTCCGTCACCTTCCGCCGCTTAGGTCTTCCTGCATGGATGGCAAAGAACATCTTACGTTATCGAAGCAAAGGGGGAAAGTTCCGTAAGGCCGAAGATTTCAAAAAAGTATATGGATTGACAGAAGAACAGTACCAAACGCTCTCTCCCTACATCTATTTTACGGCAGAAGACACTATAAGAAAGGCGACCTCTCTACTCACTCTTCAGCAGACACCCAAAGACAGTATTTATAAATATCCGGCAGGCACCGTGCTTAACTTAAACCATGCAGATACCACTGAATTGAAGAAAATTCCCGGCGTAGGCAGCGGCATAGCCCGGTCGATAGTGAACTATCGGCAACGTTTAGGCGGCTTCCACCGAATAGAGCAATTGCAGGAGATTCATTTGGATTATCGCCAACTGCAAGCATGGTTCACCGTTACGCCTTCTGAAATCCGACGCATCAATCTGAACCGGGTCGGCATAGAGCGCCTTCGCAACCATCCTTATATAAACTTTTACCAGGCAAAAGCCCTTGTGGAATACCGCAAAAAGAGAGGAACGCTCCACAACCTCAAACCATTTGCCCTCTACGAAGAATTTACCGAAAGCGATTTGGAGCGGCTTAGCCACTATGTTTGTTTTGAATAATGAAGAGACAGACAGCTATTCCTTACAAACTTCACCGTCTTTCAGATGAATGGTACGGTCGGTGATTTGTGCCAATCCCTCATCATGCGTCACAATTACAAATGTCTGGCCCAAACGGTTACGCAAATCAAAGAACAGTTGGTGCAGCTCTTCCTTATTATGCGTATCCAAACTTCCGGACGGCTCATCCGCCAACACCACCGCAGGATGATTGATGAGCGCACGGGCAACGGCAACCCTTTGCTTCTCTCCACCGGACAACTCATTGGGCTTGTGCGAAGCGCGTTCCGCCAATCCCATGAAGTCCAATATTTCGGCAGCCGCCGCTCTGGCTTCCTGCTGTCCCATTCCGGCAATGAAAGCCGGTATCATCACATTCTCCAAAGCCGTAAATTCCGGCAACAACTGATGGAACTGAAAGACAAAGCTATATGCTTATTACGGAAGGCGGAGAGTTCTTTCTCCTTCAGGCAATTCACCAATGTACCGTCAATCGTTACCGAACCACTATCGGGCATGTCCAAAGTTCCCATAATCTGCAACAAAGTGGTCTTGCCCGCACCGCTGGGACCGACAATACTGACCACCTCCCCTTTTTTTATCTCCAGGTCGATGCCCCGCAACACCTGCAAACTACCGAAACTCTTCGTTATTCCTTCTAATCGTATCATTGTTTTAGTTACTGTTTATTCCTTACGGTCATGACACATTTTATCTTTAACACATAGGTACGTTCTAACTGTTTGATAGCCCTATTACAACCTCTTAATGACGTATTCCGCAAGGTAACAGCCGAATACAGCCGGCATATAGCTTACAGTTCCGCAAGTGGACTTTTTATTCTGTTCATCTTCCGTCAACAGCACTGCCTTAGGGTCGGCTTGCTCGGTACTGAATACAACCGGAAGTTTACGTTTAATCCCCAACTTCTGCAAACGTTTCCTCACCGCCTTACTCAATCCGCAATGATAGGTATCCCATATATCGGCAAAACGTATCTGCGTAATATCACTCTTTGCACCCGCCCCCATACTCGATACAATCTTAATATGCCGTTTCAGTGCTTCCGCTATCAAATAGCATTTGGGAGCAAGCGTATCAATGGCATCCACTATAAAATCATATCGGGCGGCATCAAGCAGTTCGGGTATATTATCGTCTTTCAGAAATACCGGCAGCACCGTCAGCTGTATGTCCGGATTGATATCTTTGAAACGTGCCGCCAAAACCTCCGCTTTCTCCCTCCCCATAGTGGAATGCAAAGCAGGCAGTTGACGAATTTATATTAGTAGGCTGCACCGTATCCGCATCCACAATCGTCATCCGCCCACACCTGCACGGC
>ENA-OQAA01000229-OQAA01000229.1-human-gut-metagenome-genome-assembly--contig:-NODE-229-length-39914-cov-2.422500_pt1 | contig 39914 bp, 46 predicted proteins | sample MGYA00242489_ERZ504515 | MGnify/ENA primary metagenome ERZ504515 (study PRJEB26092, sample SAMD00036237) | human gut metagenome | host: Homo sapiens | study: EMG produced TPA metagenomics assembly of... | reverse complement strand
CACATTCATATTAATAAAGGCCTTGGCTTAATGTTGTTAGCTTTGTAATCTGTAAATTCCGCAAATTGACATTGATTACGCTCTCTTCCTCATCCCGTTGAATATCTAGCTGCCCTTCTATAATACAATTTGTCGAATCACTGCCAATAATTGTAATAGACTTTGGAATAACAATAGGTGAAACTTGGGGATAAATTCCCTCTGCCACACGAATGGTAGCCCCATCTGCGGCTTTTTCAATCGCTTTCGCAATTGTAGCCAAAGGAGCTTCCACACCACCTCCGTTACCATCAGAACCCGAAGTGCTGACATACAAATCCGTCTGTCCCCACCCCACACTCGTTGCCACCATAAACACGGCGAACAAGAAAAGTAGTCTTCTTTCATACGATTAATTTTTATAAGTTAGTAATATTCAATTATTTAAAACATTTACCCTATATTCATAAACTCTGTAGTTTCCAGCACATCAGTCTTCTCATAATCATCATTTACAAGCAGTTATGCGAAATCATCGGTTATAAAACGACTAGTCTAAACGATCATTTTATTCTGGCGTTTTATTGAATTCAACACATAAGCGTCCATATTTACGTTTATGCGTTGATAATCAATTTTTAAAAGTTTCTCTGGATTTTGTTTTATTCAAAAATATAGCCTATCTTTAACGCCTAGAATAAACGATCGTTTAGACTAGGCGTTTTTATCTATTACAGAATACTTATAGATCAAAGATTTTTACGTAAATTTTTCTACTCTAAAAACTTCATATCATCACAAGCTATAAGATTCTCTTCTTAAAGCATGTGGAATAGCATAACTAACCAAATATCAGACTGCAACTATACATAATTGAGATAAAAGGAATTCTACAATATTGATTTTATGAAAACATCTACAATATCTACCACTACGCCATGTATGCTTTATAAATCAAAGCATTACATATAGGTTGTAGATAGCCTGACATCTACAATTATCATTCAACATCTACCACTTATACTTGACATTGATACTTTTTCTTTGCATTGGATAAGAAAAACGTGTTATTTTTGAAAGACATTTCCCTTAGGGGAACAAAGAGTTTCTCCTAGAGAAAACTAAAGTTTCTTCTAGGGAAAACTAAAGTTTCGTAAGCACAAAACAAAAGTTTTCCGCTATGAAAACTTTTGTTTTATGCCTAAAAACTATAAATACCTATTATTCAATACATTAAATCAGCACACAAGGTATACAAATAACCAAGCAGGCAACCTGTTGGCATACCCTCGCAGAACGAGTAATGTGGTTAGCGAATAGTGAACGGCTGCATTTAGTGGTTGAAAAGCAGTAAATAGTGGTAGATGCAAGCTGATAGTGGTAGATGTTTATTATCTACCACCATTCAACAAATTTCTTATAATTAGATACTTATATAGATAATGGCAGATATGGTAGATGATTTAGTTTTTTCATTTCATACTCAAGGTACCACTCCAGAAAAATATCAGTACAATGCATTAAGAACCCAAAAGAACGGCTAATAAAAATCAAGGTAAGCTGTCGCTATTATGAAAAGGGAAGCTATAAACATAATTTACGTACGTGTACTATAAATAATACGCAAGAAAAAACCACAGTTCCGTAGGAACTAAATCCTTACTATCTCTCTCTTTCGATATGGCAAAGATGGGAAGTAATAAGAATCAAATGGTTACAAAAATGACATTTCTTGTTAGATAAATGACATGACAGATCGGCAATCAATCCTAAACCACTCTCCTCTAATATCCTATACATAAAATTACCCATTGAGTTCCTACGGTACTTAATAACTTTATAACATATAGCCTATGGAGTATATCTAATAATGTATTAGTTAATCTGAATCTATCAGACTTATCGTATGTAGTTAACATTATCTATTCAATTATGAACAAATGAAAAGTATGAAAAGTAAAATGAGAACTTGGAATGTGGCGATGGGATCATTGTCTTTGCTCTTCCTCTGCGTATCGCCGGCATTGGCAATCGCTACAAACCCATCACAAGAGAACCCGTCTACGGAGCGGAAGGATAATTCCGTAACCCAACAGAGAACAAGAAAAGTGACAGGTGTCGTGCTCGACGCTAACGGAGAGTCTATCATCGGGGCGAACGTAGTGGTGAAAGGTACCAATAATGGGACAATCACGGATCTAGATGGTAAATTCTCGATCGAATTATCGGATGGTGAAACCCTGCAAGTATCTTTTATCGGCTATAACAGCAAGGACGTTATGGTCGGCGCAGGAGAGAATCATATCAAGGTACAGCTGCGGGAAGACACGCAGAAGCTCGATGAAGTGGTAGTAGTCGGGTACGGAACACAGATCAAGCGGGCGGTAACCGGCTCCGTGCAATCCATCAAGTCGGAAGAGATGGCGGATATGCCCGTAGCCCAGATCTCGCAAAAGATGCAAGGCAAGTTCGCCGGTGTCCAAATCAATCAAGTATCCGGTAAACCCGGACAAGGAATGACCATGCGAATCAGGGGACAAGCGTCACTGTCCGGAGGAACCACGCCTCTTTATGTAGTGGACGGAATGCCTATCGTAGGCGATATCAGCACGATCAATCCGGACGAGATAGAAAGTATCAGTGTGCTAAAAGACGCTTCCGCCACATCACTTTACGGTTCCCGGGCTGCCAATGGAGTCGTATTGATACAGACAAAGACTGCCCAATCGGGGAAAAACTAAGCGTCGACGTATATGGAGGCATACAATACGTACCCGAGAAAGGGAGGCCGGATATGATGGATGCCTCCGAATACGCACGGTTCAGGAAAGAGATTGCCGAAGAGAACGGATTGGCGGTCGATCCCGCTTACCAACATCCCGAAGCGCTGGGTAAAGGCACGGATTGGTATGACGTATTATTCCGTCCCGCCGCTATCCAGAATTACAGCTTGTCGTACAGCAATGGAGACGGGAAGTTTAAATCATCACCGTAGCCAGCTATTTCAACCAAGACGGAGTGTTGACAAACTCTAATTACCAACGGTTCTCCGCACGAGCCAATACGGAATACGTATTCTCGAAGATCGTCAAGGTAGGCGTGAACCTAGCGCCTAGCTTCTCCATCAATAATAGCCCGCAATCGGACGGTAACTGGACGGAAGATAAAGGTCCATCCTGCAAGGAGCTATGTTGACAACACCTCTCGCCCCCTATAAGAATGAGGATGGCAGTATTCCGCTTGTGGCCAGTGGGCCGGGATTGTTCGATAACCCAAACTGGTATAATGTGGTTCGCCTCAACAAGAACAAGACCCAGAACACCCATCTGATCGCGAACGCCTTCTTGGAGGTAGAGCCGGTCAAAGATTTAAAAGTAAAGACCAGCATCAACGCGGACTTGACACAGAATAAATGGAACTCGTTCAAGCCCTCCACCTCCGGAGAGATCTATAAGGCTCCCTATCAGATTCCCGAGGCGAAGGAATCCAATAATCTATTCTACACTTGGCTGTGGGAGAATACCGCCACCTACAGCAAGCAGATAAAAGATCATTCCTTTGATCTCCTGTTCGGCATATCCGCACAAAAATATCATAGCGAATATACGATGGTGACCGGAACGAACTTCCCGACGATAAAATATCGACATTCAATGCCGCCCCTACATCACGGCGGATGGAAACATAAACGAATGGTCCCTTTTATCCTATATCGGCCGTATAAACTATAATTACAAAGGAAAGTACCTTTTAAGCGCGGCGATGCGTAGGGATGGTTCCTCCCGTTTCGGTAAGAACAATCGTTGGGGTAATTTTCCATCCGTATCGGCGGGCTGGATACTCTCGGACGAGGAGTTCATGAAACCATTGGAGAAAACGATCTCTTTCCTCAAGGCCCGTATCAGCTACGGTATCGTGGGAAACGACCAAATCGGTAACTATACGCATTTGGCGACAATCACTACCACGAACAGCAACTTCAATAACGCCTTGGCCAGCGGCAGAAGCATCTCGGGAATGGGAAACCCGAATCTGGGCTGGGAAAGGAATAAGCAAGTCGATGTCGGTCTGGATGTCGGTTTCTTCAATAATCGCTTATCCATCATGTACGATTACTATAGCAAGCGAACGGACGCCCTGCTGTTCTCGCTAGAGGTACCGATCTCTTCCGGCTTCTACAATATCCAATCGAACGCAGGCAAACTGAAGTTCTGGGGACATGAATTAAGCGTATCCTCCAAGAACCTGACAGGCAAATTACAATGGACTACCGACCTGAACGTATCTTACAATGACAATAAATGCTTGCAACTGGGTGTAGATGACGCCCCGATCATCGGCAACAACATCACGCAAGTAGGGGAACGGATCGGACAGTTTTACGGCTTAGTATGGGAAGGGGTCTACAAGAACAAGGAAGAATTCGACAAATACCCGAAGCATGCGCAAGCCGATGTCGGAACCATTCGCTTCAAGGATGTGAACGGGGATGGCAAAGTTACCCAAGGGGATGACCGCGATATCATCGGCAATCCGGTCCCTTTATGGATAGTAGGCATGACAAACTCGTTCACCTACAAGAATTTCGATTTGTCAATTGTCGTATCCGGCGGTTTTGGTTTTGAGTTAGCCAATATGGTAGATCAGTTCGCTGGAAATCTGGATGGTGTGTTCAACGTGTATAAAGCGGTAGACAATCGCTGGAAATCACCGGAAAATCCGGGTAACGGCCGTTATGGAACGACCAAGATGGGTACCACGGCACCAGAACGTGACTGGTTCAGTTCCCGTTTCCTTTATAACGGAAACTACTTGACAATCAAGAATATCACCTTAGGCTACCAAATTCCGTTAAGAAACCGGGATATCATTAAAGGATTACGAGCTTACGTCAGTTTCCAGAACGTATATACGTTCACTAGCTACATCGGCGCTAATCCCGAGGTGAATATCAGCAATACGGGAACAACGGCGAATAGCTTGCAACAAGGATTCGATTATACCACCTATCCCGTTCCACGGACCATTACGCTGGGTTTAAATGTTAACTTCTAACTATCTAATTATACAAAATATATGAAAACGATATTCAATATAGCCATAAGCATCGCTTTAGGATGTAGTTGTGCCTCCTGTAGTGATTTCTTGAATCTTACGCCGTATAGCGAGATCACAGCCGAGAACTTCTACCAGAACGAGGAGGATTTCAGGCAAGCCGTAAATGGAGCTTACGAACCTTTACGGAACATGTACAACACGGAAGAGTGGAATCTGGGAGAGGCCAAATCGGATAATACGACGTATATCATCCATATCGCCAAATCATCCTTGGACGGAGAAGATCCGGATCAGTTCCTTGAGACATCCACCAATGGTAATGTCGGTACGAAGTATAATAACTGCTACGTAATCATCGGACGATGTAACCGGATTATCTCAGAAATAGACCAAGCGGATTTTGACGCGGAAGCAAAAAACAACCTCAAAGGACAAGCTTTGTTCCTTCGGGCATTCAGCTATTTCAACCTAGTACAATACTTTGGCGGCGTACCTCTGCATACGACACCCTCTACTGTGTATGAGGAGGCATTTAAACCCCGTGCGAGCGTAGACGAAGTATATGAGCAAATCATAAAAGACGCACAGGAAGCCAGTGATCTCCTACCTGTAAAATCAAGGCAAGAGGTAGGAAGAGCTTCCAAAGGCTCCGCACAGACCTTATTGGGAAACGTATACATGGTACTAAAACGATGGGCGGAAACAGAACAAACGCTGAAAGAGGTGGTATCCTCAGGCGAGTATGAGTTATTAGCGGATTACGGCTCCATCTATTCCATCTCGAACAAGAACCATAAGGAATCTATCTTCGAGATCCAATACATGCAAGACGCCTCATTAGGACAGCAAAGTGATTTCATATACAGATTCTTGCCCTATATGACGAATCCGTCCGCCATCACGGGAACAACCCCTAATCCTTGTCCTTCCAACGTAGACCATGGAGGTTTAACACCCCTACGATCGATCTAATCAACGCATACGAAAAGGGAGACAAACGGTTGGACGCATCCATCGGTATGGTGGAAGGTAAGCTCACCGATAGCTATGCCCTCGACGCTACCGGCGTGAAAAGTATAGTTGACTATGAGCCAGCTCCGGGAATAACCGCCTATCCTTTATCAAAAATATTTTTCAATGAGCATATAAAACCCTATTACACGGATGACAACTGGCCGGTCTACAGGTACGCGGAGGTATTGCTCTTTCTGGCGGAAGCTATCAACGAGCAGAATAGGCCGGACGAGGCTATCCATTATCTGAATAACACCTTCGGGCAAGCGAGTATCCGGGGAAGGGCGGGATTAGCTCCTGTCAAATCCCAGAATGTAGATGCGTTGAGAGAGTCTATCTACCAAGAGAGACGGATCGAGCTGGCATTCGAGAACAAACGCTGGACAGACCTTCTGAGAACGGGACGAGCCGTGGAAGTCATGACACGACATGGACAAAAGATAAAGGCAAATCCCGAATCTTATTATTGGCCCGACGGTGTTCAACCCGTGGCGAACGCTTATCTGTTCAACCCAGATAAATGCTTGTTGCCCATACCTCTGCGAGAAATCGACTTGAACAGCGAGCTTAAACAAAATCCCGGATATTAACGAAGTTATTCTTATATTCGCATCATGAAAAGAGCACATATGAAAATCCTGCTAAGTTTACTATGCTGTGTCGGTGTATTCACCCTATCAGCACAAAGTCGTTATTTCAAAGAAAGCGCTTCATGGCTTCAAAAGAGTGAGGCCTGCAAGCCAGTGTTAACCTATACGGAACATAAGCCGGTAAAACGGGTCACTTCCATCAAAGACGCGTCAGCCTACCAAGGTTGGCGCATGCGGGACGAAGGAAGCACGGACCTGTTATTCAATGAGTCCCTGAAGAAACATCCATCGGTTATAGTTGACTTCGGTGAGCATCTGACGGGGTATTTGGATTTCTCGCTCAAGCTCCTTAGCCAACAGGTTTCGGACGCTCCGGTACGTATCAAATTCACGTTCGCCGAAGTTCCCTCGGAATTGAACACGCCTTTCGACCCTTATCCGGGCGGTCTGTCAAGGGCTTGGCTACAAGATGAGGTGATGACGTTAATGACCGTACCCATAGAGGCCTCCATTCCCAGAAGGGTGTCTTTCCGGTATCTCAAGATAGAGTTGCTAGGCGCTTCCAGTTTCGATTTCGCCTTCGACAAGCTAACGTTCCGTGCGCAGACATCGGCTAAGACGGCTCCATTGCCACTGGCTTCCACTACCGATCCCTTGATCCGTAAAATCAATGAGGTAGGATTGCTTACATTAAAAGAATGTATGCAGACCGTCTATGAGGATGGCCCGAAACGGGATCGCCGGTTATGGATCGGAGACTTGTATCTGGAGGCGCTAGCGAACGCATGGTCGTATAAAAACCACGACTTGACGAAACGTTGCCTCTATTTATTAGCGGCTCTAGCCAATGATGAAGCCTGCTGCACGCCACCGTATTGGAGACACCGACCCCTCATCCGCAAAACGGTACGCATTGCTTGGACTATTCCCTGCTGTATAACGTAGCGTTGCTAGAATACCTGAAAGAGACCGGAGACAAGGAGGTCGCCTTGGACTTATGGCCGGTAGTGGTCCGCCAAATAGAGATGGCCTTGCGTCAATACTCGGACGATTGGATCTACGATATGCAAAAGAAACCGATTTATTGGTTGGTATTCGACTGGAAAGATAATTATGATCGCCAAGCATCTATGCAGGGACTTACGGCATTCTCATTAGAGAAAAGCTATGAGCTAGCTAAAATGCTGGGAAAAGAGAAGGAGGCTAGAGATTGGCCTCGTATCGCCGGCCAGATAAAGAAAGCCGCCCGGAAAACATTCTATGACCAAAAGAACGGGGTGATCGTAAGCGGCCCTAACCGTCAGGTGTCTTACCTATCACAGGTGTGGATGATCCTATCGGAGACGCTTACCGCCAAGGAAGGAGCAAAAGCGATGGCCACCGTCCTATCGATGCCCGACGCATGCTATCCGGGATGTCCGTACGCTTATCATTATGTAATGGAAGCCTTGTTGAAATGTGGAATGCGGCAAGAGGCCCGTTCGCTCTTAACCAGTTATTGGGGCGGCATGGTGAATAAAGGAGCCGATACATTCTGGGAGGTATATGATCCGAACAATGACGAATTATCACCTTACGGATTTTTCCCGATCAATAGTTATTGCCACGCATGGAGTTGCACGCCGGTTTATTTCATCAACAAATACCCGGAGATATTCCAAAGATAGAAGATAATAAGAGAAACGCCAATATCGCTCGAAATGGAACGTATTGGCGTTTTCTTTTTCTTATTCCTCCACAGGTTCCCCGAACAGGGTTGCCGAGGAAGCCTTATGAATCTTGACTTTTATGAATTGACCTACATGATAGTTCTTCTTGTCAAAGATAACCACCTTGTTTTGGCTGGTTCGTCCGAACAATTGCTCACGGGAACGTTTCGAGAATCCTTCTATCAGAACCTCGAAAGTCTTGCCTATATCCCGCAAGTTACTTTCCTCGGACAACTTATTTTGCAAATCGATCATACCTTGCAAACGACGTACCTTCTCTTCTTCCGGTACATTATCCTCCAAATGGCTAGCGGCATATGTACCCGGACGTTCGGAATATTTAAATAAGAAAGCACTATCATATCCCACTTCACGCATCAAGGATAAAGTCTCTTGATAATCCTCCTCGGTCTCGGAATGGAAACCGCAGAATAAATCAGTCGAGATAGCGCAATCCGGTACGATACGACGGATCGCCGCTATACGGTCCAGATACCATTCACGAGTATATTTACGATTCATGACCTTCAAGATGCGACTGCTGCCGGATTGGCAGGCAGATGGATAAACTTACAGATATTGTCGTTCGCAGCAATCACACGTAAGGTATCATCGCTCATGTCCTTCGGATGGGAGGTCGTAAAACGAATTCGCATATCGGGAACCTCTTTCGCCACACAATCCAACAAGATCGGGAAGGTTATGGTCTCACCTTCTTTCTCGAAAGAATAGGAGTTTACATTTTGTCCCAACAACGTAACTTCCTTAAAGCCTTTCTCGTGCATATCCCGTATCTCATTCAAGATACTCTCGATGTCCCGGCTACGCTCGCGTCCTCTTGTATAAGGTACGATGCAATACGTACAGAAATTATTACAACCGCGCATAATAGACACGAAACCGGAGATATGTACACCCGGTAACTTCAAAGGAATAACATCCTTATAGGTCTCTTTGGGTAGAAAGCTCCACGTTGATCGCTTTCTCTCCGTGCTCTACCGCTCCCACCAAGTTCGGCAAGTCCAGATAAGAATCCGGTCCTACCACCAATCGGCATGATGCACATGGATCAGGTCTTCCTTCACTCGTTCGGCCATACATCCCAATACACCGACAATTAATGACTTCTTTTTCCGCTTTAAAGACTGGAAATACTGTAGCCGCCCATAGATTTTCTGTTCGGCGTTGTCGCGTACGGAGCAAGTATTCACGAAGATGGCATCCGCCTCCTCGATATTCTCCGTCATACTATAGCCATCCATCTTCATGATAGAAGCTACAACTTCGCTGTCCGCCACATTCATCTGACAGCCGTAGGTCTCGATAAACAACTTTCGTTCATCGCTTTGGGTAGCGGATTTTAAGTCCACACCGTTTTCTTGATTTACCATACTATATGTTAATAGAATTTAAATAAGCAAGATTCTTAAAAATAATTACGCAAACGCTTGCATAGTTCGAATCCCACTGTTATATTTGCATTCGAAAAACGTAAATTTTTTCATAGTTAAGGTTTTGGTTAAATCGAATAAGGGTGGCTGTGAAGTTACCCTTATTTACTTTTATACCTATCTGATGTTTTATATACTCCCATCTTTTCACTTCTCAATTATTCTTCTTACATTTGGAGGTGCAAAAATAATCAAAGTTTATGGATAACGTAGGAGATTGGTTATATATTGTTTTCCTGATTATCGCCGCGGTCAGTGGCTTATTCAGTTCGAAGGACAAAAAAAAGAAGAAGAGTCGTCCCGATATATTAGGACAACCCGACAGGGAAATTGTGCCCAATGACCAGCCTACGGAAGGAAAAGGCTTCTGGGAGATACTGGAAGATATGCAAAAGGAAACGCGAAAACCTAAGCCCGCTCCCCGACAAAAGCAGGTAAAGCCAAAGGTTGAGAAGCCTAAGGTCGCAACCTCATCGTCTGCCCCTTCTCCATTCCTTTCCGCCGAGAAGAATATCCCGAATCATATCGCGACCCGGCCATCCGTAAGGATGAGTGCTATCGAGGAAGAACCGGGCTTATGCCGGAAGATACCTTCAGAGACATCGAGGAATTGAAGAAAGCGATCATTTGTGCGGAGATTCTAAACCGGAAGTATTAATTTACGCCACACTTATATTCGATCCAGCGTAATTTTATGTAAGTTTGCGCCCGAAATATTGAACAGTAAGTATTTACCTAAAAACATAAAAACTAATTATCATGGCATTAAAATTCATTACAGCTGAAGAAGCCGCATCTTATGTGCATCATAATGACAATGTTTGGTTTCAGTGGTTTTACACCCGCAGGATGCCCGAAAGTCGTTCCCGGAGCTATCGCCCGGAAGGCAGCGGAAGAACACGCTAAAGGTAACCCTTTCCAAATCGGTATGTTTACCGGTGCTTCTACCGGTGATAAGCTAGACGGAGAGTTGCTCGCGCTAACGCCATCAAATTCCGTACACCGTACCAATCGAACAAAGACTTACGTGCCGCATTAAACGCTCATCAGGCACAATATTTCGATTTGCACCTGTCTGAATTGGCACAAAGCTTGCGTTACGGATTCTTGGGTAAGATCGATGTAGCGATCGTAGAGGCTGCCGATGTTACTGAGGATGGTGAGATCGTTCCGACTTCAGGTGTTGGTATCTTACCTACTATCTGTCGTATGGCAGACCGTATCATCGTTGAGTTGAACTGCCGTCACCCGAAAGAAATCCGCGGTATGCATGATATTTACGAGCCGGCTTGATCCTCCTTACGCCGTGAGATCCTATCTACACTCCTTCTGACAGGATCGGTAACGATTCGTGTAAAAGTAGACCCGGCTAAGATCGTTGGTGTGGTAAGGACCGATGAGCCGAATGAAGGTGGAAAATTCTCTCCGCTGGATGATGTTACGATGGCGATCGGTAAAAACGTTGCGGACTTCTTGGTTAGCGAGATCAAGGCCGGCCGTCTTCCGAAAGAATTCGTTCCATTGCAGAGTGGCGTAGGTAACGTGGCTAACGCAGTCTTGGGCTGCATGGGAGCTAATGAGTCTATCCCCGCATTCAATGTATATACTGAGGTTATTCAAGATGCGGTTATCGAATTGATGAAACAAGGTCGCGTTAAATTCGCCAGCGGTTGCTCTTTGTCCGTAAGTAACGAGGTGATCCGTGAGATCTACGCTAATCTTGATTTCTTCAAGGATAAGATCTTGCTTCGTCCGCAAGAGATCTCAAACAATCCGGAGGTTGCCCGCCGTTTAGGTTTGGTTGCGATCAATACGGCTTTGGAGGCTGATATCTTCGGTAATATCAACTCTACACACGTATCCGGTACTCGTATGATGAATGGTATCGGTGGTTCCGGCGACTTTACCCGTTCGGCTATGTTGTCGATCTTCACGACTCCGTCTACGGCGAAGGATGGAAAGATCAGTGCGTTCGTACCGATGGTATCTCACTTGGATCATAGCGAGCACTCCGTGAAGATCATCATCACGGAATATGGTGTAGCGGACTTACGCGGTAAATCTCCGATCCAACGCGCTCGTTGTATCATCGACAATTGTGTTCACCCGGATTACAAACCGTTATTGGAAGAGTACCTCGCTATGGGTATCAAGGGACATACGCCTCAAAACCTGAAATGCTGTTTCGCTTTCCATGAGGAACTAGCGGCCAGCGGAGATATGCACAATGTGGATTGGAGCAAGTATAATAAGTAATACAAACATATTACATACTTATCTCAAGGCCATTCCGAATAATTTCGGGATGGCCTTTTGTTTATCTAAAAACTATTCATATCTTTGTTATATGGGAAACTGGGAGAAACAACAGGATGAAAAAAAAGAAAGCAGGGAAAGAGATCAATCCCGTAGAGAAAACCTGGGAAAGTTCTTCTATGATTTGGCTAAATTAACTTTTGCGGGTCTGGTTATTGGAGGTATTGCTACTTTTGATACAGAGCTAAAAGAGTCAATATTTATATATAGAGCTATCGTTGGTGGAATAGCAACAGTGATATTCGCCTGGATTGGAAATAAAATTTTTAAATAAGGTTTATTATGGATATGCTAAGTTTAGTTTTCACGATCAGTGCTATTGTTGGAGGTGGATTCCTCGTATGGCTATATACCAAGCCTGGTAAAAAATGGCTAGAAAATCTATAATCTCCAATATATTTTGAGGCTCCGCATAACGGAGCCTTTTTTATTTCAATTGTATATATTACAAACTCGTAATATGTTTGTAATAATTCTTTCAAACAGGCTTAACAGCTTCTTAATATGGATATCCTTTCTTTGCATCAGAATAAATAGGCAAAGATTGTGAGAAAGTTTATTGAAAAATTAGTGGAAGGAGGATTTTTGATCAGTGGAAGCGTCAGTAGCTTTACGATCTTGTTGATCATTGTCTTCTTATTTAAAGAGGCCGCAGGTCTTTTTAACAGCCCGGAGGTAGAGGAAGGATATATATTGGCCGTGAATCAGGAAAATCCGGTCGAACATTTGTCGCCCGAGCAAATCATGGATGTCTTCGATGCCAATATCACCAATTGGGAAGATTTAAACGGAGAAAATCAAGATATACTAGTCTTCCGGTTCTCGGATCTAACCAACTATTATACGGAAGAAGAGCTAGGTGAAGAATTTCAATATGTTCCCGAGAAAATCAATGAACTTATCCATAAAGAGCCCGGATTATCGCATTCTTTCCGGAACAATACAAGTCGGAAAACTTTACGGGAAAAATCATATCGGGAGCCACGATCAAGCCTTCGGAATTCTTTGGAGGGACGAAATGGTATCCGACCTCAACTCCCGCTCCGATCTTTGGGCTGATCCCTCTATTACTAGGAACGCTGTTGGTAAGTATAGGTGCGATCGCCTTATCCCTCCCCTTCGGAGTAGCGGTAGCGATCTATATGGCAGAGATCGCCAATACAAAAACACGCAATTTATTAAAACCGCTTATCGAGTTGCTGGCAGGTATTCCCTCAGTCGTTTATGGTTTCTTCGGATTGGTGGTGATCGTTCCCCTTATCCAAAAGACCTTAGACCTTCCGGTAGGCGAGACCGCTTTCGCCGGAAGCGTGGTTTTAGCGATCATGGCGTTGCGACCATCATCACGGTAGCGGAAGATGCCATGCGAACTACACCACGAGCCATGAAAGAGGCCAGCTTGGCATTGGGAGCCACGCAATGGCAAACCATCTATAAAGTAATAATCCCCTACTCCATATCCGGTATCACGTCCGCTGTCGTATTAGGTATAGGACGTGCGATCGGTGAGACGATGGCCGTATTGATGGTAACCGGAAACGCCGCCGTTATCCCTACCTCGTTCTTCGAACCGGTACGGACAATTCCTGCCACGATAGCGGCGGAATTGGGTGAGGCTCCCGCAGGTGGAGCACATTACCAAGCCTTGTTTATGCTGGGAGCCGTGTTGTTCCTCATCACCTTGGGGTTGAGCATCGCCGTAGAATATATTTCATCCAAACGTAAAAATTTAATTAAAGATATGGCACCTATTCAACATTTAGGGAATATAGACAAGAGGAAACGGGCCTCTCAACAGGTTGCTTTCGGTTTCTTTTCTTTCCTGAGTTATTTGGTCGTAGTGATCTTATTCGTAATACTGGGATTCATTATCTTAAAGGGAGCAAGCGTGATCAGTTGGGATTTCCTGACACAAGCACCCCAAGAGGGCATGACCTCCGGGGGATTTTTCCGGCTATCGTAGGTACACTCTATTTAGTGATCGGAAGTAGCTTGATTAGTTTTCCTATCGGCATCATGAGTGGTATTTATATGAACGAGTACGCCACGAACGGGAAACTCATCCGCTTCATCCGTATCATGACGAATAATCTAAGTGGTGTCCCATCCGTTGTTTTCGGGTTATTTGGTATGTCTCTATTCGTAAGCACCTTGGGATGGGGAGACTCTATTATAGCGGGTTCGTTTACCTTGGCGCTGATGTCCTTGCCACTTATCATCGTACGACGGAAGAGGCTTTGAAAAGTATCGATGATTCTTTCCGCCACGGTAGCCTAGCGTTAGGGGCTACGAAATTGCAGACCATTCGCAGGGTCGTGCTACCGATGGCGTTCCCCAATATTATTACGGGATTGATTCTTTCGATCGGGCGTGTGTCCGGAGAGACCGCTCCTATCCTTTTTACGGTGGCCGCTTATTTCTTGCCGCAATTACCGAAAAGTATTTTCGACCAATGTATGGCATTACCCTATCACTTATATGTTATATCTACAAGCGGTACGGATATCGAGGCTTCCCGGGGAATGGCTTATGGCACGGCACTCGTACTGATTGTCATCGTATTATTAGTAAACCTTTTGGCAAATGCCTTGCGTAGTTATTTCGCCAAGAAGGTAAAAATGAATTAAAAAAATAAGACAATTATGATAAAGATTGATGCTAAAAACGTAGACTTTTATTATGGGGATTTCCATGCGTTGAAGAACATTTCCATGGAGATAGAGCCGAATACGTCCACCGCTTTCATCGGACCGTCCGGTTGCGGAAAGTCTACTTTCCTCCGCCTGTTCAACCGCATGAATGATTTGATTCCGGGCACTCGCATGGAAGGTCAGATCCTAATTGATGGAAGAGATATCTATACGAAAAGTGAGAAAGTGGATCGCTTACGTAAAAACGTGGGGATGGTTTTCCAGAAACCGAATCCTTTTCCTAAGACGATTTATGAGAATGTCGCTTATGGCCTGCGGGTAAACGGTGTCAACGATGAGAATTATATTGAGGAGACGGTGGTCAAGACTTTAAAGCAGGTCGTCCTTTGGGACGAGGTAAAGGATAAACTGAAAGAATCGGCATTCGCTCTTTCCGGCGGACAACAGCAACGTTTATGTATCGCCCGTGCTTGCGATCTCGCCTTCTATCTTGTTGATGGACGAGCCGACTTCCGCGTTGGACCCGATTTCAACCAGTAAGATCGAGGATTTGATACATGAGCTGAAAAATGATTATACGATCGTAATCGTTACCCATAATATGCAACAAGCGGCTCGTGTTAGCGACAAGACCGGATATTTCTATTTAGGGGAATTGATTGAATATGATAATACCCGGAAGATTTTCACCAATCCGGAGAAAGAGTCTACACAGAATTACATTACCGGACGGTTGGGTAATTGAAAATTAAAAATTGAAAATTAGAAGAGTATGAAGGTTATAGAGCAGGAGATTCATTCTTTAAAAAATAGTATCAGTGAGATGTGGGCATTGGTTCACCAGCAATTATACAACGCAGGGGAGGCTATGCTTACCGGAGATAAGGAACTCGCTTATAAGGTAATCAGCCGGGAACGCCGGGTAAATGCTTTCGAGCTAAAGATCGACAGTGATTGCGAGGATATCATCGCCTTGTACGCACCGGTAGCGATCGACCTACGTTTCGTATTGGCGATGTATAAGATTAATACAAACCTAGAGCGTCTGGGAGATTTCGCAGAAAGCATCGCCCGTTTCGCAGGAAACCTTCCCGAGGGGGAACCGATTGACCCGCAACTGGTCAAGGAAACCCGGGTAGAAGAAATGCTGTCGGAGTTATTAAGCATGATCTCACTCACCAAAGAGGCTTTTGAGAAAGAAAGCTCAGAGATCGCTTCCCGTATCTTCTTGAAGGATAATTTGATCGATGAGATCAATCATAATTCTACCGCTATTATCGCCAATATATAGAGGAGCATAAAGGTAGCGCATTGGCAGGGTTATATATGGCCGGTGTTATCCGGAAAATGGAACGTTTCGGAGATCATTGTACGAATATAGCGGAAGAGCTCATTTTCTATCTGACGCTAAAGTCATGAAGCATATGGGCAAAACCGAGCAATAATTCGTATCTTCGCGGCCACTTTAATAATTAACATCAGTAAATGAAACGACTCACAGTGGCTTGCTGTCGGCCTTCTTATTTATCGGTTCCGCGTTAACGTCTTACGCTCAGACAAATTCTCCGATCCCAGAGCGGGATTCTTCTTCGGTATCTCTTTTTGAATACGCGACTAAGATTCCGAAACGCAACAAGGTTTTCAATCTGGACTTGGAAATGCACGCAGGATTCAACGCGGACTTTTTCTCGGGGAAGCTGGATGAAGCCGCCTTTCGTTTCAGGGATGTCAAAATTGATGTTACCGGAGAAGTGAACGATCGGTTATTCTATTGGTATCGCCAAACGCTGAATGGCGGTTATGAGGGACAAGCCTTGGAGAATTTGAATGAGTCGATCGAATATGCGTATATTGGCTATAAACTGAATGAGCGTTTTACCTTAACCGCCGGAAAACAAGATGTGTTCTACGGTGGTTTTGAGTACGACGAGAATCCTTTGCTTATTTATGAGTATAGCGATATGAATGAATACTCCTTTGCTACCTTACGGGAATCGGGCTGGGGTATCAGCCGAATGAGTCACAAGAGATCCGCTTACAGGTGACGAACAGTCGTATGGGATCGATGGAAGATGAGTATGGACGTCTGCCGGAAGGATTTAAGAAACCGAGAGTTCCCTTGTTTTACACATTGAACTGGAACGGTAACTTTCTGGATGAGTTGATTCATTTACGGTACTCCGTATCCGCCGCGGAGCAAGCCCAAGGGAAATATATGTATAGCGTCTTTACCGGTCAAAGTATAGAGGCCGGACCGGTCTATGCTTATTTCGATGTCATGTATTCACGAGGAAAATTAGACCCATTAGGATTATTGACCGAATTGACCCAGCCCGAAGTCTCCGGAGAGGAGAACCGGAACCACCGGTTCGTATGCAAAACATCGATTATCTTTCGCTGGTGGGGGAAATACAGTATCGTTTCCATCCCAAATGGCAACTATTCGCAAAAGGAATGTATGAAAGCGCATCGATCTATAAAGCCTACGATACTTACGAGAAAGGAAAATACCGTACGGCATGGGGGTATCAAGGAGGACTAGAGTTCTATCCGATGGCCGATGATAATCTACATATCTTCTTGACCGCCATAGGTAAAAAATATAACCTCTCTGAACGAGCGAAGGCGCTCGATGCCTCTTTGGACGACACCGCACGCCTTTCGATCGGTTTCATTTATAGATTACCGTTATATTAAATTTTTCTCATTTGTTGTAGAGACGCAGCATGCCGCGTCTCATCCCCTCAGAATGGTAACTTAGAATTGCAACACAAACTCTTCCCCTTGTAACAAGTCCACTGTTACTTTTCCATCGACTACAGGTAGGGAAACCGGCTTTTGGTTCTTTTTGAGGCTCATGTTCGCGGAATTCGCCGGAAGCTTGATCTGGAAAGAACCGGGAACGATCGCTTTCAATCGAGCTTCCGTCAACAGACCTTCCGTCCATTTAGCCGACACCTCTCCGCCATTCCGGACTTTTAAACCACTAAAGCTTCCCGTTTTTCCAAGCAGATGGCAAAGCGGGCAAGAACTCGATCAATCCGGATTGACTCTGTATCAACATCTCCGCAATACCGGCTGTTCCTCCAAAATTACCATCAATCTGGAAAGGAGGATGGGCACAAAACAAATTAGGATAAGAGCCTCCTCCCTTCACCTCCTTCGTATGCTCATCTACACAGGGACGTAACAAATCACCCAGCAATTTATAAGCATGATCGCCATCCTGTAAACGGGCCCAGAAATTAATCTTCCAAGCCATAGACCAGCCCGTGCTTTGATCGCCACGGACCTCCAAGGATTTACGAGCCGCCTCTGCCAACTCCGGCGTATGCTCTATCGATATCTCATTCCCGGGATAAAGCCATATAAATGAGAGACATGACGATGGGTAGGCTCTACCTCCTCATACGGCTCGAGCCATTCCATAATACGGCCGTCTTTACCGATCGTCGTAGGCATCAAGCGATCTCGTTTCGCCGCCAACTCAGCAGCGAACGCGCTATCCACACCTAAAATCCCGGCGGCCTCAATGGTATTCGTAAATAATTCCCGCAAGATCTGATTGTCCATCGTCGATCCGGCACAAATACTCACGACACTTCCGTTTGGCATTTTATAAGCGTTCTCCGGAGAGGTAGTAGTGCCGTCACCAGATATTTAGTCCGGGGATCTTGCACCAGCATATCCACAAAGAATTGGGCAGCCCCTTTCATCGTCGGATAAACATCCCTCAAATACGCCTTATCTAATGTATACTGATAATGCGTGTACAAATGCTCGCATAGCCATGCGGCGGATGTATTCGTGGCTCCCCACGACGGATGTCGCCCGGGGCGGTAAACTCCCAGACATTACCTAAAATATGCGTGCCCCATCCCCGTGCGTTATAAAAAGCTTTGGCCGTACGTTCACCGCTAGGGACTTGCTGTTTCGTCCATTCGATCAGCGGAAGGTGCAACTCGGAGAGGTTCGTGACCTCCGCTGGCCAATGATTCATCTGTAAATTAATATTTAGGTGATAATCCCCGTTCCAAGGCGTATGAATCGTATTACACCACAAGCCCTGCAAATTCGGGGGCAGTAATCCCTGCCGGGTCGAGGAAATCAATAAATATCGACCGAACTGGAAATATAAAGCCGCCAATCCCGGATCGTTCTTATCTTGAGCGAAAGCGGCCAAACGCTCATGGATCGGAAGATGATCCCTTTCGCCTTTTCCCAAATCCAAAGAGACCCGATCAAACAGGGAGCGATAAGCGAATGTATGTTCCCGGCGCAAGGTGGAGAAATCCTTAGATTCCGCTTGCGATAAGTATTTTTCCAAGGATTGTCCGACGCCGTCTTTATCGAAATAATCCGTACCTAAACTTACCAAGATAATCGCTTCCGAGGCACTTCGCACCGATAAACTACTATCCGTTGCGGTCAAATCTCCCCCCTTCGGCAAGACGATACGGACACGAGAGGCGAAACGCATCCCTTTCATCTCCAACGTATCCACCCCGTCCGGCAATTGTCCCCGCATCAGCAAGTCCTTTCCGTCCAAAGAGATCGTCGCATGTTCCGGACGATTCATACCTAATGAGAAATTCAAGGCCCGATCCGCGTCCGCTACCAAGTGGATAACTCCCAGATCCCCGGAAAAAGAGGTAAACATTTCCCGTTGATAATTCACATTCCCCCTTTTAAAAGAGACGGAAGCGATAGCCTCGCTTAGGTTCAACCGCCTGCGATACTCAGCGATAGAATCCGATTCATTCGGATACGTATATCTCAGCACTAGATTTCCGAATAATTGGTAACTCCCATACGGAGCGTTCGCACCGTCACCCAGATTACTTCCGGTCCCTTTGCAGACGAAAGTTTTATACATCAAATCCTGTGCCTCGTCATTCCGTCCCTCAAATAAGAGGCGACGAATATTCGCCAAAGAGTAATACGCATAAGGATTGTCCGTATCTTGCTTACTTCCGGACCACAGGGAGATCTCATTCAGGACCACATTCTCCCGCTCAATACCACCATCCGGCATCATACCGATACGGCCGTTTCCCAAAGGCAAGGTTTCTTCCCATATCTGCGCTGGTTGGTCAAAATAATAAGAGACCTCCTTCCCAGTCTGCATATCCGGCAAATTACAACCGAAAAGGAACGATAACAAAATCAAATAAAGTCCTTTCATATTCATACGATTATTCCTTGTTATTGTTTTTCCATCAAAAGCCGAAGAGGCGATCCACTGCAACCCGGGTTGCAGTATCACCCTAAAAGCTTTGCATATCACATAGTCGTTTATAATAGCCATCCAAAGCCAACAACTCCTCGTGTTTGCCCCGTTCTACGATCTCACCCTCATGCATCACACAGATCTCATCCGCATTACGGATCGTAGAGAGACGGTGGGCGATCACTACGGTCGTACGATTCTTCATCAAGTTCTCCAACGCTTCTTGTACCAAACGTTCGGATTCCGTATCCAAGGCGATGTGGCCTCATCCAAGATCAAGATCGGGGGATTCTTCAAGATCGCACGGGCGATACTGATTCGCTGGCGTTGTCCGCCGGACAGTTTTCCACCCCGGTCGCCTATATTGGTATCGTAACCTTTCTCACTCGCTATGATAAAATCGTGAGCGTTGGCGATGCGGGCGGCTTCCTCCACCTGTTCCATCGTAGCCCCTTCCACTCCAAAAGCGATATTGTTGAAGAAGGTATCGTTAAACAAGATAGCCTCTTGATTGACATTTCCCATCAATCCCCTAAGATCGAAAAGGGTGGCCTCACGGATATCCGTATCATCAATACGGATATTCCCTTTATTCACATCATAAAAGCGAGGCAATAGATCCACCAAAGTACTTTTGCCCGAACCGGACTGACCGACCAAAGCCACGGTCGTTCCTTTCCGGATATCCAGATTAATCCCTTTCAAGACCCAAGCTTCCTGATATTTAAACCAAACATCTTTATAACTGATTTTCTCTTTCAAGGCGATCTTCTTCGGATGTTCCGGGTCATGGATATCCGTCTCCGCCTTCAAGATCTTATCGACACGCTCCATAGAGGCCAGACCTTTCTGGATCGCATAAACCGACTTACTTAGATCTTTCGCAGGATTGATAATGCTATAGAAAATAACCAGATAATAAATAAACGTAGGAGCGTCGATCGGGCTATTCGCGCTCAAGATCAGCGTACCTCCATACCAAAGTACGATAGCGATCGTAACGGTTCCCAAAAACTCGCTCATCGGATGCGCCATTTGTTGGCGGCGATAGATACGGTTCGTCAACCGGCGGAAAGTATCATTGCTTCGCTCAAAGCGGTCTTGTATCTTCTTCTCGGCGTTAAATGCTTGATAATACGGAGTCCGCCTAATGTCTCCTCGATCTGGCTCATCAGGAATCCCCATTGTTGCTGTCCTTCCAAGGATTTCCGTTTCAATTTCTTGCCGACTTGTCCCATTACGTAACCCGCCAACGGCAGCAGGATCAAGACGAACACGGTAAGTTGCCAACTGATAGCGATCATACCCACCAGATAGATCACGATCAGGATCGGGTTCTTGAATAACATGTCCAATGAACTCATGATGGATGTCTCAATCTCGTTCACGTCTCCGGATACACGGGCGATAATATCCCCTTTTCGCTCCTCCGAGAAAAAGCTCAACGGCAACTGCGTAATCTTCTTGTTAATCTGATTACGGATATCACGAACGACTCCGGTTCGAATCGGGATCATCGTATAAAAGGCCAGATACATGGTCGCCACTTTCAAGAAAGTCGCCACGATCAGGAAGATTCCCAACATAATCAAGGCGAACGAACCTCCGTGTACCTCTATCAGATCGGATACATACCAAAAAAAGTTATTTTTGATCAACTCCGGCAAGGCTTTCCACGACTCCCAGCTTCCCGCATTAAAATTCCAATCCATAAAGGTGTAATTCCCCTCATCCATCTTAAACAAGATCTGAAGGATCGGGATAATCAAGGCGAAAGAAAACAGGTTCAAGATAGCGGAAAGTACATTGAACACGATGTTCAGAACCATATACTTTTTGTAAGGGGGAACGAAACGCTTTAAAATACGTATGAAATCTCTCATAAATTGATCTGTTACATTGAAGTGGCAAAGATACAAAAAGTCATCACATTTTCTTACGCATTCGCATGCAACTATTTTGCTGCCCCATTCATCAAATAAATAGAATCGTAAATAAAAATAATTTACACCATGAAAAGGATGCACTTGCAATTGTTGAAAAAAGCCAACTGCGTATTGGCGAGTTTATTAATGCTTTTAGGTTTCTCCTGCACTGACGACGAGGGAGAAGGTCCCATAATTTGTTGAATATGGCACTCCTTACGCCAATTTTCAGATAAAAGGAAAAGTCGTGGATACAAACGATAATCCGATACCTAACACCCAAATACGTATCAATCGAAATGACGCAAGAATTTATCCTTACGGATGGCTGCATACCGATACCGTAAGGACTGACGCTAACGGAGAGTTTGATTGGAAGAAAACTGATTTTCCGATCCTAAAATACCGATTCATCACGGAAGACATAGACGAAGAAATGAACGGAGGACAATTCGCATCCGATACGACTCAAGTAATCTTCGACAGCGAGGAACTTACCGGAGGTGATGGATGGTACGAAGGTAGTGCCTCTAAGGAAATCAAGATCACACTTAAGGAATATGTAGATACACATACGGAACCTTACGCATTGTACACGATCTACGGAAAAGTAACTGATGATCAAGGCTATCCGCTGGCCGGAGTCGCAATCTTAACCTCACCGGCATATACCCCTACTCTAGAGGACGACCTTTCCTGCTTTCCGGCCATCACGGATGAGACCGGACGATATCAATTCACCTACGATAAGGCTACGGCTATCGAACATACCATCTACACAAAATTATCTTCGTATTGGAATGACCCAAACGCTTGCAAAACTGATTCTATTATCGTAAATTTCGCCGAAATTGAATTATCACAAGGGAAAGGGATGTTAATGGGTAAAGGATCAAAAGAAATTAACTTCCAACTAACACGCAAAAACTAGAAAATGGAAACAGTTTTTCATTTCATATTAAAAGGTTTTAACTGGATTTTAGCGGGGCTCCTTTCTCTACTAGGCTTCAGCGTTACTTCCTGTGGCGCTACAGATGAGTATGGTAGCCCTACGCAGAATACGAGTTGAAAGGAAAAGTTACAGATATGAACGGAGATCCCATCCAAGGAATAGAGATCAACTATGGGGGCATATATAATAACGTATTATCTCCCTCATATATAAGCGAAATATATAAATCACCCCAAACCCAAAAAGACGGAAGTTACGATATAAAATTCGAGGATTCCCCAATGGGTATCGTACGCATTATCGCTAAAGATATTGACGGGCCTGAAAACGGATCATTCGAGACGGATTCGATAGATGTCAAGATCGAAGGATTTAAGGGAGGTAAATCTTGGTTCCATGGGAAAGCGGAGGTTAACATCCCCGACATCAAACTTAAAGAGAAAAAAGAATAAAATATGGACAAACGCCCAAACATCAAAAAACGTATCGCCCTAGAGCTTTTTCGAAGTATCAAGAAGAACAGGGCTAAATTACATGAATTGCGTACACTCTTTTGGGAGTGTACGCTTCGTTGTAATGTATCCTGCCGTCATTGCGGGAGCGATTGCCATGTCTCGGCCTCTGTCCCAGATATGCCTGTCGAAGATTCCTGAAGTCATAGAGATATCACGCCTTACGTCGAGCCGAACAAAGTGCTCGTCATCTTTACCGGAGGCGAGGCGCTGGTTCGTAAGGATATCGAGAAATGCGGGTTGGAACTGTATCGCAGGGGATATCCTTGGGGGATCGTCTCCAATGGTTATCTGATGACCCGGGAACGGCTCGACTCGCTCTTGGCTTCCGGATTGCACTCGGCGACTATCAGCCTAGATGGTTTCGAGGAAGCGCATAACTGCTTCGCCGTAATCCTAAAAGTTTCGAGAAGGCACTGAATGCCATCTGTATGTTGGCCGAGGAAAAGGAGATCATTTGGGATGTGGTGACTTGCGTAAACCAACGCAACTTCAAGGATTTGATGCTCTTCAAGGATTTCTTGATCGAGATGGGCGTAAAACGGTGGCGTATCTTTACGATCTTCCCAGTTGGACGTGCTGCGACTGAGACGGATTTGCAACTGACGAACGAACAGTTCACATGGGTCATGAACTTCATCCGCTTCAGCCGGAAAGAGGGTAAGATACACGTTAGCTACGGCTGTGAGGGCTTCCTCGGGAATTATGAGGCAGAGGTGAGAGACTCGATCTTCCAATGCAACGCCGGCATCAATACGGCCTCTGTCCTCGCTGATGGCGCTATCTCCGGTTGTCCCAGTATACGGGCGAACTTCCACCAAGGGAACATCTATAAAGACGATTTCATTGATATCTGGAATAATGAGTTTAAACCGTATCGTAACCGCCAGTGGGCTAAAAAAGGGGAATGCGCGGATTGTAAGATGTTCCGTTATTGCGAAGGCAACGGGATGCACTTATACGATGATGAGGGGAATCTGCTCGTATGCCACTATAAAAGGCTAGTTGACAGTTGACAACTGTCAACTAATTCCTATCTTTGCCCTAGTTAATATTCTAAAATAAGCAATCGTATGAAAAACACTTTCATCCTTTGTGCCTTTCTGGCACTAAGTTCTTTTACCGTAGCCCAGCAATCCGAGAAATACCCGCTAGGCGACTATACGGAATTGACCGACACGAAACCGCATGACAGCGACGAGATCTGGGACAAGTTATCGGCCCCAACCCAATTAAGCTGGGGCACGACCGATATACGATATCCGAAACTCAGTATTCCCGATGTCAAGAAAAGCAATCGCTGGCAGACGAAAGCATGGAAAGGGGAACGGGTAAACGCACAAGCCGTGTTATGGACCAAGGTGGGACTCGAGGATGCCTCTATCACCGTGAGCGACTTAAAGAGCGGTTCTTCCATCATCCCATCCTCCGCGATCACGACGAACTTTGTCCGATACGTCATGACCGATGAGTTGAATAAAGACCGTAAAGGCGGTTGCGGCCACCGAGAGAATAAGGCGGAATGGGATTCCTCCGTCGTAGCCGATGTATTGGATATCGTAAAGATCCGTGATATCAAGGCACGCACCACCCAGCCGATCTGGATGAATATCTGGGTACCTCAATCCGCGAAAGCCGGTAAATATAAAGGGACATTGACCGTCACGGGAAAAAATGCCTCCCCCATGGAATTACAAATAGAAGTGGACGTATTGAACCGCACACTTCCCGCCCCGAAGGACTGGGCTTTCCATCTGGACTTATGGCAGAACCCGTATTCCGTGGCCCGTTACTACCAAGTTCCTCTTTGGAGTAAAGAGCATTTCGACGCTATGCGCCCGATCATGAAGATGTTGGCGAACGCCGGACAGCGCGCTATCACCACCAGTATCATGCATAAACCTTGGGCCGGACAGACCGAGGATCATTTCGACAGCATGATCACCCGGATCAAGAAGATAGACGGCACTTGCATATGATTACGCCGTCTTCGACAAATGGGTGGAATTCATGATGAACGAGATCGGTATCGATGATATGATCAGTTGCTACACCATGATCCCTTGGGCTTTATCTTTCGATTATTACGACGAGGCGACAAATCGTGTACAATTCCTCAACACGAAACCGGGTGACGCCGCTTACGCAGACTATTGGGGTACTTTCCTAAAAGATTTCTCCCGCCACCTTCGCGAGAAAGGTTGGTTCGAGAAAACCGCTATCTCTATGGACGAGCGTCCGATGGAGGCGATGCGTGAGGCGATCAAGGTTATCAAGCAAGCCGATCCGGAGTTCAAGATCACGCTGGCCGGAAATTATCATCCGGAAATTCAATCGGACTTATACTATTTAAGTATTCCCTATGGGCATAAATTCCCAGAAGACGTAAAGGCTGCCCGTGATAAAGCGGGACAGATCAGTACCGTTTATACCTGTTGCGCGGAAGCGTTCCCGAATACCTTCACCTTCTCCGACCCGGCGGAAGCGGCATGGACGGTCTTGCACGCCGTAGCCGGTGGTTACGACGGTTATCTACGTTGGGCAGTTAATAGCTGGACCACCGATCCTCTGCGTGACTCGCGTTTCCGCACTTGGGCGGCAGGCGATACATACAGTATTTATCCCGGTCCACGCAGTAGCATTCGCTTCGAACGTTTGGTCGAGGGTATACAAGATTGCGAGAAGATCCGCATCCTCCGGGAAGAGCTGACAACGAAAGGAGCTAAAGGCAAACTCGAGAAGTTGAACAAGACGGTTGCCAAGATCACTCCGGAAGGTTTATCCGAGACACAAGAATCCGCTACGCAGATGGTTAATGAGATTCATAAACTTCTGAATACATTATAAATAGTACCGGACGCCGACTGCGCAGTCGGCGTCCCCTAAATATATCATCAAACCCCTACAATGTTTGATATTCATCAAAAAACGAAATCCTTACCTCCGATACCTTTCTTTTTCTTTGTCCGCCTCGATTCCTTCGCCTACTTTTGGGGCACTGAAAAACACAAAAACCATTCTATATGAACAAACTATTAATGGCGCATGCCTTACGATGGCCATGCAAGTAGGGCACTCCCAAACCTTGCCGCAATTGGGTAAAGATCCTATCGAGAAAATCGTAGCCGCCATGACTGCCGAAGAGAAAGTATCCCTGTTTGTCGGAACCGGAATGCCCGGGTTCGGCGGCCAATCAGCCGTAGTCGGCAGCACGCAAAATCTAGTGCCGGGAGCCGCCGGAACGACCTTCCCGATCGAACGTCTGGGAATCCCCGCTATCGTAGTGGCCGACGGTCCCGCCGGATTACGTATCTCCCCGACTCGCGAGGGGAACGAGGCGACCTATTATTGCACGGCATTCCCGGTCGCTACCTTGCTAGCCTCCACATGGAACACCGCATTGGTCAAAAACGTAGCAACGCCATGGGCGACGAGGTGAAAGAATACGGTTGCGACGTACTCTTGGCCCCCGCGCTGAATATCCACCGAAGCCCTCTCTGCGGACGTAACTTCGAGTATTATTCCGAAGATCCCTACTTGACGGGCCGGATAGCGACAGCGATGGTAAACGGTATCCAAAGCAATGGCGTGGGAACCTCCATCAAGCATTTCGCCGTCAATAATCAAGAGACCAACCGGACGGGAACGGATGCCCGCCTCACCCCTCGTGCCTTGCGGGAGATTTACCTAAGAGGTTTCGAGATGGTCGTAAAAGAGGCAAGCCCGTGGACGGTCATGTCTTCCTACAATAAGATAAATGGTGAATATGCCTCCGAAAGCCGTGATTTATTAACGACCATCCTCCGTGACGAATGGGGTTTTAGCGGCCTTGTCATGACCGACTGGTTTGGCGGCAAGAACGCCCCCGCCCAGATCCACGCCGGAAACGATCTGCTGATGCCCGGACGGCCGGACCAGAAAGAGGCCCTCCTAAAAGCGCTTGAGGACGGTTCTCTCTCTATCGAAAACGTGGATACGGACGTAACCCGTGTATTACGATTGATCCTTCAATCCCCCCGCTTTGCCCAATACGCCTATTCCGACAAACCGGACCTAAAAGCTCACGCCGAGGTAACCCGTGCGTCCGCTTCCGAAGGTATGGTTTTATTAAAGAATACGAATAATGCCTTGCCGCTGGCCCCGGGTATCAAGAAGATAGCGGCTTACGGTACCACCTCGTACGATTTTATCGCCGGAGGCACCGGCAGTGGCGACGTGAACGAGGCTTATACCGTATCCCTCGTGGAAGGTCTGGAGAACGCCGGTTATACCATGGACGCCGAAGTGAAAGCCTTATACGAGAAATACAGTACCGAGGAAAAGGCGAAACAGCCGAAAGACACGAGTCCCGCCGCCGCTTTCTTCAACCACCCTCGTATCCCGGAGTTCGTACCGGATGCCGCAGGGCTGGCCGCTAAGGCGAAAGAGGCGGATATCGCCTTCGTTACGATAGGCCGTAGCTCGGGAGAGTTCCAAGACCGGAAGATCGAGGGAGATTTCAACCTGACGGAGAATGAGCGAGCGTTGATCCAATCGGTTTCCGACGCTTTCCATAAGGAAGGGAAGAAGGTGGTCGTAATCTTGAATATCGGGGGCGTGATCGAGACCGCCAGCTGGAAATCGGAACCGGACGCCATCCTATTGGCTTGGCAAGCCGGGCAGGAAGGGGGTAACACGGTAGCCGATATCCTGTCCGGAAAGGTGAATCCTTCCGGTAAGCTCCCGATGACTTTCCCCGTGAGCATCGCCGACGTAGCCTCCACGAAGAATTTCCCGGACGCTTCGGGTATCGACCTGAAAGAAATGTTAGCCGGCTTCATGGGAGGAGGCCCGGAGCATACGGATCGTAAGAATATTGACTATACCAACTACGAGGAGGGTATCTACGTGGGCTACCGTTACTTCGATACGTTCGGCGTGCCCGTCTCCTATCCGTTTGGCTACGGACAGTCGTATACGACTTTCAATTATTCGAGCTTGAAAGTGTTCATGGGCGATACGGACTACAGCATCAGTTGCACGATCACGAACAATGGCCCGGTAGCCGGGAAGGAAGTGGTCCAGCTATATATCTCCGCCCCCGGCAAGAGCATGGATAAGCCGGCGAAAGAGTTGAGAGGTTTCGTCAAGACCCAACTCCTCCAGCCGGGGGAGAGCCGTGAGATCATCTTCAAGGTGAAAGATACGGATCTGGCCTCCTTCGACGAGAGCGCCAGTCATTGGGTCGTAGAGTCCGGTAAATATGAGGCGCAGATCGGTTCCTCCGCCGCCGACATCCGCCTAAGGGATTCCTTCAACGTGAAGGGCGGGTAACGGAGAAGGTTCATGCGGTACTGTTGCCCGGCGAGAGGATCGATCTTCTGAAAAGATAGGCCCGGAGGTATCTACCTAGTTATCGGGAGGGCGGGGTATCAACCTCGCCCTCTACTTATTAATCACCCGGCTGTTCCGGCTCTAAGAAAGTAAGGTAGGTCTCCACACGCCCCTCCAGCTTCGCCTCCATGGTCCCTTGCTCCGACACGAAGAGATATTTGTCCTTTTTCTCTTCCTCGGTCCATGTATCGGGAGTGTAGGGAGCGATCTTCCGGTCGCCGGCAGTCCTCATGAAATAGATAGCGGCAGAAGGCCGTTCAGTTGGATCTGGTTCGGGTCGATATAGCGTTCCTCGTATTGTCGCGAGAAACGCGAGCTCACCCTCTCCAGCCGGAAGCGGTCGAGATTATTCATAAACAGGTAATCCGTGCCTTCATCTCCCGGCAGGGAGGTGTAGATCATAGATGAGACTTTCACGGCACCGGCCGGTGTCGTGTACAAATAATAGAAATATACAGTCCATGTATTCTTGGAGCGGGTTTGAAGGGTATGTGTCTCCTGCAAGGAATGCAAGGCCCAAAATCCCGGGGGCGTGCATCTCACCCTTTGTACGAATTTATCCTTCGCGATTTCCACTCTTCCCCGGATTTCCAGAAAGTCCTTATAGGCCACTGCCTCTATTTCCTCGTTTTGTCATTGATGGCGTAAACATGATTATTTTTAATTTTTAAGGTAAAGAGACATAAAGGTACGATTATAAATGGGGATTCCAAGGGTTTCAAGGAAATGTGGATGAAAGAAAGACAAAAAAGAGAGGCGAACTCGTACCCTTATCTTTTTTATTCCATATATTCGTGATGAAAATCCCCTAAGACCCATTTAAAAGAGAAAAAGTTATGACTGAAGATATAGATTTAATACGTGTCACTGGCGTGGAATATGTCAAGGACTATACCATGCGATTGGAATTTAGCAACGGTAAGCTGAAATTAGTGAACTTCCTCCCTTTACTGAAAGGAAACTTTTCGAGCCATTGAAAGACCTCCGAAATTTCGTCCAGTTCGGGCTCACCCACTGGACACTGGAATGGTACAATGGGGCAGATTTCGCTCCGGATTACTTGTATAGGAATGGGGGGAGGCTTGAAAGAGCCACCACTATATGGTACAAAAATAACGATTATACGAAATAATGAAACCTTCCCCATTCGCCAAGAAATCCGAGTGGAGAAGGTTAAAGTAGACTACACCGCAGCATTACTTAACAGAAAAATCCTAAAGAACTATTACTTTTTTGATATAATTCTTCACCTTAACAATATATATTCCTTTTAAAACAGAGATAATATTCTCTCCGCCCATAAGTTTTCCTTGATTTATTATTTCTCCATTTAATGCATAAATACAAAAGTCTTGCGGCATAGTCGCATTGATCATGATAGAACCTTCCAATCCCCTAACTTCAAGATCGTCAACCGGAACACTCTCATTAGCGGTTGGTGATTTATTCACAGTCACACGGCAAACATCTGAAATAGATAAATTATCCGTCATACTTACCGAGATATAAGCTATTCCTCCATTCCTTGCCACCACTAATCCGCTGGAATTCACGACAGCTACATAATCATCCGATGAACTCCACACTATTTTACCTGTGGCTCCTGAAGGATATAGTGTAGGATACAATCTAATAGCATCACCAATCTCTAATGTTAAATCTGTTTTATCCAATTCTATACGATCGACAGCTGGCATTTCGATCAAATCCTCAAACTCAAAAAACAAATCAGGATATTCCCCTTCACGAAAATTCCATATACTAGGATCGAAGCCGGGAAGAGACGACCCACTATATAATTCTGCTTCCGCAACAGGATATCCATAACTCGCAGCGTTAGGCAATCCCTCTCTATAATAACAATCATCTATGATTACACTTTGTTCTTGCGTTGCCATAATCGCTCCCTTATAATAATAATCGCCGTATCCGGTAAAAGAGCCTAACATCAGGCAATTTTTGACTTCCGACTCATGGAAGCGACAATACCACCCACATAGGAGAAATGACAACCAATTGACATCAACACATCCTGTATACAAATTATTTTCATTATTTTCCCTAATAAGCGAGGAGATACCTCCGACCATCGCGTCTTTTCCTCCAATTACCGTAATATCAGAAGCAGATTTACAACGAATTATTCCGGCTCCTATATCAGCGGTCACGCTTGACCCCGCAATTCCTCCAACTCGGCAACCACTGATACCATCTTGGTTTATACGGATATTCCATAAGTCTGGCAATCTCGAACCATACCATAAGCTTTTCCAACAATACCTCCCACATTGATATCTGATGAGGCATCCGATGAATTCACTGATATATTAACCTTTGATATACAATTATAAATGGTCGCCATGCTTGTTCCAGCAATAGCACCAATATCCGCAGTTCCACGACTACCTATATTAATATCACCTTCCACGGTAAGATTTTTGATAATAGTACCCTGCTCCATCACGACCCCAAACAGGCCGGTTGTACGTATTGTTCCATTATTTATTTTAGTTATTTTCAAACCAGAGACAGTTTTTCCATTACCGTTGAATACACCATTAAATGCATAATAATAAGATCCTTCTATACGACCCAACGTCTCCCATTCATAACCATTCAAATTAATATCGACCATTAAGATAACCTCCTTGCCCTCAAAATCCTCATAACTTCCAGGGCGCAACAAGTAAGATAATCCACACAAATCTTCCGCTGATTGGATGTAATAGACCGATTTACTAGGATCATACCAGCTTGTAGAATAACTATGGCCATCCCAATAAGAAATAGCGGCCTTAATAGGGAAGAAGAAAGACAGAAACAATAGTCCAACCAGATAACGCCTAAAGAGATTCACTTTATTCATAATTTTCTCATCTTTGCTCATTTTGTTCCCAAAAAATGAGGTTAACAAATAAAAGAAGCGTGGGAACCATCGCTTATCACTGTACTGAGGCTCTGGAATGCCCACTCTTCAATAATAAGACGATAGTCCCACGCTTTATGATTGTATATAATTCACCCATTGGGTTAGTATATAACAAACACAAGCGCAGGAGCTACATTCTCATTATCTTGAAGAGTAGAAATTTTCCAGATTCCAGTACAAGATAATATCGAAACGCTTCTACGTTATTTTTCCAATACATCGCAAAGATCGTGTTTTTTTAAAACATTCGCAAAACAATCAGATTCTTAATGTCTCTTAGCCCTAAGAAATGCCCTCGAAGGGTGAAAAATGACTTCTTAGGGCTAAAAGATAGTTTTTCAACCGTGAAAAGTGATTTCCTTGGCCTAGGAAGGGACTTTCAAGGCCGCGAAACCATTTCTTAGGCCTAAAAAGCCTATTTTCACCCTTGAAAAGCCATTTCTTAGGCCTAAGATGATTATTCGCGCCATTCAATCCCCATTTTTTAGGCCTAAGAAGCCCTTATTCAGTAAATATCCCTAACTTAGAGAAGTTTTTAAACTCTAAATCAAATTTACCATGAGTACTTACACAAAAATCAAGACACTTCCGCTCTCTCTTTTCAACAACGCCGAGTACCTCTCCTTCATGAACCACGTCCTCGACCTAGCCAACGGAAACAGCGGTGGCGGCGATTCCGAGTCCCCCGACGAGATCTCCCTGCTGACCGGCAGCGACGGCATCCCCGAGCTGGGCCTCACCAAAGAATTCCTCGATACCTACGAGGCAGACCTCCTCGCCATGGCCGACGTGGTGGACGAGAGCCGCACCTCGCAGGAGACCGAGCAAATGGCCTTGCACGATACCAACCGCGACAACCTCGCCATCTATATCATCACCCGCATCTCACGGGCCGGTACCCTCCCGTTGGAGGCCGAGCGTGACGCAGGAAAGTTCCTATACAAGGTCATCAAGCCTTATAACGGCATCGCCCGCCTCCCCATGGCGCAGGAGACCGCCAAGATAAAGGGCCTCTTGCTGGATTTGCGCAAGGACGAGAACAAGCCGTACGTCACCACGCTCGGCCTCGACGCTTACCTCGCCGAACTGGAGAAAGAGAATAACGCCTACGACCGCCTGTCGCAGCAACGCGTCCAAAACCGGACCACCTCCAAAAAGGAAAGCGGCGCCAACCTGCGCAAGCGGATCGACGTCTATTACGACGACCTCACCCTGCTGGCCCAGTCCCATAGCGTAGCGAAGCCGTCCGAGAAAGCGACCGCTTCATCGCCGCCCTCAACCAGCTGATCGCCGAGACCACCGCCGCCTACAACCAGCGCATGGCCTCCGCCAAGAAACCGGCGCCCGCTCCCGAGCCTATGCCCGGCGGAGACTCCGAGAGCCCGGACGAGATCTAACCGTCACGTCCCTCCCTCCCGACGCGGAAGCGGAAAATAAAAAGAGAAGGAAAACAATTCCCCTTCTCTTTTTATTCCGTATATTCGCGAAGGAAATTCCTAAAACAGAGCGATATGGAGACAACGACATCATTAAAGACATTCGAGGTAACCATCCCCGAGAAATACGCGGACATCTTGAAGAAATTCATCACCTCGCTGGAAGGCAAGGTGAAGGCACAGAAGAAATCCGGATTGGACGAGGCCTTGGAGGACGTGAAGGCAGGAAGGATTTATCATGCGGAAAGCACAAAGGATTTGATGAAACAAATCCTAGGCTATGAAATATTCCATCAACTATACCAAAAAGTTCAAGAAGAACTTGAGCTATGCCAAAAAAGAGGATATGATATGAACTTATTCGAGCAAGTATCCAACTTGCTTGAAACAACCGGTTCCCTTCCCTCCCAATACCACCCGCATAGGCTGTCCGGGAAATACGCGGGATTGTGGGAATGCCATATCCAAGGAGACTGGCTGCTGATATGGAGCCAAGACGACACGGAGCTAATCTTGCTTTTCACCGATACCGGAACGCATTCCGATCTATTCTAAATAGAAAAAGCCACCTCCCCATTACAGGAAGCGGCTTTTTTGTATCTAGTATTTACTTTTCCCGGATAAATATATTAATCGGCGTACCGGTAAAATCCCAGTTCTCGCGGATCTTGTTCTCAAGGAAACGTTTGTACGGCTCCTTGATCCATTGCGGCAAGTTACAGAAGAACACGAAAGAAGGCACGCTGCCCGCCGGAAGCTGGGTGATATATTTGATCTTGATATACTTACCCTTCCAGGCTGGGGGAGGATAATTCTCGATGATCGGGAGCATCACCTCGTTCAGCTTGGCCGTAGGGACACGCTTGGAGCGATTCTCGTAAACCTCCTTGCGGTCTCCAGCACCTTCAGGATACGTTGTTTCGTCATAGCGGAGATAAACAACATCGGGAAGTCGGTAAACGGAGCCAGACGCTCGCGGATAGCGGTCGTGTACGAGTCGATCACCTTCTGGCTCTTATCCTCGATCAAGTCCCACTTATTCACGCAAACCACCAATCCCTTCTTATTCTTCTGCACCAGCGAGAAGATATTCATATCCTGCTTTCGATGCCCCTCGTAGCGTCCAACATCAGCACGCAGACATCCGAGTTCTCGATCGCGCGGATCGAACGGATCACCGAGTAATACTCCAAGTCCTCGTTCACCTTCCCCTTCTTACGGATACCCGCCGTATCCACCAAATAGAAGTTCAAGCCGAATTTATTATATTTCGTGTAGATGGAATCACGGGTCGTGCCCGCAATATCGGTAACGATATGCCGATCCTCGCCAATAAAAGCATTGATAAGAGAAGACTTTCCCGCGTTCGGGCGTCCTATAATCGCGATACGGGGCAACTCCTCCTCCAGTATCTCCACCTTCTCCTCGGGCAACGTCGCCACGATCTTATCCAGCAAATCCCCGGTATAAGAACCATTGATGCCGAGATGCAGAAAGGATCTCCCAAGCCAAACGAGTAAAACTCCGCCGAGGCCGGATGCAATTCGTAATTATCCGCCTTGTTCGCCACCACGATCACCGGCCGCTTGCAACGGCGCAAGATCTGCGCCACCTCCATGTCCAGATCCGTGATGCCATTCAATACATCGACGACGAACAAGATCACGTCCGCCTCCTCGATAGCCACTTTTACCTGCTTGTTGATCTCCTCCTCGAAAACATCCTCCGAGTTAACCACCCATCCGCCTGTGTCAATCAGCGAAAACTCCTTGCCGGTCCACTCCACCTTGCCGTACTGACGGTCACGGGTAGTACCAGCCTCCTCGTTCACGATCGCCTGACGGGTACCCGTCAACCGGTTGAAAAGGGTGGACTTACCTACATTGGGTCTCCCCACTATCGCTACTATATTTCCCATAAATTCTCCTTTCGTATGCTATTATTAGTCCAGCTGATAACCGAAGTTCTTCAATATGTTGTCACGGTTACGCCAGTCTTTTTCCACTTTGACAAACATTTCCAAAAACACCTTTTTTCCGAAGAAACGTTCGATATCCTTCCGGGCCATAGCACCTACTTCTTCAATGCTTGCCCTTGATGCCCGATGATAATCTTCTGGGTATCACGCTCCACGATGATCAGCGCCTTGATATGGATCAGCTCATCATCCTCCTTGAACAACTCGACGACCACTTCTACCGCGTAAGGTATTTCCTTCTGATAATATAACAAGATTTTCTCACGAATGATCTCTGTCACGAAGAAACGGGCCGGTTTATCGGTCAAGGCGTCTTTCTCGAAATAAGGCGGGGAATCAGGCATCAACTCCTCCACCCGACGCTTCACGTAATCTATATTGAAATTCGAAAGTGCGGAGATCGGGATGATCTCGGCCTTCGGAAGCAATTCCTTCCACTGGGCCACGAGCTTCTCCAGCTCCGGCTGATTGGTCTGGTCGATCTTATTGATCAACAAGAGAACCGGACACTCTATGCTCTGTACCCGTGCTAGGAACTCGTTATTTTTATCAATCGTCTCGACGACATCCGTCACGTACAACAGCACGTCGGCGTCGCCTAAGGCGGATTGAGAGAAATTAAGCATGGATTCCTGCAACTTATAATTCGGCCGCAAGACTCCCGGCGTGTCAGAATACACGATTTGCATATCGTCGGTATTCACGATACCCATAATACGATGCCTTGTCGTTTGCGCCTTCGAGGTGATAATAGAGATCCGCTCCCCGACCAAACGATTCATCAACGTAGACTTACCTACGTTTGGGTTTCCAACGATATTGACAAAACCCGATTTATGCTTTTTTTCCATCATACCCCCATTTCAGATAAACCGCTCCCCACGTAAAGCCCGCTCCAAAAGCGGCAAGGATCAGGTTATCTCCTTTTTTCAATTGATTCTCCCATTCCCATAGACAAATAGGAATCGTACCGGCGCTTGTGTTGCCATATTTCTGGATATTGATCATCACCTTATCCATATCTACGCCCAAGCGTTTCGCCGTAGCGTCGATAATCCGCAGGTTCGCTTGATGAGGAACGATCCACGCGATATCATCATGCGTCAAGCCATTCTTCTCTGCGATCTCAGCGGCCACGTCCGCCATATAAGAAACCGCGTACTTGAACACCACACGTCCATCTTGATAAACGAAATGCTCACGGTTGTCCACCGTCTCGTGAGAAGGAGGATAAGCCGAGCCGCCCGATTTCATGATCAGATGCGGATAGCCTACGCCGTCTGTCCGTAAAATAGTATCCAAGACACCGAACTCCTCGGTAGTTGGCTCCAACAAGACCGCTCCGCAAGCATCCCCGAACAAAGGACAAGTAGAACGATCTTGATAATCTGTAATAGATGTCATCTTATCACCCGATACGACAACCACCTTCTTATAACGCCCCGAGCGAATATAATTAGCGCCCGTCTCCAAAGCATACAAGAAGCCTGCGCACGCACCTTGCATATCAAAAGTCATCGCGTTCTTACAACCTGTATGATAAGCGATGATAGAAGAAGTTGTCGGGAAATGATGATCCGGGGTAGTCGTAGCTGTCAAGATAACCTCTACTTCTTCCGGATTCAGGTTCGTTTTCTCGAGCAATTGCTTCACGGCCCGTATACCCATGTAAGAGAGTCCTACGCCCTCCCCTTTCAATATCCTGCGCTCCTTAATACCCACACGAGTCATGATCCACTCATCCGTCGTATCGACCATCTTGGAAATATCCTCATTCGTCAATACATCTTCAGGAACGTATCCACCCACTCCTGTGATAACCGCATTTATCTTATCCATAACTTTAAAAATAAAAGGACTACTTATCCCAATTAAAAAAAAGCCCTAAAAAAACTTTTAGGGCTATTTCTTTTGTTCATCAAACCATATAAGTTGACAAACTTACACAGCAGCTTCTTTTTCAATCGCTAATTTACCTCTGTAATAACCGCACTCACCACATACTGTGTGATAGATGTGCCATGCGCCACAGTTCGGGCAAATTGCCATTGTTGGAGCTACAGCCTTGTCATGAGTTCTTCTCTTGGCTGTTCTTGTCTTACCTTGTCTTCTTTTAGGATGTGCCATTGTTTTATTTATTTAATTGTTATCATTCTCTAGCAAACCTTTCAGAGCATCCCAACGAGGATCGGCAGGACTAGCGTTTCCGTCATCTTCCAACGCCAAATCATCACCTCCCATGTCATCCTCAAAATCGTCTTCGGTCTCATCCGAACTTCTGGCGGTATGTTTCTTCAATTTAGACGACATTGCCTTATTACATTTACCCGGCGCATGTACATGCTTCATGGGAACCGCCAAAGCGATAAACTCATACAGGAACCACGCCAAATTAATAGCGCCCTCCTCTTCCGGTATCACGACAACCTCATCACTCTCCTCGGCATATTCCTTGCCGAATTTTACCACCAGACGATTGTGGGTATCAATAGGAATTTCCATATCGTCCAAGCATCTATCGCATGGAACAACAACAACCCCTTCTATCTGAAAGTTCATCTCAAACATCATTGACGACCGTTTTACGGTAAGATGAACCTTCACTTTGCCCTTCTGGACCTCGGTTCCGTCAATGTCCACAAAAAACTTGTTCTCCAAAAGATACTCGAATTCGTGTACTCCCGGAGAGAGATTTTTCAAATCTACATTATATAATTTAAATTTCCCCAAAGCCTTTTAGTGTAAAAACCTTGCAAAGGTACGAAAAAACTAAATACAAAAACAATACCTTTATGCTTATTTTTTCCTATAATACGATTTAACCCTTATATTTCTTCAATTTTATACGAAAAGTCGTCCCTTTCCCCAGCTCCGAACTCTTCACGAAAATCTTTCCTCCTTGGAAGGACTCGATAATACGCTTTACCAAGGACAAGCCTAGTCCCCAGCCACGTTTCTTGGTCGTATACCCCGGATTGAAAACCGTCTTGAATTTTGATTTTGGGATACCTTTTCCGGTATCTGCCAAATCGATCAGCACGACCTTCTCTCTTTCCTCTACTTTTAGCGAAATCTCACCCTGCCCCTCCATGGCGTCCACCGCATTTTTCGTCAGGTTCTCGATTACCCAAGCGAACAGGGAATCATTCATTAAGACCAATATCGGCCGCTCCGGCAAATACGTATTAATTTTCACCTTCGAGGAAATACGGGTCTCCATATATCCCAAAGCCGCACGGATGGATTCCACGATATTTGTCGGAACCGGATCTGGATCTGAACCGATTTTAGAGAAACGCTCCGCTATCGTTTGTAAGCGTTTCACATCCTTATCCATCTCTGTCAATAGAGAAGGATCTATATCTTTCGTTCGCAAATATTCAACCCAAGCGATTAGCGAGGATATAGGCGTTCCTAATTGGTGAGCCGTCTCTTTCGATAACCCCACCCACACTTTATTCTGTTCTGCCTTCTTTGTACTAGCCAAATCAACTTAGTAAATAATAATAAAAACAAATACAACTGATAATTGCGCATAGGGATAAACAAGCAGTCGCTTTAAGATAATCGAATCATCGTAATATAAATATTGGTAAGTACCATCCTCCATGTCAATTACGATCGGAGGATTTTTGGTTCTCAGTTCCTTAACCTTATTCGTCATGAACTGCGCTACATTCTTTTCCGGAATCTCTATATTATTGTAAGAAACCACGCTATCCGTCTCGCTGCATAATATAACAGGAATAGAAGTATTCCCTTGGATGATTTTTAGGATAAGATTCATATTAAGGCTTGGATTCTCACTGGTCATGACCCGGGTTGCCTCACTCCAAACCTCGATCTTCTGACGCTCTTCTCGGGCCAGATCTTTAATCAAGAGATCCGAGACTACCACAGAAGCCATAGCGATCAATACAGCGGCAAAAATAAAGCCTAATTTCCATCTTTGACGAGAATCATATATGCTGCTCATAAATCAGAATCATTCGGTGAATTCTTAATATAACGGCAAGATACGAACTTTATTGTTCCCGATTCAGCAAACAATGAAATCTCACCCAATTGTTGAGACGTAGCGCACAGCGTCTCATCCCTTCAAATGGTAACTTAGAATACCGTCAGACGATACGAGACGCGGCACGCTAGGTCTCTACAACGGCTGGTGTATATAACAGAAAAAGGAGTCACCCCTTACGGACTGACTCCTCTCCATCGGCTATCGCCTTCTTCAAGACGGCGGCTACCTACTCTTCCACTGTTACGCAGTACCATCGGCGTGACGAGGCTTAACTTCTCTGTTCGGAATGGGAAGAGGTGGATCCCTCGTGCTATAGCCACCTTAATATCATTATCAAGATTTTGACCGGACATCAATCCGAAGAGACCAGCTTCGCCTTATCGCCTTAAAATATATCAACCTTCACGTGAGGAAAGTCCCGGGCTATTAGTACCACTCGGCTCGGACGTCGCCGCCCTTACACCTGTGGCCTATCAAGGTCATCGTCTATAACCACCCTTCAGGGAGATCTAATCTTGAGGCCGGCTTCGTACTTAGATGCTTTCAGCACTTATCCGATCCGTACTTAGATACCCGGCGGTGCCCCTGGCGGGACAACCGGTAAACCAGTGTACGTCCAACACGGTCCTCTCGTACTAGTGTCAGAGCCCCTCAAATCTCCTGCGCCCACGATAGATAGAGACCGAACTGTCTCACGACGTTCTGAACCCAGCTCGCGTGCCACTTTAATGGGCGAACAGCCCAACCCTTGGGACCTTCTCCAGCCCCAGGATGTGACGAGCCGACATCG
>ENA-OQAA01000228-OQAA01000228.1-human-gut-metagenome-genome-assembly--contig:-NODE-228-length-39968-cov-3.543611_pt1 | contig 39968 bp, 47 predicted proteins | sample MGYA00242489_ERZ504515 | MGnify/ENA primary metagenome ERZ504515 (study PRJEB26092, sample SAMD00036237) | human gut metagenome | host: Homo sapiens | study: EMG produced TPA metagenomics assembly of... | reverse complement strand
ATTCCAGGGATCATATACGCGCAGGAGGTGGAGCACTGTCTGAGGCCCCCCTGTGGCCGAGTTTGCCTCCACCTCCTGCAAATAAGCGTATATGGAAAATCCCGGAACCGTAGCTCTGGCCGCCAGCCCATAGGTCCCTCCTCGCGGCGTCCCTTAATCTTCCACAAATATAGTGGGATTCTCACACTTATGATACAACACCATCGCCCCAAACGCTGGCATTGGTACCCTGATCACACCTGCCTTGGCTGTATATTCATATTCCTCCGTAGTATATCCATCACGGTAAGACAGCATGATCCGCTTCAACACAGAATCCTTCAGTCTGCTGATTCCCGTCTTCCAGACTCAATCTCAACCTCCCGATCCTCATTCCGGTTATTCAGAATCACGATCATTCTTTCATCATGGGAAAATCTTCCGAAGCAAAGTCCCTGATAATCATTCCAGAGGAACACAAGGAACCATTGCTTAAGAATCATATTCCTTATGGATCTTTATCATATCTCTGTGGAATGCGATCATCATCTGATCCTCATATCCCCATGGATAAGTTCTTCTGTTATCCGGATCTGTAAAGCCACAGACACCTGCCTCATCACCATAATAAACAGTTGGTGCTCCCGGCCAGGTCATCTGCACCACAACACCTTCACGCATCACTGCAGGATTGATATTCTGGGAAGCAGCTTCGCACCGGCATAGGAAATCCTTCCCACACGGCGGTTTGTTCTGGTGAGAAATCTGGAATGATCATGATTGGACAGCTCATTCATGGACGTATAAAGTGCAGACATATGAAGTGCCCTCATATGAGTCTTCATAGCCCCAATAAAGGCATCACTGTTTCCATAAAGGTCATCCCTGCACTCATCACTGTGCTTCTCCATGCCCGTCAGGAACCAGGTCAGAGGTTCCATAAAGGCATCGTAGTTCATAACCGTATCCCACTCATCCCCCTGCAGCCAGCTCTCCGGATTTCCGTAATGCTCTGCCAGAATGATCGCATTGGGATTTGCCTCCTTTACAGCTTTCCGGAAATCTTCCAGACTGATGGTTAAATTCGTTGCTGTGTCCAAGATCTGCCGCCACATCCAATCTCCATCCATCTACATTATAAGGCGCAGAAACCCACTTCTTACCAATCTCCAGAATCTTATCATACAGATCCCTGGAGGCTTCATAATTCAACTTCGGCAAAGTATCATGAGTCCACCATCCATCATAGGTAGGATTGTACGGCCAGCGGTTTTCATCATAAAAATTAAAGTAATACCTATATGGACTGTCTGCAGAAATATACGCTCCCTTTGGATATCCCTCCTGGTTCTCATAGATCCGCTCTCTGTCCATCCATTTGTTAAAAGATCCACAATGGTTAAACACACCATCCAGGATTACTTTCATGCCTCTCTTATGGATTTCCTCCACAAGCTTTGCAAACAGTTCATTACTTGCCTCCAGATTCCGCTTATCGGTCACACGCCTAATAAATTTCCGGGCATGAACATTCTCGCGATCCCCCTCATTCAGAAGGCCATCATCCATATCCTCCACGATCTTGCCGTAATGGGGATCCACATACTCATAATCCTGAATATCGTACTTGTGATTACTTGGAGAAACAAAAATCGGGTTCAGATAAATAACATCCACTCCCAGATCCTGCAGATAATCCAGTTTGTCCATAATTCCCTGCAGGTCACCGCCATAAAATTCCCGCACCCCCATTACTGCCGGAACTTTTCCCCAGTCTCTTACCCGGGAAGTCATATCGCCAATATAAAAATATTCACGATCCTCCACATCATTAGTCGGATCCCCATTGCAGAAGCGATCCACAAAAATCTGGTACATAACAGCACCCTTCGCCCACTGGGGTGTATCATAGTCCGGATAAATCTCAAACTCCAGACGCTCCTCTGGGTTCATGGAAACACCCTGATAATTATAATAACAGGTCACCCATCCGTATGTGATCTCAAAATGGTAGCGGACAATCTCCTCTCCCATAATAATAGAAGTCTCATAATAATCAAATCCATTGGATTTGGCCACACGCTCCATCTGTTGACGCTTACCATCGTATATTAAATAAACCATATCTACGTTGTTCCGCTTGGTGCGGAAGCGGATGCGTACCTTGTCTCCTGCTTTGGGATTTGACGGACAACGGTAATAATCAGAACCATCGCTGAACAATGCTTCTGTATTCAAAACCGGCCTCATATTCAATATATATTGCATTTTTTTCATTACATCTGCATTATTACGATCCATAACATCCCTCTTTCAAAAAAATTACACCCTATATTTTAACTGAAAACGTTTCTTCCCACAACAGTTAAAATTCGGCTTATTCTCCAAACTTCTGCCCATCTTACCGACGTTTTCACTAAAGAACTCCCACCACATTTCAAACACGCTCTAGAGCGTGTTTGAAAAAGGCTTTCTGCAAGATGTGCGTCACAATTTTGTGGGAGATTTTGTCCGGATGAGGCGCGTAGCGGGCTACGGCAACCGAATTCGGGCAAAATCTCCCGCAAAGTGGGGCGTGCAGATTGCGGGAATGATTTTTCAAACAGGCTCTAGAGCGTGCAGATTGTAGAAAGCCTTTTTCAAACACATTCTGGAACGTGGACAAAAAGAATTTCTTGAAAAATATATGACAAATTTTGCAAGCCGAATACCTGTGTGTATTTCGGCTTGCTTATTATTTCCTGTTTTAAGATCATAGGGGATTTCATAAGCTTTCATTTTGTGATAAACTATGTGATAAAGCAAAACAAGCTTCATGTTTTGAGCAGCGGAGCTTTCATTTTGAAAAAGATATGGGCAGGAGCTATCAAGGATGCAGATATGGAAAGATATCTTGAGATAAGGATTACAGAGTCTGGAAAAGTAGGAGAGGTTTTGCGGGCTGAGGCAGGGCTTACAAAGAGGCAGATCAGTCAGGCGAAGTTCAGGCCGGGAGGTATCCTTAAAAATGGAAAACAGTGCCGTGTAACGGAAATAGCAGTGCCTGGTGATCGGCTTCAGGTATGTCTGGAAGCGAAAGGGATTGATTCAAAGCAACTGGTGTGTCCAGATACAAGTAGTTTTATAGAACGAGGAAAAAAACAATTATTGGATTTTGAAAGACAAGAGCTGGAAGACGGATTAAAACCCCAGAAACTTCAGATCCTTTATGAAGACCAGGATTTACTTGTAGTAAACAAGCCAGCTGGTATGGTGACGCACCCATCCGGAAGCCATTATCAGGACAGCATTTCTAACCTGCTCGCAGCCTATTTTCGTGAAAAAAATGAGACAACACGCATTCGGTCCATTGGACGTCTGGATAAAGAGACCTCCGGGATTTTACTTTTTGCCAGAAACCAGGTGGCGGCAGCCAGATTGCAGAAGCAGAGGAAGAAGGAAAGCTGCAGAAGAAATATCTGGCGCTTGCAGAAGGACATTTATCAGAAGCAACTGATTCTGTATTCTGGAAAGAAATTGCTATACCACTTGCCCCGGATCCGGAAAATCCCATGAAAATGACAATTTCTCCAGATGGACTGTTGCCAGGAAGCAGGAATGCAGTTACGTATTATAAGAACATAAAAAATTTCGGCAATGTGACTCTTGTTGAGCTTCAGTTGGAAACCGGACGAACCCATCAGATCCGGGTTCACATGGCAGGGATAGGTCACCCTCTTCTGGGAGATACGATGTACAATCCTAGAGCGTGTTTGAAAAATCATTCCCACAATCTGCACGCCCCACTTTGCGGTATATTTTGCCCGAATTCAGTTGCCGTAGCCCGCTACGCGCCCTCATCCGGGCAAAATCTCCCACAAATTGTGACGCACATCTTGCAGAAAGCCTTTTTCAAACACGCTCTGGAGCGTGTTTGAAAATGAGTAACAGCAAAGAAAAAAAGAATACGGAAGGCAGAATAAATAATAGGAATGACTGCTTCAAAAGAGCTGCGCTCCATGCCTGGAAGTTGACTTTTTGTCACCCATTTACAGATGAAATAATCACTCTGGAAGCTCCCCTTCCAGATGATTTCTGCCGCTTTTTGAATGCAAACGAGGAGGAAAAAACATGACAGAAACACAGCAAACCATAAATAATGTTATCGCAAAAATGATCGCATATTCCGATGGAAACAAGCATGATATTGCCCATTTCCTGAAGGTATATACATATGCCAGAATGATTGGCGAGATGGAAAATTTGACCGAAAGAAAGCAGGAAATTCTGGAAATCGCAGCGTGATCCACGACATTGCCTGCCCTGTATGCCGCGTAAAATATGGTAATACAAACGGCTCCAACCAGGAAAAAGAAAGTCCTGAGCTGGTAAAAAATTTCCTTAAGGATGTGGAAATTGATGATGAAATGAAAGAGAGAATCAACTATCTGGTCAGCCATCACCACACTTATACAAACGTAGACGGACTGGACTACCGCATTCTTCTGGAAGCTGATTTCCTTGTAAATGCAGATGAAAGTGAAATGTCTGAGAATGCTGTCGAAACAGCCAGAGAGCGCGTATTTGAGACCAATACAGGCAAAAATTTACTCACAAGTATCTATAAATTGCCTGCCAGGTAAAGCAATAGAAGGCGTTGAAAAAGAAAAAATTGGGTTTGTAGTGAAGGATAAAAAAGGCTTTCACCTGTGACGGAGAAATTTATCAGTTATTTGAAGTGAAAGAAAATATGTTGAAATATTGGCGTGGCATTGGCTGCGCCTTTTTTTGTGTAAATGATAGAAATATAGAAATTTGTTTTCAAAAATGGTATTGACAAAACTATATTATATATCATATAGTATTGTTAATTAAATAATATTGATGAATTATATAATATGATTGGAGTGATCAGATGGTATTTAACACAGGAGCTGCACTTCTGGACGCTATTGTCCTGGCGGTTGTGTCCAAGGAGCCGGAAGGTACTTACGGATACAAGATCACCCAGGATGTACGCGGAGTTCTGGATATTTCAGAATCCACACTTTATCCAGTGCTGCGCCGCCTGCAGAAGGATGACTGCCTGGAAGTCTACGATCAGGCATATGCCGGACGAAATCGCAGATATTATAAACTGACGGAGAAAGGGCAGGCACAGCTGAATTTGTACAAGATCGAGTGGAAGAATTATTCCACCAAGATAGGCAGTATGTTTGAGGACGCTGGCAGAAATGCGGACAGCGGCCACATGAGGGAGGAGAATTAACAGGTATGGACAGAGCGCAGTTTATGAAACAGCTAGAGAGGCTGCTGTCTGATATTTCGGAAGCAGAAAAGCAGGAGGCGCTGGCTTACTACAACAGTTATTTTGACGAAGCCGGTCCTGAGAATGAGGCTTCCGTGATCAGAGAGCTTGGAAGCCCCGGAAAAGTGGCTGCCATAATAAAGGCAGACCTTGACGAAAGCAATGAGGAATATGCACAGTATACAGAGAATGGATATGAGGACTTGAGGGAAAACAAGGCTTCTTATATGCCGGAGATTCGCCAAAGAGATGGGGAACATGCAGGAAAAACAGATCGTATCCACAGGGGATATCGCCCGAAAGAGAAGGGAAGCAACAGCAGATTTATCCTGATCCTAATTGCCCTGGTATTTCTTTCCCCATTTATCATTACAGCAGCCAGTGGCGTGTTCAGTATTTTACTGGTGGTGATCTTGTTTCCGTTTTTGGCGATTTTTGTATCCGGAGTTGTGGCGTTCGCATTTATTGTAGCAGCTTGCGCTTGCATTGGTGTGGGAGTTGGAACTTTGGTTACCAATACTGCTGTGGGACTTCTGGTAATGGGAATCGGCTGTCTTTTGTTTGCATCAGGAATTCTGTTCTGCATTTTAACAGGATGGCTGGGCTCCACAATTTTCCCATGGATCCTTCGCAAGGTGACAGACTTTTTCCAGAAAATCGTGTATCGGAATAAGAAGGAGGAGCAGGCATGAAAAAAGGAACAAAGGGAATGCTGATTGCAGCAGGTGCTTTCGCAGTGGCAGGAATTGGTTTGTGTATCGGTGGAATTTCTGTAGCAGCAGTGGAAACAGGAGGAAATGTGTTTGATCAGGCTGGACAGCTGATCCAGGATAATGATTATCCGCTGGCTGGTCTGATCCATTTGGGAAACAGGAAATATCATTCTTCTGACATAGATTGGGAGGCTGCAGATAGAAATACTGTAGACATGGATTTTGCCAGTAATCTGGAAATCAGTCTGAAGTATGATGAGCTCCTTATCCAGGAATACGATGGCGACAAGATTCGGGTAGATGTGGCAGATGACGCGAAGAACGATGTGGTGGTAGAGGAGACTTCCGGTAAGATCACGATCACAGATACCGCAGCGGTAATGTGAAAAAGAAGAAACAGGTGAAAGTCAGTATCCCTTCCGGGAAAGAATTTGATACAGTAAGCCTGGGCGTTGACATGGGAACGATTGAACTGGATTGTGATTTAAAGGTACAGGATTTTTCCGTGGAAGTTGGTGCGGGGGAGTTCGATGGTTATGGAAATATCACAGCAGCGAACTGTGACCTTCAGGTTGGCGCCGGAACCATCGACATTGATCAGATTGATGTTCAGAAACTGAATGCGGACTGCGGTGCTGGTGAAATTGACATGGTGGTAACTGGAAAAGAGAAGGACTATAATTACGATCTTTCCTGTGGCATGGGTGAGATTGATCTGGAGAATTCTGAGTACAGTGGACTTGGCATTGAGAAAAACATTTCCAATGAAGGTGCCAAAAAAGATATGGTGCTGGAATGCGGAATGGGCGAGATTGATGTGGAGTTTACTGGGGAAAACTAAAATCTTGCAGAACGCTTTTTTTAGACGCGCTCTGGTGTAAAGTTATGTAAATGGATAAAAAATAAGACAGAAATGTCAGATTGGAGGAATCAATTATGAGCAATAAGCGTTTATACAAATCAACCGTAAACTGTATGCTGTGCGGTGTGTGCGGCGGAATCGCCGAGTATTTTGACATCGACCCAACCCTGGTCCGCCTGGCATGGGTAATCCTGACCTGCTTCGGCGGCGCAGGAATCTGGGCATACATCATTGCAGCAATTATTATTCCGAAGGCATAAGTTCTGTTTAGGGAAGTGCTACTATAAGAAAAATCGGGTTCGACATATATTTGCGTTGAATCCGATTCTTTTTTATAATAACTGGTGATTTAGCGCAGCTAAATTGTGTGCGTTTTGAATAAATTTTCTTATCTTGTCCATACTCCCTATATACATCCAAACATTGCAAAAAAAGGAGCATAGACATATGAACAAAGACAAAGAAATAGAAGCCTACAAATCCGGAAATCTCACTCCCGAAGAGCAGACAAAATACGAGATCGCCCAGGAACTTGGCATTCTGGATAAAGTTTTAGAAGGCGGCTGGAAAAGCCTCTCAGCCAAAGAAACCGGCCGGATCGGTGGTTTGATGGTCGAAAGAAAACGAAAAAATAATAGTGTATTATTTGCCCCTGCAACTTGCCATTAGTTCAGGAGAATGTTAAGATTAATACAAATAACTTCTGAAAGGGGCGAGAAAATGACATACAGAAAAAAGCTTCCTATAGGCATAGATAACTTTGAAAAATTGATCCAGGAAGACTTTTACTATATAGATAAAACAGATATGATTGCTGATCTGTTGAAGAACTGGAGTGAAGTAAACCTTTTTACCCGTCCGCGCCGTTTTGGAAAAAGTCTTAACATGAGCATGCTCAAGACATTTTTTGAAACAGGCTGTGATAAAAAACTGTTTCAGGGGCTGAAAATTTCAGAAGAAAAAGAATTATGTGAAAAATATATGGGTCAGTTTCCTGTAATTTCGATTAGTTTGAAGGGCGGAGAGGGACGGACTTTTGATTCAGCGAAAGAAGGATTGAAATATATAATAGGGAATGAGGCTATGCGTTTTCAATTCCTTACAAACTGTGAGAAGTTATCTGAAAAAGAAAAGACAGCGTATGAGCAGCTTACCGAGATTAACACAAATACTGGAACCGGTGGGGTATTCGCTATGTCAGAAGATACACTGTCAGCCAGTCTTCAAACTTTGTCTGGATTATTAGAGAAATATTACGGCAAAAAAGTCATTCTCCTGATTGACGAATATGACGTCCCTTTGGATAAAGCTTTCCAGTATGGTTATTATGAGGAAATGGTTTCCCTTATTCGAAATATACTAGGAAATGCCCTGAAAACCAACTCCAGTCTGTACTTTGCCGTACTCACCGGTTGTCTTCGCATTTCCAAAGAAAGCATATTCACAGGTCTTAACAACCTGAAAGTGATGTCCATTACCAACGTCCAGTTTGATGAATACTTCGGTTTCACAGACTCAGAAGTAAAAGAAATGTTAAACTATTATGGCCTTATGGATCACTTTGATTCCATGAAAGCTGGTACGATGGTTACCGTTTTGGAAACCAGGATGTCTACTGCCCCTGGGATGTGCTCAGTCACTGTGATAATCTACGTGCTGATCCAAATGCCAGACCGGAGGACTACTGGTCTAATACCAGCGGAAATGCCATTGTGCGTCGTTTTATCGATTTGGCAAATGGAAAGACAAAAGAAGAAATTGAGCGCCTGATCGCTGGTGAAACAATCTTGAAAGAAGTCCGACAGGAACTGACCTACGGTGAACTGGATAATTCTATAGAAAATTTGTGGAGTGTGCTTTTTACAACAGGTTATCTGACTCAGCGGGGAATGGCAGAAGGGGATAAGTATTATCTTGTAATTCCAAATTATGAGATTAAGAAGTTGTTTATCCGCCAGATTAGGGAATGGTTTCGCTATCAGACAGGAAGTGACCGCAAAACTCTTGACAGGTTTTGTAATGCTTTTCCAGATGGCGATGGAGCACTGATCGAGGAGCTTTTTAATGATTATCTGTGGAATACCATCAGCATCCGGGATACCGCTGCTCCCAATGAAAAGAAAGAGAACTTTTATCACGGAATCCTTCTGGGAATCCTGGGATTTCAGGATGACTGGATCGTGAAATCCAATGCGGAGTCAGGAATCGGTTACAGTGATATTTTAATAGAGACCCGAAAGAACCGTATCGGAATTGTTGTTGAAGTGAAGTATGCTGAAGATGGAAATCTGGAAGCTGCGTGTCAGAAAGCACTACAGCAGATTGAAGATAAAAAGTACGCAGCCGGATTAAAAGAAGATGGCATGCGCAGCATTATAAAATACGGAATTGCATGTTATAAAAAGGAATGTAAAGTGAAAAAGGGGGACGCGTAAGCGTCTCTTTTTCAGAAAAACGGAGGAAAATTATGCGTATCCTGATTGCAGAAGACGAGGTGGAAATTGCCCGGGCATTGAAGATTTTGCTTGAGAAAAATAAATGCTCAGTGGACATTGTACATAACGGAAAAGATGCCTGGGATTTTATCTGCCAGGGGAATTTTGACGTGATCGTGCTGGACATTATGATGCCGGAGATGGATGGGCTGGAGGTGCTGCGGCGAACCAGGGAAAATCATATTGCCACTCCTGTGATGCTTCTCACAGCCAAATCCGAAATTGAGGACAGGGTTGCCGGATTAAATGCAGGCGCAGACGATTATCTGCCCAAGCCCTTTGCTGCAAGCGAATTTATTGCCAGGGTAAAGGCACTTGGCAGAAGAAGTGTGAATTATACAGAGAATCTTTTAAGTCTGGGAAATACAACCCTGGACTGTAATCGTTTTGAACTGTCAGCAGGGGGCGCAACTATTCGCCTGAACAACAAGGAATTTCAGCTGATGGAGTTATTTATGAAGCATCCCAGATTCGTATTTTCCACGGAACACATTATGGAAAAAATATGGGAACAGGATGGCACCGCAGGGATGGATGTGGTGTGGACTTATATTGGATTTTTGAGGAAAAAGCTTAAGCAGCTGGGTTCGTCAGTGGAGATTAAAACCGTTCGTGGTGCGGGATATTCCATGGAAGAATGATGGTCCACTATGTGAACTGTCGTTAGAGCCTGTTTGGAGGAAAGACTATGCTGAAAAAGATGCGCTGGCACTTTATTCTGGCCGCTATGCTGGCAGTGTTTATTATGCTTGTGGCTGTGCTGGCTGGAATCAATGTGTGGAATTATCACACAACTGCAGAAAGAGCAGACCAGCGGATTCAGGAGATTTATGGCTTTGAAAGTGGTAAAGTTCCTGGAATGGAGAATTCAGAAGAAAATGCTTCGCAGCCTGTGCCGCCGGATATTTTCAATCGCCCGGATGACCACGACCCGGAGGCTCCCTATACAACTCGTTTTTTTATAGTGCGGTTGGATGAAGAGGGGAATGTAACCGATGTTTCCACAGATTTTATAGCTTCTGTTACGCAGACGGAAGCAGAAGAATTTGCCCGCAAAGTATTAAATGAAAAAAGACAGGTGGGTTATTATAAAAACTACAGATTTCAGATATTAGCGAAGAAAAATGATAATATTGTTATATTCTTGAATACTACAATGGAACTCCGTTCTGTCAGAAATGTACTTCTGATTTCCTGTCTGGTGGGAGTGGTATGCTTCCTGGTGGTTTTTCTCCTGGTAATCCTTCTCTCAAAAAGGGCAATGAAACCTTATATCCGGAATATAGAGCGCCAGAAACGTTTTATCACTGACGCCAGCCATGAAATTAAGACACCACTGACTTCCATTGCTACCAGTGTGGACGTAATTGAGATGGAGTATGGTGAAGATGAGTGGACCAGAAATATCCATAAGCAGACTTCTAAAATGTCCAGAATGGTAGCTGATCTGGTAACTCTTTCCCGTCTTGATGAGGAAAATCCTTTTCTGGAACGGACCGAGTTCTCTTTAAGTGACGCTGTCTGGGAGGTGGCAGAGCCTTTTGCATCCCTGGCAAAAGCCCAGGGAAAAAAGTACTCTCAGCGGATTGAGGAGAATCTGACCCTGTGCGGAAATCCAGATGCCACCAGGCAGATGATTTCTGTTCTTCTTGATAATGCCATGAAATATTCAGATGAAAATGGAACCATAAGGCTTGATGTGTACAAGGTTCATGGGAAGACAAAAATCGAAGTTTTTAATACCTGCGTGCTGGAGGAGACTCAAAACCTGTCCCGGCTGTTCGACCGTTTCTACCGCCCGGACAATTCTCGCTCCAGAAAGACCGGCGGCAGCGGAATCGGACTTTCCATTGCCCAGGCAGTAGCCGAAGCTTATGGCGGGAAAATTAAAGTCAGCAGTAAAGATGGAAAATCAATTATGTTCCAGGTTACCATATAAAAATATTCAAATACCTTCGCAAAAAGCAGTGGGGATTTTACGAAAAAACCATAACTTTAAATACTGTTTATTTTGTAAAGAGGACAGTTTGAGAGAAAATACTTAAACTGTCCTCTTAAAATATATAAAAATTGGATATTTATAACAGCACAGTATTCCTGTATGCTTTCAGACAAATAAAAACGCAGTTGAAGAAAGGGCAGACTGTTAAATCAGTTCCCTGTCGTTGCTTTGCGTAAACCGTACAGGAGGAAATCAAAATGAGCCAGGAAAGATATGCATTAAATAAACAGCTTGCACAGATGTTAAAAGGTGGAGTGATCATGGACGTTACCACTCCGGAGCAGGCAAAAATCGCAGAGGAGGCAGGCGCCTGCGCAGTAATGGCACTGGAGAGAATCCCAGCAGACATCCGTGCAGCAGGCGGTGTTTCCAGGATGAGCGACCCAAAAATGATCAAAGGAATCCAGGAGGCAGTCTCCATTCCGGTTATGGCGAAGTGCCGTATCGGACATTTTGTAGAAGCGCAGATCCTGGAAGCAATTGAGATTGATTATATTGATGAGAGCGAGGTACTTTCCCCGGCAGATGATGTTTACCATATTGACAAGCGTCAGTTTAAAGTACCATTTGTATGCGGAGCCAAAGATTTAGGAGAAGCTTTAAGGCGAATCGCAGAAGGCGCTTCCATGATCCGTACAAAAGGCGAACCAGGAACCGGCGATGTGGTACAGGCGGTGCGCCACATGCGCATGATGAATAGCGAGATCGCGAAAGTGGTTTCCATGCGTGAGGATGAGCTTTTTGAAGAAGCAAAGAACCTGCGTGTACCGTATGAGCTGGTTGAGTATGTACACAAAAACGGAAGACTTCCTGTGGTAAACTTTGCAGCAGGCGGTGTTGCGACTCCTGCAGATGCGGCACTTATGATGCAGCTTGGCGCAGAAGGTGTGTTTGTGGGCTCTGGTATTTTCAAATCCGGTGATCCGAAGAAGCGTGCAGCAGCTATTGTAAAAGCGGTCACCAACTATCAGGATTCCAAAATGCTTGCAGAGCTTTCCGAGGATCTTGGTGAAGCTATGGTTGGAATCAATGAGCAGGAAATCCAGCTTCTGATGGCAGAGAGGGGCAAATAAGATGAAAATCGGAATCCTGCTGTGCAGGGAGCTTTTGCAGAACATAAGAGTAAACTGGAAAAACTGGGTGCCCGGTGCATGGAGCTGCGGAAAAAGGAAGACCTGGATGGAGACTTTGACGGACTGGTTTTGCCAGGCGGGGAGAGTACGGTACAGGGAAAACTCCTTCGGGAGCTGGAAATGTTTGAGCCTTTGAAAGAGAAAATCCAGCTGGAATGCCGGTGCTTGCCACTTGTGCAGGGGTGATCCTTCTGGCTGACCACCTCTCTAATGATGGGCATGTGTATTTCGGAACCATGCCTGTGACAGTAAAAAGAAATGCCTACGGCAGACAGCTTGGCAGTTTTCACACCATCAGGGAAATGAAAGGAATCGGTCAGGTTCCCATGACATTCATTCGTGCCCCTTATATTGAAAAATGTGGGGAAGGCGCAGAAGTACTGGCTGAGGTGGATGGAAACATTGTAGCTGTAAAGTATAAAAAGCAGTATGGACTGGCATTTCATCCGGAACTGGATGAGGATGACAGGATACATGAGGCGTTTCTGAATAGTGTAAAGAAATATGCAAAGAAAAATTCCCCAAATACCTGGCTATAGAATGAACCTATAACCAGATATTATTTTTACATATTAGACAGATAATCCCCAGTATGTTACTATGCATTCATCAACAAAAACAAAGCAACAGCAAAGAAAAACATCAAAAACAATAACAAAACTAACATTAACAAAAAATGATGAAAAATAGTAAACATACGGAGGAAAGAAAAATGGCAGATATCAGAGATTCTAAAAACTGGGGATTTGAAACAAAACAGTTACACATTGGACAGGAGAAAGCAGATCCGGTAACAGATGCAAGAGCTGTTCCAATCTACGCTTCCACATCTTATGTGTTCCATAACTCACAGCATGCAGCTGACCGTTTCGGACTTCGCGATGCCGGAAATATTTATGGAAGACTTACCAACCTACAGAGGATGTTTTCGAGCAGAGAATTGCTGCTCTTGAAGGTGGAGTTGCAGCACTTGCAGTTGCTTCCGGTGCAGCAGCTATCAATTATACATTCCAGGCACTTGCAAAAACAGGTGAGCACATTGTAGCTTCCAAGACCATCTACGGCGGAACATACAACCTTCTGGCACATACTCTTCCGCAGACCAGCGGTATCACCGCAACATTTGTAGACCCGGATGTAGAAGGCTCCTTCGAAGCGGCAATTCAGGAAAACACAAAAGCAATCTTTATTGAAACCCTTGGAAACCCGAACTCCAACCTGATTGATATTGAAGAAGTTGCAAAAATTGCGCACAAACATAACATTCCTCTTGTAGTTGATTCTACATTTGCAACTCCTTACCTGGTTCGCCCGATTGAGTATGGTGCAGATATCGTCGTTCATTCTGCCACCAAATTTATCGGCGGCCATGGAACTGCAATCGGCGGCGTAATCGTAGACAGCGGTAACTTTGACTGGAAGGCATCCGGCAAATTCCCGTGGATTTCTGAGCCGAACCCAAGCTATCATGGAATTTCCTTTGCAGAGGCAACCGCTCCGGCAGCATTTGTAACTTACATTCGTGCAATCATCCTTCGTGATACAGGAGCTACCCTTTCTCCATTCCATGCATTTATGTTCTTACAGGGACTGGAAACTCTTTCCTTAAGAGTGGAGCGTCACGTAAGCAACGCCCTGAAAATCGTAGATTACCTGTCTAAACATCCACAGGTAGAAGCTGTTCATCATCCATCACTGGAGAGTGAGCCAAGCCATTATCTTTATAAGAAATACCTTCCAAACGGTGGCGGTTCCATCTTTACATTTGAGATCAAGGGTGATGCACAGACCGCTCAGAAGTTTATTGATAACCTTGCAATCTTCTCACTGCTTGCAAACGTTGCAGATGTAAAATCTCTTGTGATCCATCCTGCAACAACCACACACAGCCAGTGCACAGAGGAAGAGCTTCTTGACCAGGGAATCAAACCAAACACAATCCGTCTTTCCATCGGTATTGAGAAAGTGGAAGACCTGATCGCGGCTCTGGACGCAGCATTCGAGGCAGTAAAATAATTAAAAAATAAATTCATTTTTGTAAAAGGTACTGTATCTCCTGAAATGGAAATATAGTACCTTTTTTACGGGCTGCAACAAACGAATTCGGGCAAAATATGCCGCAAAGTGGGACGTGCGGATTGCGGGATGATTTTTCAAACAGGCTCTGGCATCTACGGAATGGTTACAGATTATCATAAAAATGTTTGTATTATTTATTCTTCTGTTTATACTTTTTTAACATTTTATGTGCAGAATTGTCAAAAACGGTAGACAGAATTGTGCAAAGTATGGTAAAATATTGATGTATTAGGGGAAAAGGGAAGGCAGTGATTTTGTGTGATAGATATCTCTAATCTTGACAGCCATATATTTGATGCTCTGTCTCAGACTTCAGATAATATGTACATTTATATAGCAGACCTGGAACGCGATTTTTCCAGATGGTCTAAGCCAAGTGTGGATTACTTCAATCTGCCGGGAGAATTTATAGAGAATACGGCGAAGGAATGGGTACAGCATATCCATCCTGCAGACCAGCATATTTTTCTGGAGGATATCGGTCGTATTTTTGAGGGGAAAAGCAACCGGCATAATTGTGAATACCGGGCTTTAAATAAATATGGGAAATATGTATGGGTAAGGTGCCAGGGAATTGTGGAGCGGAATGCGGATGGAAGCCTTGGCCTTTTTGTTGGCACGATGATGAATCTTGGTGTGAATGCCAAGTTTGACCAGCCCACTGGTTTATATACGTTTCATGAGCTGAAGAAGCAGCTTCCGTCATTTATCAGTCATGGAATGGAAGGTGCGGTTCTTCTTTTTGATGTGGACAGACTTCAGAGAATCAATGATATTCTTGGGTATCTGGTAGGAGATGAGGTGCTGCAGCGTCTGGGACAGAAATGTCAGAGTATGGAGGGCGTTATTTCTTATCGAGGACCAGGAGGTAAATTCTATTGTATTACCACGGAGAAATCCGAGAGTGCGCTTGACCGGATTTACCGGGAAGTGCAGAGATTTTCGGAGGAAGTCCCCAGGGAGATGAATCTGGAGATCCAGTTGACAATTTCCTGCGGAGTGGCCTTTTTTCCACAGGATGCAGAGGATTTCGAGACTTGCATGCAAATGTGGAATACGCCCTTGAGCAGGCGAAGAAAGTGGGACGTGGTAGCATTGCGCAGTTTTCCGGACAAATGCACAGAAAAACAGTGGAGAAATTCCGACTGCAGGAAGTTCTCCGTGAGTCTGTTGCCAATAATTGCAGAGGGTTTGCACTGGTATACCAGCCTCTGGTGAACGGAGAGACTCAGGAGGTTTATGGTGCTGAGACTCTGATGCGTTTTTATCTGCCGGATGGAACCCTGGTTTCCCCAATGGAATTTATTCCGATCCTGGAGGAAGACGGAACCATCAGACAGGTGGAGAGTGGCTTTTGAATGAGGCACTTGCCCAGGCGGCCTTGTGGCGCATGGAGAATCCTGATTTTGTAATTTCCGTGAATGTTTCTTATATCCAGATACTTCAGGAAGGCTTCAGGGAAATGGTGACACGGATCGTGGAAAAATCCGGCACACCGGAGAAGCAGTTGATCCTGGAGCTTACAGAGAGCTGTAAGGTATCGGATCCCAACGGCCTTCGGGATGATTTTGAATATTTTAAAAATATGGGGATCAATATGGCACTGGATGATTTCGGCACGGAGTACTCATCCATTGCATTGCTTCGCAAGCTGAAACCACAGTGGATCAAGATCGATCATACTTTTGTCCGTTCCATTCAGGATGATGAGATGGATCAGGCGATTCTGGAATATATTATGAATCTGAGTAAGCAGACCAGAATAAAGGTTTGTGTGGAAGGTGTGGAGAATGAGGAAATCCTTTCCGTTGTCCAGACTTATAAGCCGGAATTGCTTCAGGGATACTATTATTCCAGACCCTGTCCGGCGGAGGAATTTTCAAAGAAATATTTCAATGGAAAAGATAAGACAGGCAGCTACGGTTGTCTGAAAAAATAATTCTGATAAGCGCTTTTTTATACGCTCTAAGGGAAATACTAGTACATCGTTTTCGAAATAACTATACCACTCACTTGTCTGTGAATCCGATTGCACAGGTATAAAAGCCTCGGCGTAGCCCGCTACGCCTACGTTTTTATACCTGCACACTCGAATCCACATCCTACGTGATTGGTATAGTTATTTACGAAGCGATGTACTAGTCTTTCGTCTATTGCAAGTGACCCCGATACAGATCGGTATAGCTTTAAACTGGAATTTGATCATTACATTGAAGGGCAGACCTGCTATGGTTTAGATAAGCTGATCCTGAATAATAATTATGCAGACGCTACCAATATGAAAGAAGCTGTAGAGGACAGTTTTATGCTGCGCAATTATGGCACAGAAGATGGAAATGAAGCATTACAAAAAACAGAGTCAGGTGGTGTATAATAAGAAAAACGGAGTTGAAAAGCCATGGTTAATCCGTTATAATTTTCATATATAAATACATGAAAAAAGTGTTTTTTCAGAAAATTGTATGTTGCTGGTCATGGGGTGGACAGCAACGACTATATGAAGGGGGATTTTTCTATGACGAAAATGAAGAAGATTTGCATACCTGTTCTTGCAGTTGCAGCCCTTGCATTTTCAGTTCCCGGAACTACGCAGGAGGTAGAGGCTTCCTGTAATACTTACCGTGTGAATGTTGTTACTGGATATCTGGCTCTTCGGACAGATACATCCTATAATAGCGGTAATGAGATCGGAGAACTTTACAGTGGTGACCTGGTGGAGGTACTGGATTACACTGGCGCCACTGGTTACTGGTATGTATACTCTCCTAAGTATGACGATTTTGGATATGTGAATAATGATTATCTGGATTCTGTGACATCTTCCGTATCCTCCTATGATACAATGTGGACCGTAAGCGTTTCCACCGGATATCTGGCTCTTCGTAATGCACCGGAATATGATGCATCTAATGAAATCGGTGAGCTCTATCCAGGAGATACCGTCTGGGTTTCCGACAGCAGCAATTCTCAGTACTGGTATGTGTATTCCCCGAAACTGGACAGCTATGGATATGTGAATCAGGAGTACCTGTACAGAGAAGAGGGACTGGATACAGATTCCAGCTATTTTGGTGAAGTAAGAACGGTCAGTGTAGCCAAGGGCTATCTGGCACTTCGCAATATGAAGGCATATGATGCTTCCAATGAAATCGGGGAATTATATGCCGGCGATACTGTACAGCTTCTGGACACAAGTGATTCCCAGTACTGGTATGTGTACTCCCCGAAATATGATATCAATGGATTTGTAAACAAAGATTATCTGGTAGGTGGAAATGCATATGCTACCTTGTATGTAAAAGTGCCTACCGGATATCTGGCTCTTCGATCCGCTATGGGATATGATGCGGCAAATGAGATTGGTGAACTGAATACCGGTGATACTGTGGTAGTAATTGATTCCAGTTCGGATAAATACTGGTATGTATATTCTCCACGCCTTATGAAATACGGATATGCGGATTGTAATTATATATTCTGCAATTGATGAACAGGAAAGAAAAACAGCCTCTGACTTTTTTTAGGAAAAGCCAGAGGCTGTTTTTGAAATAACTATAATTTTTATAACTGCACACTTGAATTCATATCCTACGCGATTGGTATAGTTATTTTTATAGAAATTTCATACTTTCTCTGATTGAACAAAAAAATCTGCAATGCTATACTAAAATTAAAACATATTCGAAAAACAGGAGTGTGATAAATTGCAGGATACCACAGAAAACTATATTCATCTTGAAAAGGTTTCCAAGATTTATGGAACGAAAGAAGTAAAAATAATTGCAGTAGATGAGATCAGCTTTAACATAGCTAAAGGCGAGTTTGCCGTGATCGTAGGGCCAGTGGTGCTGGCAAGACTACGGTTCTGAATATTCTGGGCGGAATGGATACTGCCACCAGCGGTCAGATCTGGTAGATGGAAGGAATATAGCGAAATACAATAACCGCCAGCTCACCAGCTACCGCAGGATGATATTGGATTTGTTTTTCAGTTTTATAATCTGGTTCCCAATCTGACAGCCTTGGAAAACGTAGAACTGGCAGGACAGATCTGTAAGAACCCCATGGATCCGAAAACTGTTTTGGAAGAGGTGGGGCTGAAAGACAGACTTGGAAATTTTCCTGCCCAGTTATCAGGCGGTGAACAGCAGAGAGTTTCCATTGCAAGAGCTCTTGCCAAGAATCCGAAGATGCTCCTTTGCGATGAGCCAACAGGCGCTCTGGATTACCAGACTGGTAAGGCGATTCTCAAGCTTTTACAGGATATGTGCCGCCAGAAGGGGATGACAGTAGTGGTTATCACTCATAACTCTGCATTGACGCCTATGGCAGATCGCGTGATTAAAATAAAAAACGGCAAGGTGGCACAGATGACTTTGAATGCCCACCCAACCCCGGTAGAAGAAATTGAGTGGTAGGTGAGAGATGAAAGCATTAAGAAAAGAATTCTGGATGGAGATCCGAAAAAGCAAATCCAGGTTTATCTCCATTCTTCTGATCGTGGCTCTTGGAGTGGCCTTCTTTTCCGGTATTCAGGCTTCCTCGCCGGATATGCGCTATTCCGGAGATGCCTATTATGACGAAAGCAGCCTGATGGATATCAAGGTTGTGGGCACAATGGGCCTGACATCTGATGATGTTTCTTCCATAGAAAGTATAGATGGCATCGAGTCCGCAGAAGGTGCCTGGTCTACCGATGTGATGTGCGGGGAAGGCCAGAAGCAGAAGGTTCTTCACATTGAATCCATAAATGACACAGTGAATAAACTGGATGTGCAGGAGGGACGCCTTCCGGAAAAAAGTGGAGAGATTTTTCTGGATAGCACATTTGCTTCTTCCAATGAATATAAGGTAGGAGATAAGGTGGCTTTGCGTGAAGAAGGAGATTCCCCCGTTCTTGTGACCACAGAATATACGGTAGTGGGAACTGGAAGAAGTCCTCTTTATATTTCCTTTAATAGAGGAAATACCACCCTTGGAACTGGTGAAGTCAATGGATTTGGATATGTGCTCCCAGAAGATTTTGACCAGGAAATTTATACGCAGATTTATGTGACCGTTCATGGGGCAAAGGGTCTTACAAGTTATACAGACGGTTATGAGAATCTGATCGCCAAGATCAAAGACCGTGTTGAAAACATAGCAGATGATCGCTGTCAGATCCGCCTTGCAGCTGTGAAGGCGGATGCACAGGAGGAAATCAATGATGCCCAGAAGAAGTTGGACGATGGGAAAAAAGAGGCAGATGAAAAGCTTGCTGACGCAAAAGAAGAGCTGGATAAAGGTGAAAAGGATTTAGAAGACGGCAGGAAAGAGTATGAAGATGGAAAATCCCAGTTAGAAGACGCAAAAACAGAGCTTGCCGATGGAAAAAAACAGCTGGAAGATGCGAAGACAGAGCTTACTGATGGGAAAAACCAGTTAGAAGATGCAAAAGCGCAGCTTGCTGATGGAAAAAGTCAGCTGGAATCTGCCAGGAGTCAGCTTTCCTCCAGCAAAAGCCAGCTTGACACTGCCAGAAGCCAGCTGGATGATGGATGGAGTCAGGTAAATGCAGCAAAAGCCCAGCTTGCTGACGGACAGGCTCAGCTTGATTCCGCGCAGAAGCAGGTAACCAGTGGTCTGGCAGAATTAGAGGAAAATCAGAAGACTTTAGATGAAAATAAAGCGAAACTTGCAGATGGAAAAGCCCAGATTGAGGCAGGCGAGCAGCAGTTAGAAGCCGCAAAGCAGACTTTGACAACAAAGCAAAGTGAACTGGATCAGTCAAAAGCGGAGATCATGCCGGACAGCAGCAGATCGAAAGTACCAGAACCAGTTAAATGCCCAGAAGCAGCAGATTACAGATGGACTTTCCCAGGTATCAGCAGGAGAAGCACAGCTTCAGGATGGAATAAGTGCTTTGGAAAGTGCAAAAGCTCAGCTGACGGAGCTGCAGAGTCAGCTTGAGATAGTACGCGCAAGTTACAACGCAGCACTGGAAAATCCGGATGCTTCCCAGGAGGAAATAGATATTCTGGCAGCTCAGGTGTCTGCACTGGAAGAACAGGAGGCGGCGGTAAGCCAGCAGATTCAGGCAAGTGAAGCGCAGATTGAGAGTCAGCGGCAGCAGCTTGCAGCGACCAGAAGTGAGTTGGAAAGCGGGCTTGCAGCAGTCGAGAATGGACTTTCCCAGCTTTCTCAGAAAGAAAGCGAGCTGAATGCTGGACGGGAACAGATAACAGCAGGTCAGGCAGAGATTGACGCCGGATGGATTCAGATTCAGGAACAGGAGAATACTCTTGCTGCTTCGAAAGCTGAGATAGAGGCAGGGGAACAGGAACTGGAAAAAGGTCAGAAGCAGTTAAAGGCAGCAAAGAAAAAACTGAATAAAGCCCAGAAAGAAATTGATTCCAATGCAGAGACTCTGGCAGCAGGACAGGCGGAACTGGATGCCAATGTGGCAAAGCTGAATGACAGCGAAGCGCAGTATGCTTCCGGCCTGGAACAGTATAATTCCGGTGCCCGGCAAATTGCGGAAAATGAGGCAAAGCTTACTTCCGGTGAACAGGAGATTGCAGAAAATGAGGCAAAACTTGCCGATGGTGAGAAAGAAATTGCAGACAATGAGAAGAAGCTTGCAGACGGTGAAAAAGAGATTACAGACAATGAGAAAAAGCTTCAGGATGCGGCTAAAGACTTGAAAAAAGGTGAGAAAGACCTTGCAGATGGAAAGAAAGAGTACGAAGACGCCAAAAAAGATGCGGAGGATGAGATTGCCGAGAATCAGCAAAAGCTGAATGATGCGAAAAAGGAACTGGAAGATCTGGAAATGCCGGAGTGGATGGTCACAGATAGGGAGGATCTTCCGGAATATACGGATTACGGTGATAATGCAGACCGTCTTCGAAACATCGGTCAGGTTTTCCCGGTCATCTTTTTCCTGGTAGCGGCATTGATCAGTCTTACCACTATGACTCGTATGGTGGAGGAGCAGCGAACCCAGATCGGTACCTTGAAGGCATTGGGATATAAGAAGTCTGCTATTGCAGCAAAATATATCTGTTATGCATTTTTTGCAACTCTTCTTGGCAGTGTGCTGGGAATGCTGATCGGAGAGAAAATCATTCCATACATTATTATAACTGCTTATGGAATTATGTATCATAACGTGGCAAATACCATTTCCATTGATTATCAGCCTGGCTTCGCACTGATCGCTTCCGCAGCCTCTGTTGTATGTACAGTTGGAGCGACTCTTTTTGCAAGTGGAAAGGAGCTGCAGGAGACACCGGCCTCTCTTATGCGCCCACCGGCTCCGAAAGAGGGCAAGCGGGTATTGCTGGAGCGGCTCACATTTATATGGAAGCATTTAAGCTTTTCCTGGAAGTCCACAATTCGAAATCTTTTCCGTTACAAGAAGCGCCTGATCATGACGGTCTTTGGAATTGCAGGAAGCATGGGACTGATGCTGGTTGGCTTTGGGATTCAGGATTCCATCAGTGATATTGCCGCTATTCAGTACCGGGAGCTTCAGCATTATGACGGAATGGTGATTGAGGACAGCGATGCTACAGAGGAAGAACATGCAGAGCTGTTTGAATACATGAAGGAAAATGAGCAAATCGCCCATTGCAATCGGGTACAGATGACGAAGATCAGTGCTCCGAAAGGCAGCTCCAACATCAGTATTTATCTGTTTGTGCCAGAGAGCCTGAGTGAGTTTGCAAAGGATGTAACCTTAAAGAACCGTATTACCGGGGAAACATATGAGCTTACCGACGAAGGTGCTGCTATTTCCGAGAAAACAGCATCCCTGCTGGGATTAAAGGTGGGAGATATGATTCCCCTAAAAAAGGGAGATAAGGAATATAAGGTGAGGGTGGCTGTGATCACAGAGAATTATATGAGCCATTACCTTTATATGACGCCCAGGGTTTATGAGCAGACGTTCGGGGAAAAGCCGGAGTATGAGAACATTGTGTTTACTATGCAGGAAGACTGCAAGGATGATCTGGAAATGGCAGGAAGCCGGATCCTTGCTAATCCTGGTGCTCTCAGCATCAGTTATACCAGTAGTCTGGCATCACAGGTTGACCGTATGCTGAGCACTCTGGATGCGGTGATCCTGGTGCTGATCGTTTCCGCAGGAATGCTGGCTTTTGTGGTATTGTATAATCTGAATAATATCAATATAACAGAAAGACAGAGGGAACTGGCAACTTTGAAGGTGCTTGGCTTCTATGACGGAGAGGTCTCTCAGTATGTGCTTCGGGAAAACGTGATTCTGACAGTGCTTGGAATTATGTTTGGAGCAGTGTTTGGAATTCTCATTCACAGGTATGTGATTACTACGGTTGAGGTGGATGCAGTTATGTTTGGACGAAATATTAAGCCGCTGAGCTTTTTATACAGTGGAATTCTGACAAGCATATTTTCCATTGTGGTGAATGGGGTGATGCATTTTAAGCTGAAAACCATTGATATGGTGGAATCCTTAAAGAGTGTGGAATAAAAATTATTGTAATTGTGAAATTTTTAAATTAGCTTGACAAGCCGGAAGAATGCAATTATAGTTATATCCATAAAAGTGGCGGCTTTTTCCGGCTATTTACAAGGAGATCAGACCGCTGCAGCGAAAAGCGTTGAAGAAGAGGAGTAAGTAAATGCCTCCCAGAGAGAAATGTCCAGGGATAACTGTGGTGGAAGACATTTCGAGATCCGCATTCACTGAAGGTAGCTTCTGAGCCGGGAAACTGAACAGGCAGTGATATCTGCAGTAAGTTTTCACGCAATTCCAGCGTTACAGGAAAGAGATATGTGTACAACAGAGCGAAGACTGTAAATACATTCAGGGAAACAGTACTTTGCATTTTGCACATAATGAAGGTGGTACCGCGTTAATTTCGCCCTTCACACAATTGTGTGAGGGGCTCTTTTTTTAGGAGGAAAATTATGAGCAAAGAACTTGCAAAGACCTACGATCCAAAAGGAATCGAGGAACGTCTTTACCAGAAATGGATGGAAAACGGATATTTTCATGCAAAAGTAAACCCGGATAAGAAACCATTTACCATTGTTATGCCGCCGCCAAACGTAACCGGACAGCTGCATATGGGACATGCACTTGATGAAACTATGCAGGACATTCTCATCCGTTTCAAGAGAATGCAGGGCTACGAAGCACTGTGGCAGCCGGGAACTGACCATGCAGCTATTGCTACAGAGGTTAAGGTTACTGAGAAACTGAAAAAAGAAGGCATCGACAAGGCAGAAATCGGTCGTGAGAAATTCCTGGAATATGCCTGGGAGTGGAAAGAAGAGTACGGCGGAAAAATTATCAACCAGCTGAAGAAACTTGGTGCTTCCGCAGACTGGGAGAGAGAGCGTTTCACCATGGACGAAGGCTGCTCCAAGGCCGTACAGGAAGTTTTCATCAAGTTATATGAAAAAGGCTACATCTACAAAGGTTCCCGTATCATCAACTGGTGTCCGGTATGCCAGACTTCCATTTCCGATGCAGAGGTTGAGCATGAGGATCAGGACGGATTTTTCTGGCACATCAATTATCCGGTTGTTGGAGAAGAAGGAAAATTCGTGGAAATTGCAACAACACGTCCGGAAACACTTCTTGGAGATACTGCAGTTGCAGTAAACCCGGATGATGACCGTTACAAAGACATTGTTGGCAAAATGCTGAAGCTTCCCCTCACAGACAGAGAGATCCCGGTTATTGCCGATGAGTATGTTGATAAAGAATTTGGTACCGGATGCGTAAAAATCACACCGGCACATGACCCTAACGATTTCGAGGTTGGAAAGAGACACAATCTTCCAGAAATAAACATCATGAATGATGATGCTACCATCAATGAGCTGGGTGGTAAATACGCCGGCATGGATCGTTATGAGCAAGAAAAGCCATGGTAGAGGATCTGGACAAGCTTGGCCTTCTGGTAAAGGTTGTTCCGCACAATCACAGCGTTGGAACACATGACCGCTGCCATGCAACCGTAGAGCCGATGATCAAGCCTCAGTGGTTTGTAAAGATGGATGAAATGGCAAAAGCTGCTATCAAGACTCTTGAGGATGGAGATCTGAAATTCGTTCCAGAGCGTTTTGACAAGACTTACCTTCACTGGCTGGAGAACATCCGTGACTGGTGTATTTCCCGTCAGCTGTGGTGGGGACACAGAATTCCGGCTTACTACTGCGATGAGTGTGGTGAGACTGTAGTTGCAAGAGAAATGCCGGAAAAATGTCCGAAATGCGGATGTACGCATCTTCATCAGGACGAGGATACTCTGGATACCTGGTTCAGCTCTGCTCTGTGGCCATTCTCCACACTTGGCTGGCCGGATAAGACACCGGAACTGGAGTACTTCTATCCAACAGATGTGCTGGTAACCGGATATGACATTATTTTCTTCTGGGTTATCCGTATGGTATTCTCTGCTCTTGAGCAGACTGGCAAGACACCGTTCCATCATGTACTGATCCATGGTCTGGTAAGAGATTCCCAGGGCCGCAAGATGAGTAAATCCCTTGGAAATGGTATTGACCCGCTGGAAGTAATCGACAAGTACGGCGCAGATGCTCTTCGTCTTACTCTGATGACTGGTAATGCACCTGGAAACGATATGCGTTTCTACTGGGAGCGTGTAGAATCCAGCCGTAACTTTGCAAATAAGATCTGGAATGCTTCCCGTTTCGTTCTTATGAATCTGGAAGGAAAGGATGTAACGGAGCCGGAGATTGGTTCTCTTTGCGCTGAGGACAAATGGATCCTTTCCAGACTGAACAATGTGATCAAAGAAGTAACCGACAATATGGAAAAATATGAGCTGGGTATTGCGGTTCAGAAAATCTATGATTTCCTGTGGGATGAGCTTTGCGACTGGTACATTGAGATCGCCAAGGTTCGTCTGTGGAAGGCAGAAGAGGATCCAAAGGCGGCAAACGAGGCTCTCTGGACACTTCGCACAGCGCTGACCCAGGGACTGAAGCTACTTCATCCGTTTATGCCATTTATCACAGAGGAAATCTACTGCACACTGCTTCCGGAGGAAGAGTCCATTATGATCTCTGACTGGCCGGTATATAAGGACGAGTGGAATTCTCCTGAGGCTGAGCTTGCAATCGGAAGCTTCCAGGAGGTTGTCCGCGGCATCCGTAACACAAGAACCAGTATGAATGTTCCGCAGAACAGAAAGACACATCTGATCATTGTTGGAAAAGATGCTGCTATCTGTCAGATGTATGAGAACAGCAAGAAATCCTTTGCAAACCTTGCTTTTGCAAAAGAAATCCATGTTCAGCAGGATAAGACTGGTATCGGTGAGGATGCAGTTTCTGTTGTTGTTTCCAATGCAGTTGTTTATATGCCTCTGGAAGACCTTGTTGACAAGGAAAAAGAACTTGAGAGACTGACAAAGGAGCAGGAGAGACTGACTAAGGAAATCGCCCGCTGTGAGGGAATGCTGAATAATCCAAATTTCGTAAATAAGGCTCCTGCTGCCAAGGTTGATGCAGAGAAGGAGAAGCTTGCGAAGTACAAAGAGATGAAAGATAAGGTTGAAACACAGCTTGAGCAGCTTAAGAGATAAAAAGGAGATTTTGCATGAAGCTGAGCAAATTTTGCAATAAGATTTCCCTGATTCTCCAGGCACTCTGGTGCGCAGTGCTCTATTTCCTTATAGAGGCACTGTGCCGCCACTCTGTAGTGGAGGCCTGGGATTATATGACGGGAAAACCGTTGGTATTTGCTTATAATACGATGTTTATTTTTACTACAATGCTGATCGTTTATCTGTTTCACAGGCGGTGCTTCTGGAGAGTTGTGGTTTCCGTTTTCTGGCTGTTTCTGGGAATCGTAAACTGCATTCTTCTGATGAACCGTGTTACACCATTTACCGGACCGGATCTGCATATGCTGACGGATGGTATTGCGATCATGCAGAAATATCTGCCGTTTTATGGTGTGGTGATCGGATGTATTTTGATCGGAATTGTGGTGCTGGGGCTTTTGATCCTACTGGTCAAGGGACCGAAGTATGAACAGAAGATTAAGTACCGGTATGTGATTCCGCTGGTAATTGCTGGTTTTGTGGCTTTTGGAGGCGTGACACAGCTGGCTCTTGAAAAAAGGTTTTGTCTAATTATTTTGGCAATATCGCGTTTGCTTATGAGGATTATGGTTATCCTTATTGTCTGGCGACTACTATTTTTAATACAGGTATCAGTGAGCCGAGGGATTATTCTGAGGATGAGATTAACCGGATCGAGAAGACAGAGTCCAATCTTCCAAAGACCAAGGAGGATGGAAAGAGACCGAATATTCTGTTCCTTCAGCTTGAGTCTTTCTTTGACCCGACACTGGTAAATTACCTGGATATTTCTGAAGATCCAATCCCGAACTTCAGGAAGCTGATGAAAGAGTATTCTTCCGGATATTACAAGGTTCCTTCTGTTGGAGCCGGTACGGCAAATACGGAATTTGAGACCATTACAGGTATGAGTCTTCACTATTTTGGACCAGGTGAATATCCTTATAAGAGTATTCTTAAGGAGACTACCTGTGAAAGTGTGCCCTATGTTCTGAAAAATCTGGGGTATTCCACACATGCGGTACATAATAATGAAGCCAACTTCTATGGAAGAAGGTCTGTTTTCCCCAATCTGGGATTTGACACCTTTACCTCTGAAGAGTATATGGCAGATGAGAACCTGCAGAATCCTCTTGGATGGGTAAAAGACAGTGTGTTGACGGATGAGATCATTAAGTGTCTGGATTCTACTGACAGTCCGGATTATGTGTATACCATTTCCGTGCAGGGACATGGTGATTATCCAAGCGAGCCCATTCTGGACAATCCTTCTATTACAGTTTCCGGTTCTCCTACGGATGAGCTGAATTGTAAATGGGAGTACTATGTGAATCAGATTCATGAGATGGATCAGTTTGTGAAAGAGTTAACAGATGCTTTGGCAGACTATCCGGAGGATGTAATCCTGGTTATGTATGGGGATCATCTGCCGACTATGGGACTGACTGTGGAGGATCTGAAAAATAAGTATCTTTTCCAGACGGAGTATGTAATCTGGGATAATATGGGACTTACCAAGAAAGATGAGAATCTGGCTTCTTATCAGATCGCAGCAGAGGTTCTGGACAGAGTTGGTATTCATGAGGGTACGATCATGAAATATCATCAGGCAAGAAGAAATACCAAGAATTATCAGGTCGATCTGGAAACTCTGCAGTATGATGTGCTGTACGGTCAGCGATATGCTTATGGAGGAGAAAATCCTTTTGAGAGAATGAAGATGCGGATGGGACTTTATGATGTGACCTTAGATTCCATTCGGTTAGTATCGGATACAGATTGGACTTATTATATCCAAGGCACGAATTTCACCCCGTCCAGTCAGGTGAAGCTGAATGGAGAGTGGTATGATACGGCATATGTAAGTCCGAACATGCTGGTGATCTCGGGTACGGAGCTGTCGGATTTTGACAGACTGGCAGTTGTACAGAGAAGTAACAGCTCGACGAGGAAGGCTCTTAGCAAGAGCTTTGACAGAGCGGTTTATGCATTGTATGATAGTCAGTGGAAAGTGAATTCCCGATAGGAACGTTTCCTGGCTGGGCACCTGGTCTCATCAGGTCTGCTCTGAGCGCGGTGTGCGGCCAAAAAAATTAAAAACATCAGAATTTTGCTGAAACCGAAGAAAGGAGAGGACAAATTTGCTCCGCTGGAGCTCAGACTGTGTCCTCTTCTTTTTTAACCCTAAATTCTGCCGTATGAGATTTTTTCGGAACCTCTCTGATTTCTTCTGTGCGAGGTTTGTCGGATAAAAAGTTACGATTAGGGGTGGACTTCTGGTGTGACTATTATATAATGGTAGAGGAATGGAACTATTCAGAAGGCAGTATATTCTGCCAGACTTACGATGAGAATGAAAAGTTACGGATGAAATACGATAGATAAATGGTGGTTAAGATTATGAATTATGAGGAAGCGGTTGCTTATATTGAGGAGACTCCGAAGTTTACAAAAAAGAACAGCCTGGAGCATACAAAGGAATGCCTGAGGAGACTGGGAAATCCACAGGAGAAGTTTAAGGTGATACATGTTGCGGGAACGAATGGGAAGGGGAGTACCTGTGCGTTTCTCACATCTATTCTCAGGGAGGCAGGGTATTCCTGCGGCCTGTTTACGTCTCCCCATCTGGTGAAGATCAACGAGCGGTTTCAGATCAATGAGGTGAATATTGATGATGACACCTTTTTGAAAGCTTTTGAGAGAGTGAAAGTGCTGGCGGACGAGCTTGTGGCTGAAGGAAGTTACCATCCTACTTATTTTGAAATGCTGTTTCTTATGGGAATGGTGATCTTTGCAGAGGCAGGGGTGGACTATGTGACTTTGGAAACCGGGCTTGGCGGAAGGCTGGATGCGACTACAGCGGTAGAGAATCCTGTAGCTTGCGTGATTACATCTATCAGTCTGGATCATATGCAGTTTTTGGGAAATACGGTAAGAGAGATTGCAGGGGAGAAGGCTGGAATCATTGTTCCGGGAGTTCCTGTAATCTATGATGGAAATGACAAGGATGCGGCAGAAGTGATCGCTGCGAAGGCAAAGGAGCTTGGAAGCCCGGCTTATAAAGTAGTTCAGGCTGGAGCAAAGGTACTGGGAAATAATAAAGACGGCATTGATTTTTCCTGGAGGACGATTATTATGGGGATACCAGGTTCCATATTCCTTTTATTGCATGGTATCAGGTGATGAACGCATCTCTGGCGCTTACAACTATGGAAGTGCTGAAAGACAGGATTCCGGTGACCATGGAACAGCTGCAGGCAGGAATTGCAAATACCAGATGGCAGGCAGAATGGAGACCATTTTGCCGGGCGTGATCGTGGATGGTGCACATAATGAGGATGGCGTGCGCAGGTTTGTGGAGACTGCAGAGCGGTTTCAGAAGGAGTATCCGCTGACACTTTTATTTTCTGCGGTGAATGATAAGGATTACCAGGATATGATCCATACAATTTGCAGCAGGATAAAATTCCGTAAAGTTGTGACCACAGAGGTTGGGGGATACCGTGAGGTGCCGTCTGCAGAGCTGGCAGAGATCTTTTGCAAAGAAGGCTGTAAGGATGTTGGAAACTCTGATAATATTGAAGAAGCTTTTCATATGGCGCACGAGGCCAAAGGAGAGGACGGAATGCTGTTCTGCGTGGGTTCTCTTTACCTGGTGGGAGAGATTAAGACACTCTTGTTGAAAAAGTAAATTGTCTGCAGGAAAAAGAAAACATGGGATTTCTGGTTGATTTTCCAGGAGTCTGTGGAGGAATTTTATGATCGATTACGAAGAGGAACTGAAGAAATTTGAGCCCTGTCTGGATGTGACAGATGCGGAAGAGGCTATTTACGATAGAGAGCTGACGGATATTCTGGACATTCTTCAGGAAATGCTCAGGGAGTCCAAAAGCGGACGCAGGATGAAATAGAATAGGAGATACTTAATGAACTGTATGAATTGCGGCGCGTTCCTGGCTGACAAGGATCTGGATTACTGTCCTCATTGCGGGTGCAACGTCCTGATCCAGAAAAAGGTGGAGTATCTATCCAAACTTTATTACAATCAGGGCTTGGAGAAGGCAAGTATCCGGGACCTTTCAGGAGCTGTTAACTGTCTGAAGCAGAGCCTTACCTTTAACAAGAGAAATATCAAGGCGAGAAATCTTCTGGGTCTTGTGTATTTTGAAATGGGAGAGGTGGTCGCTGCTCTTAGCGAGTGGGTGATCAGTAAGAATCTGCAGCCTACCCGGAATATTGCGAATGAATATATTAATCGTCTTCAGGCGAATTCGAATAAACTGGATGCTATTAATGAGACAATAAGAAAATATAATAATGCCCTGGCTCTTTGCAGGGAAGGTCATGAGGATATGGCTGCTATTCAGCTTCGCAAAATTCTGAACCAGAATACCAAGCTGATCAAAGGCTATCACTTGCTGGCGCTGATCTATATGAAGAATCATGACTGGGGCAAGGCAAGAAGAACCTTGAAAAAGGCGGCTCGTATTGATAAGACCAATACAACTACATTACGTTTTCTTCGTGAAGTAGATGAGAGAACTGGTGTAACGACCAGACTTGAGAAACAGAAAAAAGGACTTTTTGGTGCCAAGGGCAAGACAGAAGGTTCGGATGAGATTTCCAGAAGTACTGTGGTACAGCCGGCAGTTTACAGGGAAAATTCCAGAATTTCACTGTTTGTGACACTTATGGCGGGTGTGGCAGCAGGAGCGGCTGCATTTTGGTTTCTGGCAGTTCCTGCTATCAAACAGGGGATTTACAGAGAAGCCAATCAACAGATTGTAAAGTACAGCGAGTCTCTGGTCAGCCAGGGTGCGGAGCTTTCCAAAGCCCAGGGTGCGGCGAAGGAATCCGGTGATGTGGCAGAGGAAATCACCCAGCAGCTTGATGCCGAGCAGAAGAAGAGCACCAGTTATCAGGCACTTCTGAATGCGTATGCAGCTTATACACAGAATGAGTATGATGCAGCAGCGTTGGAAATCCAGAAGGTTTATGAAAATCAGCTGGGAGATGATGTAATGGGAATTTACAATACCATCTGTTCAGCTACTGGCGTGTCTGGAATCAAGGAAGACAGTAAGTCTGAGGGCAGCGAAGATTCCTCTGGCTCTGAAAGCAATGATGGAACTGACAATACAACAGAAGGCTCTGAAACGGATTCCTCTGGTTATGACAGTTCTTACAATGATGCATCTGGTGACAGCGGGTATGATGAATCCGGATATTCTGATTACAGCGACGAAAACGGCTATTATGATGAAAATGGTGATTTTCAGTATTATGAATAAAAATTTCTGAATTACAATAATGAGAAACCTCTGAACCGGGGATGTGCGGGATAGACCTGCACATCTCTTTTTCTTTTTCCTGTGCAGAGTGTCAAAATAGAGTAAAAAAGGGGGATTTTATTTATGAAACCTGTTTTTGAAACTACGGGAACCTGTCTGAATATTAAACTGCCTGAGGAACTGGATCATCCGGCTTCTGAGCTGATTCGAAGAGAATCGGACAGGATTATGGGAAAAATATATATCAGAACTATTTGTTTTGACTTTGGAAATACTGTATTTATGGACAGTTCGGGCGTAGGTTTGATCATGGGGAGATACCGGGCTCTGGGGATGCGTTCTGGCTGTATGAAGGCCTGCCATGTAAGTGGATATATTGAAAAACTGTTGCGACTTTCAGGTGTGAGTAAATTTCTGGAACTGGAAAGAACAGAAAATGAGATGCAGCTGGAAGGGAGGGGAGTCTGATGGAAAATTCCAACGAAATGACCATTATTTTTGACAGCCGTCCGGAGAATGAAGGGTTGGCAAGGATAGCTGCTGCGGCATTTTGCACTCAGCTGAACCCCACACTGGAGGAAGTAGCAGATTTGAAAACGGCTGTGTCAGAGGCTGTAACCAACTGTATCATCCATGGCTATCAAGGCGAGGTACATAAGATACGGATGAAGTGTGTCAGAAAAGAGAGAACAATTTATCTGGATATTGAGGATGACGGCATAGGGATTGAGAATGTGGAAAAAGCAATGGAGCCTTTATATACGACCCGCGCTGATCAGGACAGGTCAGGAATGGGTTTTACTTTTATGGAAGCATTTATGGATGAGGTTAAAGTCACTTCACAGGTTGGAAAAGGAACCTGTGTGCATATGAGCAAAAAAATCGGCAATTGATCAGGAGGAAGCATGGATCACACTCTTGCTCTCATTGGGCGTATTCACCAGGGAGATAAAGAGGCAAGAGATACTTTGTTTTCGGAAAATATGGGACTGGTATATAGTGTTGCCAGGCGTTTTCTGGGGAGAGGGGTGGAAATGGAGGATCTTTTTCAAATTGGAAGCATCGGGCTTTTGAAGGCTGTAGATCATTTCAATCCTGAATTTGATGTGAAGTTTTCTACTTATGCAGTACCAATGATCATTGGAGAGATTAAGCGGTTCCTTCGGGATGATGGAATTCTGAAGGTGAGCCGCTCCATAAAAGAGAATCAGTATAAGATCTGTAAAATGAGGGAGGAATTGGAGAAAAAGTTAGGCCGTGAGCCGGATCTCAGAGAACTTTCAGATGCTATGGATATGCCGATGGAAGAATTGGCGATGACGCTGGAGTCGGTTGCAGAGGTGGATTCTATTTACAAGACTGTGTATCAGGGAGATGGAACGGATTTGCAGCTTGTGGACAGGCTTCCGGAAAAAGAAGATCGCCATGAAAAGCTTTTGAACCGGATTTTTCTGGAGGAGATTCTGGAAAAACTGGAAGGAGAGGAGAAAAGGCTGATCGTATTTCGGTATTTTCAGGATATGACACAGACAGAGGTCGCAAAAAAAATGGGAATGTCTCAGGTTCAGATTTCCAGAATGGAGAAGAGGATATTGAAGAAGCTGAGAGAAATGGAGAAGTAAGAGCCAAAGTAAAATTTTGCGGTATATTTTGTCCGGATTCAGTTGACGCAGCGTGCTACGGAGCCTAATCCTGCTAATTCTCCTACAAAGTGTGACGTACATCTTGTAGAAAGCCTTTTTCAAATATGCTCTGGAAAAGGAGAAAAGAAGCAAAGTATTTTCTCATATTTTCCAGAGCATTATTGGGTATTAGAATTTAATCTCTTTTCCTTCCAGACGCCACTGCCTGAACTCTGCGGAAGCAGAGAGAAGCAGGTCAGAAGAGGAGTTAAGGCTGTCTCAACTGAGTCCTGGATAACTCCGATAATAAAGCCTACAGCTACAACCTGCATGGAAATGTCGTCAGAAATTCCGAAAAGGGAGCAGGCCATAGGAATCAAAAGGAGGGATCCGCCGGCAACACCGGAAGCACCACATGCAGAAAGGGCTGCAAGAAGGCTGAGGATGATGGCGGTTGGGATATCAACGTGGATTCCAAGGGTAAAAGCAGTTGCCATTGTCATAACGGTGATGGTGATAGCAGCTCCGTCCATGTTGATGGTTGCACCAAGAGGAATGGTTACGGAATAGGTGTCGCGGTCGAGCCCCATCTCCTCACAGGCTTTCATATTTACTGGAATATTGGCAGCAGAACTTCTGGTGAAGAATGCGGTGATGGCACTTTTCTTCAGGCAGTGCAGAATCAGCGGATATGGATTCTTGCGGATACACCAGTAAACCAGAAGCGGGTTTGTTACAAAGTAGATGAAAAGCATGCTGCCTACCAACAGCAGCAGTAGTCTTCCATAGGTAGTGAAAATGTCTAATCCGTTGGTGGATACGGTGTTAAATACCAGACCGAAGATTCCGAAGGGTGCCAGGTTGATGATCCAGCTGACTACCAGGGATGTTCCGTCTGCAATGTCAGCAAGGACTTTTTTTGTGGTGTCATTTGCTGTACGAAGGGCAAGTCCAAGAAGGATGGCCCAGGTAAGGATACCTACATAGTTTGCATTCACCAGGGAAGATACCGGGTTGGCAACAATATTCAGAAGAAGGTTGCTGAGGACCTCCACAATACCCTGTGGGGCACTGCGTCTGCGGCTGCATTGGTAAGTGTCAGCTGTACAGGGAAAATCATGCTGGCGAAAACGGCAATCACAGCTGCCAGTACAGTGCTGAACATGTAAAGGGCAACTACTGTTTTGATAACGCCGCCATGGGATTTTCCTGCGTTGCACAGTGAACTGAGAACCAGAAAGAATACCAGAAGGGGTGCGATGGCTTTCAGGGCACCTACAAATACATCACCAAGGATGGCAATGCTGGTTGCACCGGGGGCTGCAACTCCAAGGATGGCACCAAGAATCAGACCGACGACGATTCGTTTTACCAGTGCAATCCCGGTCCATTTGTTCCATAAATTTTTCATTTGTTTCTTTACCTCTTTCCCTCTTTAATTTGATAAAAGATTAATTAATTATATAGTATGCAGGGAGGATTCGCAATAAAATATATGATGAAATTAATGAAAATGAGAGACTTTTTTGAAAAAAAGAAAAAATAGAGAAAAAAATCCGGGTAAGGAGGAGCATAAAAACCTCTTACCCGGGTTTGCAAATTAAAAAAATTATTTAGCAGCAGCCTGTTTGCCAAACAGTGTATTCTTGTACTTAGAAAGTGCAGTGAGAAGTACCATTCCAAAGATTCCGCAGGAATGATCTCTCCGGCACCTACCGTAAGCATCATAAGTGGAATCGGAAGATTGACGGAATAGCCGTAACGAAGTACGAATGGAACCAGAACTGCATTGGCTACGATTGGTGGAACTGGTGCCAGCCATTTGTTGCTGTTACGAAGTTTGTAGGTAAATACAGCTCCGATGAGGGTAGCGATACTTCCGAATGCAATATCCAGAGGAATTGCACCGCCAAGCAGGTTGGCAAGGATACAGCCTACAAAAAGACCAGGAATGGCAGCTGGTGTGAAGAATGGAAGAATGGTCAGGGCTTCGGAAATTCGAACCTGAATCTCTCCATAACTAAACGGTGCAAACACCAGTGTCAGTACAACATAGACAGCCGCAATTAGCGCTGCCTGCACCAGAAACAGGTACTCTTGTTTTTCATATTCATTTGTCTCCTTTAGTTTTGTTTTACGAGTGGAAGGTCACGAACACTCGATTCATTTTCGCGCTGCAATGAGTCAAGCGGCCATGCTTGCATGGACATTTGACGAATGCCGCGGAGGCATATACCGGAAGGTATATGGCCTACGCCGGGAATCGGCGGAAAAGCCGCTTAAGACCTTATTTTTCTGGGCTTTTCAACGGGCATCAGTATAACATATAGAATTCCGGTTTTCAAGAGGTTATTCCCAAAATGTTCGGAGCATACCCACATTTTCCCATATTTGCAGTGCCGTTTATACAACTTTTCCTGTAATACAGCAAAGTTTTAGGGTTGTTATTCCTTCTGAATCATAGTAATCTATAGATATCTTATGAAGAGAACCGCATTTGTCGGTTTGCAGGTCAGGAGGAAAAATATGCCAGATATCAGAATACAAAAATACAAAAATCCCGTTATTTCTGGTTACAATCCAGATCCGTCGATTTGCAGAGTCGGGGATGATTTTTATCTTGTAAATTCAACTTTTGAATTCTATCCCGGAGTGCCGGTTTACCACAGTAAGAATCTTGTGAACTGGGAACTGATCAATTACTGTCTGAGAGATAAAAGCAGCTTTATCTGGACGGTGTTCGGCCGTCAGGCGGAATTTATGCGCCGATGCTCTGTTACCATAACGGTGAGTTTTTTATGACCACTACCAATGTGTCACATAAGGGACATTTGATTGTACATACCAGCGATATTTATGGGAAATGGTCAAAGCCGGTATGGATTGATCAGGGAGGGATTGATCCTACTTTGCTGTTTGATGGTGAAGATGTTTACTTCGCCTCTACTTCCAGAGATAAAGATGACAGGGATGGAATTTTTATGTGTAAAATCAATCCATACACAGGAGAAAAGCTGTCCGAAAGTGTATGTATCAGTCATGGATGCGGCGGAATCTGTCCGGAGGGACCTCATATTTACAAGCTGAATGGAAAATATTATTTGCTTCTTGCAGAGGGTGGCACAGAATATGGACATATGGTTACCATGCAAAGAGCAGATTCTCCATTTGGACCGTATGAGGCGTGTCCCCATAATCCGATTCTCAGTCACCGGGATAATCCGGATGGCTCTATTTCCTGCACTGGACATGCTGATCTGGAAGTAGATCAGAATGGAAACTGGTGGCTGGTTTGTCTGGGAATCCGGCCTTCTTGCACTCCGCAGCGAGGTCTGAAACTTCATCATCTTGGAAGAGAGACCTTTTTAAGCCCTGTAATCTGGGATAAAGAGGGTTGGCCGGTTGTTGGAAACGATGGCAGAATCGCTTTGGAAATGAAGGGACCACTTCCAGGCGACCAGGTGCAGCCGATATGCGGGATTTTACAGATGATTTTTCGGAAGAGAAATTCAGCCTGCATTATAACTGGGTTCGAACTCCCCATATGGAAAATTATGTGCGTGATACCGCTGCCAGACGGCTTATTTTGAAAGGAACAAGCGTAACTTTAAATGACACGGATACTCCGACATGGGTCGGGATCAGGCAGAAGGAATTTGATGTTGAGGCAGATGTTGTGGTGAGTCTGAAAGGAAATTTTTCAGATGCCTGTCCGGTTTCCCAAGACAGCAACGTCAAAGGTCTAAATAAAAGAGTGGGACTGGGTACATTCTACAATCAATTTTATCATTATGAAATTTACTTAACCAGAGAGGATGGACAGTACAAGGTTTGTCTTTCCAGGCATATTCATGATATGTTTGCAAGAACAGCTGAGAAGGTAGTATCCTCTGGGGAAAATATTCATTTTCGTATTATCGGTAATCCTCTGGAATATGATTTCTGGTACAGCGAAGATGGAAAATACTATGAGAAGCTGGGCTGCGGTTCTACTGCAGGGCTGGCTACAGAAGGAACTATGTACATGAGCTTTACCGGAACTTATATCGGAATGTTCTCAGAAAATGCGGAAGGGCATTTTAGAAATTTTTCAGTGAAGATAAATAAAAATTAATTGCTGAATAATCAAGGTTAACGGAACCCCTTGCCGGGCGGATCGCACTGCGGCGCAAATATAAATGTGGCCGGAGGCGATCCGCTGCAGGCAGAGAATCCTGTAAATTGTGACGTACATCTTACAGAAATCCTTTTCAAACAAAGACTGTGGGAAAAAGTCTGTAAATAAGATTCTTCTATGATATGCAAGGGTGATGAGCCTGAAAATTAGGCTTTTCACTCTTCAAACACGCTTTAATCAAATCGTGAAGCGCTCTCTTGAAGCTGATAAATAGTGCCAAATCTGACTGGCAAAATGCATGGGGAAATCGAAAGATTACTTTTCCGCATCTGCAAGATTTTTCTTCAATTCTATCATTTTATCACGCAGCTCTGCTGCCTGCTCGAAATTCAAGTCTGCAGCAGCCTGGCGCATCTGTTTTTCCAACTGGGAGATCAGGTTCTTCAGCTCTTTTTTTGCTCATGGATTCCGGATCCTTCTTCAGCTTCACTTCAGTTTCAGCAACTGCCTTGGAAACTGCAATCAGATCACGGACTGCTTCTTAATAGTAGTAGGAGTAATTCCATGCTCCTTATTATAGGCTTTCTGGATTTCCCTGCGACGGTTGGTTTCCTCAATGGCATTTCTCATGGAATCCGTCATCACGTCTGCATACATGACAACGTGTCCTTCGCTGTTTCGGGCAGCACGGCCAATGGTCTGGATCAGGGAAGTCTCAGAACGAAGGAAGCCCTCCTTGTCTGCATCCAGAATAGCAACCAGAGTGATCTCAGGAATATCAAGTCCTTCTCGCAGAAGGTTAATGCCTACAAGCACATCAAATACATCCAGACGCATGTCGCGGATGATTTCTGCACGTTCCAGGGTATCAATATCCGAATGAAGATAACGGACACGGATTCCCACATCTTTCATATACTGGGTAAGATCCTCGGCCATTCGTTTGGTGAGAGTTGTGATCAGCACTTTGTTTTTTCTGGAGGTTTCTTTTGTTATTTCAGAAATCAGGTCGTCTATCTGTCCCTCTACAGGGCGCACCTCCACCTTCGGATCCAGAAGACCGGTAGGACGGATGATCTGCTCGGCGCGGAGAAGCTCATGGTCGTATTCATAATCTCCCGGGGTAGCAGATACAAACAAAACCTGGTCCAGTTTATTCTCAAATTCTTCAAAACTCAGAGGGCGGTTATCCTTGGCAGAGGGCAGACGGAAACCATAGTCTACCAATGTCTGTTTACGGTTCTGGTCGCCAGCATACATAGCGCCAACCTGTGGGACTGTCTTGTGCGACTCATCAATAATAAGAAGAAAATCATCCCCGAAATAATCCAGCAGAGTATAAGGTGGCTGCCCTGCTCCAGTCCGGAAAGATGACGGGAATAGTTCTCAATACCGGAGCAGAAGCCGGTTTCTTTCATCATTTCAATATCAAAGTTGGTACGCTCGGAGATACGCTGGGCTTCCAGAAGCTTGTCTTCGCTTTTAAAGTAGTCTACCCGTTCTTTTAATTCCTCTTCAATGGCAATGGCTGCTTTCTGAATCTGCTCCGCTGGTACTACATAATGGGAAGCAGGGAAAATACCGATGTGCGCAAGCTGGCATTTGATTTCTCCGGTGAGCACATCAATCTCAGAGATACGGTCAATCTCATCTCCGAAAAACTCCACTCTGACAGCGGTATCTGAGCTGTTAGCCGGAAAAATCTCCAGAGTGTCGCCACGGACGCGGAAGGTACTTCGGTGGAAGTCCATTTCATTTCGGGTGTACTGAATGTCGATCAGCTCCCGGATAACCTCATCACGATCCTTAGTCATGCCAGGACGCAGGGAAATCATCATGTCCTGAAATTCCTGAGGAGAACCCAATCCATAGATACAGGACACAGAAGAGATGATAATAACATCTTTTCGCTCTGACATGGCGGCAGTGGCAGAAAGACGGAGCTTGTCAATTTCATCATTGATCGCAGAGTCCTTGGCAATATAAGTGTCAGAAGAAGGCACATATGCTTCTGGCTGGTAATAATCGTAATAGGAGACAAAATACTCCACCGCATTCTCCGGGAAGAATTCCTTAAACTCACCGTATAACTGTGCTGCCAGAGTTTTATTATGGGCCAGGATCAGAGTAGGCTTATTCAGCGCCTGAATAACGTTTGCCATAGTAAAAGTTTTACCAGAGCCGGTGACACCAAGCAGCGTCTCAAACTGATTTCCCTCTTTAAATCCCTTTACCAGTTTCTCAATAGCCTGTGCTGATCGCCGGTTGGTTTATACTCGGAATGTAATTCAAAATGATCCATATGAGTCCTTTCTTTTATAAAATCAAACACGCTTTAACTGTTTTCAGTATAGCATCCTTTTTTATAAAAGTACAGCAGAATCGAATATTTGTTCTGCCCTCTGAAATGTCAGAAGCATTCCAAAACTTTAATTGACAGACATACCTATAGTGCGTTATCTTAAAAAAGAAAAGCGTGATTGTTCACGACCTGACCAGTAACACGCTTCGCGATGCGCAGAAATCATGCAGAATTATTAGGAGTGCCGGAAATGGAAGAAAAACAAAAGAATAAAAGATATGTGCTGAGGAAGCTTTTTTTTGCCTCGTTATATCTTAGTACGTTTACTTTTGGCGGCGGATATGTGATCGTTACTTTATTGAAAGAGAAATTTGTGGATCAATATCACTGGATCGATGAGGAAGAAATGCTGGATCTGGTGGCAATCGCACAGTCATCTCCAGGAGAATTGCAGTAAACGGAGCAATTGTGGTGGGATACAAGCTTGGGGGAATACCGGGA
>ENA-OQAA01000227-OQAA01000227.1-human-gut-metagenome-genome-assembly--contig:-NODE-227-length-40059-cov-2.629220_pt1 | contig 40059 bp, 44 predicted proteins | sample MGYA00242489_ERZ504515 | MGnify/ENA primary metagenome ERZ504515 (study PRJEB26092, sample SAMD00036237) | human gut metagenome | host: Homo sapiens | study: EMG produced TPA metagenomics assembly of... | reverse complement strand
TTGCATTGGCGTTAATTGCATCTTCACCGATTGAGCCAAAGGCTCAAGAGGTTGTTCCAACTCAAGATAACTACTAGCTATCTCTCGTTTTACTGTTGTTGGTTCATCGAACCGTTCTTTGAATGTTAAAAAGAATTTTCGAGAATCGTATGTGTCTCACTGTTTAGTTATCAAGGTTCTTTATTTTCTGTCTCTCAGACAGCTCATTTACTTTATCACATCTTTTTTTATTTGTCAAGAACTTTTTTCAAGTTTTTTCAAACTTTTTCGATGTTCTTTCAAGCAATTCGCTCTCTCGTTGACAGCTTGTTTACTTTACCACATCTTCAAGCGGTTGTCAACAAGTTTTTCATTTTTTATTTTTCCTTAAATCAGGAAAAATAAAAGCCCGCTTCTTTTTTGAAGCGGACTTTAGTATAGCACCCATATCCTTCTAAGTCAAGGACTTTCTTTATGTTCTATAAAAAAAGTTACTAAAATTCTCACTTTTCACAGCAGCTTGAGCAAACACATTCCAAATCACCTGCGATAATAGCATTTTATCCTGAACAGATTCACTTTTTCAGGTTACATTCCATAAAAAATACTCATGAAGACATTTACAAAAATATCATATTCATACAGCACATTGAGAAAAGCATCCTTTTCAATAAGCGCAAGAGCCTCTTTTCCTATAGATGTACTGCATAAAATCGTCATTACAAGAAAAGCGATCCACACAAACAGTACGCCTTTAACCGCTCCTACAAGTCCTCCGGCCAGTTTGTTTGCACTTTTCAGCACAGGCAGTCCGGCAAGAAGATTTAATACCCAGGTGCCAAGACGCAGGATCACCGAGGCCAGCAGATAAGAAACAAAAAAGGACAGTCCATTTACAATCATCCTTGCCAGGGCTTCTGAAATGTATTCCCCAAATGAATCTACTGCAAGATAGGTATATACCTCCGCTGTATTATTTGATTCAAGTCCTTTCTGCAAAAGTTCCGGTAATTCCAGTCCCTCAATAAAGCCTGTCTGCTCTTCAGTTCCCGGCGATGTCAGTTCCTGTTTTTTCTGAGATTCCACAAAGCTCTGACAGCTTTCCTGTATTTTTTCATACACAGGTGTGTTTTCCATAAAAAACTCATTCACATAAGGGTTAATCGCCCATGACACTGCAAGAGCCAGAAATACAAAAAAGAAGGACACAATTTCTCTGATAAAGCCTCTCCTGAAGCCTTTATAAGCTGTCAGCAGAAGAATTCCTGCCACTACGATTCCCAACCAGGTCAATGCCTCATCCCCCTTTAACTGAATTTGATCACATTAACCCCGCTGTCAAGCACCAGCAGATAACGATTCCAGCCAATCTTAATAAAATTGTTAATACTTCCGTCTACTGTACCGCTGTACTTTTCCACGCCTCTGCTGTTCATTACACAGATCTGGGAATCATTATAAAGCAGAATGTTTCCTCCGCTTATTTTTATAGTGGTATAGGGAATATTAAAATCCTTTGTAAACCGAAGGCTTCCATTAATGGAATATACCTTCATGGTATACTGCTTGTCTTTATTTCCGTTTTTAAACACCATGCCTATGGTGTCATCATCACAGAACGTACTTACAATTTCTTTGTCCACCTTCTCTGTAGCGCTTTCCTTTGGAATCTGCCGGCCTTTATATACGGTGAATCCGTCTTCCCGAAACGCAACAGACCGTTCTGCATCAAAATATCTGATTTCCGGAATTACAACTCCCTCATATGTATAGCCGCTTACAATTCTGTCATCTTCATTTTGTCCTACATCGCCAAAATTATAAAGGCCACATAACTGGTTGTGTCGCTTCCGTCTATAAACTGATATGTCACCATCATAATCTCGCCGTTATCCGAAACCGCCACATCCATGGGATATCCGGGATCTTCCACATGTGTCTGGTTCTCTGCTATCAGGCTTCCATCCGAATCATAATAATTGATCCATGTGGAATCTCCTCCATCCAATATGGCTGCAACAAGACCGTTGGACGATATCCTGGCCTTGACAATGCTGTATGAGGTTGTAACACTTCCCGCTTCTCCGTCTTTGTCAAAGATCTTCATGGATGTTCCGTCAACATCTGCGATCACTGCCCAGTCACCTCTGATATCAGCCACAGGATTCTGCATTTCATACAGACTGCTCCAGTATGCATCCATCTCACTGTTTACCAGCGCCGCTCCATCCGGACTGTATCTCAGGATTTTTCCTGACATCACTTCATACTTTGTGGAAACAATATCCTCCTGTTCACTTGTCTGAATGATATCATAAGTGCGGTAACTCCTCTTTTCTATAAAAAGTACCAGTCCCACTGCCACTGCCGCTACCACCGCTACAGTAAGAACTGTTTTTTTCATTGCTGCAATTTTATGCATGGAAAGCTGTCTTCTATATCCTTCTTCACTTCCCACATCCTGGGACAGCTTCCCATTCTGAGCCATCATTTTGGCTCTCTTTCGTTTTTTTCTCCATTTCTGAAATATATTGGACATACTAAACCTTGCCTTTCGGGTTCTCTCTCTGTTCTTTTCACTGACATATGAGAAGTCTCTCCGTTACTGCTCACTTTGTTCACGGCAACGCTCTGCGCTCTTCTCATATGTCACATTATAGCAAACTTCTCAGGGCAATACAATTATTTGTCCGGGATAAATGGTGTCGCTTTCAGATATGTTGTTCATACGGCATATTTCAGCAACCGCTTCCATGCTTCCATATTTTTCCACACTGATCTGATACAAAGTATCACCGGGACGTATAATGTATGTTGTGCCCCCGGCCGATGTTTCCTCCGACTGTGTACTATTTTCAGTCTCTGTTACTTTTTCTGAATCCGAATTTCCGGCAGTATCCCGGGACTCACGGACTCTTCTTTCTGCCTTTCTCATGTCTGATTCTTCTCTGTAAATTGCCCGATCCTCCTCTGACAGCTCAGACTTGACATTTTCGTTGGAGGTTTCTTCATCTGTTTCAGCAGCTTCCGAAGGCACAGTTTCCTTCTCATCTTTTTTCATTTTCGCTGTATTTCTGGAGGCATTTTCTTGTATCTCATTTTTACTCTCAGAGCCCCTTCCTGTTCCCCTTTGGTTTCCCCTGATTTTCACCGTCCTTTACTTCTTTTTCACCCGTATCTGCTCTCTCTGTTCTGACCGATGTGACCTCCGCTTTCTCCTTTATCTCTTCCGGAAATTCCGAAGGCCCCGTCTCGATCACAGATGCAGCCATTTCCGCCTTTACATCCGCCTGCTGCAAAGACTGATAATTCTGATAAAACTTCATTCCTGCTGCCACAACAGCCAGAGCAAGACAGGCTGTAGCCGCATATGAAAAAACAGAGATCCGTTCTTCCGTTTCCTCCGTCTGTTTTTCCTCTGCGCTCTTCTTTTTTTGTATGATTCTCCGAAATGCTTTTACTGCCTCATCCGGAACCTTTTCCTGCCTGTCCGTTGTTCCTTCCGGATTTTTTCCAGCATATACGACTGCATTTGCGGATTCTTTTCATAGTAAAGATAATATCCGTTCTGCTTTACAAGGAAACTGTTTTCGTACCGAAAAAACACCTCTTCCCGTTCCGCCGGATCCATCAGCATCAGAACCTTTTCCCCTCCGCCAAAATGTTTCAGATGCACCCGTTTCAAAAGCTCTGTGGCTTCCAGAGGTATCGATCTCTGAGAAAAGAACCATCCCACAATCTCCTGTCCCTCAAAATATTTTTCTGTTTCTTCCTGTATTTTTTTCCACATTTTTTCTGTAAACTCAATATGCTCAGCCGAAATATCCTCTGCTTCCACATCCAGAGCCCCTCTGATAAACATATAGGTGATTCCTGAAGCCCACTTTGTTTCCCCGGTCAGAACCGCCAGACATTTTTTGTCTTCTCCGTTTACATCTCCCGCCCCTGCTTCTCTTCCAAGAAAGGTGTATACATAATCTTCCATGTAAATCCGATAATCATCATTGGCCTGTCCTATCTGACGTATATTCTTTGGCACAGAAAATATACTCTCGTTGCCCTTTGCCTCCTGTTTCTCATCTTTATAGATGACTTCTATCATGATATATCACCCCTTCGGTACAAGAATAGCATATAAAAAATGCGGATTTTAGCAGAATGTAAGATGCCTGTCTCATAATTTAACGACATATTCCGCACATGCATAATTTGTTCCACAGACGGATACAATAAATCAGGACAAACACTGCGAGGAAAATCTATGACTTTTTATATTGACGCAAATAAAACCGGAGCCGCCAGAGAAATCTCTTCTCTTCTTAAAAACTGTATCCTTCACCACAGAAAAAGCTGGAAGGAGCTTGTATTTCTGTGTATCGGCACAGACCGCCTCACCGGAGATTGCTTGGTCCCTATGTAGGCCAGCAGCTTCTCTGCAATGCATCCGAAAAAGTTCATGTATACGGAACTCTTTCTCATCCTGTACACGCCCTGAACCTTACCAGCGCAAGCCAGGACATCTGCTTCAGCCATCCGGAAGCTCTTGTGATTGCAATCGATGCTTCTCTTGGACAAAAAAAGCACCTGGGCTACGTAACCATCGGAGACGGCGCGCTTTACCCGGGTGCTGCGGTTCAGAAAGAGCTGCCCCCTGTAGGGGACATCCATGTAACCGGAATCGTAAATACAGCCGGATTACTGGAGCAGCTTACTCTCCAGACAACCCGGCTGTCTACTGTCATTCATCTGGCTGACAAGATCACTCAGGGAATCCTGGCAATGATCCCGTCTGCCATGCACGAATCATATTTTATACAAAAGCTTTGATCTGTTTATAAATGCCTTCTCCATCCAGACCGTATTTCTCAAGAAGAGCAACAGCCGGGCCGGACTCGCCGAACACATCATTGACACCGATACGCTTAACCGGAACCGGCGCTTTTTCGGACAGACATTCGCAGACTGCGCCGCCAAGTCCGCCGATCACAGAATGTTCCTCAACTGTGACCACTTTTCCGGTTTCTTTTGCTGCCGCAACGATCAGATCCTCATCAAGAGGCTTGATTGTATGGATATTGATAACCTTTGCTTCGATTCCATCTGCAGCCAGCTTTTCTGCTGCTTCCAGTGATGCTGCAACACAGAGACCGTTTGCAACGATCGTCAGATCTTTTCCCTCACGGAGAACAATACCTTTACCAAGCTCAAATTTATAGTCCGGTCTGTCATTGATCACCGGAACAGCCAGACGGCCAAAACGCATATACACCGGACCCACATGCTCATAAGCAGCCTTTACCATAGCTCTTGCCTCAATGTCGTCAGACGGAGAAGCAACAACCATTCCCGGAATACTCCTCATGAGGGCAAAATCCTCGCAGCACTGATGAGTTGCGCCGTCCTCACCTACGGAAATTCCGCCATGAGTTGCGCCGATCTTTACATTCAGTTTCGGATAACCTACAGAGTTGCGCACCTGCTCAAATGCACGTCCTGCCGCAAACATGGCAAAAGTGCTGACAAAAGGAACCTTGCCTGTAGAAGCAAGTCCAGCTCCGATACCTACCATGTTGCACTCTGCGATACCGCAGTCAATATGGCGCTCCGGAAATTCTTTTTTAAACATTGCAGTCTGGGTAGCAGCAGCAAGGTCAGCATCCAGAACAACAAGATCCTCATGTTCTTTTCCAAGTTCCACCAGAGCAGAGCCATAGCTTGCTCTTGTAGCGATTTTCTTTACATCTGACATAATGCTTCACCTGCCTTTTCCAAATCTTCCATTGCCTGAGCATACTCGTCATCGTTTGGAGCTTTTCCATGCCATCCGGCCTGGTTCTCCATGAAAGAAACACCTTTGCCCTTCACTGTTTTCATAATAATTGCAACCGGCATTCCCTTTACAGTTCTTGCCTCATCAAAAGCTGCCTTCAGCTGATCCATGTCATTTCCGTCTTCCACATTGATCACATGGAAATTAAATGCTTCAAACTTTTTGTCGATAGGGTATGGAGAACATACGTCATCTACCTTACCGTCGATCTGAAGGCCATTATTGTCAACAATCACAACAAGGTTGTCCAGATTTCTGTGGCCTGCAAACATGGCAGCCTCCCAGACCTGACCTTCCTGGATCTCGCCGTCTCCCAGAAGAGTGTATACTCTGTAAGAATCATTGCTTAATTTTGCAGAAAGAGCCATGCCCACTGCCGCAGAGATTCCCTGTCCGAGAGATCCGCTTGACATATCAACGCCCGGAATATGCTTCATATCCGGATGTCCCTGAAGATAGGAACCAAGATGACGGAGAGTTTTCAGATCTTCCTTAGGAAAATATCCTCTCTCAGCCAGTACAGAATACAGTCCCGGAGCGGTATGTCCTTTGGAAAGAACAAAACGGTCGCGGTCTGCTTTTTTTGGCTCCTTAGGGTCAATGTTCATTTCTTCAAAATACAGATATGTGAATAAATCTGCTGCAGAAAGTGATCCGCCCGGATGGCCGGCCTTTGCAGCATGGACTGCTGTAACGATGTCTTTGCGGACTTCGTTTGCAATCTTCTGAAGCTCTAATTTGTTCATGTTGGTCTGTCTCCTTTAATTTAATAACACCATACACGTTACATCATACTATATCTATCGCCTGCATTCAACAGGGAAGTTCGATTCACTAAATTCATGATTCGCTTCCGCCTGCATTCATTAGGTACTCTATTTGTCTCCAAAAACAGCTCTGTAATCTTCCTGGAATTTTACGATTCCCGCATCAGTCAGAGGATGATGAAGCATCTGCTCCAGAACCTTGTACGGAACAGTGGCGATATCAGCTCCTGCAAGCGCACATTCTGTTACATGGACAGGATGGCGCACACTCGCGCAGATGATTTCTGTATCAAGACCTGCAACCTCAAACATCTGAACGATCTGACGGATCAGCTCCAGTCCGTCTGTGGAAATATCATCCAGTCTTCCAAGGAACGGAGAAACATAGGTTGCTCCGGCTCTTGCTGCCAGAAGCGCCTGATTTGCAGTAAAGATCAGAGTTACATTTGTTTTGATGCCTTCTTTTGAAAGAACCTTAACAGCCTTCAGTCCTTCCCCTGTCATCGGAATCTTAACTACCATATTCGGGTGGATCTTTGCGATCTCCCGGCCTTCAGCGATCATTCCTTCCGCATCTGTAGTAGTTGCTTTTACTTCTCCGCTGATCGGTCCGTCTACGATAGAGGTGATCTCTTTGATAACCTCATTAAAATCTCTTCCCTCTTTTGCGATCAGAGACGGGTTTGTGGTAACGCCACAGATGATTCCCATATCATTTGCCTTGCGGATATCCTCTACATTTGCTGTGTCAATAAAAAATTTCATTCTTTTTCCCTCCTGAGTTCTGCCGTCAATTTTACTGACGGATCACGTTCTTTATGGCTTCATTATAGCAAAAACTCCCAAAGGGTCAAGACAGCTTATTTTTATTAATAAATTTTTTATTAATAATTTTGAATTTTATTAATAACTTCTGAGGATATTAACCTCTTCTGCAAAATAACTATTGCAAAAATCTCCTTTTTTTCTGCTGTACCGCACAAAGCAGAAAATAATTATTAATAATAATTTTTACCGGGATATTTATTTTTTTATTCTGGCATATGCTGTGGTTTTTCGGGCGATCAGCTTGGGGGTATACTCAATATTATACAGACTGGTAGGCTGAAGCCCTGTATAAAACTGATCGTTGGTAGTAATTTTCCGGATAATAATGTCACAGGCATCTCTGCCTTCAATGCCACAAAATGGTCTATGGTAGTGAGAGACAGCCTCCTGATTCCGGAATAAAAAATATTGTCACAGCCGATCACAGATACATCTTTTGGTACATGGATCCTGGATTTTTCCAGCGCGTCAATGGCTCCAATAGCCATCATATCATTCTGCCCGGCAATGGCAGTAAAATATTTCTCTTCTTTCAGAAGCTCCATAGTCAGCTGGTATCCCATGGAATATTCCGAGTCCATCCTTGGAAGAGTACGATCCATAGACTCATCTGCAGCCTTGATCAGTACATGACCTTTCAGCCCTTCTCTTTCAAACTCTTTTACAAAACCGTCTATCCTTCTGGAACGCTGCCACTGCCGTCTGGTGAGAGGCGGCGTAATAAACGCAACGTCCCGATGCCCCAGATCCAGAAGATGCCGCGCCATCAGACGGCCAACCATAGTATTATCCTGATTAATGGCGTCCACAGTGGTTGTTTTTTCTTTATTGCTGATAATAACAAGAGGAACCTCCCTTGCCATTTCCTCAACCTTTTTCTGAAAATCCGGATGCGGATTACAGGTATAGATGATTCCCTGAGGCTGTATGGTGCGGATCATACGCAGATATTTTTCTTCCAGAACAGCATCTCTCTGCGTATTACAGATAAAAACACCATACCCCTTCTCATTTGCCACAGCCTCGATGCCCTGAAGCAGAAGCACATAATAAGGACTGGTCAAAGTGGGACAAAACACCACGATCAGCTTTTCTTTTTTGTTGTCTCCTGTTTTTCTCCTTCCTGGAAGCTCATAGCCCAGCTCTCTGGCAGCCTGTTCTACCCGCTCCACTGTTTCCGCTGAAAAAGACACATTATTTCTGCGGTTCAGAATCATGGAAACCGTTGCCTGAGAAACTCCTGCTCTTTCCGCCACCTGAGAAGAAGTTATTTTCTTTTTTCCCACTGTTTTTCACTCTTTCTCTGCAGATATCCCCGGGGCTCCGGATCAGAGTTCCACTCTTCCCTCCAGAGCCCGCAGAAGCGTCACCTCATCAATATATTCCAGATCGCCGCCTACCGGAACCCCACTGGCAATCCGGCTGACTTTAATGCCCGTAGGCTTGATCAGCTTGCTGATATACATTGCCGTAGTTTCCCCTTCCAGACTTGAATTGGTGGCAATGATCACTTCCTTTACATCCTTCTGGAGTCTCTGCATCAGCTCCTTCAGACGGATATCATCCGGCCCGATGCCGAGCATGGGAGAAATCGCCCCGTGAAGCACATGGTAAACGCCGTCGTACTTTCCTGTTTTTTCGTAAGCTGCCAGATCTCTTGTGTTTTCCACCACCATGATCGTTGTAGGATCTCTGCGCGGATTGCTGCAGATAGGACAAAGCTCCTGATCCGTCAGTGTACAGCAGTTTTTGCAGTAACGGACTTTTTCCCTGGCTCCTGTAATGGAAGAGGTAAGCTGCTCCACCTGATCCTTGGGCATGTTCATAATATGAAAGGCAAGTCTCTGGGCAGACTTGGCTCCAATGCCCGGAAGATGTGAAAGCTGCTCGATCAGCTTGTTAATATGTGTGCTGTAATATTCCATCAGAAAGGAAGTCCTCCGCCCAGGCCGCCAAGACCTCCTGTAAGCTTGGACATTACAGCGCTGGATTCTTCATCCACTTTGCGCAGCGCCTCATTGGTAGCTGCCACAATAAGATCCTCCAGCATTTCAATATCATCCGGGTCCACTACTTCCTCAGAAAGCGTTACTTTTTTGATCTCGCGCTTGCCGGAAATGGTTACTTCCACGCTCCGCCGCCTGCTGCTGCAGTAAACTCTTTTTCTTCCAGAGCCTTCTGGTTTTCTTCCATCTGGCGCTGCATTTTCTGCGCCTGCTTCATTAAATTATTCATATTTCCCGGCATTCCCATGCCTGGAAAACCTCCGCGTTTTGCCATATTTATATCCTCCTGATTTTTATTACAAAAATATCTATTACGCTTTCTACTATATTTTATTGTTCACTCTGTGTCAATATGTTTACGGCGCCCATTCCAGATCACCTCTGATGATGACATTTTGCTCTGTATGCCCCGCGCCGGCTATTCGCCGGAAAGTCCTTCCGGTTCCTCCTCAATGATCACGTCCATATGGATATTTTCCCTGATCGCCTGATCTACCGTGATTCTTGAAAGATTGGTCTGCTGATGATCCTCCGCCACCAGCATATGAAGCTCCACACTCTTTCCTGTCTGCCGCTCAATAATCTCTTTCAGCTCCCGGCAGGCATCAGAATCATCCGGATAATTTCTTCCCAGAGGAGTCTGAAACTCTACATACAGAACAGGTTCTCCTGTTTCCCCATTATACTTTGGTATGGATTTCAAAAGAGCCTGTTTAAAGGCTGCTGTGGTCTGTCCCACGATCACCTTCCAGCCTGCCACAATCTTCTGCAGATCCTCCGGAGCAGCCTTCTGGGGTTTTTTCGGTTCCGGTACAGCGCTCTGATTTACCTCTCCTGCACTGCCCGAAGCCTGCTGAACGATCACCTGCTGCACAGGAGCTTCATCCATCCTCTGCTCCAGAACACGGATGCGGTCCAGAACAGAATCCAGATTCGTTTCCATTGCAGGGCGGCAGAGCTTGATCAGCGCAATCTCCACCAGAACTCTTTTCTGCGTGGCAAAGCGTATCTGATTGGAAAGCTCTGAAAAAATACGGATATACCGCATAAGAGTGTCCACATCTGTCATTTCACTTTCTTCTTTCAGAAGCTTCAGATTCTCTGAAGACACATCAATGGCATCCTCAGGGTTCTCCGAAGTTTTTACCAGAAGAAGATTACGCATATACCAGGTAAAATCTCCCACAAACTGGCTCAGCTCCCGCCCGCCTGTGATCAACTCCTCCAGAATATGAATGGAGCCTGTCACATCACCGGAAAGCACTTTCCTGAGAAGCTGACTGAACACCTCGGTATCCACTGCTCCCAGAACTTCCAGAACCTTATCATAAGTTAAAGTCTGTCCAAGATAAAAAGCAATACACTGGTCCAGAAGGCTGAGCGCGTCTCGCATGGAGCCGTCTCCCGCCTTTGCCACATAGCGCACTGCTTTTTCCTCCGCCTCTACGCCTTCCGCTTCCAGAAGCTCTGTCAGCCGGGCAGCAATGGTATCAATAGTAATCCTGTGAAAATCATACCGCTGACATCTGGAAAGTATGGTAATAGGAATCTTGTGGGCTTCTGTTGTGGCAAGAATAAAAATCACATAGGAAGGCGGTTCCTCAAGAGTTTTTAACAGGGCGTTAAAAGCGCCTGTGGAAAGCATGTGAACCTCGTCAATAATATAAACCTTATAATTTCCCTCTGTGGGGCGATAGGTTACTTCCTCGCGGATCTCACGGATATTATCCACACCATTGTTGGAAGCAGCATCGATCTCGATTACATTCATGGATGTTCCGGCCTGAATCGCCCTGCACATCTCACACTCATTACAGGGACTTCCGTTTACCGGATTCTGGCAGTTAACTGCCTTTGCCAAAATCTTTGCCACTGTTGTTTTTCCGGTTCCCCTTGTTCCGCAAAACAGATAGGCATGACCGATACGGTTCGCCTTGATCTGGTTTGTCAGGGTTGTCACAATATGATCCTGCCTTTTACATCATCAAAATTATCGGGCCTGAATTTACGGTACAGGGCAGTATAGCTCATAAGTCATTCTCCTCTCCTGATGCCCCGGGGCATGAAAAGGATGCTGCAGAATACCTCAGTGCAGTCTGCAGCACCCTTTATTGTTATCCTGTATATTTACTGTGCCGGTCTGTCAGTCACCAAAACTGATTCCAATCTGTTTGGCAGCCTTTACCGTCTGATCCTTCGGCGAAACCATTTTCAGCTTTCCTGCACATTCTGCCAGCGGTACGCGCTTGATCTTGCCGTTTACCACACCGATCATCACTCCGTACTCCTCGTCCAGAATCGCCTCTGCAGCGCCGGCGCCGATCCTCGTGGAAAGAACACGGTCGTAAGGGCAGGGCTGTCCGCCTCTCTGAATATGACCCGGAACAGTTACTCGCACTTCGCTGCCGATCTCCTTAAAAATCTCGTCAGCGATCTCATAGGAAACTGACGGATACTTCTTTGCTCTGGCTTCCAGCTTTTCTTTGTATTTCTTTTTGGGAAGCTTGGCGTCTTCCTTGGAAATCGCGCCTTCGGCAACTGCAAGAATCGTAAAACGTTTGCCTGCTTTATTTCTTTTCTGAATGGCCTCTGTTACCTTTTTAATATCATATGGGATCTCCGGGATCAGAATGATGTCCGCTCCGCCGGCCAGTCCTGCATGAAGAGTCAGACTTCCAACCTTATGTCCCATGATCTCCACAATAAACACCCGTCCATGAGAGGTTGCGGTTGTGTGGATACAGTCAATGGCATTGGTTGCGATCTCTACCGCGCTCTGGAATCCAAAGGTCATGTCTGTGCCAAAAATATCATTATCAATAGTTTTTGGAAGATGAATAACGTTCAGTCCCTCTTCTCTCAGAAGATTTGCTGTTTTCTGGGTTCCGTTGCCTCCAAGAATTACCAGACAGTCAAGGCACAGCTTATAATAAGTCTGCTTCATTGCCTCTACCTTGTCCAGCCCCTTTTCATCCGGAACTCTCATCAGTTTAAAAGGCTGGCGTGAGGTTCCCAGAATCGTTCCTCCCTGTGTCAGGATTCCTGAAAAGTCCTTTGCGGTCAGCATTCGGTATTTACCGTAGATCAGCCCTTTATATCCATCGTCAAATCCATAAACTTCCAGATTATCCACGGCATTGGACAACGCCTTTACAACACCCCTCATTGTGGCATTTAACGCCTGGCAGTCTCCGCCGCTTGTCAGCAATCCAATTCTTTTAATCATAATTGACATACCCCGCTTCGTATAGTATTCAGTACCTGCCTGCTGTTTCTCATGTCCGGCAGACAGTCATATCATCAGCTGCTGCTCACAGTCTTTCTCAGAATAATGCCGTGTGAACAGTAACTTTTCACTTCTTTACCATTATATAATATCCGGGTCCCACTTGACAAGACTCCAAAAATCGTCTATACTTAAATTCCGCGCAGCCGGGGAGTTAGCGGTGCCCTGTACCTGCAATCCGCTACAGCAGGGGTGATGCCAATCTGAGGCTTGTATTTTGCAGAGCTGCCCTTTATAAGCGGCGCTGACGTCTGGGTCTCACGCAACAGGAATCCGTGAACCGTGTCAGGGCAGGAATGCAGCAGCACTAAGCGGACGCTCCTGTGTGCCGTGAGGGCGCCTGGGCCGAGCTGGCTGTAAAGGTAACGTCTGTGAGTACATTCCGAGGTGCGGCGCGCGTAAAAAAATGAATGTTTTAAGGAGTTCATGCAGATCGCAGGAACTCCTTTTTTTGTGTTTGCCAGTTTCCCATTTACCGGCAGATGTCTGCCACCACTTTATTGATCAGCTTTCCGTCAGCCTTTCCTTTCAGATCACCCATCACAGCCTTCATGATCTGGCCTTTGTTTTTTGTTGCAAGAACTTCTGCAAATTTATCCTCCAGATACCCGCGGATTTCTTCCTCGCTCATCTGCTGAGGCGCATATTTTGCAATGACGTCATATCTTGCCTGATATTCTGATCTGAGGTCTTCTCTGTTCTCCGGACAGGTATCCAGCTGCTCTTTTACTGTTTTCAGTTCCTTAAGGATTACGCGGTCTACCAGTTCTTCCGGAATATCATCCCGGCATCCCTCGTCGATTGCCACCTTTTTTGCCGCCGCAATCAGGGAAGAAACCGCTTCTTTTGTCACCTTATCTTTTGCTTTCATAGCTGCTACCATGTCTTTTCTTAAAGTTTCTAACTGCATTGCAAATTCCTCCTTAAATCTTATTGTTATAGTTTTCCCGGATTTCTCCGTTGTCTTACGATAGAACAATACTCATTCCGTATATCTTTTTCCTCTGCCTTTATAAAAAACCGCTTCAGCTTTTTTCTTCTTTTTTCATTTTCTTCTCCTGACGCAGCTCCCGGAAAAATTCAGAAAGCATGGAAGAACACTCCTCCTGAAGAATTCCTTTTGTAATTTTCACCTTATGGTTAAAGCCCTCCGCTTCCAGAAGGTTCAGAACCGACCCGGCGCACCCTGCCTTCGGATTCATACTGCCGATCACAACCTCATCAATTCTTGACTGGACCAGAGCTCCCGCACACATCTGGCAGTTCCAGCGTTACATACATGGTGCATCCCTCAAGTCTCCAGTCCCCAAGCTTTTTGCTTGCTTTTCTGATAGCATTCAGCTCCGCATGGGAAAGAGTATTTTTATCTGTATTTCTCCGGTTGTACCCTCTGGCAATGATCTTTCCCTCTGACACGATCACGCATCCGATGGGAACCTCCTTCAAAGCCCGGGCTTTTTTTTGCCTGCCGGATAGCTTCTTTCATAAACCGTTCTTTCTTCTGTCACTTAAGCCGCTCCTCTCCTGATTAACGATATATCAAAATACATTACAGAACAATTCTGCGAGAACAATAGCCTCTCTCTTTTTCTGAATTTATTATAGTAAATGGTCATTGCAAAATCAATGCGAAAAATCTAAAATAAAATCACATGATATATCTCAGGATCGGAGGTTCTTTATGAAAATATACGGTTTAAACAAAACAACTCTTCTTGACTATCCCGGACGGGTGGCTGCCACAATTTTTCTGGGCGGGTGCAATTTCCGCTGTCCGTTCTGCCAGAACAGCAGCCTGGTGCTGAATCCCTCCTCACAGCCGGAGCTCTCTGTCACAGAAGTTTTATCCTTTTTAAAAAAACGTCAGGGAATCCTGGAAGGCGTGTGCGTCACCGGAGGTGAACCTGCCCTTTCCCCTGATCTGCCTGAATTTCTGGCAGAGATCCGCGCTCTTGGATATCCTGTAAAGCTGGATACCAACGGTACCCGTCCTGATCTTCTGAAAGAGCTTGCCGGGGAAGGGCTGATTCAGATGGCTGCCGTAGATATTAAGGCCTGTCCTGATAATTATCCTTCACTTTGCGGGCTCCTTCACCCTGATCTTGATGCCATTAAAGAAACTGTTGATTTTCTCATAAACGGAACCCTGGACTACGAATTTCGTACAACCGTGGTAAAAGAGCTTCATTCCGAACAGGATTTTGTCGCTATCGGAAAATGGCTTTCCGGAGCAAAAGCCTATTATCTCCAGGCATACAGAGACTCCGAAGAAGTTCTGCAGCCTGGATTCAGCAGCTTCTCTTATAAGGATCTGGAACATTTCCGCCAGATTCTGATGCAGACCATTCCTTTAGTAGAACTTCGGGGGATTGATTAAACGGTACCAGTATCCGCCCCTGCTTTTAGGAAGCTGGATCTGTCTGCTTTCTTTAAAATACGGGAAACCAAACATATTTGCCATAAATCGTTCCTGCTGGTCATAGCCTCCGGGCACTCCCAGTATGTAATGTCCGGAACTGTTTTTTCCTATCAGCAAATGACCGAAATTATAAAATCCGTACTGCAGAAAGCGATTATTCCGAAGCGCACAGTCTCTGGGATGAAAATGACAGAGATCTGCCGGCTGTATTTTGCGGCAGTGGCAGATCTCTCCATCACCAAAAGCATTGAACGGCTCTCCGAAAGAAAGCGATTTCTCTTTTGCTTTGGTCATTTCCTGATTGCAGACAGCTACTGATTGAGATGTCAGATACTCTGTATGAATGTCATCCCCATCTGCCGTTATCGTCTTCTGTTTTAAATTATTTTCTGATGGATCAGGATTTTTTTCACTCGTTTTATCCTTCTGCGCCTCCTCCTGTACTTCTTCTGCAGTTTTTATTCCCATATTCTGAGATATCTGACAGGCATCGTCTTCCTGCGGCTGACTTTCCACTGATTCCACACCGGCTCTGATGCCCGAATTTCCCATTTTCTTATAAACGTTATTCTCTTCCTCTGTTTTTACTGTATTTTTTGTTTCCAAATTCCGGTGGATCTCTGAGACATCGTTTTCTTCTGATTGATTTTTCTGTTTTCTTTCCGTAATTTTATTTTCTGAATCTTTCTTCAGCTCAGCATTTATCTCTTCCTGCCGGTTACTCTGTATTTTTTCTTCCGATGCAGTTTCCGGATCATGCATTTCCCTGCAATTATGATCATCTTTCATTAAGGGGTTCTGCATTTCTTCCTCAGATTTTGTTTCCCCAAAAACATGCTCCTCTTCTGATTTCACTTCTTCAGCGGACTCTTCTGATGATTCTCTGTTCATGGTACTGTTTTGCGGATCAATTTCTTTATCTGAGCTTTTATTCTCTGTTTTTTCTTCCTTTACTCTGCGGAAATTCTCCGGACGAATAGGTTTATCATCCCATTCTGTCCCAAAAAACGCCCCGTTTTCCGTAAGAAGGATCATTCCCCCATATTCTCCAGGGTCATGGCGCTTCCGCCATATGATTCCGTTCAGTCTCCAAAACGCAGTCAGCTCTGCTGTCTTCTGTCATGCAGGATCCCAGCAGCACTCCATCCAGCAGCCCTGTCTTACGGGTGAATCCGAAGATTTCGCACTTTACATCAGGAGTAAGGCCCGGACAAAGAATATGCGCCTCCATTCTGCATACCTGTTCCTTTGCCTCCACCCGGATAAACCCGCAGTTCCTTCCTTTTTTTCCTTTTTGGTATTCATATACATATGCAACAAAACGCCGATATCCACTCAAAGGATTTCCTCCTGGCCTCTCATTTCATTAATGTATATGTATTTTATACAAAAAAAGACCCTGCCCCTTAACTTCATCCAGTTCTGCGCCATCTGGAAATTTATCTGCCAATGTGCATGACAATTCCATTGTTTTTTCAGCTATAATGGTCTTACTTGGTTTCATCGGCACAAAAACACGCTGAAGACATTGCCTTTTTCCGGGTCATATTCCCCTTTCATATAGCCCCGCTGGCCTCTTATGATCTCACGGGCAAGATACAGGCCAAGACCTACTCCCTCCTGATCTTCCGCGTTCTTTCCACGGTAAAATCTCTGAAATACTCTGGCAAATTCTTCCCGCTTCACCTTGGTTCCGCGGCTGCATACATTGATCCGAATATACATCTCATATTCCAGAAGCTCCACAAGAATCACGCTTCCCGGATCACTGTATTTCACAGCATTGTCCAGAAGATTAAAAAACACCTCCTCCGTCCATCTGCGATCCAGACAGGCTTTCAGCTTCTGATCTCCCTTAAGCCGGATATCATTTCCGTGCTGCTCCGCCTTTAACGCTGCCTGATCCACGGCCTCCAGGATCACCGGAAGCACCGGCTGAATCTCCGGCTTCAGGGAAATAATCCCTGTTTCCATACGGGAGATTTTGGCAAAGCCTTCTCCCAGCCAGCTCAGTTTCCGGGCCTGACGATCCAGATTATCTGCAAAATGCCGGTATTCCTCCGTTGTCAGAGAATCTTCTCTTAAAAATTCGCTGTACATTTTAATATTTGCAATGGGCGTATTGATCTGATGCACCAGGTCGCTGACCGAGCTGCTGATCTGATCCCTGAGCAGCTTTTCTCTTTCCTCCTGCACTCTGTGGATCTCATAAAGACGCCTGCCTGGGACTGAAATTTGCCAGGCAGGGTATCTTCATTCTCGGAAAAATATTTTACTTCCCGTCCCAGTATCAGCTGCTCCAGCATATCATCCATCTGAGCCATTGTTTTATCTGCCATCTTTTCCATTTTTTTGTATTTATATACCAGAAAAACAAGGGCTGCCGTCAGAAGACAGATGATAATAAAAAGCATCGCAGTCACTGTGTCTCTCATATCCGGTCACTCCACTTGTATCCAATGCCAAAAACTGTCCTGATGTGATCCGGTTCCTGAGGATTGTCCTCTATTTTTCCCCTTAGTCTCCGCACGTTTACATTCAGTGTTTTTTCATCCACATAATTCTCATAGGTATCCCACACCATAGCCAGCAGCTGTTCTCTTGTGAGCACCTGATTCCGGTGAGCCAGAAAGGCTTCCAGAAGACGGATTTCCGTGGCAGTCAGTTTTACCTCCTGCCCGTCCTTTCTCAGCTGTTTTCCATCAAAGTCATAGGCCAGCGCACCGGAATAATAAAATCTGCTGTCTGTATTTTCCGCTCGTTTCAGAAGCACTTCAATCCTCCGAAGCAGCACAGCCATAGAAAACGGCTTTGTCACGTAGTCGTCGCACCCTGCGTCAAATCCCTGCAGCATATCCGCCTCTGTATTCCGGGCGGTCAGAAGCAATACCGGAACCGTATTACTCTGCCGGATGTGTTTCAAAAACATTCTCCCGTCCCCATCCGGCAGGTTGATGTCCAGAATTACCAGACTTACCGGCTGATTCATATAGCCTGACGCTTCCTCAATATTTTTTGCGCTGTATACCAGATATTCCTTTTTTCGGAGAGCATAGGCAATGCCTCATTCAGCATGGTATCGTCCTCTACCAGCAAATTTTTGTATCCATTGTTTTCTCCTGTCCAAAGAGCACAGCCAGCTCCCCGTTTTCCGCACATTCTACACAATACTGTGTTTATCTTACTCAATTTCCCTCAATCTTTCAACAATAGATTTTTTGTTCAGTACCTTTACCAAAAGCCAGGTCATAAAAATGCAGATAATAATAACCAGAAGCATAAGAACAGCAGCCGATGTCAGGAACAATCCCGGATTAAATCCCGTAAACAGGGCATGCTGCGTTACAAGATAGGACATAATGCTGCCGGACAGGAGCATAAGAACCACAGATACACTCATAAATTTCAGTGTATCTTTCAGAAGCATTGCCCACAGCTGCCTCTTTGTCATGCCAATGGACTGCATTGCAGCCAGCTCTATCTTTCTGGAAAACACATCCGAAGTGATCGTATTGACCAGATTGGAAACTCCTATGATCCCCAGAAGTCCTGCCAGCAGAAAACCGATCAGCTGGAACGTCTGTTTCTGAGTTTCCATCTGCACTCTGGTCATATATCTGGACTCCATCTTCAGCTGAGAATTGTATTCCGCAGCCATAAGACTGTTGATCTGCTGATTCTGTTCCTCTGTAATTTCTTCCTCTGTATCAATCTGAATATCGCTGATCCACTGGTCATAATCCGGGTACAGCTTTTTAAACAAAGTGTCGGACAAAATAATATTTCCAAGACTAATATCACTGGTTCCGAACATACTACGCTTTTCGCACACTGCCAGAACTGTCATTTCTTTTTCAGAATAATTTCCCTGATTATCATAAAATCCAATGATTGCTGCATCTCCTGGGTGTACGCTGTCCTTAAAATCTCTTCCCATGACTTCCTGACTGTCCGGAGCTAACCATATAATGCCTTCTCCTGCAGCAAATTTATCTACATCCACAGTTCCCTCAAAAGCACCCGCACATGCAAGTTCCTGCTGGATCAGCTCTGCAGGAATCCCTTGTACACTCAGCCCCCAGCGATTATTCTTTGCCTGTTCCTGAAGCCCCGTATCTCCATAGGTACTCATAAATTTATCACTGTTTGCAAAAAATTCCATTTCATTTTTTAACGGACCGTCCAGAGATACCTCTGCCTGAGACGGCAGATAAAGTCTGCCCACTGTTGTTTCCACATAATCCGGCATCATTCTTGCCTGATACACTACATTCACATCCGTCACAAAAGGAAGGTCTGCAATTTTATCCGGCAATTCTGCAGAAACAGGCTTATAGGGCTCCTCCAGGCTCCAGCCTGATCCCTCATGAATAATCCGCGCATCATTCATATTATAGCGCTCCACCATATGATCTACGGAAAATCCCAGAGCCGCATTACAGGAAACCAGAAAGATCATTCCGCTTAACGCAAAGGAAAGAATGGTAAACAGATTTTTCTTCTTTTTGGGGGCAAATCTGGCCGCCTCTACCGGAGAGATGCGGCAGGCCAGCTTCAGAGACTTCAATGCGCTGATATATACGGTAAACCAGGAAAATCCAGCTCCCAGAATAAAGATCGCCAGAACATTAGGCGCTTTATAAAACATGGCATACATGGTCTGCGCCATTACTCCCGGGCCGATCAGATTTCCCACAATATAGCCAAGAACGATTCCGATCAGAATGCCAATTACTGCCAGACGGCGGATCTGCTGCATCAGCACAGTCTTCAGCTGCCTTGCTGTAGTTCCAATGGTTTTCATCATGCCAAACCAGCGGATATCAGAGGATACAGAAATATAAAATACATTGTAGATCAGGAAATAACCGCTTAAAATAATAAATAACACAAACAGCACTGCCGGTCCTACACTTAACAGCATATTGCTCATACTGTTAGTATTCTTTGTTCCGATTCCGGTTCCCCCTGCCAGATCGCAGGCTTCCTGCAGCTTATCCATAACATCTGTTTTCAGAAGAAGAGGATTCAGGTTGTTCAGCTTCACATAAATCTTCTGAGGGATTTTTTCCATTGCAGGATTATACTGACCGATAAATTCAGGTGCTGTATAAATCTCATCATAAATCTCACTGATATTGATCAGAGGATTTTTATAGTATCCGGTAACAGTAAATGTTATTGGCGTTTCCGCCATTTCCTCATCTGTGCCGAGCATCACCAGAAGCTCCAGCTGACTGCCCACAATCCTTTCAAGCCCCAGATGTTCTGCCATAGTATCAGAAATCACGATTTCATCTGCATTCTGTGCAAATCTGCCTTCAGTCAGCTCTACAAAATTATGTTCAAAATATGACTCATCCGGCGCCAGAAGCCGCACGTCCATTCCCGAAAACTCCTGATTGTGAAGTCCGGCTCTGCTGCATTCCCTTGCCATGTCCGCCCACTGGATCTGCGGCAGCTCCTTAAGCTTATCCCGGGTTTCCTCCGTGCCGTTGATATTGCCTTCACAGCCCGGACCGGGAGCAGATTCCCCATAATTACTGATGGTAGAAATCATACTGATCCCCACTGTCCACACTGCTGTGATCAGAAGAGTAGTCAGAGCAATAGCCAGAATGGCAATACGGTTTCTGCTTTTATGAGAGGTGTAATTATCCTTTGCCAGCTCCTTTAATACTTCCTTATTAGTATTCTGAAACATGGATGTCACCTCCCACTACCCTTCCATCCTCCAGATGATGATACGGTCTGCCTGCTGGGCAATTTCCTCATTATGGGTTATCATAATAATTGTCTGGTTAAACTCCCTGTTGGTCATCTGCAGAAGTCCTATCACCTCCGCGCTGGTTCTGGAATCAAGATTTCCTGTAGGCTCGTCTGCCAGAACGATCTTTGGCTTGGAAGCCAGAGCCCTTGCAATAGCCACTCTCTGCTGCTGGCCGCCGGAAAGCTGATTGGGACGGTTCCTGGATTTTTCCGTCAGTCCTAAAAGGCTCAATATTTTTCCGATAAACTCATCATCAGGTTTATTTCCGTCCAGCCGTATTGGAAGAACCACATTTTTATACACATTCAGCATAGATACCAGATTATAATTCTGAAAAATAAATCCAATATTTCTTCTGCGGAATACGGTACGCTCCTCGTCCTTCATATTCAGCAGAGACTGTCCGCCGATAATTACCTCTCCGCTGTCTGCATAGTCCAGACCGCCCAGCAGATTTAAAAGTGATGTCTTTCCAGAGCGCTGGTACCTACAATCGCAACAAACTCGCCCTTTTCTACTGAAATGCTGATATCGTCCACGGCTTTTACCAGGCTGTCGCCCTGACCGTAATATTTTTCAGATGCTTTGTCTCTAATATTTTCATAAAAATGTCTCCCTTCGTTATGTTGAGTCTATCATAACAAAAGGAGATTACAATCCGGTAACAATATGAAATTTTCCCTGCTGTTGTTTCATTCACCAAATCAATGATACATAAATTTTACACATAAGTGCAGAAGAAGCTCCTTCCTCTCATTTTTAATGTAACACGAACATACTTTCTTACGATATATTAACAAATAAAACAAAAAGGAACCCTTTAATTAAAGGATTCCTCACATTCCAGTCGAAGCGACAGGATTTGAACCTGCGGCCTCTGCGTCCCGAACGGATCGAGAGGCGTTTCCCTTAGTGGTAATTAAAGGCATCTAACACCCCTGAAACCCCTATAAAATCAACGTTTTTTGGACATAAGGCGCGCAACCCTCGACACTCTCAAAATCAAATTTTTTGGCGCATTTTGTGTAACGTTTTGTGTAACGTTTTCTATTACACTCCGTCTTACACAGCGAAATACTTCGCTTTATGTCACACCACTGTTCACAAATGCTGTCACTTTTTACTCAAAAATATTATCTATCAGGCACAATGTATAATATTCATTCTCACAAAAAATTTAATAATTTATGGAGGCAAAAATGAATATTACAAAGGATATTTTTAGACGTGCAACTTTACAGGGACTTGCTGATTACCTTATCTATGGATCAGCCATTGAATCTTTTTTCCCGGAAAAAAGACTATGATAAAAAATTAGAAAAAGCTTACAAAGAATATGAAGAAAATCTAAAAACACAGGATATAGAATCCATTCAGCCTTTCATAGACCTTGCCAACAATCTTACAAGCGAAGTGGCAGAAGCGTATACTGCCATCGGACTAAAAGCCGGATTCCTGATTCTATTTGATATCCTGAAAGAATTGGAAAAATAATATAATCCCTGTCCACCATCTCACCACCCAGCGTTCCGCAGGATGCCCGAAGCATCGGTGTACCTAACAGGGCGGTGGGATGTTCGGGCAAGCGTCAGTTTTCTTTCCTAAAAATGAATATAAAAATACCGCCGGACATTTACTGACTGGCGGCGTTCATAATCTATATTTGCTCAACCGAACAATTATTTGGCAGGCGTACCATTCTCCTGCATCTCTCGGGTTTCCCCTGTCAAACCAGCGGCGTGTGGATGGGTACGAAATCTTCCACCTCAAATAATCATTCGGGTAAAGCCTAGATATAATAAAAAACAAGAAGCTATCCGGCAGGCGTCGCCTCTCCTGCATCTCTTTTACAATTCCTGTATAAATTATACCAGAGGTGATCTCATTTGCAACTGTTTTCCGTTTTTTCTATTTATTTTAAAAATTGGAATTTTAAACATCTGCTCAAAAAAGGTACTGCCAAAATGACAGTACCCTACCTTCAAAAAGATTTATTTTCTTTTCCTAAATTTCAGTTTTACTGCTCCAATGCCAGCCAGCGCACTTCCTGCCAGTGCATAGAGGGAAGCAAAGCTTGTGGGATCGCCTGTTTTCGGTGGCTGTTTTCCTGTAGAATCATCCTGACTGTTATTTGTTTCAGAACTGTTGTTATTCTGGGGAGTATTCTCATTGTTATTTTGAGAGTTATTCTCATTCTGGTTGTTGTTTTCATTGTTGTCAGGTGTTTCAGAATCCTGTTCGTCTGGATTCTGAGGTGTCTCAGGTTCCTGCTCATCCGGGTTCTGAGGTGTTTCAGGCTCCTGTTCGTCTGGGTTCTGAGGTGTTTCGGGCTCCTGTTCGTCTGGGTTCTGAGGTGTCTCAGGTTCCTGCTCGTCTGGGTTTTCTGGAATAGGCTCCCAATGACCAACTTCAGGGTGTTCGATAGTCTCGGTATATGCGGGCTTATCTACCTTCCAAATTTGCTCATAAACAGCAGGTTTGTCCACAACCCACTTGTCCTCGTATACAGCTTCATGATGTACTGTCTCATCCCATGCCTCTTTTACAAGAACCTGTTCATCCCATGCTTCCTTGATAAGCTCATCCCATGCTTCTTTTACGAGAACCTGCTCATCCCAAGCCGCCTTGTCTACAATCCAAATTTCCTTAGAACCATAGGATAAACAACCATTCTGAGCATTCTGCTGGATGTGTTCTAGAGCAGTACCATTTGCCAAAATTGCCCCACAATTATTACATACGTCATGGACTTCTGTATGACCTTCCTCTGGGTGGTGAACAGTCTCATATACAGCTTCGTGATGCTATATTCAGCTTCGTGATGTACAGTCTTGTACTCAGCTTCATGGTGAACTACCTCATCCCATGCCTCTGTAACAAGTACATTTTCCGTATGTCCTTCTTCAGGGCTAATCAGTGCCCCATTTTCATAATGACCTTCTTCTGGATGCTCCACAGTCTCTATCCAGCTAGGCGTGTCCACGATCCAGACAAAGCCGTCACGAATCGTTGTTTCCTTTACAGGAATAAACGGGGCAAAGTTCGTATCATCAGCAGAAACAACGCCGACACTGCCTAAGGTGATCGTCATAGCCGCCGCTAATGCAATTATCAGTTTCCTTTTCATTTGTAAATTTCCTCCTAAAGTAAATGTATTTTGTGGCAAGTTTTATTCTCTTCATTTGCCTTTCAGTGTATTAAATAACAAAACATTTCTTTTTATAATCCCATTATTTTTCTCATACACTTATTTTTCATTAGTCATAACTCGCCTTTTTAACTCGTTGTGAGTTACTGAATTAAGTTTAACTCGCTGTGACTTAAAAATCAATATCATATTTCACTTTCATATAAAATATTTATGAGGTGAGCATGAATTGAATTATGCGGAAAGAATGAGAAATTTAAGACAGGATCACGACTTGTCACAAAAACAGATTGCAGATATGTTGGGAATAGCTCAAACCACTTATTCTCAATATGAACTCGAAAAAAGACCAATGCCAATCGACTACCTGATAGCCTTATGTAAATTCTATCAAGTGTCCGCTGATTATATGCTAGGTTTTAGCAACAAAAAGTAAGCCCTTTCTTCTTTATGATCTCTGGGCTTTTTTGTTATTCATAATTTCCCCAGTCTATCATATTTCCATTATTCACGAATCTTTTTTCATATTCCTCAAAAAAACTGCCATGGTTCTTTATCCCTTAGAGTTTCCACATTCCCCTCTCGTATGAAATCAGTATACTTAGGGCATCATATAAAATTTTCTTATTCATATTCAGAAAGAGGGAGCTTCTTCAAGATTTTTGATTGATGTTTATAGAATTACATGGTACACTAACTTCACGGAAAGTCAGAACACATAAAAGGCGGTCTACCCTCTACCTCGGAGGGGCGTAACCTCCAGACGAAAGAAAGGAGGGCGATGCCAATGATTACATATTCTGATCTAGTACAGACAGGTATCTTCATTGTCGCTCTTGTTGGTCTTTGTTATGAGATCTTCAAGAATAGAAAATAGCCGCCCACTACTCGCAATAGTGAACGGCTGACCTTGTAAAAAAGGTAAGTTGCTGATTGTTTGAGGGTAGGCCGTGTGTTTTTGGCTTTCCCTTTTTCTATTATTAATATAGCACATCCGTTAGTATAACACAAGAATTTTATCTCTCTGGTTACTATCTCTTTATGAAGGAGCATTTCTTCTCTCTTTTCCCAGCTCTTAGAGATTCCGCATTGACCCTTTCATATGAAATAAGTATACTATAAGTAACATAAAGATTTTTTATTGATATTCAGAAGGAGTGCCTATGCCATTACCAAATGAACGTATTTTCTTCACTGACGATATCTATGCTCTTCCAGATGGACAAAGAGCAGAATTAATTGACGGAAAAATTTATAATATGGCTCCCCCAAGCCGAAATCATCAGCGCATAATCCTGGAGCTTTCAATCGTAATCAGCAACTATATTAAAAATAGACACGGTTCCTGTGAAGTCAATGTTGCCCCCTTTGCAGTTTTTCTCAATGATGACAACAAAAACTATGTGGAACCTGATATCTCTATAATCTGTGATGCAAATAAACTTGATGATAAAGGCTGTCATGGAGCCCCTGACTGGATCATTGAAATTGTCTCCCCGGGAACGCAATCCCGTGACTATGGCATAAAACTTTTTAAATACCGAATGTCAGGTGTACGGGAATACTGGATCGTAAATCCCGAAAGAAAAATGGTAAATGTTTATGATTTTGAAAATGATGAAGCAACTGCTGTCTATTCCTTTGACGATACCATTCCGGTAACTATCTATCCCGATCTTTCTATCAAACTTTCAAAGTTAATATAAAACTGTAACAAATACGCCTTCACTTTCAAAGTTAAACCAATACCGCAACAAATATATTTCTACTTTCAAAGTTCATACAATATTGCAACCTGCTTCGCAACTGTAAATCCCTCACAAACAAATTAAAGTCCCCATAGGGAGGGGGCTAGGGGGATTTAGAGGGTGACGGAATGGTACACAAAATATTATATTTCTTAAATTATTAATACTATCTCTTATGAGATGGTATTTTTTTATCTCCTTTCTCATCAAAAACTCCTTTTATTTATTTTCATATATTCTTATCTTCTTCATTTTCCCTTGTTTTTCATATTTTTGACATGTCATATCAAACATAAGTATCTCTACATTAGAGCACAAAGAATACATCCTCAACACCTAGATCAATAGGGTTTTAGGCTACATTGTGACTTAAAGCTCAAAGGGTAGCCTCTTCAACACCTGGATCAATAGGGTTTTAGGCTACATTGATGACTTAAAGCTCGAGGGTAGCCTCTTCAACGCCTAGATCAATAGAGTTTTAAGCTACATTGATAACTTAAAGCTCGAGGGTAGCCCTCACACTTAGTCTGCCTTACGACTTAAGGCTCGAGGATAGCCTCTTCAACACCTGGATCAATAGGGTTTTAGGCTGGATCATGTATTTGTTGATTTTTCCGTCTAAAACACCCCCTTCAACACCTGGATCAGTGGGGTTTAAGGCTATCCAGAGATTTTTCGCCCGAGGGTCGCTACTTTTTTGTCTCCAAATACATGCTTATTCAAGGAATGCTTCCAGAGGATTTAAAAAAATCTTATCTCCCAAAACGAACATTGAGGGAGGTAGCCAAAATGAAAAATCAACACTTTTCCATTGAAGGACTTCGGAACATTACAGAAACAATCGGAGACAATATCCGAACCTGCCGAAAGGCACAAGGACTAACTCAGAAAGAGCTAGCAGAAAAAATGACCCTATCTCATGATAAAAAAATTACAAAGTCATTTTTGAGCATATGCGAAAATGGAAAAAAACTACAGCTCCGTGCATCTACTATTATGCGAATCTGCATTGCACTCAACACTCGGGCTGAACAACTTTATCATACCTGTCCCGGCAAAAAAAATATTCCGGTCTTTCCACCTTATACCCAAAACTCTATAGAAGAATGTGACCACCTAATCCAGTCAAACATATATAGGCTTTTTAAAAAAAGCAATTTAAGTGTTTCGGGATTAAATAGCCGCATGGTAGCTGCCGCAAAAGATCTTGGACTCATCGTGAATAACGACGATCTGGACAATGACGAAGATCTGGACATAGAATTCTGTCTTTCCTCTACTGTCCAGCGCTATATCCACAAAACTGGCAAGCAGTCTGCCCACGACATAACGATTGTGAATCTTATCCTCTTTGCCGTTGCATTTAACGAACCGCTGTCCCGCTTTTTCACAGACACAGAATAACCTTGCCCTACTTTTCCATGTCCCCAAAATACGGTTCTTTTTCCAAAAGTTCACCGATATGAACAAGGAGGCCTTGCCCATATGTTAGGCTAACTTTATCAAACATGCAGGGAACAGAACTTCTCATATCCAGAAGCTCATCCTTGCTATAAAGGAAAGGAGGAGGTGGGGCCTATGATTGCCGATCATCCATTTTCATTTTACTCTATCATCATTTTTTAAGAAAGGACGGTATCCCATATGAAAAGCAGCAAAATCAGTCGTATGCTTCATTGCATTGTTAAAAACGTTTCTACTAAAAACGTCTACGCGGACGGGAAAGATACGGGTATTATCGAGAACCTCGTTATCACCTGTTATTCACCCGACGGAGAATTCAAAATCCTGTTGGAGCCCAAAGCCGGGCTTTTGGAAAAGCTTCAAGAAGCCTTTTCTTTCGGTTGCATGTTGGAAATCACAGATATCTTCCATATCCGCGATATCGCTTTCTCACTGTACAAAGATGACGTAAACTTTAAAATCATTGCTGAACTAAAGGAGAATATTTTATGAAAAATATAAAAAACCAACTTTTAAACGAGCTTCGCGTGTACCTGGACAAGCATCAACGTACTGGCCTGGCAGAATCATCCCGGAAAATCTCCGATCCGACGCTGAAGGTTCCCTGGCACACGTTTTCCGACAGCCATATATCCTGCGCAGCTATATCCAGGACTGCTGTTATATCATTGAACTGGAGTTCCAGCTTTTATTCCCTACAGAATACCACGCCCATTGATATTATCCACGGAGCATCTCTTGCCCTACGACGTTTTTACAGCAAGTTTGGCACAAATGTCCATGAAAATGAACTTTTTGTCAACATTGGACGTTATAATGCCGTCATTTATGTTGCACTCAACACCTACGGACTGCGTCAGGTCATGCAGAAAGCCCGAATCCAGGCAAAAGCCCTGCACCGTCATAGTTGACCTCTATCCCTCTCCTGCTCTGGGAGAGGGAATTTAAAAGGTACTACAGCAACATATAAAAGCATCTGCCGCACCGAACCTGTGATGCCGGATCTCCCGGCAGGGAGGAAGGCTCACAGGAAAGGGCGGCGGCTCTTTTACTTGATAGTTATTCCATATCATCAGAAAAAAGGAGGCAGTATTATGAAGTACGAAAAGATAGAAGCAAAAAAAGTCAACCCCACAAAAGATTCCTATGTGACAGTCACAAAAATGGGAAACACCACAGAACTACAGTACATGAGCTTCTACAACACAGAGGCCAAAATCAAGAAGCTCAGCGAATCAGAATATGTCGTAGTGGAAACAGGAGAAATAAAGCCTTTCGAGAAAAAGGCAGAGACGCGGGCAGACTCCAGCAATTCCCTAAAAAAGACCATGAAAAGAATCCGGGAGCTTGTGACTACAAATATCACAGATCCCCGAAAAGTAAGGTGGTGTACCCTTACCTATAAAGAAAATGTAACAGACCCCCACAGACTTTATCAAGACTTCCGTAAATTCAACCAGCGTTTCCGCTATTACCTGAACAGGCAGGGAATCGAAACCCCGGAATATATTGCAGTTGGTGAACCCCAGCTCAGAGGGGCATGGCATCTCCATATCATTTATATCTGGAAAGACAATCCTGCACCCTTTATCAAAAATGAAGTTTTTTCTTCTATATGGGGACACGGATTCACCAGTATAAAAGCAGTAAAGGACGATAATATTTCTTCTTACCTGTGTGCATACCTGTGTGACCTTGAACTTAATGAAGAAATGCTGGCGTATTTCCCGGAGCATACCCAAACAATTAAAACCGTCACTGATCTCCACGGAAAAGAAAAGAGGATCGCAAAAGGAATGAGGATGTACCTTTATCCCCCAAAGTTCAATATCATCCGCCATTCCAAAGGGATCAAAAAGCCGGAAAAAACCATGATAACTTACGGAGAAGCCCTCGCACTTGTCAAAGGCCAGACGCTAAAATACGAAACCGCTTACCATCTGTCTGATGAAAAAGGATTCTCCACTTTCATAAAAAAGCAGGAATTTAAAGCCTGTCCCTGTAACCAGACCAGACGATCATCAGATAAAAAAAGCTTCAAGGAGGAAACAGAATGTCAGATAAAAAAATAACACCCGTAACCAACAATGAATCCGTCCTGGAATTTGACCCAAACGCCGGACTGCACCGGGTCTATGACTGGAAGCCCTACACCATTCACCGTATACGCCGCATCCTGCGCCATATGGATATGCAGACAGAAACCATCTGGCAGGGCTACAAAGCCAACCGAAGACCCGGCTACTGTGAACTTTACCGCATTGTCCGTATCTCTGACGGCAAAGTGATCCATCCCTGTATCAACCTCTATTCCCTGCAAAAGTTTTTTGCCGGACTGGATTTCCCTTTAGAGGACGAATACACCATACACAGTACACCCTGCCCCCGTAACCAAGGCGCTGTGGACTTTCTGAGGCCGTACAAGCCTTCCAGACCACTGTAAGACAGGAAGGTGATCGTATGCTTAATAATTATCCTGATGTACTGAATATCCATGATCTGTGCGAAATTTTCCGCATTGGCAAAAAAACCGCCTACAAGATTCTCCATGAGGGAAAAATCCCCTGCCGGAAAATCGGACGTTCCTACCGGATCCCAAAATCTGAAATCATCCGGTATCTTTTAGAAAATCCTGTTGAAAATCATAGGGACTGATGTATATAATGATATTGAGAATGAATTATGTACATTGACCTTGAGAAAGGAAGGATGTACATTGACAGGAACATTAGTAACAAAAACCTTACCCTCAGGTAAATCCTATTATTATGTGAGGTTAAGCTACAAAGACCCATTATCCAATACATGGAAAACAAAAACCTTATCCACCAAGCTGGAAGTCAAGAACAATAAGCGCAACGCAAACGCCATGATCCGGGAATACGAAGAAAAGTATGCCTATCTGGAAGAACTTCCGGCATCCTTCTCCCCAGACCTGGATCCAGAGATCACCCTCTGTGATTATATGGATCTTTGGCTGGAAGGAAAGAAAAGAGACCTGAAAAAAAGCACCTATGAAGGATATATCTACCGGGTCAACGCCATCAAACAATATTTCCAAAAAGACAACCCGAAAATGATTGACGTTACCCCTCGTATGATAGATATGTATTTCAAGTATGCCTTACAGTATGGGAAGATCAACCAGAAAACCCACAAACGGGAGCCTCTGGCTGTCCGCTCCGTAAGAAGCTACAAAAGTATCCTGTATGCGGTATTTAACCAGGCAGTCATTGACGAACTGGTAAAAATGAACCCGGTGCTTACGATCTCTGTCCACGGAAAGAAAAATGCAGACTACAGCGAAGAGCTTCTCTTCCTCACAGAGGAAGAGATCTCCGACCTGATCCATTTCCTTTCCAGAAGATATCCGCGTCTTGTCGGGATTGCTTTTATGGGTTCCTATTATGGTCTGCGCCGTTCGGAAATCCTCGGACTGAAATGGTCGGCAGTGGATTTCAAGAAAAAGACCATTTCCATCAATCACACAGTTGTCCGGGTCAAGACCGTTACCACTTCCGATTCCACAAAGACCTATTCCAGCAAAAGAACGCTGAACCTTTTTGACACAGCAGAAAAATGTCTTTTGCAAATCAAACAGGAGCAGGAAGAAAACAAAGCTTTTTTTAAACGGGACTACAAAAATAAAGAAGGGTACATATTTACATGGGAAAATGGAGAAGCCTATGATCCGAACTATATCACCCGAACCTTCAACCATGCAACCCGGGAGTTCGGAAGGCCGGAAATCACGCTCCACAAACTGAGACATAGCTGTGCTTCCATGCTCATCAATAAAGGATGGGATATCAAGAAGCTTCAATACTGGCTGGGTCACAGCGATACCCAGACAACCCTGAATATTTATTCCCATTTTGACAAACAGAGGCTAAACACCAGTGTCAATGACCTCTCCGAAATTTCCCTTGCTACAGCGGATCTTTTTGCCGGATAACCATAAAAAATCTGCTGGGGAAATCCCCAAAAAGCACTAAAAACAGATGCTAAAAAATTTTTAGGTATGGGCAAGAAAAGTTTTGTGTAACGTTTTGTGTAACGCCCAAAAATCGAAAATTTCAGGAGTAATCAAAAGAGCTTTTTCAGGCAAAAGAAAACACCGGAGAAGCCCATAAAATAAGGCTTTCCGGTGTTCCCAACCATTCAGTCGAAGCGACAGGATTTGAACCTGCGGCCTCTGCGTCCCGAACGCAGCGCTCTACCAAACTGAGCCACGCTTCGATTTCTTTATTTATCAGCCATATCTCGCGACTGCAAAAATTATTATATTCATTTTCATAGCATTTGTCAACACTTTTTTTTAAAAAATTTCAAAAAACACGAAAAAACTTTTTTGAAGATTTCAGAGAGTACGTTTTTCCTTCTTAAATATATAAAAACGCTGTCAAATACAGGGAAATCCATTGAAATCCCACAATTTTTAGGCTATATTAAAGTCACAATACCAAAAGGGGATTTTTTATGAATGTAAAAGACATCAGCACACACTGTACACGGACAGAATTTGTCGGAACCACAGTTCTTGATACTATTGGACTTGTGATCTCCGGCATTGACGATACACTTCTTCAAAAAATGAACATCGGTACCAAATACCATGCTCTCGGGCTTTTCAGCTCCCGGACAGGCGCTGCCGGACAGCTCACCGCCATTGATGATGCGGTAAAAGCCACCAACACAGAAATTCTTTCCATTGAACTGCCCAGAGATACCAAAGGCTGGGGCGGCCACGGAAACTATATTGTACTGGGAGGAAATGATATTTCTGATGTACGTCACGCAGTCCAGCTTGCTCTGGAGCTTACCGAAAAATATGCAGGGGAGCTTTATATCAGTGAATCCGGTCACCTGGAATTTGCCTATTCTGCAAGCGCAGGTCCTGCTCTTCAGAAAGCCTTTCATGCGGAACCCGGGGAAGCCTTTGGTTTTATGGCAGGCTCTCCTGCCGCCATCGGCCTTGTTATGGCAGACACTGCCATGAAAGCGTCCTCTGTAAAAATTACAAGCTATATGACGCCTGATATGGGAACCGCTCACTCCAATGAGGTTATCCTTTCCCTTTCCGGCGATGCAAGCGCTGTAAAGGAGGCTGTCCTTAATGCCCGGCAGATTGGTCTGGAGCTTCTGATCGCCATGGGAAGCTATCCGGAAATCCCCGGTACCCCTTATCTGTAAACCAAATTCCCGGAAGCAGCAGCTTCAACTGCAGCTTCCGCAGATATTCAAAAACCCGGCTTCCAAAACATACAGGGAGCCGGGTTCTGCTTTATTCTGTTTTTATCATACGATAACCTACGCCGATATGTGTCTGGATATATTGAGGTGAATCCGGGCCCTTTTCTATTTTCTTTCGAAGCGTCGCCATAAATACACGGAGAGAGGCAACGTCATTTTCCCAGTTGCTCCCCCAGATATTCTGGGTAATGAAAGTGTGTGTCAGAACCTTCCCGACATTTCTGGAAAGGAGGCAGAGAAGCTTGTATTCAATAGGGGTCAGGTGAAGTTCCTCCTCATCCAGATATGCGCAGCCGGCAGCATAGTCAATGCGCAGAGCGCCGTTTACAAAAACAGACGCTTCTGCAGGTGAGCCATTTTTGATCATGGCCAGACGTCTCTGTACGACACGAAGTCTTGCCAGAAGCTCTTCTACAGAAAATGGTTTGGTCAGATAATCGTCGGCTCCTGCATCCAGAGCGTCAATTTTGTCCGTATCCTCACTGCGGGCGCTGATAACAATAATCGGCATGGTGGACCAGGAACGGATTCTGCGGATCACTTCCACTCCGTCAATATCAGGCAGACCGAGATCCAGAAGAACAATATCCGGATTGTGGGAGGACGCTTCAAGAATGGCAGTTTCTCCGTTTCCGGCTACCAGATAACGATAGTCGTGTGTTTTCAGTGTGGTTGTGATCAGATTTTTTACAGAAGAATCATCTTCCACTACTAATATCAACGGTTTATTCATGTAATTGTACCTCCTCAGCTGGTAATGTAAAAGTAAATACGGTTCCATGGGGAACATTATCAGAAACACTGATAGACCCTCCATGTGCATTTATAATGGACTTACACAGAGAAAGTCCAAGTCCGAGACTCCTCCGGCTGTCTGCCACCCGGTTCGAGCCTGTGTAGAACATATCAAATATCTGCTTTTTATTTTCATCAGAAATACCCGGACCATCATCGGATACAGAAATAACAGCCCAGTTATCTTTCCGGAAAGTAGAAATCCGGATCTCCGATCCCGGGGAGTATATTTAATTGCATTATCCACCAGATTTATAATAACCTGAACAATCAGCTTTGCATCCATTTTTGCCAGAAGCAGATCATCCTGATGCTTTACCGTAATATGATGTTCCACAGAAAGTCTGTTTACGTGGCGGAGGGCTTCTGTAACCACCTCGTCTGCCAGTTCTGTGGAAATACGCAGATTCAGCCTTCCCTCTTCCAGACGGGTAACAGACAGAAGGTTTTCCACAAGGTTGATCAGCCACATGGAGTCATCATAAATATCCTGATACAGAGTTTTTTTTGTGCTTTCGTCAAACAAACTGCTGTTTGACAGAAGATTGCTGGCGTTTCCTGAAATAGAAGTCAGCGGAGTACGAAGGTCATGAGAAATTGTGCGAAGAAGATTCGCTCTCAGCTGTTCGTTTTTTGCCAGGATGGCCGCCTCTTCTTTCTCATGGGCATTTTTCTCATTTTCCATGGCAAGAGCACATTCTCCCAGAATAGAAAGAAGAATATTGTTTTCGGAGGCATCCAGAGGCTGTTTTCCGGCTGCAATCCCCACCACTCCGTAAACAGAATCATTTACCCGGATAGCGAGATAGAGACATTTGGCATTGGAAAGCGTCTGGGTGGTAGCGCCTGCGTGACGGTTGTTTTTAAACACCCATTCAGCCACTGCGCTTTCATTTCTTGTGAGATAATCAGAGGCGGTATCTTCTTCACCGGCAGAAAATGTCATGGGAGCCGCCAGGGTATTTTTTTCCGCAGGATAGATCACTATATCTCTGTTCAGAAGTTTTGTAAGCTGATGAGCCGTAGAAGTCAGAATCGCGTCACGGTCTGTAGCCTGCTGAAGTATCTGACTGGTATCAAACAAAATCTTTGTACGAAAGGCCGTACGGGCAGACTGACTGGCAATCGTCTTCATCCGTGTGGTAAGTGTTCCGGTCAGAAAGGCTGAAATAAACATTACCACAAAAGTAACAGGATAGCCCCGGTCATATGCCATAAGTGTAAATTTGGGGTCTGTAACAAAAAGTTAAACACAAGCACACTGACAATCGAGGTGATCAGGCTGTAAACCCGGTTTACCGTTACAATGGAAGTTACCAGTACCGCAAGTACATATACCGTAATAATATTTGCCTCGTCAAAGCCAAGCTGCTGAAAAAGGTAGCCCAGGCAGCTGGCTGCTGACAGGATAAAAATACTTTTTAAAATGTCAGATGCGGAAAAGATAATATGATTTTTCTGATTGTGAACAGTCGGAGTGCGGTTCGGAGTCTGATCCGGAATAATATGCACATCCATATTTGGAGCATTGGTAATAAGCTGTTCTGTAAGAGAAGGTTTTCCCAACAGACGCTTTCCTGTGACTGTACTTCTTCCGATCACAATCTTGGAAACCCCGGACAGTTTTGCAAATTCTGCGATCTGAAGGGGTACATCGTCTCCGTAAACGGTTTCTATGGTGGCTCCCAGCTGTTGGGCAAGGTAAATATTTGAACGGAGCCGCTGTCTGTCTTCTTCCGTCATTGCAGAAAACTGTGAGGTTTCTACAAACAGAGCAGTAAAGGCTCCACGGAAAGCGTTTGCCATTCTCGCTGCCGTCCGGATGATCTTTGCGTTAGACGGAGAAGAAGAAAGACAGACTAGTATATGTTCATCTGTATAATAATCACTTTTGCTTCTGATACGTGCAGACTCAGTCCTTTTGTTTACCCTGTCCGCACATCTTCTGAGCGCAAGCTCTCTCAGGGCAGTCAGTGTTTCCAGGCTAAAGGTAAAACTGTCTGTTTCAGAAGAATCTGAACTTTTTTCATAGGAAAGCCGTTCAAGAAGTTCCTGGGGTTCAATATCAACAAGCTTTACCTGGTCAGCATTGTCAAAAACAGAATCCGGAATGCGTTCAGAGATTCTGTTTCCGGTAATTGCTGTCACCATATCGTTAAGGCTCTCAATATTTTCTACATTGGCAGTAGTATAAACATCAATGCCTGCTTTTAAAAGCTCATAGATATCCTGATACCGCTTATGATGCCGGCAGCCGTCTGCATTTGTGTGGGCAAGTTCGTCTATAAGAATAAGTCCGGGCTTTATTTTTATGGCTTTATCAAGGTCAAACTCTTCCACAGGAGTTCCATTATGTTTGGAATGGAGAGGCGGAAGCAGTTTCAGACCATTCAGCCGGGCCCGGGTCTGAGGATGAGCATTGGCTTAATGTAACCTACCGCAACATCTGTACCATGCTTTTTTTCCATATGGGCAGCATCCAGCATTGCATATGTCTTTCCCACGCCTGCCGCATAGCTGAAAATCTTCAGATGCCCCCTTTCCGGAGAGGACATCTGATCGGATGCTGCTGCCATATCTGCACTCTGATTTTGTTTTTCCACACTATCACTCCTCGTTATTTCATACAGGCATTATAACCTATCTGACAAAATCCTGCACAAAAATATGTTGGACACAATTATTTTTATTATCATAAACATTGTGAACAGTAACTATTTTTCCAGGTATGCAGCCTTCAGCAACCGGATAAATAATTCTGCTTCCTGGGAACGGCTGCCTTTTTTCCACAAAGCATTCACAAGAAATTTCTGTGAGTTAAGAGGCATAACAGGAAGTCCCAGCGGCTCACATGCAAGGATGTTCTCATCCAGCAGAAAAAGAAACGAGCCCAGCTTTTGATCCGGCTCTGTGTTTACATCCGCCGGATAAATCCAAAATCAATTTTTCCTGTATTCAGCTGCTTCTGGATATCCTTTGCAGAGCCATAAAAAAGGCTCAGCTCGCAGCCGGGAGCCTGTCGGGAAAACCTTTCCAGAAGGTCATTTAAAAGAGAGACCTCTTCTGTGTGCTCAAAGGCAATAGAAAGCATTGAGGCCTGTCGGAACTGATCACGGTCCGGCTGCTGTCGCCAAAGAAAATATCCAGTTTTTCAGTAAGAGAAAGCACAGGGCAAAAACAACAGCTACTGCGCAGATCAGAATCAGTTCTTTCATAAAATCATCCCTTCATGTTGCGTATTTACGGAAGCTTTATTCCAATCAAATGTGGAAACACTTCTGAATATCTCTGATGTTCCCAAGAACAAGCATGGTATTATTTTCCGGAACAGGAGTATCTGATTTAATATTCAGATTCATGACTCCCTGATGTTTAAATGCCATGATATTAATGTTGTGCTTGTTTCGGATGTCAAGCTGCCCAACAGTTCTTCCCACCCAGTTTTCCGGAACAGAAATTTCAAAAATAGCATGTTCGTCATCCAGCTCCACATAGTCCAGAATATGGTCTGCACTGTAGCGGATCGCTGCCCATTCAGCCATTTGCTTTTCCGGATAAATAACTTCATCAGCGCCGTTTTTCAGGAGGAATTTGGCGTGAACATCTCTGGCAGCTCTGGAAACAACATATTTTGCACCCAGCTCACTGAGCAGGGAAGTGGCTTCCAGAGAACTCTGAAAATTATCTCCAATGGCCACAATACATACATCGAAATTCCTTACTCCAAGAGATTCCATAAATCCTTCCTTTGTGGCATCACCAATCTGTGCGTTTGTAACATAAGGAAGAATGGCATCTACTCTTTCTTCATTTCTGTCAATAGCCATTACCTGATGATTAAGCTCATCCAGTTTCATTGCAATATGACGTCCGAATCTTCCAAGTCTATCAGTAAAATTGATTTCATCATAATAATCGTCTCCTTTTTATTAACCTACTGTAATTTTTTCCTGCGGATATCTGGAACCGTAGGAATTTCTTTCTGAAAGTGCGGCAAAAATAAGTGTCAGGCCTCCAACTCTGCCAAAGAACATAAGCAGAATCAGAATCAGTCTTGAAACCATTCCAAGAGTTGGGGTCAGTCCAAGGGACAGACCGACCGTGCCGATTGCAGAGCTTGTTTCAAACAGAGCGGAAATCAGCGGAACATCTTCAATGTAGCTAATTATCATACCGCCTCCCAGAAACAGAACCAGATACATCAGCAGAATGGTCGCAGCATTTTTAATCACACTGTCCGGAACGCGTCTGCGGAAAAAATGAGCAGAGTCGTTTTTGCGGAATACGGACAGAGCTGACGAAAACAGAACTGCGATTGTAGTTGTTTTCATACCTCCGGCTGTGGAGCCGGGAGAACCGCCGATCAGCATCAGGATGATCATCAGCATCAGCCGGTTTCTGTAAGCAGGGTCAGATCCGCCGTGTTAAAGCCCGCTGTTCTTGGCGTTACAGACTGGAACAGAGATGTCAGCAGCCTTTCCCCCAGCGGCAGACCGGAAAATTCACAGAAAAAGAAGTAAACAGCCGGAACTGTGATCAGAACAGCAGTAACCGTCAGAATCACTTTACTCTGCATATTATACTTTTTAAAATGTAATTTATTTTTTTGATATCTGCCAGGTAACAAAGCCCACGCCGCCCGTTACGATCAAGGCCATGATCGTGAAGTTTACAAGAGGATTGGAGGCATAGGAGTCAGAGAGGAAAACGGCTCCCTGACACCGATCAGATCAAATCCTGCATTGCAGAAAGCAGATACCGCATGGAACAGAGAATACCACAGTCCCTTCAGAATACCGAAATCTTTGCAGAATACAGGCATCAGAAGCGCTGCTCCAATCAGCTCTATAAAGATACTGGTTTTCAGAATAAACTTGGTCAGACGCACAATACCGCCTACCTGGTGGGCGGAGATTGCCTCCTGCATGGTACTTCGCTGCATCAGGCCGATTTTCCGTCCTGAAGCTACAGCAATGGCAACAGCAATTGTCACAACACCCATACCGCCAATCTGGATCAGCGTCAGAATGATCGCCTGTCCAAATTCAGACCAGTAGGTTGCAGTATCATGAATGATAAGTCCTGTTACACAAACTGCCGATGTAGCAGTAAAAAGCTGTCTGCAAAGGATGCGCCATTTCCGTCCCGGGTGGACAGCGGAAGCATCAGAAGCAGGCTGCCAAGAAGTATTACAGAAAAAAATCCCAGGATGATCACCTGAAAAGAAGTAAAATGTCGATGTTTTCGGTTTCCTGTATGATTCATTGCGGCGATTGCTCCCTTTATCTCGTCTTTATGTTGCCTTAATCATATCTTAATTCGTATTAAGTATGTATAAATAAGAATTTGCTGATATTAAGATTGTATAAAGACGGAAGAAGTTATCACAGGAATAATGTAACCGGTAGTGTAACCAGGACAGTAAGAAGAGATACGGCTGCCAGAATAAAAACAGGAAGTCCGATAAACATAGCCAGAACAGCCGCATGGGGATGGCGAAAGGCGAAGCGCTCTGCGCGGTTATCAAACCTGTCTTCTAATTTGTGTATGGATTTTAAAATACTGGACATAATCATTTCTCCATTCTTATTTTATAGTAAGAAGTCTGTTTTCAGACTTTCCTCTGTTCTGAAATTATGGTAACACGGAAAAAATTAAGATAGGAAAAATGCATTGCCCTGTAGAATAAAAGTTCTATAAAGAAGGAGGGCCGGGCTGTATGGCCCGGCGAGTATGAAAAAGAAAAATTTAATTTATGTAAAAAAGCATTCGCTTTATTTACTAAATACTATAAATGGAATTTGTGATGAAAATGTGAGGATAAATTGAAAAAAAGGTGATGTAATTCTAAAAAACCTGTAAAATCACAGGTGCCGGAACCGGGATTCCGGAATATATTCCAGAATTCTGAGACATACAGAACAAAATGTCCTCATGGAAGATGATCTGGAATGCATTTTGACCTGGATACTGTGAACGGAGTAAAAAAGGGCATAATTTTTACGGAGCCTGACCTGATGAAAAAAAAATATTGTAAAATACAGCCGCCTTCTATATAATAGGAAAAGAAAAAACAGGAAAAGCAAACGAGCGCTTTGCTCATAGACAACTCTCAGGAGGAAAATAATGAAAAGAGAAACAGTTGTTGTACTTGATTTCGGCGGTCAGTATAATCAGTTGATTGCCCGCCGTGTAAGGGAATGCAATGTATATTGTGAAATCTATTCCTACAAGACAGATATTGAAAAAATAAAAGAAATCCAGCCTAAGGGAATTATTTTTACAGGCGGACCAAACAGTGTATATCTGGAAGATTCACCTGCGTATACAGAAGAAATTTACAAACTCGGAATCCCGATCCTGGGAATCTGCTACGGCTCTCAGCTTATGATGCACCAGCTTGGCGGAAAGGTAGAAAAAGCCCCTGTGCGCGAATACGGAAAAATTGAGGTTCATGTAAACACTGACTCTGCCCTGTTCCAGGGAGTTTCTCCAAAAACAATCTGTTGGATGAGTCATAACGACTACATTTCCAAAGAAGCTCCCGGCTTTGAAATTTCTGCCCGGACAAATGACTGCCCTGTAGCTGCAGTGGAAAATAAAGAAAAGAAGCTTTATGCGGTTCAGTTCCATCCGGAGGTGCTTCATACTCAGGAAGGAACCAAAATGCTGTCAAACTTTGTATATCAGGTATGCGGATGTGCCGGAGACTGGAAAATGGATTCTTTTGTAGAAGATTCCATTAAAGCGATCCGTGAAAAGGTCG
>ENA-OQAA01000226-OQAA01000226.1-human-gut-metagenome-genome-assembly--contig:-NODE-226-length-40102-cov-5.074096_pt1 | contig 40102 bp, 47 predicted proteins | sample MGYA00242489_ERZ504515 | MGnify/ENA primary metagenome ERZ504515 (study PRJEB26092, sample SAMD00036237) | human gut metagenome | host: Homo sapiens | study: EMG produced TPA metagenomics assembly of... | reverse complement strand
CTGGAACTCCGAGGCAAGATTAAGTCCAGTATTTCTTATATTTTTAAGAATGAGTCGAAATATTGGTTATATAATGAGAAATGGTGCTGGGAATAGATCCCAACACCAACTTTGTCTACAGTCTGAATGCTGCCGGGAATTTCCAGGCAGCATTTTTAGAATCTTAAACTTCTTCGCCGTTTTTATATTTAGTAACAACATTCTGAATTCTTTCAATCGGATTCAGGATGCTGCTGATAGAACCGTCATGGTTCAGTGTATCAATAACAAGTGCGATATATTTGCTCATGTCACAGTTGATATAATATGGACGTTCCAGAAGTTCCGGTGTCTGATAGATTAAGTTGGTAGTCAGAACAGCATCCAGGATACCTTCTTCATATGCCTGGTCAAATTTCTCCAGCCCGTTTGTGAACAGACCGAATGTAGCGGCACAGAAGATACGTTTTGCCTTGCGCTGTTTTAACTGGCGGGCAACATCTAACATACTGTCACCGGAAGAAATCATATCATCCAGAATGATTACATCTTTTCCTTCTACGGACGATCCGAGGAACTCATGGGCAACGATTGGGTTACGTCCGTCTACCACACGCGAGAAGTCACGACGTTTGTAGAACATACCCATATCAAGATTAAGTACATTGGCAAGATAGATTGCACGTCCTGTAGCACCTTCATCCGGGCTGATCGCATCATGTGTTCGCTGTCGATCTGAAGGTCTTTGAATGTACGGAGAAGACCTTTGATGACTGGTAAGTCGGACGGATTGTCTCGAATCCATTTAATGGAATCGCATTCTGTACACGAGGATCGTGTGCATCAAAAGTAATAATGTTGTCAACACCCATGCGGACAAGCTCCTGAAGAGCAAGTGCACAGTCCAGAGATTCACGGCTGCCTCTCTTGTGCTGACGGCTTTCATATAAGAATGGCATAATGACGTTGATACGACGTCCTTTTCCACCTACTGCAGCAATAATACGTTTCAAGTTCTGAAAATGATCGTCAGGGGACATATGATTTACATTTCCTGTCAGTGAATATGTCAGGCTATAGTTACATACATCGACCATAAGATAAAGGTCTTTACCACGAACAGATTCGTTGATGATACCCTTGGCTTCACCAGAACCAAAACGTGGAACTTTTGCATCAATTAAGTATGTGTCTTTCTCATAGCCTGTGAAAGCAACATCGTTCTTATGAACATGTCCATCTTCCTTTCTCCATTTTACGAGATAGTCATTAACCTTTGCTCCCATCTCTGTACAACCGTCAAGAGCAATCAGTCCAAGTGCTCCTACCGGTATATTCTCAAGATTACGATCGTTACGGCGTAACATCATTAGTACCTCCCAGGTTTAATAATTTTTTTTTGGATACGGATATCATCACCGGTAATACGCAGAATGGTGTAATTACTGCTGATGCGTGAAAATGTCCGTTCCGAGTAAATAGTTTTTATATCATCCAATGCAAGGTTGGTAGATATTATAGTTGATTTCTGTCTCAATATACGTTCATTCAGACAAATGAACAGCTGGGATACAGTGAATGAATTCGGCAGTTCTGTTCCCAGATCATCAATGATCAGTAAGTCACAGTCGTAGATATGTTCGAATACATCAGAATCCTTGTTCTGCCGTTTCCCAAATGTGTTCTCTGCAAGGATATCAAAAAGTCCGGCTGCTGTAAAGTAGATAACGGAATAAGCTGAATCCATTAACTCCTTTGCAATGCAGTGGGAAAGAAAAGTCTTTCCCACACCGGTATCTCCATACAATAGTATGTTATGAAATTCTTCAGAGAATGTATCTACGAAGTTGTGACAGACATTTAATGCGGTTTCCATGGATTCCAGAGAAGACCGTCCGGTAAGAGGATCGATATGATTTCTGGAATAATAGGTCAGAGAACAGGTTGAAAAGTTCTCTTTGTCAAGGATATCTTTGAGATTGGATTGTGTGTATAAATAGTCTACAATCGCTTTTTTGAAACAGTGACATTTGTGTGTGCCAATATAACCGGTATCCTTACAGTCAGGACACTGGTAATGCATTTCCAGATAATTGGCGGGCAGACCGTGTGATTTTAACAGTGCAGGTTTTCGGGCAGAGAGTTCTTCGATCTCTGACTTTAATGAAGATAAAGCAGTCTGGTCTCCGTCCAAAAGCAGCCTTGCCTTTTTCACACTTAAAGAGGAGATGGAATGATCCATTTCCTCTAATTCAGGAATGAGAGCGTATGCCTTCTCATAGCGCTTTCTGAGCTGAAATTCATTATCCAGTTGTTTTTGTTCATAAGTACGCATTAAGTGATCGTACTGAGAATTGGAAAGTGCCATGTAATGGAAACTCCTTTATACCTAAGTATGCAAGAAAAACTGTCAGGGACAGGCTCTCTTGCATTCATATAATAAAATCTGATATGTATAATTTATTGCTGAACCAGACGGCGTTCCAGATCGTTCATATCATAGGAACGGCCATCGAAGTTATTGAACTTATTATTCTGGCTGTTTACAGGTTTCTGAGTCTGCTGTTGTCTCTTGCGTTCTTTTGCCAGTTCTTTTGCACGTTCTTTCTCTTTGCGGTAGTCAGCATCAACCGCATCGATATCTTTCAACTGACGGACGTTCTTGTCCTTCCAGCGCTTCAGAATGGAATCGGTGTAATCAAAGCTTGGCTGATGAATGGAATTCATCGTGCGGTCGCAGGTTCAAGGATGACTTCCAAAGCGAATCCATATTCTTCTGACCACTTGCGGATATAGGCAATCTCGGAGGCAGCAGGACCACGTCCTTTGATACCATATGCATTCAGGACACAATAACAGTTTTTATTATAGAGAAATGAACTTGTCTTGGCAAGGTTCACAGTTGTTATGTTTTCTTCATGCCACGATAAGGCCACCTTATTAATATAATGCATACTCTTGTGACCATTCTCGACACAATATTCAATCAGATATTCAATAAGTTCAGCTGACATATTCAGTGTATCATAAAAATAAGTAATCTGGTCAATATCAGTAGCGGAAAGTGTCTTTCGAGGTACTGCTCTGCTACGAACAGTAATTCTTTGAACTCTGCACGTTCTTTGCGGCTGCGGTACTGCTGGATGTTCGTTGTAGACGCCAAAGCTGCAGAGTCAGAGACAGAGTCTGCAGGTATGGAAGATGTCATATAGCCGGACTGCACATCGTGTAATCCAGAAGAGGCTGCCGGTGAAGGAGCCGTGCTCTTTGGTGAGGGATCATCCGGAGTGTCATCCAGATAATCAAGCAGTCCTTCGCTTTTCCAGTATCTCAATGCACGAAGATATCTTTCTCGGTGCATTCAAGAAGATCAGCCAGTTCGGAGACAGAAAGATATCCGGAGGACTGATTCATATGACGGAGAAGCAGGAGATATACTTTGACATACTCTCCATTCGCTCTGACCATATAATGGTCAATAAATTCATTATCCAGTACAGTTGCATTCGTCTGTACATATTTTGTGAGTTTTAATTCCTTCATAATAATTCCCCGTCCTCCCCGGAACCTTTGTATCGTTCGTTTCATTGTAGACACATTATAGCACCGGGAAGCCGGGGAAAAAAGAAATTTTTGAGCCGAAATCCGACTTTTTTGTGGATAAAATTGTGTGGATAATGTGGATAACTAGCGGGTAAGCAGGTTTTCCCCAATGTTTACAACGTTTCCAGCTCCCATAGTTATCAACACATCCCCTTTCTGGCATCTGTCCAGACAGAAAGATTCAATCTCTTCGAAGCTTGGGAAATAGTAAGCATCGCATCCTTTTTTCTTTAATTCTTCTGCGATCATCTCAGAGGACATGCCTAGAGTATCTGTCTCACGGGCTGCATAGATGTCTGCGAGGATCACATGGTCGGCATGTGTCAGGGCATCTACGAACTCAGGGAATAACGCTTTGGTACGTGTATAAGTATGCGGCTGGAAGATACACCAGACTTCTTTGTGCGGATATTCCTTTGCCGCTGTTAACGTAGCGTTGATCTCTGTCGGATGATGTGCATAATCATCGATGATCGTAAATCCGTTGACTTCACCTTTGTATTCAAAACGACGGTCAGTGCCGTGGAAGGACTTCAGACCTTCTTTGATCTTGCTGAAAGGAACTCCGAGAAGATCAGCGACTGCGATTGCAGATAATGCATTGGATACATTGTGGTCTCCGTTGACAGATAAGGAGATTCGGTCGATAAATTCCCCGGATTTTATCAGGTCAAAGGAAGCTTCCCCCTTCTTGTCGTGGAGAATGTTGGTTGCACTGTAGTCAAGGGAGCTGTCGTTGCCGTAACGGATCACACGGCAGTCAAGGTCTGCAGTGATCTCTTCCAGATCAGGAATGTTATCATTGATGACCAGGGTTCCGTCCTTCGGAAGTAATTTAGCGAAACGATGGAAGGAATTACGGATATCAGCCAGATCCTTGAAGAAATCCAGATGATCTTCGTCAATATTCAGGATCACACCGATCTTCGGGAAGAAATGCAGAAAACTGTTCGTGTATTCGCATGCTTCGGTAACAAAGTATTCAGAGTCGCCCACACGGATATTTCCGCCGATGGCTTTCAGGATTCCGCCTACGGAAATCGTAGGTCCAATTCTCCGGCGAGGAGAATGTGTGAAAGCATCGAAGTTGTGGTTGTTTTTCCGTGAGTACCTGAGATTGCGATCGGCATATCATAGTTTGTCATCAACTGTCCGAGTAATTCCGCACGGGTCAGCATAGGAAGCTTCTGTCTTACTGCTTCGGCATATTCTTCGTTATCCGGATGGATAGCTGCTGTGTATACAACTACATCAATGCCGGGAATAATATTAGAAGCTTTCTGTCCGTAGAATACCTTTGCACCCATCTGCTCAAGGTGATCTGTAAGGGCAGATTCTTTATTATCGGATCCGGAAATAGTGAAGCCTTCTTTTAAAAGAATCTCTGCAAGACCGCTCATGCTGATTCCGCCGATTCCGATAAAGTGTACGTGTATAGGGGTTTCAAAATTAATTTTATACATAATATACCATCCTTTATGTTCATTTTGGTAAAAATATCATCATAAAAACTACATGTTCTTCATATTATTATAAACATATATCAAAAAAAAATCCAACCCGTAAGTTTTTGTAATAATTCAACAAAAAAGATTGCGGAAATGTTTGAAAAATTGTAAAAATTGTTAGCAACATGGGAGGAAGTATGATATAATAAAAAAAGCAAGACTACTGAGAAGGGGTGATGACATGAGGAAAAAGGAAATGATAGCAATGTTGCTGGCAGGAGGACAAGGCAGCAGACTTGGAGTTCTCACAGCAAAAGTTGCAAAGCCGGCCGTTGCATTTGGTGGTAAGTACCGCATTATTGACTTTCCACTCAGCAACTGCATTAATTCAGGAATCGATACAGTAGGTGTATTGACACAGTACCAGCCATTAAGGTTGAATGCACATATAGGGATTGGTATTCCATGGGATCTTGACAGGAATTACGGAGGCGTAACAGTGCTTCCGCCATATGAGAGAAGTGGAAGCAGTGAATGGTACTCCGGAACTGCGAATGCGATCTATCAGAACCTGGATTATATGGAGCAGTTTGATCCGGATTATGTTCTGATCTTATCGGGAGATCATATTTATAAGATGGATTATGAGGTGATGCTGGATTATCATAAGGCACATAATGCCGATGTAACGATTGCGGCAATGCCTGTACCGATGGAAGAGGCGAGCCGTTTTGGAATCGTTATCGCAGACGAGGATGGAAGAATTCAGGAGTTCCAGGAAAAGCCGGCAGAGCCGAAGAGTAATCTGGCATCCATGGGAATTTACATTTTCTCATGGAAAGCGTTGAAGGAAGCGCTTGAGACATTGAAGGACGAGCCGGGATGTGATTTTGGAAAACATATCATTCCGTATTGTCACAATAAAGGCGAGAGATTATTTGCATATGAATATAACGGATATTGGAAAGATGTAGGAACATTGGGATCATATTGGGAGGCCAATATGGAACTGATCGATATTATTCCGGAATTTAATTTGTATGAAGAATTCTGGAAGATATATACCAACAGTGAGATCCTGCCGCCACAGTATATTTCCGCACAGTCTGTGATAGAAAGAAGCATTATCTGTAACGGGGCAGAAGTGTATGGAGAGGTACATAACAGTATTATAGGATCTGGCGTTATTATAGGAGAAGGTTCTGTTATCAAGGATTCTATTATTATGAAAGACGCCAGAATTGGAAAGAATTGCGTGGTAGATAAGGCGATCATTGCTGAAAATTGTGTTGTCGGAGATAATGTTACATTTGGTATCGGAAGCGATGTGCCGAACAAATTAAAACCGGCGATCTATTCCTTTGGACTGGTTGCTGTGGGTGAAAAATCCGTGATACCGGATGGCGTACAGATTGGAAAGAATACTGCTGTCAGTGGCGTAACATCCAAAGAAGATTACCCGGATGGAGTACTGGAAAGTGGCGAAACATTGATAAAGGCAGGTGGACAGGCATGAGAGCAGTTGGAATTATTTTAGCAGGTGGTAACAGCAACAAGATGCGTGAACTGACACATAAGAGAGCAGTAGCGGCGATGCCGATCGCAGGAAGCTACAGAGCAATTGACTTTGCGCTCAGCAATATGTCAAACTCTCACATTCAGAAGGTGGCAGTTCTGACGCAGTACAATGCACGTTCACTGAATGAACATCTGAATTCCTCAAAATGGTGGGATTTCGGAAGAAAACAAGGGGGGCTTTATGTATTTACCCCGACGATCACAGCGGAGAACGGATACTGGTATCGCGGAACGGCAGATGCGATATACCAGAATCTGGATTTCTTAAAACGTTGTCATGAACCTTATGTTATTATTACATCAGGTGATGCAGTATATAAGATGGATTATAACAAAGTGCTGGAATATCATATTGCAAAGAAAGCAGATATTACAGTTGTTTGTAAAGAACTTGGTCCGAACGAAGATGCGAGCCGTTTCGGAACAATCAAAATGAATGATTCTATGCGCATTGAAGAATTCGAAGAGAAGCCGATGGTGGCACAGTCACAGATTGTATCAACGGGTATCTATGTAATCAGAAGACGCCAGCTGATCGATCTGATCGAACGTTGCGCAGAAGATGACAGACATGATTTTGTGACCGATATTCTCATCAGGTATAAGAATCTGAAGAAAATCTACGGTTATAAAATAAAAGATTACTGGAGCAACATTTCAACAGTGGATGCATATTATCAGACAAATATGGATTTCCTGAAGCCAGAAGTACGGGAGTATTTCTTCCGGACACAGCCGAGCATCTATTCCAAGGTCAGTGATCTGCCGCCGGCAAAGTATAATCCGGGATCCATGGTTAAGAACAGTCTTGTGGCAAGCGGAAGCATTATTAATGGAACAGTCGAGAATTCGATTCTTTTCAAGAAGACATTCGTGGGGAACAACTGTGTCATTAAGAATTCCATTATTTTGAATGATGTCTATCTCGGAGATAATGTATATATTGAGAATTGCATTGTGGAAAGCAGAGATACGATTCGGGCAAATACACGTTATGTTGGTGAAAATGGTGTGAGAGTAGTCGTAGAAAAAAATGAGAGGTATGCACTTTAAGAGAAAATGGTGCAAAGGCTAGAAGAAAGGGGCTAGAAAAATGCAGATTACAGATGTACGCGTGCGTAAAGTAGCAAAGGAGGGCAAGCTGAAAGCTGTCGTTTCCATTACCATGGATGAGGAATTTGTGGTACATGACATTAAGGTGATTGAAGGAGAGAAGGGACTCTTTATTGCGATGCCTAGCAAGAAAGCTGTGGATGGGGAATATAGAGATATTGCACATCCGATCAATTCAAGAACAAGAGAGCGCATTCAGAATTTCATCCTTGAGAAATATGAAGAAGCACTGGCAGAGGATGCAGCAGAAGCATAGATGGTATATGTATCGGCGAAAAAAAGGAGCAGGAATTTCCTGCTCCTTTTTTGAATGTTGTGTGTCAGAACAAGCTGTCAGCAGTTTGTTTAAAAATGTCTTATGACAGTTATTTTTTATCGGTAAAAATTACACAGGATCATTTGCTAACTGAAAATGCATAGTCTTATGTGTAATCGGGTGTTTAAAATCTAGTTTATAAGCACACAGCCGGATTGTCTGCCAGCCCGTGGTGTCAGAAAGTTCCTGATTATATTTGGTATCTCCAACAATCGGACAACCGACAGATGCGAGTTGTACACGGATCTGATGATGGCGGCCGGTATCCAGATGGATTTCCAGTTCAGTTCCGTGGAAAGCAGCAGGTGCGGTAAACAGCCAGTCCGTAACAGGAACTGTATCATAATGCAGCCGTGCAATTTTTGATCCGTTTTCCTTTGCAGAACAGATACGGGAAGTGTTTGTTCTGGCATCTTTGACCATATAATTCTCAAGTGTTCCTTCTTTTGTTGAAGGTGTATTGGCAATAAGTGCCCGGTAATATTTCCCGAATCCCTGATTCTGTAATTGTTTATTCAGATCTTTTGCAGCAGCCGGAGTCTTAGCAAAGACAAGGATTCCGGCGACCGGTTGGTCCAGTCTGTGGATGACGGCAAGGTAAGGCTCAGCTGAGCCGGGGTTCCTGGAACCACTGGATTTCGCCAGATGGTTTTTGATCAGGCTGACCATGTCCGGGTAACGGATACTTTTGCTCTGGGTTGCGATACCGTGTGGCTTGACACAGACTAAAATGTGCGGGTCTTCATATAATATATTTAAAGTAGCCATATACTTCTCCTTTGTTAAAACAAATGTTATACTTATTAAATCATGGAGGGGAAAAAACTGCAAGAAGTTGGGAGAAAAGAGGAAAACATAATTGAGCGGGAAAGTACTGGCAGAAGCAGGGATAATATCTTGACAAAACATACCTCATGGATTAAAATAATTGACAATTCAACATTTTTTATGGCGATGAAGGGAATTAGTACATGGGAATCCAGCTGCAGAGAGGATATCATATGGTGTGAGATATCTGCTGTTCATCACATGGAACCGGTCCTGGAGCCACTGTATGAAAGTGCAGCGTGTCAGCCGGCGTTAACGGCCAATGAAGAGAGCTGCGAAAGGGTCGCAGTTAACTAGGGTGGTACCGCCGAGCTTTTCGGTCCCTTTTTCGGGGAGTCGAAAGGCCCGGCGTTGTGCCAGGTTGCGGAACTCCCGGCAAAAAATAACGTGGAATAAGGATTCCACCAAAATTGAAAAGGAGAAGAGAAACATGGCAAAGGAAAAATTAGTCAAAAACATTACATCTCGTGACGAAGATTTCGCACAGTGGTACACAGACGTTGTACGTGAAGCAAATCTTTGTGATTATTCAAGCGTAAAAGGATGCATGAACTACTTACCGAATGGTTATGCAATCTGGGAACTGATCCAGTCAGATCTGGACAGACGTTTTAAAGAAACAGGAGTTGAGAATGTATACCTGCCAGTACTGATTCCGGAATCACTTCTGGAAAAGAAGCTGATCACGTAGAAGGATTCGCACCGGAAGTTGCATGGGTAACACATGGTGGAATGGAAAGACTGCAGGAAAGATTATGCGTACGCCCTACATCAGAGACATTGTTCTGTGACCTCTGGGCAAAGACTGTAAAATCATACAGAGATCTTCCAAAGGTATGGAACCAGTGGAACTCCGTTCTCCGTTGGGAGAAGACAACAAGACCATTCCTCCGTTCAAGAGAATTCTTATGGCAGGAAGGTCACACACTTCATGCAACATATGAAGAAGCTGAAGAAAGAACAATCCAGATGTGGGAAGTTTATAAGGATTGCTATAAAGAGACAATGGCTATCCCATTCGTAGCAGGAAGAAAGGCAGAACACGAGAAATTCGCCGGAGCAGAAGACACATACACGATCGAAGCACTGATGCATGACGGAAAAGCACTTCAGTCTGCGACAAGCCATTTCTTCGGAAACGGATTCCCGGATGCATTCGGAATCAAATATGTAGATAAGAACAACGAACTGCACAGTGCGTATGAGACATCATGGGGATGGTCAACAAGAAGTATCGGAGCCCTGATCATGGTTCACGGTGACGATGACGGACTGGTACTGCCACCACACGTAGCACCGGTTGAATGTAGAATCATTCCAATCGCCCAGCACAAAGAAGGTGTACTTGACAGATCTTATGCACTGCTTGACGAACTGAAAAAAGCAGGATACAGAGTGAAGATCGATGACTCTGATAAGAGTACAGGATGGAAATTCTCTGAGCAGGAGATCCTTGGTATCCCAACACGTATCGAGATCGGACCAAAGGATATCGAGAAGAACCAGGTTGTTGTTGTACGTCGTGATAACCGTGAAAAGATCGTTGTATCTCTCGATGAGATCGCAGTAAAACTGCGCGAGATCTTAGAGCAGGAGCAGCAGGATATGTACAACAGAGCAGAAGAATTCCTGAACAGCCACATTGATACAGCTACTACAATGGATGAAATGGTTGAGAAGTTCAAAGCCAACCGTGGATTTGTAAAAGCATGCTGGTGTGGAGATCCGGAATGTGAGGGCGAAGTAAAATATCAGACAGGCGGAGCTGCAACAAGATGTCTGATCGAAGATGAAGAATTCATTTCCGATAAATGTATTTATTGCGGAAAACCTGCGAAACACATGGCTTACTGGGGTAAATCATATTAAGAATAAACGGATTATAAAGATGGACGGTGGATTAAAAAATCCACCGTCTATTTTCATCCACAGACACAGGCAAAAATATGGTATGATATAGAATGTTGATAACATGGATAGACGGAGGAGATATTTGTGGATAACTTTAATATAAAATTACCGGATGATGTACAGTTTATCATTCATACCTTACAGTCGCATGGATTTGAAGCATACGCAGTCGGGGGATGTGTCAGAGATTCTATCCTCGGAAGAGAACCGGGCGACTGGGATATTACAACATCGGCGATGCCGGAAGAGACAAAGGCATTATTCGACAAAACATTTGATACCGGAATTGAACATGGGACGATAACTGTACTTCTGAATCATGAGGGTTACGAAGTTACGACGTACAGAATCGATGGAAAATATGAGGACAGCAGACATCCGAAAGAAGTGACATTTACAAGGAATCTGAAGGAAGACCTGCTCAGACGGGATTTTACGATCAATGCCATGGCATATAATGACAAGGATGGGATCGTAGATATCTTTGGAGGAATGCAGGATCTGGAAAAGCATATGATCCGTTGTGTGGGAAATGCCAAGGAACGGTTCTCGGAAGATGCACTCCGGATTTTAAGAGGTGTCAGGTTCGCAGCGCAGCTGGGATTTGAGATCGATGAGGAGACGAAAGAAGGAATGAAGCTTCTTGCACCGACACTCGAAAATATCAGTGCGGAGAGGATACAGGTAGAGCTGGTGAAGATGCTGACATCTGACCGGCCGGAACTGATAAGAACTGCCTATGAACTTGGAATTACGAAGATATTTTTGCCGGAATTTGACCGGATGATGGAGACAGAGCAGGAGACACCGCATCATATGTATACTGTCGGGGAACATACCATTCATGCGATGATGAATGTCCGCAATGATAAGATCTTAAGATTGACAATGTTACTGCATGATACAGGAAAACCGGAATACAAAACTATGGATGAAGACGGCGTTGCGCATTTTAAAATGCATGCATTGGGAAGTGAGCGCATTGCGAAAGAAGTACTCCGGAGATTAAAATTCGATAATGATACGCTGCATAAGGTTACAAGACTTGTGCTGAATCATGATTACCGCATGCCGGCCGTGCCGAAGAATGTCAGAAGAGCAATGAATAAGATCGGCGAAGATATTTTCCCATATTATATGGAAGTCAGAAGGGCAGATGTTCTGGCGCAAAGTGAGTACCGGAGGGCAGAAAAATTAAAAAATCTGGATGAAGTAGAACAGACATATGCAGAGATTATAGAAAAAGGGCAGTGTGTATCGTTAAAAGAATTAGCTGTGACCGGCAGAGATCTGATCCGGGCAGGAATGAAGCCGGGAAAAGAGATCGGGGAAAAGTTAAACGAATTATTGAACCTTGTGATCGAGAATCCGGAAATGAATACGAGAGAGACACTGTTGAATTATATTTCCACGGATAAAGAAGTATAACAGCAGTGAATATTTTTTATATTTCCCACATACATTTAAAAAGAATATCAAGTGTAAAGTGCGGGGAATATAAATGCAGGAATTTGAACAAAAAATACTGGAACAATATGATATAGAAGTAAACAGCACCCGTAAAGTCAGAGGTGCTGTTTTATGCGAAACGAACAAAGGGGTATTCCTTTTGAAGGAAGTTACAACATCCGAAAAAAGAATCCCTGCGTTATGCGAACTTTATACATGGCTTTATGAACAAGGAGAGCATCAGATTGATTATATGGTAGCGAACCGGAACGGTGAATATATTTCTTCGTTGGATAATGGTGACCGGTATATGCTGAAAAAATGGTATGCAGGCCATGAATGCGACATAAAAAAGACCAGGGAAATATTAGAAGCGGCCGGGAATCTGGCGAAATTACATACTGTTATGAGGCATGAACTGGAGTATGGGATTACAGAAGGGATTAAGACCGGTGAAAAATACAGACGGCATAACCGGGAGTTAAAAAAAGTACGGCAGTTTGTCAGAAAAGCTGTCCCGAAAGGGGAATTTGAATTTGCATTTTTGCAGCAGTTTGAACTGATGTATCAGTGGGCAGAAGCAGCGGTATGCGAACTGGAACAGTCGGATTATGAACAATTGTATCAGGAAGAGATGAACCGTTCCGGTATGACGCACGGAGAGTATAATTACCATAATATCATCATGACAAGAGAAGGAATCGCGACAATGAATTTTGAAAAATTCCATCGGGATATCCAGGTAGAGGATCTGTACTATTTTCTCAGAAAAGTAATGGAGAAAAGCGGGTGGAAGCTCCGGCTCGGAGATGGCATGCTGAATGCGTATTCTGCAATCCACCCACTTACCAGAAGCGAAACAGAATATTTGAAAATCCGTCTGATTTATCCGGAAAAGTTCTGGAAAATTGCAAATTCATACTATTGCATGAATAAAGCGTGGATATCGGTAAAAAATACAGAGAAACTAAAGACTGCGATAAAGCAGACAGAAGAGAAAAAAATGTTTTTAAAAGAACTGTTTGGATTTGAACTCTGAGGCACCTGAAAATGCCGGAAAACCTTGAAAATACAGGGAAAACAGGGGATTTACCTTGACATTCCGTATGAAAACAGGTATAACAGTACATAAAGGCATGTCATATGACGGGGTATGGACAGTGACTTTGTATAAAAAGAATCGAAATTGTGAATTCTAAATGTAAATAAGAGGAGGATATATCCATGAACAAAACAGAACTGATCGCAGCAATCGCTGACCAGGCAGAATTATCAAAGAAAGATTCCGAGAAAGCTTTAAAAGCATTCGTTGATGTTGTAACAGATGAATTAAAGAAAGAGCATAAAGTACAGGTTGTTGGATTTGGTACTTTTGAAGTAAGCATGAGAGCTGAGAGAGAAGGAAGAAATCCTCAGACAGGCGAGACTATGAAGATTGCAGCTTGCAAAGCACCAAAGTTCAAAGCTGGTAAAGCATTAAAAGATGCTATCAACGAGTAGTCTGAATTTGTAATATTTATCCGAAAGGATTTATGCCGGAGAGTGTCCTGATACTCTTCGGTTTTTTAGCATTATGCGTTCGAAAGAACCGGCTGACAGTAAAGTATACAGGAGAACAGATAGATGAGATTAGACAAATTTTTAAAAGTATCCAGATTGATCAAACGCCGGACGGTTGCGAATGAAGCCTGCGATGCCGGCCGTGTACTGGTAAATGATAAACCGGCCAAGGCGTCTGTAAAAGTAAAACAAGGAGATATCATAGAGATCCAGTTCGGAACAAGAACCGTAAAAGTAGAAGTTCTTGATATTAAAGATACAACGAAAAAAGAAGAGGCAGGAGACCTTTTCAAATATTTATAAACCTTATTAATGGCCGGTGAAAAAGCGGCGGGGATCATCACAACCTTTCTTGCATAATTATGTGAAAAGTCATAATTTCGATTTCCTTTTCATATGATTAGTAAGAAAGGTTGTGATAGTTTTGGAGACGGTAGCAGTACAGAAAAACCATAAACTGATATTGAATAACCGGAAGGCAGGACTGGTGACAGGTGTTCTGGATGTACTGTCTTTTAATCTGAATGAGATATTGCTGGAGACAGAGCAGGGAATGCTGATGGTGAGAGGAACGGATCTGCATGTGAACCGTGTGAATCTTGAAAAGGGAGAGATCGATCTGTCGGGAAACATTGACAGTATCTCATATTCGGATATCCATTCGACAGCAAAGCAGGCAGGAAGTCTTTTTGAAAAGTTATTCCGGTGATCTGCCGGAGAACCGGGAATGTCATGAGGAATAAGGAAAATAAGGTGAAATGTAAGATGGGGATAGGAAAAGAACTGTTCATATTTCTGCTGGCGGTCCTGGCCGGAGCAATCGTACGTCTTGCATACCGTTGTATCAGCTGCCTGCGGGAAGTGGTACACCATGCTCATTGGGTTATTGAACTGGAGGATCTGATCTATTGGATCGGAACCGCGATTTTTTTGTTTGTGCAGATTTACTACACAAGCAGTGGTAGTGTGCGGTGGTATTTCATACTAGGTGTTGGAATCGGCGGGATCATTATGTCAGTTTTTCTTGCGATTACGGGGAAAATTTGTCGGAAAATTGTACGGCGGCATAGCAGATTTTTTACCGAAACACTTGAAAAACCCGGGGAAAAAAGATAGAATAAAAATAATTAACAGGTGAGTGAAACGGCAGGGCTGCCGGCAAGGGTGAGTAAATTAATATGAATGATGTAAAGCAGAGAAACCGCAGAAGACGGCAGCGCAAGCGTTCTCAGAATCATAAGAGAAGTGTGTTGGCGATCAGCGCAGTTGTTCTTATGTTGACAGTTATGGTGTCTGCAAACAGTATGACATTAAAGGCAAAGAACAGGGAGTATCAGGCGCAGGAGACGGAATTAAAAGAGCAGATCCAGGCGGAACAGGATCGGAAAAAAGAGATTAAAGAACTGGAAAAATACGTTGGAACGGATAAATATGTAGAAGATGTAGCGAAAGAAAAGCTGGGTCTGGTACATGACAACGAGATTGTTTTTAAATCGAAATAAGACTATAAAAGACGAATGATAAGCTTCAGGAAGAGATTCCTGAAGCTTTTTTCCGTCATGTATTCAGAAGAAAGGGGAACGACAAAGTTGGCACAGATAAAGGAACAGGAAATATTTGTAAATCCATATGTGGTACAGATGGACAAATTTGCCGATTCACTGCAGCATTTATCCAAAACATTTCTGAATATGGAGGCATACAAAGGAACCTTGTCCAGAGAAGAAATTGATGAAATGTTTGAAAAGGTGACAGGGAATGTCTGTGCAGGCTGTGAACGGCGGGGAGAATGTCTGGGAGAAAAGCACTCGGTGACTTATCAGATGATGTATGAGATCCTGTGTGCGGCAGAAGAATATGGCGCAGAACTGAATATGGAATTAAAACGCAGGCTGAAGAGACAGTGCCTGTTTGCACCACGTTTTTTTAAGAGAGAGTCTGGAAGAATTCGAGAATGCCAAGCAGATCCTGATGTGGAATCACAGACTGGTGCAGGCAAGAGAGGGGTATGCAAGACAACTTACGAGCTTCGCTAAAATGATACAGTATACAACCAGGGAACTGGATGCCGGGATCTTCCAGGATGACCATTTGGAGAAGCGTATAAAGGCAGCGCTGAAAAAAGAAAATGTGAAGCTGCTTTCGGTTGTGTTTTACATGACACAGCAGGGAAAATATGAAGTCCATCTGACGGTAAAAGCCATGAAAGGACGGGTCGTCCTTGCAAAAGATGTTGCGTTTCTGGTGGGAAAATGTATAGGAAGAACGATGATTCCGAGACAGGGGGAAAGGCTTGTGATCGGAGAAGAATATGGCACCATTGCCTGTATGGAGGGAGCAAAGTTTCAGACACTGCAGGGTGTTGCGAGGATCGGAAAAGGACTGGAAGAGATATCGGGAGATACGTTTCTGATGAAGGATCTTCCGGGCGGACGCAAAGGAGTTGCGCTTTCGGATGGCATGGGTTCCGGAGAGGAAGCATTCCGGGACAGTACAATGGTGGTGGAGATGCTGGAAGAACTGCTGGAAGCAGGATTTCCGGTAGAGACAGCGGTGCAGATGATGAATACGGCGCTGGTGACAGGACGGGAAGAAGTGAAGTTCTGTACATTGGATGTCTGCCTGTTTGATCTGTATCAGGGAAGTTGTGAATTTGTAAAGGCCGGAGCTCGGCGACTTTTATTAAGAGGAAGAAAGAAGTTGAAAAAATCGAGTCGACGACACTTCCGATCGGTGTTGTACAGAATATAGAACTGGACAGGGAAGAGCGGAATCTGGAATCGGGAGAATATGTGATCATGGTGACAGATGGCGTGATGGATGCCCTGCCTGAAGGTTCACAGGAAGAAAAATTAGTGGAATTCATCCGGGAGACGGATATTGTCAATCCGACGGAATTTGCCCGCGGAATCTTAAGTCAGGTGTTGAAAAGTTCCGGCGGGATGCCGATGGATGATATGACGGTGCTGGTGATTGGAATATGGGGCTTAAGTTGACTTTCTATAAGAAATTTTATATATTTAATTTATATATAGCTTATATATTTGCCATACCGGTGAGTGGAAGATCAAGGACCGGGCAGGAAGAATTTATACAGACAGAATAAAGGAAAAGGAAGGCCGGAATGTATCAACGGGTGAAAGCATATGTGGAAAAATACCATATGTTACAGGAGAATGATCATGTAATCATAGGCGTATCTGGAGGCGCAGACTCCGTATGCCTTCTTTTCATGTTAAAAGAATTTAAAAATGAGATGCCATTGGAACTGACGGTGGTGCATATCCATCATGGGATCCGCGGTGACAGTGCAGATGCCGATGAGAGATATGTAAAGGCACTATGCAGACAACTCGGGGTCAGGTATCTGGCATTTCATGAGAATGTGGAGCAGTATGCAAAAGAACAGGGCCTGACGCTGGAAGAGGCGGGCAGGAATATCAGGCGGCAGATATTTGAAAAGGTGTGCGAAGAGAAAAACGGTACAAAGATTGCGCTGGCGCATCACCAAAATGACAATGCGGAGACGCTTTTGTGGAACTTAAGCCGCGGATGCGGCCTGCGTGGACTTGGCGGTATCAGCCCGGCAGAAGGAGATACCGTCCGGTATATCCGTCCGCTTCTCTGTGTGCAGAGATGTGAGATTGAAGCATTTTTACAGGAAAAGGGAATCAGTTATTGTACGGATGAGACGAATCTGGAAGATCACTATACGAGAAACCGGATCCGGAATCATGTGATTCCCTATCTCGAACAAGAGGTCAATCCGCAGGCGGTCATGCACATGTCCGAGACGATGGAACAGATGCGTGCAGTGTGGGCGTTTATGGAACAGGAAGTGCAAAAATGCAGGGAGCGATATGTGGAAAAGCGGCCGTGTGGGAGTGCAGAAGATCTGTATGAAGAACGTGAAAACGTTCCGGAACTGCTGATCAAAGAGGAATTATTCCGGGATGTCGATAAGACTGTACGTTCGTTCCTGATTCATGCGCTGCTATGTGAACTGGCGGGGCGCAGAAAAGATATCGAGCAGGTGCATGTAAGACTGATCGAAGATCTGGCACGGCTTCAGACCGGAAGAAAGATCAGCCTTCCTTATAAAATGACAGCGGAAAAATGTTATGATGGAATCCTGCTTGACAGATCAGATCTCAAAACAGGGGAAAAAGAGGACGCCGGCAATGAACCGGGAGTGCATATGCGGATGTTTGAACAAACGGCGGAAACAGGCGCATTTCCTAAAAAAACCTACACGAAATGGTTTGACTATGATATAATTAAGAGCACTGTAAAAATAAGACATAAAGAGTCCGGTGACTATATCACAATCGACAGAAATGGCGGGACGCAGAGTCTGAAGAAGTATTTTATCAATGCGAAGATCCCGCGGGAAGACAGAGATAAGATCTGGCTGGCAGCAGATGGCAGTCACATTCTGTGGATTATCGGATACAGACAGAACCAGGCGTATCAGATTACAGATAAGACCAAAAGGATTTTGGAAATAGAATTTAACGGAGGAGAAGAAGATGGCAGAGACAGTTAAAGTATTAGTTCCTGAAGAGGATGTTGCAAAGAGGATCAAAGAACTTGGAGAACAGATCAGCAAAGATTATGCGGGAAAGCAGGTGCATCTGATCTGCGTGTTAAAGGGCGGAGTATTCTTTATGTGTGAACTGGCAAAGAGAATCACCGTTCCGGTATCTATGGATTTTATGAGTGTCAGCAGCTACGGTGACGGAACAAAGTCAAGCGGTGTCGTTAAGATCGCCAAAGACTTAGATGAGACACTGGAAGGAAAAGATGTGCTGATCGTAGAGGATATCATTGATTCAGGAAGAACATTATATTATCTGATGGATATCCTGGCTAAGAGAAATCCAAAGAGTATGAAGCTTTGTACGCTTCTGGACAAACCGGAAAGAAGAGTAAAAGATGTAAAAGTAGATTATGTCGGATTCAATATCCCGGACGAATTTGTTGTGGGATATGGTCTGGATTACGCTCAGAGATATAGAAACCTTCCGTTTATCGGAGTGGTAGAGGGCGTAGAATAGGCGTGTCACAAGAAAGGAGCCTGAAAATTGAATAATAAGAAAGCGAGAGGACTGAACGGTGCTGTATTCCTGGTGTTTGTCGTATTTTTGTTCGCAGCACTGTGGTTTACCAATCAGTTCGATCAACGAGAAAAAGAGATTACCTGGAAGAATTTCCAACAGTTGATTCAAGATGACAAGATCGAGTCGGTAGAAGTGAATCAGAATAAGAGTGTTCCGACGGGACGTGTAGAGATTACGTTGAAGGGAGACGACGATTCCGATAAGATCAGATATCTGTATGTTTCTGATGTTAACGAGATCCAGGATTATCTGAAAGAACAGAATGTGGAGTATACGATGCCGGATATCCCGCAGGACAGCTGGGCAGCAACCACATTTCTGCCGGTTATTCTTACACTGGGCGGAGTTTTCCTGCTCTTCGGTCTGATGAACCGGCAGGGCGGCGGTGCGAATTCGAAAGCAATGAATTTTGGAAAGAGCCGTGCAAGACTGAGTACAGACCGTGACAAGAAAGTGACATTTGCTCAGGTGGCAGGTCTGGAAGAAGAGAAAGAGGAACTGGAGGAGATTGTTGATTTCCTGAAATCTCCGAAGAAATATATCCAGGTGGGAGCAAGAATCCCGAAAGGCGTGTTGCTGGTAGGCCCTCCGGGAACCGGTAAGACACTGCTTGCGAAGGCAGTTGCCGGAGAAGCGGGAGTTCCGTTCTTTACGATCTCCGGTTCGGATTTTGTGGAAATGTTTGTCGGTGTCGGTGCATCCCGTGTCAGAGACCTGTTCGAGGAGGCTAAGAAGAATGCACCTTGTATCATCTTTATCGATGAGATCGATGCAGTTGCAAGACGCCGTGGAACCGGAATGGGCGGAGGACATGACGAGCGTGAGCAGACACTGAACCAGTTACTTGTAGAGATGGATGGTTTTGGTGTTAATGAAGGTATCATTGTGATGGCGGCAACCAACCGTGTAGATATCCTTGATCCGGCAATCCTCCGTCCGGGACGATTCGACCGCAAGGTTATGGTTGGAAGACCGGATATCAAAGGGCGTGAGGAGATCCTTAAGGTTCATGCGAAAGGCAAACCACTGAGTGAGGAGATCGATCTGCAGCAGATCGCGCAGACAACGGCAGGATTTACCGGTGCAGATCTGGAAAATCTCCTGAACGAGGCAGCAATTCTTGCTGCGAAGGATAACAGAGTATTCTTAAAACAGGATGATATTAAGAAAGCATTTGTAAAAGTCGGAATCGGTGCAGAGAAGAAGAGCCGTGTCATTTCCGAAAAAGAGAAGAGAATCACAGCATTTCATGAAGCAGGGCATGCGATCCTGTTCCATGTACTTCCGGATGTGGGACCTGTATACAGTGTTTCGATCATCCCGACAGGAAGTGCAGGAGGATATACGATGCCGCTTCCGGAAAAGGATGAGATGTTTAATACAAAAGGAAAGATGCTTCAGGATATTACGGTATCACTCGGTGGACGTGTAGCCGAAGAAGAAGTATTTGATGATATTACAACCGGTGCATCCCAGGATATCAAACAGGCAACCGGTCTGGCAAAATCCATGGTTACAAAGTTTGGTATGTCAGAGGCAGTCGGGCTGATCAACTATGATGATGACAACAATGAGGTGTTCATCGGACGTGATCTGGCGCATACAGCAAGAGGCTACGGGGAGGGCGTGGCTACTGTGATCGACCAGGAAGTAAAGAGAATTATTGATGAATGTTATGACAGAGCAAGACATATCATTAGAAAATATGACGATGTTCTGCATACATGCGCAGACCTTCTGCTGGAAAAAGAAAAGATTTCCCGGGAAGAATTTGAAGCGCTGTTCCCGGAAGATGTATCGGAGGACTAGGAGGAAGAGCTTTCCTTTCCGGAAACAAAAAATGAGAGAGGTGTTAGTTATATGAATAAGGCGGCTTTATTTTGCGATGGAACAGAAGGGTATGTATATCCCCCTGAACCGAAGGAGAATGAACTGGTAACGTTCCGGTTCCGTACGGCGAAGGATGATGCAGACAGAGTAGGGCTTGTGACATCGGCTGACACATATGTAATGGAAAAAGAGTGCACACAGGGAGAATTTGATTATTATACGTTTGAAGTGCGTCTGGGGGCAGAGCCTTTCAGATATTGTTTCGAAGTGCAGTCTGGAACAGAAAAATATTATTATGGACGATGTGGAATCTCTCGCGAGATCCTGGAGTACTATAACTTTGTTGTAGTACCCGGATTTTCCACACCGGACTGGGCAAAGGGAGCGGTTATGTATCAGATATTTACAGACCGCTTTTATAACGGAGATAAGTCAAATGATGTAGAGACGAACGAGTATTACTATATCGGAGATTATTCCCAGAGAGTAACGAACTGGGATAAATATCCGGCGAACATGGGTGTAAGAGAATTCTACGGCGGGGATCTGCAGGGAGTCATGGATAAACTTGATTATCTGCAGGAGCTGGGTGTAGAAGTTGTATATTTTAATCCATTATTTGTGTCACCGTCGAACCATAAATACGATATCCAGGATTATGATTATATTGATCCGCATTATGGGAAGATCGTAGATGACGGAGGTGAGGTGCTTCCGGATGGTGTGACGGACAACAGTCAGGCAACGAAGTATAAAAAACGCACGACAGGTCTTAAGAACCTGGAAGCAAGTAATGAGTTGTTCATTAAGCTGGTAGAAGAATTACACCGTCGTGGTATGAAAGTGATTCTGGACGGCGTATTCAACCATTGCGGTTCTTTCAATAAGTGGATGGATCGTGAGAGAATATACGAAGGCGAAAAAGATTATGAACCGGGTGCTTATATATCGGCAGACAGTCCGTACAGAAGCTACTTCCGTTTCTTCAAAGAAGGACCGGAGAACTGGCCGTATAATGGTAATTATGATGGCTGGTGGGGACATGATACTTTGCCGAAACTGAATTATGAAGATTCTGTAAAGCTGGAAAATTATATCTTATATATCGGGCGGAAATGGGTATCACCGCCGTATAATGTAGATGGATGGCGTCTGGATGTGGCAGCAGATCTGGGACGCAGCAATGAATATAACCATGATTTCTGGAAGAAATTCAGAAGAGCCGTGAAAGATGCGAATCCGAGTGCACTGATCCTTGCGGAACATTACGGGGATCCGAGAGACTGGCTTAAAGGTGACGAGTGGGATACCGTCATGAACTATGATGCATTCATGGAGCCGATCACATGGTTTCTGACAGGAATGGAAAAGCACAGTGATGAGGCAGAGAAGAACTTCTCGGTAACATCGATAACTTTATCGGGTCGATGGCACATCATATGTCGAACATGCTGACCCCTTCACTGCAGGTAGCGATGAACGAACTTTCGAACCATGATCATTCGAGATTCCTTACGAGAACGAACCACATGGTTGGTCGTGTAGAACATCTGGGACCGGAAGCTGCAAATGAATATGTAAATAAAGCGGTTATGCGTGAAGCGGTCGTCATGCAGATGACATGGGTCGGAGCACCGACCATATATTATGGTGATGAGGCAGGTGTCTGTGGATTCACGGATCCGGATAACAGAAGGACCTATCCGTGGGGACGTGAAGACCATGAACTGATTGCGTTTCACAAAGAAGCGATCCGCATCCACAAAGAGCATCCGGCACTTAGAACCGGTTCTCTGAAGATTCTTGGCGGAGAAGAGAATGTCCTGTCTTATGCAAGGTTCAAAGGCAATGACCGGATCGTCATCGTGATCAATAACCGCAGCGAACGTACGGAAGTGAAAGTTCCTGTATGGGAGGCTGAGATTCCGGCGAAATGTCGTATGAAACGTCTGCTGTATTCTTACAAAGACGGATATACAACAGAGTATGAGGAATATCTGGTGGAAGATGGTGAAGTGGTTGCAAATATGGGACCGCATTCGGCATTGGTGCTGGGAATGCGGAATGAAGAGGAGCATGACTGGCTGTATATCCTGTAGAGTGGAGATAAAAAAGATTACCGGAGAAGGAACTGTCCTTTCCGGTAATCTTTTTTAATATCTGAGTATGCCAAAAATGGAGTTCCTGCGGCAGGTTCTCTGTGTTATTTTGTAAGAACTTCTACTCCGTCTTCTTTGATAAGAACCATATATTCAATCTGGCAGAAAGACCGTCGTCATCTGTATAAACGGTCCAGCCGTTGTCTTCGTCTACATAGAATTCCGGAGATCCCTGATTGATCATTGGTTCAATCGTGAACATCATACCTGGGACCAGAACCATCTCGCTGCCCTTTGGAGTAACATAACTTACAAATGGTTCCTCATGGAATTCCAGACCGATTCCATGACCGCCGATCTCTTCTACGACAGAATATCCGTTTTCCTGTGCGTGGGAATTGATCGCATAAGCAATGTCTCCGAGATGTCCCCATGGTTTTGCGGCTTTGAGGCCGAGTTCCACGCACTCTTTTGTGACACGGACGATACGTTCTGCTTCCGGAGATACCTCACCGATCGTGAACATACGGGATGCATCGGAAAAATAGCCGTTTAAGATAGTAGATACATCAACATTGATGATATCGCCATCGATCAGGATCTCGTGTTCACTTGGGATGCCGTGGCAGATAACGTTGTTGATAGAAGTGCACACGCTTTTTGGAAATCCTTCATAATTCAGAGGCGCAGGAATTCCGCCATGCTCTGTTGTAAAATCATACACCAGTTTATCGATCTCGGCAGTGCTCATTCCTGCGTGAATATGAGCTGCTACATGATCGAGAACTGCGGTGTTCAACGCTGCACTTTTTTTAATCATTTCAATCTGTTCCGGTGTTTTCAGTAATGAACGGTCAGGAACGATCTGACCTTTGGACGCAAGTGTCCATAATTTTATATCTAATTTATCCACAATACTACCTGCTTTCTACACAAATTTTCCACATGTATTATAACACGTTTTGGAAAAAGAGACAGGGGAATTTTTGTCAACAGGAGTGAGCCGGATGAAAAAACATCTGTCTCGTATTGTCTCGGCCATAAAAATAAGTTATAATTTTACTGGTATTGTATACAGAAAGTGGGTAAGCTCATAGGTAGGACTTTTCTAAACCGGAAATTCTATATGGTGCAGAACAAACGAATACACAGGCAATATAGAAAGGAGCAGATATATGTTAAGAATTGGAATGCTTACAAGTGGCGGCGACTGCCAGGCACTGAATGCAGCAATGAGGGGCGTCGTAAAGGGGCTTGTTTCAAAAAGGGATGATGTAGAGATTTATGGATTTCAGGATGGATATAAGGGTTTGATCTATTCGAATTTTAAGATGCTTACGTCAAAAGATTTTTCGGGAATCCTGACACTTGGCGGAACGATCCTGGGAACATCCAGACAGCCGTTTAAGTTGATGAGAGTACCGGATAAGGACGGAATTGACAAAGTAGAGGCGATGAAACACACATATCACAAGTTGAATCTGGACTGCCTGGTAATTCTGGGAGGGAATGGAACACACAAATCAGCCAATATGCTGAGAGAAGAAGGACTTAATGTGGTAACACTCCCGAAGACGATCGATAATGATCTCTGGGGAACAGATATGACGTTCGGATTCCAGAGTGCAGTAGACATTGCAACAGATACGATTGATAAGATCCATACAACAGCGACATCTCACAGCCGTGTATTTATCGTGGAAGTAATGGGACATAAAGTAGGATGGGTCACGCTTCATGCAGGAATTGCCGGTGGTGCCGATATTATTCTTCTTCCGGAGATGCCATACGATATCAATTCAGTGGTTAACGCAATTGAAAAACGCGGCAAAGCAGGGAAGAGATTTACAATTATTGCTGTTGCCGAAGGTGCAATTTCAAAAGAAGATGCAGCACTCTCAAAGAAAGAATTAAAAGAGAAAAAAGCAAAGAAGAAATATCCTTCTGTTGCATATGAACTTGCCGAGAAGATTCAGGAAAAGACAGATAAAGAAGTAAGGATCACAGTTCCCGGACATACACAAAGAGGCGGCTCTCCGTGTGCATATGACCGTGTACTTGCAACAAGACTTGGTGCAGAAGCTTCGAGAGCAATTTTGGAAGGTGATTTCGGATGTATGGTAGGGACTAGAAATCAGGAGATTATCCGCGTGCCATTGTCAGAAGTTGCCGGAAAACTAAAATATGTAGATCCCAAAGCATCGATCATTGACGAGGCAAAGACCATTGGTATCAGCTTCGGTGATGAATAGATGCGGAGACTGAGCAGGATCTCCATTTAGACAAGGAGTGTAAAGAATGTCATATACGGCATTATACCGTAAGTTTCGTCCGGATGAATTCGAAGATGTAAAAGGACAGGATGCGATCGTCCGGACATTGAAGAACCAGATCAATGCAGATCGTATCGGACATGCATATTTGTTCTGCGGGACCAGAGGAACCGGAAAGACAACCGTTGCGAAGATATTTGCGAAAGCAGTCAACTGTGAACATCCGGTAGATGGAAGCCGTGCGGGGAGTGCGCAATGTGCCGGTCGATCGCAGCTGGTACATCGATGAATGTGATCGAGATTGATGCGGCATCTAATAATGGTGTGGACAACATCCGTGAGATCCGTGAAGAGGTCACATATCGCCCGACAGAAGGGAAATATAAAGTATATATTATTGATGAGGTGCATATGCTGTCGATCGGCGCATTCAATGCATTGTTAAAAACATTGGAAGAACCTCCGGAATATGTTATATTTATTCTTGCGACAACGGAGGCACACAAGATTCCGATTACGATCTTGAGCCGATGCCAGCGATATGATTTTAAAAGAATTTCCATTGAGACGATCGCAGCGAGATTGCGTGAACTGATCGATAAAGAAGGATGGGATGTGGAAGATAAGGCGGTCCGCTATATCGCAAAGATGGCGGATGGCTCTATGAGGGATTCACTGAGCCTTCTGGATCAGTGTGCGGCATTCTATATGAATGAGACACTGACATATGATCATGTACTGGAAGTGCTGGGAGCGGTGGATACGGAAGTATTCAGCCGGCTGTTAAGACAGCTGCTCGCGATGGATGTACATCAGGTGATCGAGACGGTAGATGAGCTGGTAATGCAGGGAAGAGAATTGTCTCAGTTGGCGGCAGATTTCACATGGTATCTGAGGAATCTGCTTCTGGTGAAGAGCTCGGATGATATGGAAGATGTACTGGATGTATCATCGGAGAATCTGGCACTGTTAAAAGAAGAAGCACAGATGATTGACAGTGATACACTGATCCGCTACATCCGCATATTTTCGGATCTGACGAATCAGTGAAATATGCGACACAGAAGAGGGTCCTGCTGGAAGTAACCCTGATCAAATTATGCCGTCCGGCAATGGATCAGAATAAGGACGCCCTGCTGGACCGCATCCGTGCGATTGAAAAACAGCTGGAGGACGGAGCGTGGGAAGCACCGGTCAGGGAGCGTGTTGTGTATGCATCCGATGCAAAAGAAGCAGCGGCACCGAAGCCGAAACCGGAACTTCCGCAGGCATTAAATGAAGACGTGAAAGCGGTGGCAAAAGATTTCCGGATGATCATCAATGAGGCTTCCCCGATGCTCCGCACATATCTGAAAAAAGCGAGATTAAGTGCCGGAGAAGGCAACCGGCTTCTGATCGTGCTGCCGGATGAACTGAGTGCCAGTGCAGTTGCGACGCCGGATCACAAAGAAGAGATCCAGTCGTTGATCGAGCAGAAGATCGGTAAAAAAGTAGAGATAGACGTCCGCCAGATGGAGGCAGGACGCAGATTCGAGGATCACTTTGTGGATCTGGAGAATCTGATCAATATGGAAATTACTGTAGAAGACGAATAGGAGGATATTATCATGGCAAAAAGAGGAGGATTCCCAGGAGGCGGAATGCCGGGAAATATGGCAAATCTGATGAAACAGGCACAGAAGATGCAGCGTCAGATGGAAGAACAGGCAAAGGAAATGGAGACAAAAGAATTCAGTGCAACTGCAGGCGGCGGTGCTGTTGAAGTAACTGTATCCGGAAGCAAGAAGATATTAAAAGTAAAACTGGATGAAGAAGTAGTAGATCCGGATGATGTAGAGATGCTGGAAGATCTGCTTGTGGCAGCAGTCAATGAAGCACTGGAGAAAGTAGACGCAGAGACAACTTCTGCAATGTCTAAGTTTACCGGCGGCATGGGTGGCGGAATGCCGGGATTATTCTAAGAGAAGATCCGGAAAGAATGATTCTTACAGGGAGTTAAAAAATTATGGATTATTACAGTAATCAGATGAGCAAATTGATTGAGGAACTGTCATGCCTTCCGGGAATCGGAGCAAAATCTGCGGCAAGACTTGCGTTCCATCTGATTCATATGCCGGTTGATGATGTAAAAGGCTGGCTTCTACGATGGTGGAAGCCAGAGAGAATATAAAATATTGCAAAGAATGTTATACACTTACCGATCAGGAACTGTGCCCGATCTGCAGTAACAGTAACCGTGATCATCAGACGATCATGGTGGTTGAGAATACAAGAGATCTTGCGGCATATGAAAAGACAGGGAAATATAATGGTGTGTATCATGTGCTTCATGGTGCAATCTCTCCGATGCTTGGGATAGTCCGGAAGATATCAAATTAAAGGAACTGATCGGGCGTCTGCAGGGAGATGTAAAAGAAGTGATCATTGCAACGAATTCGAGTCTGGAAGGTGAGACTACAGCGATGTATATCAGTAAGCTGATCAAACCGACGGGAATTAAAGTAAGCAGAATTGCAAGCGGTGTTCCGGTCGGAGGAGATCTGGAGTATATCGATGAAGTGACGCTTCTCCGGGCACTTGAAGGAAGGACAGAACTGTAGAGTGTTTGTCCCCGCCAGAGGTGAGAGAATGAAGAAAAAGGTTACATCAACAGATATTGCCCATGCTGCCGGAGTATCACAATCTACGGTTTCTATGATCCTGAACAAAAAATATGATGTGTCATTTGCCAAAGAGACTGTGGAAAAAGTAGAAAATGCTGCAAAAGAGCTGGGATACGTCCCGCCGAAACGGAAAACGAGGAAGGGGACAAAAAGAGAGAAACTTCTGGTTGTGTTCTGCCCCAATCTGACGAATCCGTATTATGTTATGCTGCTGCAGGGAATCGAGGCGCATGCAAAAGAAAAAGGATTTGGTCTTTTTGTATGTAATACACAGAGAGATCTCCGGATGGAAGAACGCTATCTGAAAATGATGTGGCAGTTACGGCCGCTGGGGATTATCTACACCTGTAATCCGAGCCATTGCTTTATGGATCTGGTGGGAGAGATTGCAGAACAGATACCGGTTGCGATCGTAAATAACCAGAATGAAAAGATGAATGTAGATGCAGTGGAACTTGATAATTCAAAACTTGGAAGAGTGATGGCGAAGCATCTGCTGGAATTAGGTCACAGAAAGGTTGCATATATAGCACCGCCATTGACAGCAAGACAGAAACAACGTTCAAAACGGGTGGAAGGTTTCCTGAAAGAGTATGAAAAGCCGGTCTGCGAGACCAGGTGATCATCAAGGCGGCAAAAGAAGAGATTGATCTTGATGTGGCACATATTGATTCCGAATATAAGATCGGATATGAACTGACGAAAGAGTTGTTGAATGAAACGACAGATGTGACAGCAATTGTCGGATTAAATGACATGATTGCATTTGGAGTCATGGATGCACTTTATGAGGCAAAGATAAAAGTGCCGGCCGATGTGTCCGTGATGGGATGTGATAACACACTGTTTGCCAGAATGCATAACATGAATCTGACGACGATCGAGCATTTTGTGACTTTTAAAGGAAGGGATGCATGTGATATTATAATGAAGAAGATAGCATCACATCATTCAGCGAATATGGAAACAGCACCGATCAGTACCTATCATGTGGAATATGAACCGCAGCTGATCGTCCGTGGAACAACAACGTATGCAAAAAATGCACGAAAAAAGAAAAATTAATTCTTTTGCGAAAATTATTATTAATAATTACTCGATTTTACAAACTGAAAATACATGTTAGATGTTAATACCCCTTATAAATGCGTGAAAATCGATAATAAAAAGAAAAAATCAAAAATAATGTTAACATTTCCATCAAAAATTTTAAAAAAGTTCAATTAATAATTTAAAAATATTAATAAAGAAAATTATTAAATAAAAAATCATGGCTATTGACCGGAGTTCCATGAATAGAGTATAATTTATATCAAACGATAACAAGGGAATGGTGAACAGATTTCACCGCTTTTAAGGAGGAAAACAACATGAAATTTTTCATTGACACAGCGAACGTAGAGGATATTAAGAAAGCAAATGATATGGGAGTTATCTGCGGGGTAACAACAAACCCATCTCTGATCGCAAAAGAAGGTAAAGTATTTGAAGAAGTTATCGCTGAGATCGCATCTATCGTAGACGGACCTATCAGTGGAGAAGTAAAAGCTACAACAACAGATGCAGAAGGCATGATCGCAGAAGGAAGAGAGATTGCTAAGATCCATCCTAACATGGTAGTTAAGATCCCTATGACAGTAGAAGGATTAAAAGCAGTAAAAGTTCTTACAGCTGAAGGAATCAAGACAAACGTAACACTGATCTTCAATGCGAACCAGGCACTTCTTGCAGCAAGAGCTGGCGCTACATATGTATCACCATTCCTTGGACGTTTGGACGATATCTCTACAAGAGGAGTAGACTTAATCTCAGAGATCGCACAGATCTTCGAAGTTGCAGGAATCGATACAGAGATCATCGCAGCAAGCGTACGTAACCCGATCCACGTAACAGACTGTGCATTAGCAGGTGCCGATATCGCAACTGTACCTTACAAAGTAATCGAGCAGATGACACATCATCCATTAACAGATGCAGGAATCGAGAAATTCCAAGCTGATTACAAAGCAGTATTCGGAGAATAAGAATAAGTAAAGCTATCATATAAATGATTCAGGAGGAACAACATGAACAAATTAGAGCTTATGAAGACAGCCAACGAAGTCCGCAAGGGCATCGTTACTGCAGTTCACAGTGCAAAATCCGGACATCCGGGTGGATCACTGTCAGCAGCAGACATTTATACATATCTGTATTTTGAAGAGATGAATATCGATCCTAAGGATCCTAAGAAAGCAGACCGTGACCGTTTTGTATTATCAAAAGGACACACAGCACCGGGATATTATTCAACACTGGCACACAGAGGATTCTTCCCGGTAGAAGATCTGACAACTCTTCGTAAAGTCGGATCATATCTTCAGGGACATCCGGATATGAAACACATCCCAGGTGTTGATATGTCAAGTGGATCCCTCGGACAGGGAATCTCAGCTGCAGTAGGAATGGCTATTTCAGCTAAGCTTTCAGATGATGATTACAGAGTATACACACTTCTCGGAGATGGTGAGATCCAGGAGGGACAGGTCTGGGAAGCTTCTATGTTAGCGGGACACAGAAAGCTGGACAACCTGGTAGTGATCGTTGATAATAACAACCTTCAGATTGATGGAAAGATTACAGACGTTAACTCGCCATATCCGATCGACAAGAAATTCGAGGCATTTAACTTCCATGTGATCAATATTGATGGAAATGATTTTGACCAGATCGAAGCAGCTTTCAAAGAGGCTCGTGAGACAAAGGGAATGCCGACTGCAATTATTGCAAAGACAATCAAAGGAAAAGGAGTTTCCTTCATGGAAGACCAGGCCGGATGGCATGGAAAAGCTCCTAATGATGAGCAGTATGCACAGGCAATGGAAGAATTAGAGAAAGCAGGTGAAGCATTATGTCAGAAGTAAAGAAAATCGCAACAAGAGAAAGCTACGGTAATGCTTTGGTAGAATTAGGAAAAGAACATGAAGATCTGGTAGTGTTAGACGCTGACCTTGCAGAAGCTACCAAGACGGGAATGTTCAAAAAGCTTTCCCGGAACGTCACATTGACTGTGGAATCGCTGAGTGTAACATGATCGGAGTTGCAGCAGGTATCGCTGCCACAGGAAAAGTTCCGTTTGCAAGTTCATTTGCTATGTTTGCAGCAGGACGTGCATTTGAGCAGGTTCGCAACTCAGTCGGATATCCAAAATTAAACGTTAAGATCGGTGCTACACATGCCGGAATCTCTGTTGGAGAAGACGGTGCTACACATCAGTGTAACGAAGATATTGCTCTTATGAGAACAATTCCTGGAATGATCGTGATCAATCCTTCCGATGATGTAGAAGCAAAAGCAGCTGTAAAAGCAGCTTATGAGCACGTAGGTCCTGTATATCTCCGTTTCGGAAGACTTGCAGTTCCGGTTATCAATGATAATGCAGAATACAAATTCGAGATTGGTAAAGCCATCACACTTCGTGAAGGTACTGATGTAACAATCATCGCAACAGGTCTTGAGGTATCTGAATCCCTCGCAGCAGCAGAGAAGCTCGCAGCAGACGGAATCAGTGCAGAAGTGATCAATATGCACACGATCAAACCGTTGGATGAAGCAGCGGTTGTTGCAGCAGCAGCTAAGACAGGAAAGATCGTAACAGTTGAAGAACACTCTGTTATCGGCGGACTTGGAAGTGCTGTATGTGATGTAGTTGCAGAGAAAGCACCGGTTAAAGTAATGAAGATTGGTGTAAATGATACATTTGGTGAGTCTGGTCCGGCTGTAGAACTGATTAAGAAATACGGTCTTGACGCAGACAGCATTTATGCAAAAGTAAAAGCATTCGTAAAATAATAATATAGAACGGATAGTCAGAGGCTGTCGCTTTAACGAAAGAGATTTCGTTGGGCGGCAGCTTTTTTGCGGTAAGCAATTAAAAACAGTCAGATTCGCTCTTTTTCGCTCTTTATTTGTGCAAAATCAACCAAAAACAGTCAAAATATTTGTGAACTAATGTGATTGAAAATGACTGAATTTGACGATATAATAAACTCAACAAGTTGAAAGGAGTAAGAAATATGATTTATACAGTTACGTTTAATCCATCGTTGGATTACATCGTTTCAGTGGACGATTTTAAACTCGGACTTACAAACCGTACAAGCTCAGAACTCATGCTTCCGGGTGGAAAAGGGATTAATGTTTCTATCGTGCTTAAGAATCTTGGAATCCAAAGTACGGCACTTGGATTTATGGCCGGATTTACGGGAAAAGAAATTGCAAGACGATTGGAAGAAGAAGGTGTAGCATCTGATTTCATTCAGATTGAAGAAGGAATATCAAGAATCAATTTGAAACTGAAATCCATCGACGGAACAGAAATTAATGGAAGTGGTCCAAAGATTCCGAAAGAGAAAGTAGAAGAATTGATGAAGCGTCTGAATACGATGAAAGAAGGCGATGTCTTATTCCTTGCAGGAAGTATCCCGGCATCTATGCCAGACGATATCTATAGCAGAATCATGAAAGAGTTGAAAGATAAAGGCATCATGATCGTTGTGGATGCAACAAGAGATCTTCTTATGAATGTACTGGAGTATCGTCCGTTTCTGATCAAACCAAATAATCATGAACTTGGTGAGATCTTCGAAGTGACACTTAAGACGAGAGAGGACGTCATTCCTTATGGAAGAAAGCTTCAGGAAAAAGGAGCCAGAAATGTGTTGATCTCGATGGCGGGAGAAGGTGCGGTGCTGATTGCGGAAAATGGAGAAGTATATAGTTCGCCGGCGCCGAAAGGAACATTGGTCAATGGTGTAGGAGCCGGAGATTCCATGGTGGCAGGTTTTATGACAGGCTGGATGGAAAAGCAGGATTATGAGCATGCTTTCCGTATGGGAGTCGCAACAGGAAGCGCAAGTGCATTTTCCGAATATCTGGCAACCAGGCCGGAAGTAGAAGAAGTATATAAACAGCTGGTGTAAGGCATAAAAGAGAAAAGTGTTGCAAAGAAAACGATTTATCAACAGGAGGGAAAATTATATGAGAATCACAGATTTGCTGGATGCAAGAAGTATTCTTTTGAATGCATCGCCAAAGAGCAAAAACGAAGCACTCGATCAGATCGTTGATCTCATGGTAAAGAGCGAAAAGATCAATGATAAAGAAGCATATAGAAAGCAGGTATATGCAAGAGAAGAAGAAAGTACGACAGGAATCGGAGAAGGAATCGCCATTCCGCATGGAAAATGCGATGCGGTAACAAAACCGGGACTGGCAGCAATGGTAGTTAAGGATGGTGTGGATTTTGATTCGCTGGATGGGGAGCCTGTTACACTGATGTTCCTGATCGCAGCACCGAATACAGAAGACAATATCCATCTGGATGTATTGAGTAAGTTATCTGTTCTTCTGATGAATGAAGAATTTACAGAGGCTTTGAGAAATGCGGAGACAGTAGAAGAATTTATGGGTATCATCAATGATGCCGATGAAAAAGAAGCAGGAATTGATGAAAGACTTGCGGGAGAAGGAACGGCAGCAGAAGAAGAGACCAGAGGAAAGGTTAAGATTCTTGCAGTCACATCCTGCCCGACCGGAATTGCACATACGTATATGGCGGCTGAAGGAATTGAAAAAGCTGCAAAAGCAAAAGACTGTGCAGTAAAAGTTGAGACAAGAGGTTCAGGCGGAGCGAAAAATGTATTGACTTCAAAAGAAATCGAAGAAGCAGACGGAATTATCGTAGCTGCAGATGCACAGGTTCCGATGGATCGTTTTGACGGAAAGAAAGTTATTGTCTGCCAGGTGTCTGATGGTATCAGTAAAGCAGGTGAACTGGTTGACCGTGTGATCAGCGGGGACGTTCCGGTATATCATGCGGCAAATGGAGCAGAAGTGCAGGAAAGTAAAGGTGGAAGATCATCCGGCAGCATCGGACATCAGATTTACACACAGTTGATGAATGGTGTATCCCATATGCTTCCGTTCGTAGTCGGCGGTGGTATTCTGATTGCACTGGCATTTTTGATCGACGGACTTTGCGTAGATATGAATGCATTGGCAAAAGCAGATAGAGCTAACTTTGGTACTATTACACCGGTAGCGGCGCAGCTTAAGACGATCGGCGGACTTGCATTTGGATTGATGCTTCCGGTACTTGCGGGATATATAGGTGAAGCAATCGGCGACAGACCGGCACTTGCGGTTGGATTTGTAGGCGGAGTTATCGCAGCAAACGGAAAATCCGGATTCCTCGGAGCGCTGGTAGCTGGTTTTGTGTCCGGATATCTGATTCTTCTTCTTAGAAAACTGTGTGACAAGCTTCCGGATGCACTGGAAAAGATTGCACCGGTTCTGATCTATCCGGTAGCCGGAATTCTTGGAATCGGCCTTCTTATGAACTTTGCGATTGAGCCGGTCATGGGAGCAATCAATACTGCATTGAACAACGGACTGACCGGAATGGGTGGCTCAAGCAAGCTTGTGCTTGGTCTGATCCTTGGCGGAATGATGGCGATTGATATGGGAGGCCCGTTCAATAAGGCGGCATATGCGTTCGGTATAGCCGCAATCGCAGCAGGAAATTATGATATCATGGCAGCTGTTATGATCGGAGGAATGACCCCTCCATGTGCAATTGCACTTGCAACATTATTATTTAAAGACAAATTTACAAAATCAGAAAGAGAAGCAGGACCGACAAACTTCATTATGGGACTCGCATTTATTACCGAAGGAGCGATTCCATATGCGGCAGCAGATCCGCTTCACGTACTGCCGGCCTGCATTGCCGGTTCTGCGGCAGCCGGAGCACTGTCTATGGCATTTGGATGTACACTGATGGCACCGCACGGTGGAATCTTCGTATTCCCTGTAGTGGGAAATGCAATCATGTATCTGGTGGCATTGGTAGCAGGAACTGTAATTTCAGCGATATTACTCGGAGTACTCAAAAAGAAAATTATATAAAAATAATAGTAAAATACAGGTTTGTCCGCAGAGATGTTGACAGACCTGTAAAAAATGAATAGAATGAAAATCACCAAATGTAATATTCTATGGAGGTATGAAGAATGAAAGAATTTAAGTATGTAATCAAAGATAACGAAGGAATCCACGCTCGTCCGGCAGGAGAACTGGTGAAACTTGCAAAATCTTTCGAATCATCAGTGATGATCGAAAAAGAAGGAAAGAAAGCTGACTGTAAGAAGATCTTCGGCCTTATGGGACTTGGTGCAAAGAAAGACCATGAAGTAACATTTACATTTGAGGGTGCTGATGAAGAAGCAGCTTGCGAAGCAGTAAGCAAATTCATGCAGGAGAACCTGTAGGAGGACATATGCTTACAGAACAGCGTTATGAACAGATATTGAAGCTTCTTGAAAAAGAAGGCAGTATTACCGTGACAGAAGTTAAAGAACTTCTGGATACATCGGAATCGACCGTGCGCAGAGATATCACAGCACTTCATAATGCGGGAAAACTGGTGAAAGTGTTCGGAGGTGCGGTCGCATTAGATCACGTGGTAACACCGCAGGAGCCGACAGTGGCTCAGAAAATAACCGTTCATGTATCAGAAAAGCGGCAGATTGCAGAATATGCCGCAAGATTGATCGGACAAGGTGAATATATATATCTTGATGCAGGAACCACAACCGGATATATGCTGGAATTTCTGCGGGATAAAGATGTAACTGTTGTGACGAATGCGGTAGCACATGCTCAGCAATTGGCAAAGTCCGGGGTGAAAGTACGACTGATCGGAGGAGAACTGAAAAGTTCCACGGAAGCGGTTGTCGGAAGTGAGGCAATGGAGACGATCAGAAAGTATCATTTTACCAAGGGGTTCTTTGGTACCAATGGCGTGACTAAGAAAACAGGGTTCACGACACCGGATGCGAGTGAAGCAATGGTCAAAAAGATTGCGATGGAACAGTGCCAGGAAAAATATATATTATGTGACGAGTCTAAGTTCGGTGAGGTGAGTTCTGTGACGTTTGCTCCGTTTGCAGGTGCAAAAATCGTTACAGATCAGATGCCGGAAGGATACCGGGACTGTGGAAATATTATAGTCATATCATAAGAACAGAATATAATAAAATAGGGATTCCTGAATGATTTATTCGGGAATCTCTTTTTATGTACCAAAATCTGAAAGAAAAGCTGCCTGAAATCCCGGAAGTGTGTCGGGAAATAAAAAATTGTATCGGAAAATTCCATGGACAGGTCCCATCAACTGATAAAATACGCATATTTTGTATGATATCATAGGCAAAAATATATAAGACGAGGTGATTGTGTCATGGAAAGACAACTTCCAAAAAACGTAAGACAGATAGGAAATGTAAGTGACAATCCAAAGATATATGTAGAAGATTATGTAGATACATATCTGAACCAATTAAGAGAAAAAGCGAAAGAACAGCCGGTTGGAGTGATTCTGGCGGGAGAAGTGCTGGAACTGGAAGACGAAAAGGCTGTATTTGTGTCAGGAGCTGTACAGATGCAAGAATTATCGGAAAAGGATGGTAAACTTGAAATCGGACAAGATGGAATGAAACATATGAAGGAAGAAGCAGCGCAGTATTTTCCGGAAAGTCATATTGTCGGCTGGGGAATTGTTGAAGAAGGCAATCCGATGAGCCGCAACCGGGAAGTGAAGAAAATACAGGAAAGAGAATTTGGGCAGGAAGGAAGTCTGTTCCTGTGGAAAAACGCAAGAGAGCAGGACGAGATATTTTATGCGTACAAATTTGGTGAACTGATGCAGATCGGAGGGCATTACATTTATTATGAAAAAAATCCTGAGATGCAGAACTATATGATCAATACACGCAAGGAGAATGGAGTAACCCCCAGTGAAGTGGTTGAGGATCGAGCTGCAAAGAATTTTCGTAGTGCAGTGAGAGAAAAGATGGAATATAAAGAGCAGCATCAGAGTTCGGCATTTGCCTATATTACGAGTGCAGTGCTTGTGCTGATCGTATTGGTGATTGGGATCACAACGGTTAATAATTTTGATAAAATGAAAGCGGTACAGAATTCTCTGGAAACACTTTCGGAAACAGTCGGTGGCGGACAGGCTGACGCAAAGACAAGGACCGAAACCGCTGAAACGGCGAAAAACAATGCAAAAGAAGCGTCTGGAACGGTAAAGAAAGCAGAAGGGACAACGACATCAGAAACATCGGACGGACAACTCTCCGATCAGGATTTTTATGTAGTACAGAAAGGCGAAACGCTTGCGGGAATCAGTCAGAAATTATATGGAGATACGTCTCATGTGAAGGCAATCTGCAAAATGAATGGGTTGTCTGACGGCAACCTGATCTATATAGGACAAAAATTATTACTCCCATAAATGTGAAATGTGGTATACTAGGGTACACAGTATCAGAAGAAACGTTGAAAGGATGACCGACGGATGGAACGCAGGAAGAACAGCAATCTCCATGTTGTGAGAGAGCCGGAAGATCCCACGGATAAGATCATAGATGAGATTATGGATGAACTGAACAGTGAAGATGGGATGCCGGAGAAAGAAGTCCGGGAAGAGCTGATGAAAAGAAAAAAAAAGAAACAGAAAAAGATGATGGTTGGTATTGCGATAGTGGCTGCAGTGGGCGTGTTGATATATCTGCTGATCAATCTACAGACATATACCAAGGTCCGGATCAGTGATACCTATGTTGGAGAGAGCGCATCGGACAATAATTATGTACAGTTTTCGGACGGTGTATTGAAATATAGTAAAGATGGTATTTCGTATCTGAGTCAGACCGGAAAAGAGAAGTGGAATCAATCCTATCAGATAAAGAATCCAATGATAGATATTACAGAAAAGTCGGCAGCGGTTGCGGACAAAGAAGGCAATGATATTCTGGTTTTTCAGGAAGATGGCCTGAAAGGTGAAGTGCATACGACGATGCCGATTGAAAAAGTCAGTGTATCGGAACAGGGAATTGTAAGTGCAATATTAAAAAGTGATACAGCAATGAAAGTAATCTGTTATGATACGGCAGGAAACATATTGGTAGAGCATAAGACCTCACTTGCAGGAAGCGGATATCCGGTGGATGTGGCTCTGTCTGCAAATGGTCAGTTGATGCAGGTGCTGTATCTTTATACGCAGGATGGCCGGATCGAGGGCAGATTGCATTACTATAACTTTGGGGATGCAGGAAAAGATAAGACTGATCATCAGGTTACTAAAAAGAACTACAAGAACACAATTATGGCATCCGGATTTTTTATGGATGAGAATACATCGGCGGCAATCGGTGACAATGCTATGGTGATCTATACCGGAAAAGACATTCCGAAACAAGCTGTAAAGATAACCATGGATAAGGAGATAAAAAGTGTATTTCATAATGAGAAATATATCGGTCTGATCCTAAAGAATCAGGGAAAGGGCGGTTATGAGCTCAGGTTATACAATAAGACCGGAAAAGTCGTGCTGTCGAAAGAATTCACCGGTGATTATAATCATGTGAAATTATGTGATGATCAGGTGATTATGTATGACGGAAAAACATGCAGTATATTTATGAAAAATGGTGTACAGAAGTTCAAAGGCAGGATGGATAATAACATACAGGAAATATTCCCGGTTGGAGGGGTGAACCAGTATATTGTGTTGAGTGCGAATGGAATGGAAAAAATCCGTCTTGTAAAATAAGGAGAAAGTATGCATATGAATTGGCTGGAAATATCCATAGGGATCGTGTTTCTGATCTGTATCATAACGGGACTGGTCAGAGGTGCAATCCGGATTATGGTATCGTTGATCGCAACAATTGTCACGTTTGTGATTGTTTTCTTTGCAACGCCGTATGTGTCTCAGGCAGTAGAGAAATATACGCCGCTGGATGATATGATAAAGCAGAAAGTAGTCAGTACGATGGCAGATGCGGCGACTTCGGCAATTACCGGAGGAGACACTGCATCCGGACAAGGGCTGAATGAAGCAGCGGTAAAGAAGGCTTTGAAGGCAGCAGGTGTCAGTGAAGAGATGTTGAACCGGTATGGAATCTCGATTTCAGATATTGTAAATGGAAAGATCGACAGTTCTGATCTTGCAAAGTATGGAATCTCTGCAAATGTGCTGGATGGTCTTACCGGTGGAAGTGGCAGCAGCGTAGAAAATGTTATAGAAAATGCAGACATACCAGAAAGTCTGCAGGAGACGATGATTAAGTCTGCAGATATACCGGAGGTATTCAAGAATCTGTTGCTTAAAAACAATAATAAAGAAATGTATGATGAATTGGGCGTTACAACATTTCCGCAATATATAGGGGCCTATGTTGCCAGACTGGTGATCAATATTATAGCATTCATACTTACGTTTATTGTGGTGACGGTAATTATAAGAGCGGTTGTGTTTGCCCTGGATATTGTATCAGAACTACCGGTAATCGGTTTCTTTAATCATCTGGCAGGCGGTGCACTTGGAATCGGAATTGCACTTATCATTGTGTGGATCCTGTTTATGATTGTGACATTAATGTATACGACGGCTGTCGGAAAAGAAATCTATGAAATGGTACAGAATAATTCGATTCTGAAATTGATATATGATTGCAATCCGGTCATGCGGCTGGCAGTGAAATTGATTTAATATGGATATAGCTTTTTGTCTGTATGGGAAATGAGATCAGGGAGAATATTCCTGGTCTTATTTTTTTGAATTGTCATGTCTGCAGAGATAATCTTCTTGTAAATATGTCTATAGAAGGATGGAGAATAGAAGTTAAATTGTCTGAATTGTCTAAATTGCAGAAAATATAAAAACAACGTTGACAATTCAAACGCCCTTGTGGTATATTAATCTAGCTGTCGCGTTAGACAAGGCCGTGAGGTAACAGAGTCGAAGCAGAAGACGGCGGAAACTGATTACGGAAAAGCAGAGAATGCCGGATCATAATCAGAAATCTTCGGGAATTGTTCCTGAAAAAAAGAATAAAATAACAGTTGACAAACACAACTGCTTGTGATATTCTTAATGAGCTGTCGCTTGAGACAAACGAATGTTTGAGAAAGAGGTGGCAGACGGACAGCTGAAAAGCTGGTCGAAAAAAAGATTAAAAAGTTCTTGACAAACGTCAATGAATATGATAATCTAAATAAGCTGTTTCAAACAGCAAAGACAAAGAACCTTGATAATTAAACAATAGACAACAACCCTGAAAATTCTAAAGAGAATTATTCAGAACAGACATTTAATGTCGAACCTTAAAACAGTAAAGGGGATAAGAAAGCTAGTAGTTTTCTTGAACTGGAACGAACTTGATTTTTGAATCTGTGTTAAAGCAGGTTTGAGATATTTTAACGAGAGTTTGATCCTGGCT